>Ga0335082_10000298_pt1 | contig 50453 bp, 44 predicted proteins | sample Lox_Sample_41_FD_206718 | JGI IMG/M metagenome (GOLD analysis project Ga0335082, IMG submission 206718) | Soil microbial communities from Loxahatchee National Wildlife Refuge, Florida, United States - Lox_Sample_4.1 | ecosystem: Environmental > Terrestrial > Soil > Wetlands | place: USA... | reverse complement strand
ACCTCATTGACACCTCCATGAGTATGTCTATTGGCAATTTAGTTTTCGGGAGGTTCGCCTGATGGTTGTCCGATCACCGAGCAGATGGTAGGCAGGGTAGGCCGCCTTCCAGGCTACCCATTTTCGACCGCCGCGATCTCCACCAGAGCCGCAGCAGGAGTGCCGGTGATCCCCAAACCGAACCCCAAAATTCCGCACCCAAGACCAAACTCAAAGATGGGCACGTACTTCAGGTGAGTAGGGTAAGTGCAAGTTGGATTCCACAGAGGCAAAGAAGTAACCTCTTAGGTATGAATAATTGACAAGATCGGTTAGCGAAGGGAATGGGCTGGTATCCAAAATTTAGAAGATGGATATGAGCATTTGGACAGAATTTAGAGCGCTTGAGGGTGGGGAGATAAAAAAGGGAGCCGGTTTCCCGACCCCCTTCGTCATCGAGACTGAATTGGTTAGAAGCTGACGCGGACCCCGAACTCAACGGCTCGCGGGGCTCCCAATGCGAACACACCGGAACCGAGGCCGGTCTCCAGACTGAGCGGCCGGTTGGCAGAGGTAGTGCCGTTGATGGAGCCGGCAGAACCATCCAGGGCGCCACTGAGCAATTGCGACGGCCCGTTGTAGTTCTTGTGGTTGAAGAGGTTGTAGAACGCGACTTGGGGTTCGATGTTGAAGCGCTCCCATTGACGGATAGGTTTGATAGCCCAGCCGAGTCGCAGGTCGAAGGTGAAGAAGTTGGCGTTGCCGAGTTGGCCAGCCGGTGCGGGCTGAATCTGCAGACCGGGATAAGCATTGGCGCAGCCGTTAATGGGATTGAGGGACGGAGTAATCGCGCAGAGGGACTTGAGCTGGTCCGTGGTGAAGAGACCGGCATTGACCAAGGCATTGCCTGCGGGGGTCAATTGGTTTCCGTACTGATCGCTATAGCTCTGGAGGAATTTGTTGAGGTCTCCCGCTGGAATGCCACGGCCGAAAGAGCCCACATTGGAGCCCTGCACGGGCGCCACGCCGACCTGGCCATCGCCGACCGCATCGTATTGGAAGATATCTTCTGCGCCGCCGCCTGGTACGAAGGTGATTGTCTGAGGCAAGGCGGTGTAGAAGTGAGTAATGAAGTTGGCGTGGATGCCGGCGGGGAACTGCAGGATGACGCCGGCAGAAAGCTGGTGAGCGCGGTCCAAGCTGCCAGGCCCGATGAACTTGCCAGGATCGTTGAAGTCGAGGGCATTGTTGACGAAGTCGACGTCCTGCGCCTGGCTGTCCAGTTTGGAATACGCGTATGACACTTGCGCATTCATACGCCGGATGAAACGCACCGGGTTGTTGATTTCGGAGCGAAGGACGACGTCGAGAGCGTTGTAGACGGTCCGCCCAACCGGTTCCAGAAGAAGGATAGTGCCGTAGTTGGGGTTGATGCCGTCGAACGCGTAAATGCTGTTGCCCTCGCCATCCGCATCGGGGAATCCGCCGGTGGCGTTGGTGCCGCCGCCGAGGCCGTTGTTTGCATAGTCGCCGATAACCGCACCCGCAGCGATTGCACAATTGATGGCCGTCGGCGAGGCGGATGCTCCACAACCAAAGGCGTCATTGGTCGCGGCGACCGCATTGGCTGCAGTCTGATAGTGGAGATACTTGGCGTCGCCGACGTGGTTCTGGTCGATGCCGAGCAGAGTGTGAACGCCGACGTTGCGCACATAGTCGACGCTGAGCACCGTGCCAGGGTGCAATTCGCGCTGCACGCCAACGTTCATCTGAATGGAATACGGCGAACGGAAATTGGGAGCAAACATGGAGCCGGTGTTCGACGTAGTATTCACATTGCCGAAGTAGGCGCCGTTGGCTTGCGGTCCAGCTGCGACGGTGGCTTGTTGATACGTCTTCTGGAGGTCGGCAATGGCGGTTTCGACGGTGCCGATGGCCGCCTGATCGCCGCAGATCTGCGTGGGGATGTCCAAGCCGTCGATGGTGGAGAGGAAGCTTCCATCGGGCATGGTGACGCCACCCTGCGTGCAGACTTCCTGCACCTGATTGAACAGGCCCTGGGTGAGGCGCCCCGGGCGGTCGAAGAGGACGTTGTTGAAAACGCCGTTTTCGTAATACAAACCCGTGCCTGCGCGGATGACGGTCTTGCCGTTGTTCCAGGGATCCCACGCCAAGCCGATGGAGCCGCCGTAGTTGTTATTGGGCTGGTGAACCGAGTTGCCGAGGCCAGCCTGGAAATCGTTCAAGGCAGGTACGGCAGGGAGATCAGAGTCGCTGCGGCCGGTATCACGGTTGTAGCGCAAGCCGTAAGACAAGGTGATGTTGGAACGAATCTTCCAGCTGTCGCCGACATACCACTGGAAGCGAGTGTCGAACTGTCCGCCACAGTCCTGGCCGAATTCGGGGATTTCCGTGAAGCAGCCTTCGCCATTGCCGACGTCGATGCGGTGGACGGGCCAGTTCAGTGGATTGGTTTCGCCACCCGGGAACGCAGTGCTGGCAGCAGCGAATGCCTCTGTGCCGGGGGTTACCGCCGCACGAACCGCCGGAGCTATGCCGAAGAAGTTAGCGAAGCCGCCACCGAGGATGCGGTTCACACCGATACCGTAACGGATGTTGTGCTTGCCCCAGGTCTTGCTGCCGTCATACTTGAACTGCTTGTTGGTCTGAAAAGTTTTCTGCGGCGCCAGAATGTTGGGGCCGGAGCAGAAGAGGTTCCCGGAAATGGTGCAAGCGGTTGAAGCATTGCCCACGACCAGGGTGAGATCCGGGGCCGGGTTGACGATACTGGAACCAGCGGTGGCATCGACGATGCCGTTGCGGAACTTGAAATAGCCGAAGCGAATACTGTGCGTGAATGAGCCGGTATTGAAATCGAGGCCGCCCGCATAGGCCGGAGTGTTGTCAACGTTGGCGAAGGGAGAGAAGGTGTTCGGGATGTAGGAGGCTACGTTGCGGTTCTGCTCGTAACCGTACTTGAAGAAAACGCGATAGTTTGAGGTGATGTTGTAGTCCAGCCTGCCGAGAAATTGCTGATCGCGAAATGGGGCGTTAAAGCTGCCAGACATAGACTGATCAAAAGGTGCAGTGGGCGTCACGGAAGCGAGCAAATCCTGCGTGGTGCGCTCCCAGGACCCGAACGCAAACAGTTTGTCTTTGATGATCGGACCGCCGAGGTTCACACCGTACTGCTTGCGGTTGTAAATGGAAGCGGGGTCGCCAATGGCGGCGCCGGTGCCGTCGCTGCGATAGTTGAAAAAGCCTTCGCCGTGGATGGTATTGGTGCCGGACTTCGTGGTGATATTGACGGTGCCAGAGGAGGTCAACTCTGTGGCGAGGTCCATGTTGGACTGGCTGACCTGAAACTCCTGAATGGAATTGACGGGGACGTTCTGCGTGGTGGTGCCGACGGTCTCGTCGGAAATATCGAGGCCGTCCACTTCGATGCGGGCGGTGCGCCCGAAACGTCCGCCAAAGGAGATGGAGGAGAAGCCCTTCTTGGTCGGGTCAAAGTCGCCGCCGTCCTGAATCTGCACGCCGGGCTCAAGCTGGGCAAGGTCGAGAAAATTTCGGCCATTGATGGGCAGGTTCTCGATTTGGGTCTGGGTGATGACGCCTTGAATCGTGGCCTGATCCGTGTTCACAGCGACCGCTGAGGAGGCCACTTCCACGACGGTGGTACTAGAGCCAACCTCAAGAGTGACGTTGCCGGACGTGACGGTACCGGTCTGGACCGTGACAGGCAAAGACGCCGTCTTGAAGCCAGCGGCTTCCACCCGGACGACATAACTACCGGGAGTCAGGGGTCCGGAACTATAGTTCCCAGCCGATGTGACGTCGAGGTTCAGTACTGCTCCGGTCGCTTTGCTGGTGAGGGTAACTTTTGCCTTCGCTACGGCTGCCCCCTGAGGGTCCAAGACTGTGCCTTGAACACTTCCCGTGGAAATACCGACTTGAGCGATCGTCCGCGGCACGAAGCAAGCTCCGCAGACCAGTGTGAGTACAGAAATGCAAACCAAAAAGGGGACAGCTCCCCGCAGTCTAGCCATTCGATCCTCCTGACCTGGAGAAAAGTGCTTTATTTTGTGTTTTTTGTAGAGCCCCGACCGAGTAAAACGAACCGACCTTACCGACCCTGAACCGAACTAATATTCCAACATCAGCCACATCGTGGAAGACATACACTCCCCCCAAGGCTGTATGTCGAGATGGCAGAAATAGAGCAAATTGCTCTCCAATTCCAATTTGGTCGGGAAGCTCCTTCGTTTATATAAATTTAGCTGTCGCGCTCATTGAGAGCGCAGCGCCGAGTCTATGAGTTTCGGAATTTAGCTACACCAATTTGGATGGATTGTAGAGGATCAGTGACGGATTTTTTCGGCGAGAGCGCGGGCGCGCTGGCGGGCGATCTCCACGAATCGGTAGTCGCCGGAAATCTGATCGAGGAGAGGGAGGACCCGCTGGGGTTCGGGGAGGACCCCCTTGGAGACATCGGTTTCGAGCTGGAGGAGCGCATCGTTGACGCCAAGGCGGTCATACTTCATGCGGCGCTGGAGCAGATCGACAAGCTCCTGCTGGCGGGCCAGGCCTTCGCAGATCTGCAGGAGCTGAGCGGCCTCGGTGTTAATGGTGTAGTTGAACTTGACCTCATTGGCGTCCGAGCCGCGCTCCCAGCGGAAGGTCTTCTCGCCGAGGTTGGCGATCTTGCGGTGCACATCCAGGTCGAGGCCCTTGAAATAGTGAAGCTGAGCGATCAGCCCAAAGATCTTTCCACGCAGGGCTTGACTGACTTCGAAAGGGACCGTGCCGGGGTCTTCGTCCAGCTGGCGAATCTCGTAGGTCGCAACGTCGGCATCCTCGTGGATCTTGATCTCGATGAATTCCGGCGTGCTGGATTTGAAGATGCGTCGATAGGTGAAGACAGCGGCACCGGCGGGGGCTGCAGGGAGGGCCGCCGGCGCAAAGAGGGCCACCATGAGCAAAATCAGGAGGGTTTGTCGGAAGCGAATCATCGCTCAGATTGGACGCGGGCCGGGGCTGGCAAGCTTGCCGGGCGGCCGGAGCGGGGCGGTAAATTCGACAAATTTCTGCGAGGTTTTGGAGCCATGAGTCCTTTGGTCAGACCGAAGCGACGCTCGAGTCGGTCGGTCTGGAGATGGCACAAAGCGACGGCCAGAGCATCGGCAGCGTCGAACGGCTGAGGCAGTTCCCGCAGACCGAGTTGCGCGCGCACCATCTGCTGGATCTGGCGCTTGTCGGCATGGCCGTAACCTGCGACACACGCTTTCACTTCACGGGGAGAATAGCTGCGCACGGGTAGTTGTGCCTGCTCCGCAGCCAGGAGGACGACGCCGCGGACTTCGGCGAGACGGAGAGCCGTGCGCATATTCAGTGCCGTGAAGACGGATTCCACTGCCAGGACTTGTGGCTGAAAGTCGCGAATCAAGGAAGAAAGCAACTCGTGAACTTCGCGCAGGACGGCACCGGCCGAGTCTTTCTGGCGTTTGGGCGGAACTTTGAGGGCGCCGTAACGAAGCACCTTGCAGTCCGCACCAGTCACTTCGATGACCGCGTAGCCCGTGGGGCCGGCGGCGGCAGGGTCGACACCGAGGATGCGAAGGCAAGGCTCGCAGGCCGAGCTGGAAGCGCGAACACCCATCCCTGTAAGTCTAAGGCGAAGAGGTGGCGATGGCCAAGCGATTGTGCGCGAGTAAGACAAAAAGAAAATGGCCACGATTCGGATGGAACCGTGGCCGGAACGCTTGTGATATGGATTAGTTGGCGCTGACGGCGGCCTGGATTTCGGATTCGTCGATGTCGAAGTTGGCGTAGACGTGCTGCACGTCGTCGTGTTCTTCCAGGGCTTCCACCAGACGGACCATCGCGGCGGCCTGCTGGCCGGTGAGCTTGATGTAGTTTTGCGGCACCATGCCGAGTTCGGCGGAGGCCGGGGTGACGCCGGCTTTGCTCAAGGCTTCTTTGACGGCTTCGAGGGCTTCCGGGGGAGTCACGATATACCACGCAGAACCATCATCTTTCATGTCTTCGGCGCCGGCTTCGAGAACAATGTCGAGCAGCTTTTCTTCGCTGGCCGCTTCCTTGGGAACGGTGAGCTCGCCCTTGCGGCTGAACATCCAGCCGACGGCGCCAGCCTCCGCGAGGTTGCCGCCGTTCTTGCTCATAAGGTGGCGAAACTCGCCGACGACGCGATTGCGGTTGGTGGTGACGGCCTGAATGAGCATGCCGACGCCGCCCGGGCCGTAACCTTCGAAAGTGACTTCTTCAAACTGCTCGCCCTCGAGCTGGCCGGTGCCGCGCAAGATGGCGCGCTCGATGTTCTCGTTCGGCATGTTCTCGTTTTTCGCCGCAGCGATAGCGGTGCGCAAACGAGGATTGGAGTTGGCGTCGCCGCCGCCAATCCGCGAAGCGATGGTGATTTCCCGAATGATACGAGTGAAGACGCGGCCGCGCTTAGCGTCGGTGGCCGCTTTCTTGTGCTTGATTGTTGCCCACTTTGAATGCCCAGACATAACAATTCCTCTTTGTGACTCGTGACCGCTGAGCGGCCATCAAATTATGGACTTAATGGCACCCCGCCACTGCCAGGAAATGGACGCGTGGCTCAAATCTAGCTGCGTTGCGGGGTCACCTGTGCGGAGACCTACGATGTACCACCGAAAGGCCAGAGCACACGTGAGCCGGGCCTTCACTGGAACTCGAGCATTCTACCATACTTAGCGGATTGCGGGAACCGTGTATACTCGTGGAGAGTGAACTGCGTGTCTGGTTGCATTTTTGGCAATGGCTGCCCGTGTCGCGGAAGACTTCGCCGGGTGAACCGTGACTGAGCGCCGTTATCGGGTGCTGGCCGTAGCGTCGCACCCTGTTCAATACATGAGCCCGCTATTCCGGCGGATGACACAGCATCCTCAGTTGGACTTGCAGGTGGCATACTGCAGCCTGCGAGGCGCCGAAGAAGGATTCGACCCGGAGTTCGGCGCGAACCTGAAGTGGGACGTGCCCCTGTTAGACGGATATAAGTGGATACGCGTGCCTAACAAAGGCACCGGCGACGAATCGTTCTGGGGATTGTACAACCCAGGGCTGTGGACGCTGATCCGCGATGGGAAGTTCGACGCGGTGTTCTGCTTCACAGGATATGTCCGGGCGACTTTCTGGATTGTGTACCTTGCGTCGAAAGCGGCGCACAGCGCGTTTTTGTTCGGGTGCGACCAGAATTCGCTGGAATCTCGCGACGGAAAGCAATGGAAGCGGTGGGCCAAGAGGATGGCGTGGCCGCTGTTGTACCGTTTAGCGGATCAAGTGGTGGTTTCGTCGAGTGGCGCCCGTGACTTGATTGCTTCGCTGGGCATCCCGCCCGATAAAATCACGCTGACGCCACTGGCGGTCGACAATGACTGGTGGTACGAAGCATCCGGAAAAGTGAACCGCGATTCGGTTCGATCCGCTTGGGGCGTTCCGCGGGAGAGTTTCGTCGTCCTGTACTGTGCCAAGCTGCAGGCGTGGAAACGGCCGATGGATTTGTTGCAAGCATTTGCCCAAGCGCGCATCGAAAACGGGCATCTGGTGTTTGCCGGAGCAGGACCCCAACGGGAAGAACTGGAGAAGGAAGCGAAGTCGCTGGGCGTGGACGAGCGGGTGCGCTTTCTGGGATTTGTGAACCAGTCGGAATTGCCGGCGGTCTACACATCAGCGGACCTGATGGTGATGCCATCGGTGTACGAGCCCTTCGGTGCTGTCGTCGGAGAAGCCTCATGCTGCGGCTGTCCGGTGGTTGCGACTGATCGCGTTGGCGCCAGCCGCGATTTGATTGCTCCCATCGATCCGAGGCTGGTCTATCCTTGCGGCGAGAGAGAAACGCTGGCTTCCATACTGCGCGCCCTTTCGCTGGACCCCGAGCGGCTGAGCCAGCTCCGCGAGGCGGTGAGGCGACGGATGACGGAGTGGTCGCCACAGAGGAATATCGCGGGCAATGCGGAAGCGGTCCGTGTGGCCGTGGAGAGGCGGCATTCGCGTTGAGGGCTATGAAATGAGGCCGGTGGCGATTAGAAGTGGATGCGCGAATCCGGCTGCAACGGCTCTTGCGTGTAGCCCGATTGCTACACGGGATGACGGCCATATGTGTGAAATGATGACGGGATTTGAGCGAACTTCATGAGAGCGTTAGGGACACTTCCGATGCCTCGCGGTTCGAGGTGGTCACTGACCTCGGTGGTGCTTTTTGGAGTTATGCTTTTTGCGGCGTACGAAGCCGCCGCAATTGTCCTGTCGGGAGAAATCGTCGGGCTGGCGACCATAGCTCTGCTCTTTGCCGCGGCTGCTCTCGCTGTTGCCATTTTGAATGACTGGCGCCGTGGTGTTTTCGCGTTCGTGGGATGGCTTTGCTTTGAAGACTTCGCACGAAAATACCTCGGTAACAACATGGTTATTTATTTCGGAAAGGATTTCCTCGTTCTGCTCCTTTATCTGTCATTCTTTCGAGCCCGACGCCTGCAGAAGCTTGAACGATTCCGAATACCCTTTCGGGCGCCTCTTTTGATTTTGGTGTGGTTTGGGGTGCTCCAGATGTTCAATCCCGGTTCGCCGAGCATTTTCTACGGGTTGCTCGGCATGAAGGTCTATTTTCTTTACGTGCCACTCATCTTTATCGGGTATGCGCTCGTCGAAACGGAGCAAGATCTGCATCGTTACTTCTCGTTTTGGTGCGTTCTCGTTCTGATCGTCAGCGGCCTCGGAATTGCCCAGTCCATCCTCGGACCGAGTTTCTTGAATCCCGCCCACTTGCAGGACGACATACGCGAGTTGGCGACCACCTACCGAATTGCTCCATCGGGAGTAATGGCATACCGGCCGACATCGGTTTTCGTCAGCGGCGGCAGGTTTCAGGATTTTCTGGTTGTTTCCTGGATCATTGCGCTTGGCTACGGCGGATTCCTTTTGTTGCGACAAAAACAAGGCCGCGCTCTTGCATTCACAACGATCGGTGTCATTGCGAGCGCGTCCGTCATGAGCGCTTCGCGAGGTGTGTTCATGTGGAATCTGGGTGTCGGCGCGTGCTGGGCCGCGGGCTTTCTGTGGGGCGCTCCCTGGAAGCAACGCGAGGTGAGGAGGGTCTTGAGGGCGTTCGTGCGGGCGCTGATTGCCGTTATCGTTGGAATCGTGGCCCTTGTGGCCTTATTTCCCAAAGATGTTGGTTCGCGGTTCACCATTTACTACGAGACGCTGCTGCCGAACAGTCCCACCAGTGAATTGGTGAACCGCACGCACACGTACCCGATCACACAGTTCATCAACGCTTTTAACTATCCACAATGGCCTTACGGCTACGGTATCGGAACGTATACGTTGGGAACCCAATATGTCGTGAGACTTTTGCACGCCCCTCCCATGAAAGTCGGAGTGGAAAGCGGTTACGGGAGTTTGATTCTAGAGCTCGGAATTGTGGGACTGTTGCTCTGGATCATTCTGGGTATTGCCATCTCCCGTTCAGCATGGAAAGTGGTTACGCATCTTCGAGGCGCACCATGGTTTCCGTTGGCGTTCACCTCGTTTCTGTTTGCCTCGATACTGTATTTTCCGATGACGTACACGAGCTTTACCGCGAGTCAAGACTTTGTCGTAAGCGCGAATCTCTGGTTAATACTCGGAATTTTGTTTCGCATCGACAAATTCGGTCAGCCCGCTTCCGCCGGCGGCCCGAGTATTCCGGCGCAATAGTGCTGGGTTGGCAGGTGAAATGAAATTGCTGATATATTCCCACCACTTTGCGCCAAGCGTGGGAGGCGTCGAATCGAGCGTGCTGGCTCTGGCGACTGGTCTGGCCGGGCGGAAATCCGGAATCCATCCGCAACAGTTTGAGGTTGTCGTGGTCACCCAAACGGAGGCGGGCCACTTCGACGACGGGCAATTTCCCTTTCGGGTCGAACGCAAGCCAAGTTTGTTCCGGTTGTCGAAGCTGATCAGGGATCATGAGGTTGTCCATGTTGCGGGACCGGCAATGATGCCAGTGGTGCTGGCCAAGCTGCTCCGAAGACCGGTTGTCGTTGAACACCACGGCTATCAGGCGATATGCCCAAACGGCGCGCTATGGGAACAACCCAGCGGATTGGTTTGCCCAGGACATTTTCAGGCAGGCAACTATTCCCGTTGCGTACGTTGCTGTCGGGCCGAGTCGTCTTCCTGGTACCGCGGAGTGCGAGCGGTGGGACTCACCGGGTTACGTGGCTGGCTGTGCAGGTTCACAGAAAATATCGCCATCAGCCAGCACGTGAGCCGGCGTCACGGCCACCTGAACATGCGAGTGATTTACTACGGAATTGCAGATCCGTATCAAGGGAGCGTCCAGCCGCAAGCGGCCCACGATCTGGCTCCTCCCATTTCATTTGCCTATGTCGGGCGATTGGTGCCGGAGAAGGGCGTCGCCGTCCTTCTGGCGGCAGCTGCTATTTTGAAAGGCGAGGGTTTCAAGTTTGAGGTTGTCATCGTGGGAGACGGGCCACAGCGCCGGGAGCTTCAAGAACAAGTGCGCGTGAACGGATTGGAAGGGTGTACGCGATTTACAGGCTTTCTCCGAGGCGGAGAACTGGCGGAGGCTCTGCGCAAAGTCCATGCCGTCGTCATGCCGTCGGTGGTAGAGGAAACGGCGGGTCTCGCGGCGATCGAACAGATGATGCGGGCGCGGTTGGTGATTGTGGCATCGATCGGAGGGCTCCAAGAAGTGGTTGGCGATGCCGGGCTGCAGTTCCCGGTGCGAGATGCGCGCGCACTGGCGGAGCGCATGAAGAAAGTGATCGCAAAGCCTGAGATGGTTTCGGAGTTTGGGCGCATCGCCCGAAGCAGAGCCGAGCAGTTGTTCACGCTCAACCGATTCTTGGATGAACACGCAGGCCTCTACTACAACCTTGCAGAAGGAGAAACTTGAACTCAAAAGCGGGCGCCACGCAATTCCTGAGGACAACAACGCGGAGTCACGTTTTTGCGATCAGAGCAGCGATGCGCTCCGGGATTTGCGCAGCGGCAAGGTTGTGGCCCAACGGTACTGGGCTCGTGAAACATGTGGTTTGAAAGTTCATGACCTCGACTAAGGATTGCATGCGAGTCGCCGTTCTTTCACCGTCGGTGAACCGCTATCGTGGCACGGAACGGGCCGTGGCCGAGTTGGTGGAGCGGCTGGCTTGCACGTATCACTACGAAGTCCACGTTTACGCTCACGATGTGGATGATCTCACCACTAGTCCTTATGCAAGGGGAAGTGCCACGGCGCAAGGCCGCATCGTTTGGCACCGAATTCGCCGAATTCGCGGGCCGCACCTCATTCAGTTCCTCTATTGGATGGTTGCGAATCGTGTGTTGCGGATCTGGGACCGGTATGTGGGTGGGCTGGTGTTTGGCCTGGTCATCTCACCCGGGATCAACGCGCTGGATGCGGACCTCATTCTGGTGCATGCGGTCTTTCACCGCCTGAACGAACTCAAGGCGTCGCGCCAGGAAGCCGGCTTGCGCAGCCTCCACCGATCCTTGTATTACTGGCTCGTGTGCTTTTTGGAAAGCAGGGTATACCGGCAGAAGGGAGTTTGCCTAACGGCGGTGTCGCGGCACACGGCAGATCAACTGAAGCGGTATTTTGGCCGGGCAGACGTCGCTGTGATTCCCAATGGCGTGGACACGGCGCACTTTTCACCGGAGCAGCGCGCCGCCCTTCGACAGCCCGCACGCCAACAGTTCAAGTTCCCGGCGGGTGACTTCGTGCTATTGCTGGTGGGCAACGACCTGCGCAATAAAGGGCTGCCCGCATTGCTGGACGCTGTGGGGCTCTGTGACGATTTGCCATTGCGCCTATGTGTGCTTGGCGGAGACGCGGCGTATGGTGCCGCGGAGGCCGCTGCCCGCGGCGCGCTTCGGGATCGCGTGGAGTTTTTCCCGGAGACGCGAGAGATTCTGCCGTTCTACGCCGCTGCGGATGCGTATATCGCTCCTTCGCTGGAGGATTCGTTCAACCTGCCGGTTCTGGAAGCGATGGCCTGCGGCCTGCCTGTCATCGCCAGCGTTCAAGCCGGAGTCAGCGAGAACATACACGACGGGGAAACCGGCTATTTGCTGCGCGAGCCGCAGAACGCCTGCGAACTCGCGGGGCTCGTTCGCAAGCTGTTCGAAAATGCTTCTTTGCGACAACGGTTGGGAGACGCGGCGTCGCGCTACGTTCAACGGAATTGCACCTGGGATCAAAATGCGGCCAGCACTCACGGTGCCTTGTTGGCCACGCTTTCGGATCGGGAGAGCGGGATCAACTGACGCGTAGTGCATTGCCCGGACCACTTTATTTAGCGACTAGAGCCGGGAAATTCGCAAGCACTCGATGACCTGTGCCATATTAAGGATCATGCCGCAGGATGGGTTGAGATCTGCAATCCGAAGACTCGTGCCACGGGAAATTCGCAACTGGCTCCGGTCTCCCCGGAAAACCGCGACGTGGATCTGGCATAGCGCCCAGTTCAAGTTTGGTTTCAATGAAGAATTCAAGCTGCCCACGGGAGAGATCCTGGCGTGCCATCCGACTGTCTACAGGACTGCTGTAAAGGCGCAGGTCGAAGACCCTGAGCAGTCGGCTGAATTCAGTCAATTCATTTCCTACTGCCGTCCTGGAATGTCGCTTTTCGATATTGGCGCCAGTTTTGGCATGTTCAGCCTGGCGTGCGCCAAGCTGGGCGGTACTGCGGTAGCGCTTGATCCATCGCATATCGCGACGGCCATGGTCAAGAAGCAGTTGCGACTGAACAATCTCGAAGCCTCCGTCAAAGTGATGGAGTGCGCCGTCGGCGACACGGAAGGTTCGATTGAAATGGTCAGTTCGGGTATTTTCTCAGACGGGTACCTCAAATATGAATCGGGTCGGGAGCGCCGGGAATTGCGTCGCGTTCCTTTGACGACCGTGGACCGCCTGTGCGAGAAACTCGGATATCCTTCGCACTTGAAGATTGATGTAGAAGGATTCGAGGCCGCGGTGATCCGCGGGTCGCGAGAATTGCTTGAGCATCATGCTCCTCTCATTTTTCTGGAACTCCACAACGAAATGGTCAAAGAAATGGGTGGGGATATCGCTTTCTGTGTAAACGCGTTGACCTCCCTGAATTACAAGATCTTCTCCGTGGAAGGCTCGCCGCTCTCTGTGGACGAGGCCCTACGGCCTTCGATCTGCCGGATCCTCGCCAAGCGCGCTTGAGGCCTGGCTGAGGTTGCGATCCGCGACAGGCCCGTTGCGTGTGGCGCCGATGCTAGTTTCGACGGCTGGCGAGGACGGCCTTGCGGGTCGCTTGCAGGGTGAATTGCAGCGTTTCTTTGGGGATGTTGGTGATGAAGGGCTCAATCAGCCAGGCGAGTCCCGTGGGAATGTCGCGCGTCAGAGTGACCACCTCATTTTGCACGTAGACGCCGCCGTCTTTCTCTTCCATCCGCCACCACGTCTCCATTTTCCAGAGGAAGCCGTCGTCCTGCCCGGGCGCTTTTTCCTTTTCGTGGCTGCCGCCGGGATCGTCCACCTGCGCGATGCGAATCGCAGAGCTACGGCTGTGCGCCCGCAGAGGAGAGTCGCGGAAATAGTTCACGTCGTGCTCGGTGTTAAGCACGACCGTCACGATCTTCTTGCGGCGGAAGCGCAGGAATATACGGAAATGGTCGCCCTCGCGGGATTCGATGCGGGCTCGTTCGACGTCGGGGGAGTAGTACGCGGCGTGCTGGTTGTAGTTCTGCAGAACGTTCAGGACATCGTCGAGTTTCGCGCCGGGAATGAATGCGATTCCTTCCCAGTGGTGAATCATGCCGCCGGGAATGTCGGTACTGCCAGCGTTTTGAGGAGTGCCCAGCCGGCGCATCAGCACATCTCCGCCACGCAGCTGGGCCAGCTGAGCGACAGCGTCCTGGTGGTCTTCACCTTCGATCCAAAGGAACGGACCCCGGCGCAGGGTCTGTTCGTTGCGGGATTCCACGGATGTCACGTAGACGGCGAACGCGCGGATGGTGGCGGCTTCCAAGGAGAAAAACGCGCCAGGGACGGCAGGGGGGGGGCCCCCTGCCGAAGTGTGCGCGAAGCCGACGGTCACGGCGATCGCGGCGAACAATGCTCTCCCGCCATGTGAAATGGTCACGTGTCAGCCTGGGACTACATCCGGAGGAATGAGATGCTGCGCAATCCACGGAGCCACAGCAGGTTAGGCGCCCATCTCTTCCTTCTCCTCCCGAATGGATGCAAGCATTCGCCCAAAAGGCTCATCTTCGAAGGTCCGTGTTGGTGTGGAAACGACTGGAAAGTTGGAGGGTTGGGTGGCTCGCACACGGCCCCTTGCGGGACCGTTGTCCCCGCGCGGCCCCCAACCCATCGTGGAATCAGCTTAGAAAGCCCAAAACAACTGCTCAATGGGCCGATGGCCCCAATTCCGGAGGTACGCCGGTCTTGGTACCCTGGAGCCAGCCGCTCCACCCGTCCCCCATTCATTATCCAATTGAATAGAAATGAGATAGGGTCAGTGCAATGGCCCGAAATGAACGGGAAACGCGGCCACAGTACTAATAGACCGAGAGGGGGCTGTTTGTCCTTGGTGTGGAACAAATTTGGGCGTAAAAAATACGCTCGCGCCGAGATGCTTACTGCTTCTTCGTTTCTTTTTTGGCAGGCAAGATGCCACTGATGGCGGTATTTCCATTCAACAGCCGCAAGGTGATCTCTTTTGTCTGGCCGGAGCGTAGCGGCAGGTTCTTTTCCCAGTCCGAGTAGGCGCCGTTGGAACTGGCGCGCAAGTCGTACGAATCCTGTTTGAGCCCGGCGAGAGTGAAATGGCCCTTGGCATCTGTGTGTACGACGCGAGGCCGGATGCCAGCGGAAGATTGGCAAGTCACGCTGGCGGCGACAACCGGCTTGCCATTGGCGTCGAGCACCACGCCGTGGATGGAGGTCTGGCCCTTCTTGGTGGTCTGAGCCGACAAGGCATGGGCCCAGATGATGAGCAGCGAGCCGATGATTGCGACGAAAATCCTGACGGGTGTGCGCATGAAACCTCTTTTCGCCCAGAACCATTTTAGGGCGAGCACCGAGTTGTGGCACGGCGGCGGGGCGACGTGTGTCGGAGAGGAAACTGGCTGGGAGGACAGGGGGGAGGGGGGAGGCTAGGGCAGATTGAGGTCGACAGCGTAGACGTCAACATCACCGTGATCCACGGTGACGTAGACGGAGCCGTCGGGGCTCAGGCCGGTGAAGATGCAGCGCATCACGCCGGAGGTGAGCAGGTCGCCGAGGCGCGCGACACGCTCGGTTTCGCGCGTCGCCATCGGTACCCGGAAGATGGTCTGCTCCACATCGTCCACATCCTGGTAATACAGGGCGTCACCACTCGGCGACCAGCGCAATGCCGCCGGAAGATTAGCTTCGGCAATCACGCTCCATAGTTCCCGCTTGCAATCATACAGGGCCACTTGCTTCTTTTGAGGATTCAGTGCGGCAATGAAGCGTCCGTCAGCCGACCAGCGTGGTTCGATCAGCCCTTCGGAGCCGGCGAGTCTTGTAAGCCGGTTTGTATCGAGGTCTAGAATCCGGATGTCCGGCGGGCTACCCGATTCGATTTCCTGAACGTCCAGCACAATTTGCCTGCCATCGGTTCGCCAGTCGCCGGAAACGGAAGCCCATTTGTTAGTCGTAGGAAGAACTGTGCGCGGCGAGCCGCCCTGTGCGGAGACGACGTAGAGTCTTGGCTGGCTGTCCAGCAGGAATCCGGTGAAGAGGATTTCCTTTTGATCAGGCGACCAGTGCGGAGCAAAAGCGCCGGTGGCGCCCGCGGTCAGCTGGACTCTGGAACTGCCATCGATGCGGCTTTTCCAAAGAGTGCCGTTCTCGCGAGCGGCATAAACGACCCATTGTCCATCCAGCGAGAAATCCATGTCGGTGGCGCCAGACTCGGCAAGCATGGCGGTCTTGGCAAGAGTCTTGGGGTCGATTCGAAGCAACTGATATTCGTTGTGCGATCCGATCGCGAAAATGCGCTTGCCATTGGGCATGGCGATCGGGTGATCGAAGGCGATGGGGCCGGTGGTCAATTGCACGGGCTCGCCCGTTCGCCTGCCAAACAGGCCGCGGCTCTCTTCCATCAGCCACAGGCTGGCCTCGGTGTCGACGGCGAGACTCGCGCGCAAGTCCACCCCAGAGGAGAAGGCGAAGTACCGACCGTCGGCAAGCCAGGTGCCGCTGCCTTCATGCGGCCCGCGATGGCCTTCGGGCAGCACACGGCGCAAGGCCGCGCCGTCCAGTTTGATCTCCCACATGGAATCGGTGCTCTCGAGAAGGTTCGTTTGCGTGAAGCGCAGGCGCTTCGCGTCGGGAGACCAGACCAGGGAATGAGGGGCGGGATGGAAGCGCGCGAGTTCCTGGATCCTGGAGCCGGTCGGATCGGTGAGTTGAATGCTCTCGCCTTGCACGAAGGCGATGAGGTCGCCATTCGGGGACCAAACGGCCTCCTGGGCGGTGACGTCGCCAAGGCGACGAGGCGCGCCACCTTGCACCGGCCAAAGCCAGAGGGCGGTGTCTTCACCGCGCCGCGTGAGCTGGCCGATCAGAAATTGCGAGTGGTCGGGGGAGAGGTCGAAGATGCGGGTGTTATCAAACGGAGTCGGCGTCCGCTGGATGCTGCCGCCTTCGACGGAAGTCTGCATTAGGTTCCATCCGGTGACGTCGCGCACCACGAAGTAAATCCGGCTGCCGTCGGTGACGAGCTTTCCCCACGGATCGACCTGGCCCGAGTGCGTGAGCTGATGGACGCGAGCAACCTTGGGCTGCGGCCGGGGCCACCAAGCATAAGCTGCAACTGCAGCGACGGTGGTGAGAGCGATAAAAGCAGTTCGCCAGCGTGGGCTGACACTTTTGCGGGTGATTGCGATCGCGAGACCAGCCGATTCAGAGGCCGTGCTGGACGCGGAAACCGGCGGCGAGTCTAGCAGCACGCCCTCCGGAGCTTCAATGCGAATGGCGGTCGTGATGGTTGTTGCTTCCGTCCTGGCCATTTCGACCGGTGCGATGAAGCGATAGCCTTTGCGCGGCACCGTCTCGATGAACAGAGGATTGTCGGCGTTGTCGTTGAGGGCGGCGCGCAGCTTCATCAGCGCCGTATTCATGCTGCCGTCGAATTCGACGAAGGTCCCTTCTGGCCAGATCTTTTTGCGAAGTTCTTCGCGAGTGAGAATTTCACCTCGCGCTTCAAGCAGGAGGGACAAGATGCGGAAAGGCTGCTCCTGCATTTTGACTGGCACACCTTGGCGCGTGAGAGTGCCCAGGTCGAGATCAGCCTCGAACAAGCCGAAGCGAAAGATGCGACGAAGCTGTGTCGAGCGAAAATCCACAGGCCCTCACGAAGCGAGCACTTGTCGCGGGTGGGATATGGTACACCATAAATTCGGTTGATAACAGAGTATAAGTTTAACGAAAACCTTGGCTTACCGGGTGATAAAGGAAAGATGCCCAGTTCGTTTGACGTTTAGAGTGATCTGTTTGACCCTACAGCCGCACCATGACTCGTTCTGGCCGGGCACCCCAAATCCTGGCCCAGATCGACCCCAAAAATGGAGGCGCGCTTCTCAAAGGCGAGTCTCCGCTCTGAACCAACGGGACGGACCGCGTTCGTGTTCTCCGTCAGCTCTAACTGAGCACGGACGCGGTGACTCCCCTCGAACGCGGCCACCCAGCCTAATTCACCCGGTCATCGCGGGGAGACGATGTTCATCTGCCGAATGATTGCAAGACGAGATTTCCTCGCCTAGGGGCAAGGCCTAGGTAAGAATTCCACGGCCTCCGTATTTTCCTGTATGCGGCGGAACGTGGCCACACTTAATGGAATCTATTGATAGGTAAAGGGATAGATTTCAGTGCCATTTTTGATGGATTTGGCGCTCGGCTTGCGATTTATATCACTGCCCACCCTGACCTGCTCGGAGGTGTGTGGTTATGAGGCTGCGAACAGCGTTAGCGTGCAGTTCTTTCCTGCTTCTGCTGTTCACGATCGCAGTCTGGTCCACGCCTCTTACGCAAGACGAACGACCTTCTGGCGCAATGCGATAGGCATACAGTTCATCTCCGGCGCCAGCTACAGCAACAGCGGTTTGTATGCAGTTCAGCCGTAGAGGTAAAAAAGCAATCCCGATTTCGAGGAGTCTCCCATCCGCACCTCGCTCAAACTCGTATTGCCGCTTGCCGTCAGCGTGGTGTGTGTGTCACTGCTCTACGGGATCTACCAGGTAAAGACAGAGCGGAGGAATCTTCGCAGTGACCTGTCGCGCCGGTCGGCCGTATTCGCCGAAAATCTCCAAGAGAACCTGGAGTCTTCGGGTCGTCCCAACGACAAGGTGCTGAACCGGGCGGTGGAGCGATTCGGACAACGAGCAAATCTGCTGGGAGCCGCCGTGTACGATGCTTCGGGCCGCACGCTCGCGATTACGCCCGACCTTCCGTCGAGCTTTGACACGCGTCCGGCGATTGCGGCTGAAGCCGAAGAAAATGACTCCGGTGCCGGGCAATTCCTGTCGGCTAACGGAACACCATTGCACATCTATGCGCTGCCGCTGCATCGCGACAAGCGAACGATCGGCAGCTTGGCGGTCATTTACGACACGAGCTTTATCGAAGCCCGGGTATCGCACACGCTGCGCGACTCGCTGCTGACCACTTTATTCCAAGCAGTGGTGATCAGCGGGTTGACGCTCTTTCTGGTGCGCTCCAATTTCACGGCGCCGCTCGCGAAAACGGTGCGCTGGCTCGGTCACCTGCGTTCGGACCCGTCGCAAATGGCACAACCTCTTCCGGAGGGAGACCTGTTCGCGCAGCTTCATGCGGAAGCGCGTCACCTGGCCCGGGATTTAAGCACGGCGCGTGCGGCGGCCCAGGAAGAAGCCCAATTGCGCGAATCGCAGCTTTCGTTTTGGACAGCGGAGCGGCTCCGCGTGAGCCTGCAAACGAAATTGCAGGGCGATGCATTGTTTGTGGCTTCGAACCGCGAGCCCTACATGCACGTGCACGACGAAAAGGAAGACAAGATCAAGGTGGTGGTGCCGGCGAGCGGATTGGTCACGGCGCTCGAGCCCGTGCTGAAGGCCTGCGAGGGAACCTGGATCGCCAATGGCTCGGGCAACGCCGACCGTGAAGTGGTGGACGAGCACGACCACCTGCCGGTGCCTCCGGCGCGCCCATCCTACGTCCTGCGCCGCGTCTGGCTTTCGGAGGAAGAGGAGCAAGGATATTACGAGGGATTTTCCAATGAGGGCTTGTGGCCTCTCTGCCACATCGCGCACACACGCCCGGTGTTCCGGCCGGGGGACTGGATGTACTACCAGCGGGTGAACCGCCGCTTCGCGGATGCGGTGCTGGCGGAGATGGAAGGGACGAAGTCTCCGATCCTGTTGGTGCAGGACTATCACTTTGCGCTGCTGCCGAGGATGGTGAAGGATGCCCGGCCCGACGCGCGCGTCTCGATGTTCTGGCACATTCCGTGGCCCAACGCCGAAGCATTTGGCATCTGTCCGTGGCAACGAGAGCTGATCGATGGGTTGCTGGGCGCGGACCTGATCGGATTCCACATTCAAACGCACTGCAACAACTTCATGCAGACCGTGGATCGCGCGGTGGAGGCGCTTTCGGACTGGGATCGCTTCGAAGTAAGCCGCAAGGGGCACATCACACGCGTACGGCCATACCCCATCAGCGTCGCGTTTGCGCCGGAACAGCAGGCGGCGCAGGTGATTCGCATCACGGGCGAGGGGAGGGCGTCGTTGTTTGCGGAGTTAGGAGTCGAGGCCTCGCTCCTGGGCGTAGGCGTCGACCGACTGGACTACACCAAGGGCATCATGGAGCGGTTCCGGGGAGTCGAGCGCTTTCTGGAAATGTACCCGGTGTACCAGCGGCGGTTCACTTTTGTGCAGATCGGAGCGCCCAGCCGGACGGACATTCCGCGCTACCAGCAATTTCTGGATGAGGTGACGGCGGAGGCGGAGCGCATCAATGCGCGGTTCCAGGCCGGGCGGTGGAAGCCCATCGTCCTGCTGAAACGTCACCACTCTCACGAGGAAATCGAGCGGTATTTCCGGGCGGCTTCCGTGTGCATGGTGACGTCGCTGCACGACGGGATGAACCTGGTGGCGAAGGAGTTTGTGGCGACGCGCGACGACAATCGCGGGGCGCTGATTCTGAGTACATTCACAGGAGCCGCGCGGGAATTGACCGACGCGATTCTGGTGAACCCCTACGACGTCGACCAGATGGCGAACGCGATCCATCAGGCGTTGGAATTTTCCGACGACGAGCAGTTCGCCCGCATGAGCCGTATGCGGAAGACCGTGCACGATCACAACATCTACCGGTGGGCGGCCACGTTGCTATCCGACCTGTCGGAAATCCGCATCGAGAACGCTGACCGGGTGGAAGCGGCCCGTGCATCGTGAGGGCACAAGTTCCTGGAGCGAGGAGGGAAACGACTTGGAAGTGGCAGATACGCCGTTTGAATTCTTCACCGTGGCGAACCTGACGCGGATCGGGAACATCTCGGCCGGCACGCTGGCGGAGTTGCAGGCAGGCCTGGAGCAGTGTTCCGACGCGTCGATTTTCCACCATACATTTCAGACCCTGGGCAGCCACCATTACCTGACGGAAGGCTTCTCCAACGATTTCGCGCAATGGGTGCTGGCCGACGCCAACCGCGACGCGCTTGCCGAGCAACTGGCGGCGCTGGACATCCGCGATTACACGTCGATCGCGGCGCTGCGGCAGGATTTGTGCCGCGTGGTCCGCGAATTCATCGAGATGCACCCGGAATTCGCGCAACAGCAGGCGCTGGAGCGTTTCTATTTCTGCGAGAGCCTGCAAGTGACGCTGCCTTTTGGGGTGACCGCGCGGACTCTCGACGAATTTCATGACGGGGTCGGCCGCCTGAGCCACACGGCCTTCCATTTCCACTTCATTTCTTCGCGTCTGCGATTGCAATTGCGCACCAACGATTTTTCGTACTGGCTGGCGAATTCGCTCGGCCTGAACGGCCTGGCCGATTACATCAACCGCATCGACATCTACACGAACACCCTGGACAGCGCGCGAGCCAAGATCCTCCGGCTGGTCGAACGGGAAAGGAGAAAGCATGAGCCCAGTTCAGTTGGCGAATCGTATCCCGCTGTCTGATTACGCCGCTGTGATCGGCGAGGGAGAGATTGCGGAACTGCAGGCCCTGGCCAAGCCTCTCGCGGGGCGAAGCGTGGCCATGGTGAATTCGACTGCGGTGGGCGGCGGGGTGGCCGAGATGCTCATTCGCCTGGTTCCTCTGGCCGAGGAACTGGGCCTGGCCATTCGCTGGGAAGTGATGAAGGGTGGCGAAGATTTCTTCGAGGTCACCAAGTCCTTCCACAACGCATTGCACGGCGAGCCTTATAAGCCGGACCCGCGGCACTTCGAAGTCTACAAGGCCTACAACGAGGAAAACCGGAAGCGCATTCCGCTCGATGCGGAGTTCGTCGAGATTCACGATCCGCAGCCGGCGGGATTCATCGAAGCGCGCCCAAGCGGAAGGAACCACTGGATCTGGCGCTGCCACATCGACCTATCGCACCCGAACCGCGCAGTGTGGGATTTCCTGGAACCGTACGTGGCGAAATACAATGGCGCGATTTTCTCGTCCCCGGAATTCGCGCGGCAGCTCCCGATTCCGCAATACCTGCTGTATCCCGCAATCGATCCGTTGGCGGACAAGAACCGGGAATTGGAGCCGGAGTACATCGCGGACGTGCTCACGAGGTATTCCGTCGATCCGCTAAGGCCGATCTTGACGCAGATCTCGCGCTTCGACCGTTTGAAGGACCCGGTGGGTGTGATCCGCGCATACAAGATTGTGAAGCGCTACTTCGATTGCCAGCTGGTGCTGGCGGGAGGCTCGGCCAGCGACGATCCGGAAGGCGCCCTGGTGCTGAAGGAGGTAAAGGCCGCGGCGGACGGCGACCCGGATATCAAGGTGCTGGAGTTGGCGGCTTGGGCTCCGCTCGAGGTCAACGCGTTGCAACGCGCGTCAACGATCGTGATTCAGAAGAGCTTGCGGGAGGGATTCGGGTTGACCGTTTCGGAGGCGCTTTGGAAGAAGAAGCCGGTGGTTGCCTCGGCGGTCGGAGGGATTCCCACGCAGGTGATTCACAAACACACCGGACTCCTGTCGCATTCGGTCGAGGGCACCGCGTACCAGATCCGTTTTTTGTTGTCGCATCCGGAGATTGCGGCGCGGCTGGGCGAACAAGGGCACCAGCATGTGAAGGAAAACTTTCTGATCACGCAGAATCTGAAGCGCTATCTGACCTTGTTCCTGATGCTCAGCCAGGGAACAACCGCGTGATACGTCAAGGTCAGGACTTAAGCTGAGCCAGCGCGTGTTCAAGGTCGGCCAGCAGATCGGCCGTGGACTCCAGTCCGATGTTGATCCGCACGATGCGATGGTCGTAGGAGGGCCGTCCGGGTATTTTTCCCATGCGGTAGGCGACGGCCAGGCTCGCCACGCCTCCCCAGCTGTATCCCACGCGGAACAGCTGCAACGCATCGACAAACGCCGAAACCTGCTCCGGTGTTGGTCCCGATTTGAATACAATCGAAAAGACGCCGGACGAGCCAAGAAAATCGCGCTTCCAGAATTCGTGGCCCGGGCAGCTGTCGAGAGCCGGATGGAGCACGCGCTCGATTTCGGGCCGCGGCGCCAGCCACCGGGCAATTTGCAACGCCGAAGTCTCAATCGCAGCAAGACGCACAGCCAGGGTCTGCAACCCGCGTAAGGCAAGAGCGCAATCGTCGGGAGAGGTCGCGCAGCCAATGACTTGCTGAGCCGCGCCGAGGCGCTGGTAAAGCGAGTCGTCCCTCACGGTAATCGAGCCGAGCAGCAGATCGCTGTGGCCGCCGATGTACTTCGTCAGCGCCTGCATCGTGATGTCCACGCCATGTGCGAAGGCGTCAAACAGCACGCCCGCGGACCAAGTATTATCCATGACCACGCGAACGTTTCGCGCATGGGCCGCTTCGGCGATGGCGGGAACATCCTGCACTTCCATGGTGATCGAACCGGGGCTCTCGCACCAGATCAGCCTGGTGTTCCCTTGAATCAACGAGGCGATGTCTGCACCGACCAGGGGATCGTAAAAGTCTGTGGCGATGCCGAACCGCGAGAGCAACCGGGTGGCGAGCTTGCGGTTCGGGTAGTAGACACTGGCGGGTACGAGCATATGATCGCCCGACTGCAGGAGTGCGAGATTGATCAGAGAAATTGCGGCTTGCCCGCCCGGCGTGAGAATCGTGCGCTTGCCGTCTTCAAGTTCGCAGACGCGCGCGGCCAGTTCGAGCGTGGTCGGCGTCCCATAGAGTCCGTAGGTGTAGCCGACGCGCCATTGGTCCCATTCATCGACGACGGCACTGGCGGACGGGAAGACGGTGGTCGAGCCGCGATAGGTGGGAGTTGCCAGGGAGCGATAACCCTCCGGGATCTTGGCATCAGTCTGGATCAGCCTGGTCTTCCAGTCTTTGTTCATAGATGTCCTTGTCGCCGGCGCCTCGCCGAAGGCACAACCCTGAAGGCCGCTCGGATTATAGTCATTTTCAGGCTATTTTCAGGGACTTCGGCAGGCGATTCCAGTCCATCTTCAGCGCCGAATTTCCGCAAGTTTCCACTTTTAAGCCCCTGTCGCGTTCATTGACGGCTCTCTCTACCGGATGCTATAAAGGATAATCCCGTGAGGCAGCACAGAGCCCACCGTACGCTCCTACTGGGTCGGCGAACGGCGAGGCTGCCCACCCGAATTGTTAGGCGACACAACCGGAATGACTGATCTGATTCACCAACTTGGGGATCTGCTGCTTGGGGCTGTGCCCATCATCTTCATCGTCCTCATTTTTTACTTCGTTTTACGGTCCCTGTTCTTCAAGCCTATTCTGAAAGTCATGGCGGAGCGAGAAGCCCGCACGCAGGGCGCGCAGAAGGAAGCGGAATCCGCGCGTGCCGCCGCGACCGGAAAAGTGAAACAGTACGAGGAAGCGCTTCGCCAGGCGAAAGCGAAGGTGTACCTGGAGCAGGAAGCGGAGCGCAAAAAAATTCTCGACGAACGCACCACGTTCCTGAAGGAAGCTCGCGGTAAGTCGTCCGTCGAGGTTGCGCAGGCGAAAGAGCGGGTCGCCAGCGAACTGCAGAACGCCAAGAAGGATATCGAAGCCACGGTGTCCCAGCTGGCCATGGAAATCGCGGGCCGCGTGCTTCAGGCGCCCAAGGGCCCGGGCAATCCCTCAAGAGAGGCCCGATAATGCGCACCGTCCGGAGTGTGGCCGCTTTGTGTGCGGTGCTTCTGCTGCCAATGTTCAGCGGTGTTGCGCAGGCTTCCGAGGGCGGCTCGCAGGAAGTCATCACGGTCATTTTCAAGTGGATCCACTTCGTCATTCTGGCAGGCCTGGCGTACTGGCTGTTCGTGAAGGTACTTCCTCCAGTTTTCCGGCGGAACGCGGACAATATCAGCTCTGCGATCACCAAAGCGACCGCGGCAAAGGCCGAAGCCATGCGCCAGTTGAAGGAAGCCGAGGCCAAGTTCGCGCGCATCGAGCAAGAAATGGGCGAGTTTCGAGCTGCGGCGCAGAAAGATGCCGCGGCTGAACTCGACCGTCTGCGGGCGATGACGAAGGTCGAGGCCGAAAAGATCAACGTGGCGGCAAGAGCGGAGATTGAAGCCGCGGAGCGAGCCGCGCGCGTGGAACTGAAGGCGCTGGCGGCAAAACTCGCGGTCGATCACGCGGAATCGCTCCTGGTGAAGGAACTGACGCCGGCCGTGCAGGAGCGCATGATCAATAGCTTCGTGCAGAGCTTGCAGGGGAGGCCGAATTGAAGTCGGCGAGCCTGCAATACGCGAACGCGCTGGCGGACATCGTCTTGCAGCAAGGGGCAGCCGAGCCGGCGCGCAAACAGCTGGCCGATTTCGTGACGGCGTATGCAGAGTCCACGGAACTGCGGAACTTCATGGCCAGCCCGGCGGTTTCGCGGGAAGCGAAGCACGGCGTGGTGGAAAAGCTGGTTGCGCGTCTGGGTGCGAGCCGCGTCCTGCGGAACTTCCTCTTCGTCGTGGTTGACAATCAGCGCACGCACCTCTTGCCGGACATTGCTGCTTCCTTCGAGCAGGTGCTGCGCCAGCGACAGGGAATCGCTGAAGCGGAAGTTTACTCCGCAGTGCCGCTGAGCGACGCCCACAAGGCGGCGCTAGTGCGCAATCTGGAAAGCGTCACCGGTAAGAAGATTCAGGCGAGCTACGCGCTTGACCCGGGGCTGCTTGGCGGAGCGGTGGTGCGTATCGGCGACACGATCTACGACGGGTCCGTGCGGAACCAGTTGAACCGCTTGCGCGAGCGTCTGGCGGCGGGATAGACATTCGGAACGGAGCGGGTAATGGCAAATATCAAAGCAGACGAAATCAGCAAGATACTTCGCGAGCAGATTGCGAATTATGAGCAGTCGGTCTCGGTCGACGAAGTCGGCTCGGTCATCAGCGTTGGCGACGGAATCGCCCGCGTGCACGGTCTCGAGAAGGCCATGTACGGCGAGATGCTTGCTTTTCCCCACAATATTTTCGGCCTTGCATTGAACCTGGAAGAAGAGGAAGTCGGCTGCGTGCTCCTCGGCGAGACCGCCGAACTGAAAGAAGGCGATACGGTCCGCCGGACAAACACGATTATGTCTGTGCCTGTCGGCGACGAGTTGATCGGCCGCGTAGTGAATCCGCTGGGCGAACCGCTGGACGACAAGGGGCCGATTACCGCGAAGCAGCGCAACGCCCTCGAACGCATTGCGCCCGGCGTTCTCGACCGGCAGCCCGTGCGTGAGCCTCTGCAGACGGGTATCAAGGCTATCGATTCGATGATTCCGATCGGCCGCGGCCAACGCGAATTGATCATCGGCGACCGCCAGACCGGAAAAACTGCCGTCATTCTGGACACCATCATCAACCAGAAGGGCAACGACATGATCTGCATCTACTGCGCGATCGGGCAGAAGCGCTCGACCATTGCGCAGGTGGTGAAGGTGCTCACCGATGCGGGCGCTATGGACTACACGATCATCGTCGCGTCCTCGGCGGCCGAGCCGGCCTCGCTCCAGTACATCGCGCCGTACGCCGCATGCGCGATGGGCGAATACTTCCGCGACAACAAGCGCCACGCCGTCACATTCTATGACGATCTTTCGAAGCACGCGCAGGCCTACCGTGAAATCTCGTTACTGCTGCGCCGTCCTCCGGGCCGCGAAGCGTTCCCCGGTGACGTGTTTTACCTGCATTCCCGCTTGCTGGAACGCGCCGCGAAACTGAACGACAAGCTGGGCGGCGGCTCGTTGACTTCGTTGCCGGTCATTGAAACGCAGGCGGGCGACGTTTCGGCCTACATCCCGACCAACGTCATTTCGATCACGGACGGGCAGATCTATCTCGAATCCGATCTATTCAACGCGGGCATCCGGCCTGCCATCAACGTCGGCATCTCGGTGAGCCGCGTCGGTGGCAACGCCCAAATCAAGGCCATGCGCCAGGTAGCCGGCACGCTGCGGCTGGATATGGCGCAGTTCCGCGAACTGGCGGCGTTCGCGCAGTTCGGCGCCGACCAGTTGGACAAAGTCACCCAGGCGCAACTGGCGCGCGGCCAGCGGCTCACGGAAGTACTGAAACAGGATCAGTATGTACCGCTGGCGGTGGAGAAGCAGGTGCTGGCGATCTATGTCGCAACCAGCGGCGCGATCGATTCGATCCCGGTGAACGAAGTTCGCCGCTTCGAAAAGGAGTTCCTGCAATTTGCGGAAACCAACTATTCAAACGTGCTGAAGGAAATCGCCACCAAGAAGGCGCTGGACGACAACATCAAGGCGTCCATCAAAACGGCGGTGGACGCGTTCAAAGACCGCTTCAGCGCCACGATTGCCGCGGCCGCTCGCTAGAACCTGACGAACTATGGCCACACTTCTCGATTTTCGCCGCCGCATCCGCTCCGTGAAAAACACGCAGCAGATTACCCGCGCCATGAAATTTGTGGCGGCGGCCCGGTTGCGTCGCGCGCAGGAAGCGGCGCTGGCGGCGCGACCCTATGCCAAGGAACTGGCTCGTCTGCTGCGTTCGGTGATGTCGCGCATCGAGTCGCCGCACCACCCCCTTCTGGCGAAGCGGCCCGAGGAACGCATTCTGGTGCTCGTGCTGTCCGGCGAGCGGGGACTGGCGGGTGCGTTCAACACCAACATTTTGAAAGAAGCGGCGAAGTTCTTCCGCAGCCGGCAGGGCAAGAAGCTGGTCGCGATTCCCGTCGGCAAGAAGGGACGCGATGCGTTGCGCAAGGCCGGCCTGGAATTCGCAGGCGAGTATCTAAACGTGCTGGCGCGGGTGGACCTGGGCGTGGCGCGGGAGATCTCCAATCTGGTCACGGAACTCTACTGCGAGGAAAAAATCGACGCGGTCTACGTTATTTTCAGTGAATTCAAGAGCGTCATCCAGGCCGAATTGGTCACCGAAAAGCTGCTGCCTATCGAATCGATCAGTGCAAGCGAAGATGGGGACGCAAAAGCGTCCTCTCAGATCGACTATATCTACGAGCAGCCCGCCGACACGCTCCTGAACCGGTTGCTGCCCCGCTATGTGGAGACCCAGGTGCTGCGGAGCATGCTCGAATCGTGCGCCGCCGAGCACGCCGCCCGCATGACCGCAATGGAAGCAGCCACCAAGAACGCCGGCGACGTGATCGATGCCCTGACGCTGCACATGAATAAAGTGCGGCAGGCGGCCATCACCAAAGAAATTATCGAAATTGTCAGCGGTGCTTCGTCCACCGCGTAGGAGAAATGATGGCGGAACAACATGTTGGTCATGTGATCCAGGTGATCGGGCCGGTGCTCGACGTTCAGTTCGAGCAGGGACATCTCCCGTCGATCTACACCGCACTGCGGATCACCAGCGAGGGCTTTAATCTTCCCGAGCCGCTCGACGTGACCGCGGAAGTGCAGCAACACCTCGGGGAAGGCCGCGTCCGCGCGGTCGCGATGGAGCCGACGGAAGGCATGGTCCGCGGCATGAAAGCGGTGGACAGTGGCGCGCCGATTTCCGTACCGGTGGGGCGCCCGACGCTTGGCCGCGTGCTGAATGTGCTCGGCAAACCCGTCGATCAGCTGGGTCCGGTAAAAACTGAAATCACCTACCCGATTCACCGGCCTTCTCCGCCGCTCGAAGATCAATCCACCACGCTCGAGATGTTTGAAACGGGCATCAAAGTAGTCGACCTGATCCAGCCCTTCCTGAAGGGCGGCAAAATCGGGTTGTTTGGCGGCGCGGGTGTCGGCAAGACGGTTTTGATCCAGGAACTGATTCACAACGTCGCCATGCAGCACGGCGGCGTGTCGGTGTTTGCCGGCGTCGGTGAACGCACCCGCGAAGGCAACGACCTTTGGCTCGAATTCCAGGAATCCGGCGTCGTGGTGCCGGGCAATTCCGAGAAATCCCGCGCTGCCCTCATTTATGGACAGATGACCGAACCGCCCGGCGCTCGTCTCCGCGTCGGGCTGACGGGTCTCACCGTCGCGGAATACTTCCGCGACCAGGAGCACCTGGACGTGCTTCTGTTCATCGACAACATTTTCCGATTCGTGCAGGCAGGCTCCGAGGTTTCCGCGCTGCTCGGCCGCATGCCCTCCGCGGTAGGTTACCAGCCGAACCTCAACACCGAAATCGGTGAATTGCAGGAACGCATTACCTCGACGAAGACCGGTTCCATCACCTCGGTGCAGGCCATCTATGTGCCTGCCGACGACTACACGGACCCGGCGCCGGCTGCGACGTTTACCCACCTGGATGCCACGACCAACCTGAGCCGCCAGATCGTCGAGCGCGGCATCTATCCCGCGGTCGATCCGCTCGCCAGCTATTCGCGCATTCTCGATCCGCGCGTGGTCGGCCAGGAGCACTATGCTGTGGCCCGCGCGGTCAAATCCGTGCTTCAGCGCTACAAGGACTTGCAGGACATCATCGCCATCCTCGGCATCGAAGAACTTTCCGATGACGACAAGCGCACCGTGGCGCGCGCCCGGCGCATCGAGAAATTCTTGTCGCAGCCGATGTATGTCGCGGCGCAGTTCACCGGCCTGGAAGGCAAGTACGTCAAGATTGAAGACACCGTCCGCAGCTTCAAGGAGATCGTCGAAGGCAAGTATGACGATATACCGGAGCAGGCGTTCTACATGGTCGGCACGATCGAAGAGGTGATCGAGAAGGCCGAGAAGATGAAGGCGACTGTCTAAGGCGAACCATGCTTCCCGAAGAAATCGAATTGATCGTCGTCACGCCGGAACGCCAACTGCTGCGGGAGACCGTGGTGGAAGTCACGATTCCCGGACGAGACGGCGCGCTCGGCATCCTGCCGGGCCACGCGCCGCTGATCACGGAACTGGGCAATGGCGAATTGAGCTACCGGCAGGGTACTGCCAGCCAGCCCATTTCGCTGGCCGTGCTGCGCGGTTTCGCGGAAGTCCTGCCCGATCGCGTCACCGTCCTGGCGGAGACGGCCGAACGCGCCGAAGAGATCGACCTGACCCGCGCCGAGGCGGCCAAGGCTCGTGCCGAGAAACGGTTGGCATCAAACGATTCCAACATCGATTGGGACCGTGCCACCATCGCGCTGGAGCGCGCCGTGATTCGCATCCAGGTGGCCAAGAAATACCGCGGCCTGCCGGTCGAGACGCCGCATCCCGCGTGAGCCAAGCCTCTCCATCACCTATCGTAATTTACAGTACGCACTGGTGCCCGGATTGCCTGCGTGTCAAGGGCTTCCTGAAAGAGCGCGGCGTGGCGTTCGAAGAGATTGATATTGAAAACGACCCGGACGCGGAAGACCTGATTCTTCAGGTGAACGACGGGAGGCGGAAGGTACCAACGTTGCGAATCGGAGAACGCTATGTGGTGTGCAGCCCGTTTCGCGCGCACGAACTGGCCAAAGCGCTCGGCATTCCTTTGAACCGGTAAAGTCCGCGCGCTACTGAATCGCAACTCCCCGTGCATAGACCTGAGCGACCTGCAGCCTTTCATCCAGGAGAACGACGTCCGCATCAGCGTTGGCGTGAAGCACGCCTTTCTTGTTCTCGACTCCGAGTAGTTTTGCCGGATTGAAGCTCAGCATCCGGCTAGCTTCTTCAAGCGACGCGCCGAGGTTCACAATGTTCCGGAGCGCGCGGTCCAGCGTCAGCGTGCTGCCCGCCAGTTTGCCCTCGGCATTGCGGCAGACACCGCCGGTTACGGTTACTTCGAACCCGCCCAGGATGTATTTCCCGTCGGGCATGCCCGTCGCAGAGATCCCGTCGCTGATGAGAATGACACCGCCGGCGCCTTTGGCTTGCAGCAGAACGCGCATGGCGGTCTCGTCTACGTGGACTCCGTCCGCGATGAGTTCCGCCGTAATCTCCGGAGACGTCAGCACCGCGCCGATGACGCCGGGGTCACGATGAGAAAAAGGCCGCATCGCGTTGTAGGTATGAATCGCGTGATGTGCGCCACGGGCAACCGCCGCGCGGGCCTGTTCGTAAGTGGCGTCCGTATGTCCGATGCCGACGACCATTCCGGCTTTGCGCGCCGCGTCAATGCAGGGCATGGCGCCGAGCAGTTCGGGAGCGATCGTCAGGATCAGGGCGTTACCCTGCGATGCGGTGATGAATTTTTCCAGCAGGTCCGCCGAGGGCAGCTTGAGCCATTCCGTGGGATGCACGCCGCGCCGTACCGGGCTGATGAAGGGGCCCTCGAAATGAATGCCCAGCACTTCGGCGCCGGGAACGACTTCCTGGTGCTGCAGCGCGATGTAGTGCGCGATGCCTTCGCTGCTGCGTACGATCAAGTTTGGATCGGCCGTCACGGTCGTCGCGACAAACGACGTGGTACCGCGCGATGCGACCGTTGCCGCCACCTTCCGCAAGGCGTCATCCGAACCTTCCATCACGTCGCGCCCGCCCGCTCCGTGAATGTGCACATCGATAAAGCCGGGCAACGCCGTGCTGTTCTTGGCCAGAACTTGCGTGGCGCCTGCCGGAACGGAACAATCCGCGCGCGGTCCGACCGCCTCGATGACTCCGTCACGGATCAGAAGGGCGGCGTCGCGAATTTCGCCGCCCGGGATGATGGCGCGTCCAACATGCAGAAAGGTCGTAGTCATGACGACTCTTTATCGTAGCGGAAATATGGGGCGGCGTAAAAAATAAAAAATGCGCAGAGCGCAAAGCCTGCCCATTAAAACGATTTAAGGGCTCGACCGTTCTTACTTTGCCATGTCGATGGAGGTGAGTTTCAGGCTGTCGCCGTCGACTGTGCCGGTTACTGTGACATGATGGCCGGCATGGGCCGCAACCTTGTCCTGCGCATCGACCGCGTACACCTTATGATCCGCGTCGTTGACGAACACGTATTTTGCCCCCTGTTCCTTGACGCATTTCGTGGTGCAATCCGCGTGCTTCTCATTCGCACCTTTCGCGCCGCATGCGCTGTCTGAAATATATCCCGTCAATTTGGCGGGTGCGCCCAGAGCCAGCGTTGCCGCGCACAGAGTGAATCCGAGTCCTGCTGCGAATTTCAGTTTCATGCTTCTTCTCCCCCTTGTCAGCGTTGCCTCGCTCGATGGTGGCTTCGACGCGGCACAGGGAGCGCCACAAACCCTGTGTCCTCGGGCTGGACCCACATTCTACCCAAAAAAAGGGAGGGAGGTGTCTCGCGACCCTCCCTCCTGGTTTCTCTCACGGAATTGTGAACTGTTCCGCAGGTTATTGAGCGGTCGTGTTGCTTGCGGCCGTCGCCGCACCCGCGGACTTCGGGGTCGACAGGTAACCGGTGATCTGGTTCTTGCCGACTTCAAACACTACGATTTCGTATGGTGCGTAGCGGGCCGTGCCCTTGATGTAGAACTGCACCGGCTCGCCGGCCGTCTTGTCTTTCTTCTCGATGGACTTGTCGTCAGCCAGCACCGTCATGGTGTACTTCGACTTTTTCTGGTCGGACTTATTCAGCGAGATCTGCACCGGGCCAACGTGCTGAGGCGTTTTGGATTTCTGGACCGTGAACTCGTAATAGTTGCGGTCGCCCTTGCGCTTCAATTCTTCCAGGTCGTCGTGGTTGCGTGCAATCAGACCGCTCATCACGCCCATGTCGCCGGTCGCGCGCTCCAGCTTACCCTTGGTTTCTTCAAGATCGTTCTTCACGCCGGTGACGTCGGTGTTGACCTTGCTCAGATCTTCGGTGCTCGCCTTCGTCGCCAGTTGCGTGTTGACGTTGCTCTCCAGGCCGGTCAGCTTCTTGTTATATGCCGCTACAGACTGCTTCGCCTGAGAGCGGGCTTTCTGCAGATCTTCCTGGGTGACATTCAACTTGTCGGTAACGACTTTCAGGTCGCTCTGCAACTGCTGGTTCTGTTCGTCGGCCTTGGCAAGGCGCTGGTTGAGCGCGTCATTCTGCTGCTTCAATGTCGCCTGAATCGACTGGTCCGTCGACTTGGACTGGCTCAGTGCGCTCCACCCCAGAATCACACCGATCAGCGAGACCCCTCCGAGCACTGCCACGGCCAACCCCACCCAGCGAGGAACCGCCGCGCTGCTGCTCTCGTAATTGGAATCCTGAAACTCACTCATGGACATCGTCTCCTTTGGGCGATTGTGCCCGATGCCTGTGGAAATGGGCATCTCTGCCGCCATATCTGCGCCAAACTCATCGACGACGTTAACAGACGGAGGGAAAAGGAATTAGCGTGAGAATGAGCTATTAGAGCCGCGGATTCTATAGGTACTAGTACCAGTAAAGTTTACGCCCTGCTCAGCCTCAGAGTAAATTTTGCCGGAGAATCCTATAGCGGCCCGGCGCCAGGAGTGTATCCAAAGGAGAAAACGAAGGGCGCGCTCATCCCTTCGGCGGCGCGCCCTAAAATCCTACAGTTCTATTGTTTAGCTCGGTTTGTCTATGCCGCTTGCGAGTCGGAGCTCAATTTCGTCGGGTTAAAGTAACGGTCGAGCGTGGTGGTTGCAGCTTCCAAGACCAGCCGGCAGTCGGAGCAGCCGGTCAAATGGCGCTCAATCTCAATCTGTACAGCCGGCGAGAGCTTGCCCTCTAAATACATACAAATCAAATGGATAGTGTCGCGACAACTCATTGCTTCCTTCTCCCCCAGTCCCGCAGCGAAGACCGCAACGCTGGGTGAATAGTGCATTTGGCCCGCCAAAGGGACAGGCAACTGCACTTCTGGACATGTATTTGAATCAGAGAGGGTTACACAATTTCTACAGCCTTCCCTGGATTTAAGTGCCGTCCGGAGGCAAGAAATCTTTACCTTACTGCGAACTTCCGCTGCATATTTTCAGGGCTAGCGCAGGGGCGTCCCCACGATTTCCTTGAGTGCGGCGATCCGGTCCTCGAGTGGGGGATGGGTGCTGAACAGGGCGCTGAGCGTGCCGCCGCCGAACATGGGTTTTACGATGCACAAAGAGGATGTGCTGGGCGAGATCGCCGAAGTGGGAATCCGTTTGTTGTAGGCGCCGAGCTTCTCGAGCGCACTGATCAAGCCATACGGCTGGCCCACCATGCGCGCTCCGGTTTCGTCGGCAGCGTACTCGCGTGTGCGGGACAAAAACAGTTGAAGCAGCAGGGCGGCAAAGGGCGCAAGGAACATCATCAGCAACAGGGAAAGGCCCCCACCCCCCCGTTCGTCATCGCGATTGCCGCCGTATCCGCCAAAGAGCATGGCCCATTTGCCCATCTGCGCCATGTAAGTCACCGCGCCTGCGATGGTCGCCGCGATCGAACTTGTAAGGATATCGTAGTTGCGCACGTGCGAGAGCTCGTGTGCGATCACGCCTTCCAGCTCGTCGTCATTCATGATCTGCAGCAGTCCCTGGGTCACCGCAACGGAGGCGTGGTTTGGATTGCGCCCGGTCGCGAACGCGTTGGGTGCCGCGTCCGGCACGATGTACAGCTTTGGGACGGGAATATTCGCTTTTGCGGCGAGCCGCTCCATCACCTGGTACAGGCGCGGCAGTTGCTCTCGCGTGACGGGCTGCGCCCCGCTCGAAGCTAGCGCGATCTTGTCCGAAAAGAAGTAGGAAACGAAATTCATGACGGCTGCGATCACCAGAGCGATCTGCATGCCGCCACGGCCACCGATCGCGCCGCCCGCGAGGATGAGAAGCACGCTCAGTAAGATTAGGATGGCGCCAGTTCGAAAGACTTTCATACGATTACCTTCAATCCCAGTCTAGAAATGCGGAAGGAGAGCGTCAAGTTGACCGCTCCCTCCCTCGGTTCATTTTCTTGCCGCGGCGGCGGGCTTCTTTTCGGGAGCGCGCTCGAACTGCATCGCATCTTTATTGCCGTCGCGATCCACCCGGACATGGTTCCCGGGCAAAACGGCGCCTTCCAGGATTTGCAGCGCCAGCGGATCCTGGATCAACCGTTGAATCGTACGCCGAAGCGGCCGGGCGCCGTAGGCCGGGTCGTAGCCTTCGCGCAGCAGCAGTTCCTTTGCGGCTGCGGTCAGCTCCAGAGTTATCTGGCGTTCCGCCAGCAGTTTTTCCACGCTCTTGAGCAATAGGGTGACGATGCCCTCGAGTTGCTCCTTGCCCAGCGGGTTGAAGATCACGATTTCGTCGATTCGGTTGATGAACTCCGGCCGGAACGATTGCCGCAGTGCTTCCATCGCTTCCTTGCGGGCTTTCTCGGGATCCTTGCCGGACAAATCGTAAATGGCCGCCGAACCCACATTGCTGGTCATCACGAGCACGGTGTTGCGGAAGTCCACGGTGCGGCCCTTGCCGTCGGTCAATCGCCCGTCTTCCAGAATCTGCAGCAGCACGTTGAAGACGTCCGGATGCGCCTTCTCGATTTCATCAAAAAGCACTACCGAATATGGATGGCGGCGAACCTGCTCGGTCAGCTGCCCACCCTCCTCATAGCCGACGTAGCCCGGGGGAGCACCGATCAGCCGCGAAACGCTGTGCTTCTCCATGTACTCGGACATGTCGATGCGAATCATCAGCTTCTCGTCGTCGAACAGGAATTCGGCCAGCGCTCGCGCCAGCTCCGTTTTGCCGACGCCGGTCGGCCCCAGAAAAATGAACGACCCGATGGGCCGCTTGGTGTCGGAAAGTCCCGCGCGGCTGCGACGAATCGCGTTCGACACGCGCGCCAGGGCGTCTTCCTGGCCGACGACACGCTGGCGCAGGCGCTCCTCCATGTGGACGAGCTTCTGCACTTCGCCTTCGAGCAGGCGCCCGACGGGAATGCCGGTCCACTTGCTGACGAGCTTCGCGATATCCTCTTCGTCGACCTCTTCCTTCAACATGCGGGCGGTCTTCTGCATCGCGGCGAACTGCTCCTGTGCTTTCTGCGCTTCGCGTTCGGCCTGGGCGATCTTTCCGTACCGGATTTCGGCGACCTTGGCCAACTCCCCGGCGCGCTCATAGCGGTCAGCTTCGGCCTTCAGCTGTTCGATCTGTTCCTTGAGCTTGCGGATCTTGGAGATCGATTCTTTTTCGGCCTGCCAGCGGGCTTTCCGCGCGCTCGAATCTTCGCGGAGTTTCGCCAGCTCCTTCTCGATTTGCGTGCGGCGTTCGACCGAATGCGCGTCGGTTTCCTTCAGAAGCGCCTGGCGCTCGATTTCCAGCTGCAGGATGCGACGCTCGATTTCGTCGATCTCCGTGGGAAGGGAATCGATCTGCATGCGCAGGCTTGCGGCAGCCTCGTCGATCAGGTCGATGGCTTTGTCCGGAAGAAAGCGGTCGGAGATGTAGCGGTGCGACAGCGTCGCTGCGGCGAGGATCGCCGCGTCCTTGATGCGCACGCCGTGGTGCACCTCGTAGCGGTCTTTCAAACCGCGCAGAATCGCGATGGTGTCTTCGACGCTCGGTTCATTCACAAGCACCGGCTGGAATCGCCGTTCGAGCGCCGGATCCTTCTCGATGTACTTCTTGTACTCATTCAACGTGGTCGCGCCGATCGCCCGTAGTTCGCCGCGTGCCAGGGCCGGCTTCAACATGTTGGAGGCATCCATGGCGCCTTCGGCGGCACCCGCGCCGACAAGCGTGTGTAATTCGTCGATGAACAGGATGATCTGCCCTTCGGCTTCGGAAATTTCCTTCAAGACGGCTTTCAGCCGGTCTTCGAATTCTCCGCGGTATTTCGCGCCCGCCACCAATGCTGCCAGGTCCAGCGCCACCAGGCGCTTCGTCTTCAGCACGTCGGGTACGTCACCCGACACGATTCGCTGCGCCAGGCCTTCGACGATGGCGGTCTTGCCAACGCCGGGTTCGCCAATCAGCACTGGATTGTTCTTCGTGCGGCGCGCCAGGATCTGCATCACGCGGCGGATCTCTTCATCGCGCCCGATCACCGGATCGAGCTTGGAGCGGCGCGCCAGTTCGGTCAGATCGCGCGCATACTTCTCGAGCGCGGCATAGGTCGTCTCTGGATTCTGCGAGGTGACGCGCTGGTTGCCGCGCACCCCCGCCAGCGCCTGCAAAATCGCTTCGTAGCTCGCGCCGTGCTTCTTGAGCAGTCGTCCGGCCGGATCGCTGTCCGTCCCGGCGATGGCCAGAAACAAGTGTTCCGTGGAGACATAGTCGTCCTTGAATTTCGCGGCCTCGTCGAAAGACTTCTCGAGCACGTCGTTCAGCGGGCGACCAAGGTGCTGCTGGGCAAATCCCTGGACTTTCGGCAGGCGTGCGATTTCGCGCTCCAGGTCCTGGGTGAGCAGTTCGCTGCGGATACCCAAGCGAGCCAGCAGCGGCGGCACGACGCCGTCCGGCTGCTCGGCCAACGCTTCCAATAAGTGCAAAGGTTCGACGGCTTGGTTCTCGTGGCGCGCGGCGATCTCCTGTGACTCCTGGATCGCTTCCTGCGCCTTCACGGTCATCTTGTCAAAACGCAACATACTTTCCCTCTCAAACTCGTATTCCTGAATGCAAAAGGGGCCAGCGATGCCTGCCAGCCCCTTATGCTATCCCACCGCGCCTCGCGCGGCCTGGAGGAGTACAGATTTACTTGGCGGCGGCCGCGGCGACCACCGGCGTGCCGACATTCACCCTGATCTGCTTGGGCTTGGCCTCTTCACGCTTCGGAACCGTCAGGGTCAAGACCCCATCCTTGTATTCGGCCTTGATCGCTTCCGAATTTACGGTGTTCGCCAGGGAGAAGCTGCGGCTGAACGAACCATACGTCCGCTCTACGCGCAGGTAATTTTCCTCATTCACCTTCTTCTCGAATTTGCGTTCGCCCCGGATTGTCAGGATGTTGTTCTCGACGCGAATGTCCAGTTCCTCCGGTTTGATGTCCGGAACGTCGGCTTTGACCACCAGTTCGTGCTCGGTCTCGTAAATGTCCACCGCCGGCGACCAGGCGGTCAGGCCCCCCTCCTCAGAACTGCGCTCAAACGCCTCGTGAAAGAGACGGTTGAACTGCTCTTGAAGGGTAGGAGTACCGCGAAAAGGCTCAAAGCGCGCCAATGAAGCTCTCATATGCTCATCCTCCATAGATGATGTCATTGCGATAATATAATCTGCGTGCATCATTGTCAAGTCAAAAGTGCGGTTCATCCGAAGATCAGTGTAACATAAACATTATAAATGACATATCGGCTATGCACCCAGCGTCTACTGGGCGATTATGTCCGCCTAGATCGACCTGCTGACGTACGGATTTCATTGGCTTTGCTATAGTTATCTCGTGCGTGTCGACGAACTCGATTACCATTTGCCGCCCGAGCGGATTGCCCAGCGGCCTCTGCGCAACCGCGACGAATCTCGCTTGTTATTGTTGGAGCGGCAGAGCGGCACCTGGGAAGATCGCCGGTTCGATGAGTTCCCGGAGTTGCTTCGAGGCGACGAACTACTGGTGTTCAATGACGCGCGAGTGCTGCCCGCAAGGCTCTTTGGCCATCGTGCCGGCATACATGCGCAACACCCATCGCGCAAGACGGCCAGAGAACATTTGACCGGGACTGTCGAAGTGCTTCTGACGCGCGAGATCGACGCCGGAACCTGGGAGGCGCTGGTGAGGCCCGGGAGGAAGTTGCAGGTAGGCGAACGGGTTTCTTTTGGAGATGGTGAGCTCAGCTGCGAAATCGTGTCGCGCGGCGAACTGGGTTTGCGCACGGTGACCTTCGCTTCGCACGACGGCCGGAGTATTGCCGAGCAGATTGAGCGACTCGGACACGTCCCGCTTCCCCCATACATCGACCGGCCGGACGAGCAGTCCGATCGCGAGAGGTATCAAACGGTATTCGCGCGGCGGCCGGGAGCGGTGGCGGCGCCGACGGCCGGGCTGCACTTCACGCCCGATATCCTGGAGCGAATCCGCAAGAGAGGATGCGAAATCTGCGAGGTCACCCTCAACGTCGGCCTGGGCACATTCCAGCCTGTGCACACTGAGGAACTCGAACACCACAAGATTCATGCGGAGTCCTATCAGGTCAGCAGTGAAACCGCGACGAAGATCGCAATCGCGAAGAAGGATAATCGGCCGGTGGTCGCGGTTGGAACGACTGTGGTTCGAGCGCTGGAAGACGCTGCGATGCGCGCGGCCGTCGAGGGGACTGGCGAAAAGATTTCGGCGGGCCGGGCGGAAGCGAAGATTTACATTCTGCCCGGGTACAGCTTCCGGCTCGTTGACGCCCTGCTGACAAACTTCCACCTGCCCAGATCCACTCTGCTCGCGCTGGTTTCCGCGTTTGGTGGCAAGGACAACGTTCTCGCGGCATACACGCACGCGGTTGCTGCGGAGTACCGGTTCTACAGCTACGGCGACTGTATGCTGATTCGCTAAGGCAGGAGGCGCGTCCGAAGGAAGACGAATTGTAGAGGGAGGCCAGACCAGGCATCAGCCTCCCCGGAAATAGCGGTCCAACGCCACGAAGCTGACGTCGACTACTGGTTCAAAACGAATACGCTCTTCTTACCTTCGAAACGGAGTTCCAGCAGCTTGCCGTCGGTGGTCGAAACAACTTGCGTATACTGCGCTTTCTGGTCGCGGTCTTCCCACTTGCCTTCGGCTTCCGCAATCGTCTTCTTGCCGACGAGGACGGTCAAGTGATTGCCATCGATAAGAAAACGGTAATCTCCGGCTTTCACGGACGTCTGACCGATCTTCACGTCGTGAGAGAGCGGCACGTTGGTCGACACCGGCTTCGCGAACGCCGGTACGGCGACGGCGAGAGCGCCACATAGGACGAGATTCGCGAGGAGCGATTTGCTTTTCATAGGAGTTACAATCCTTTCCGACTTCGAGAGTCAACCGGAAGCGTGTTGCTTGGAAGGAAGAGTTGACACACCGAAAGGAGAAGAGTAGTCTCGCGCAACGAGGCACCTCTTCGTCCTGCTTCACCAGCCGGAATAACTGTGTGTCACGCGCCCCGCGGCTGCCACCGCGGGGTTCTTCTTTTACGCAGTCTCTCCATCCCGCTACAGCCTGACTGCCGGCTGCACTCCTATAGACGAAAGGCCCCAGGGATATGTTTCGCGGCGATCCCATAAATTTTTGGGGTGTTTTTTACACAGCACCCTGTCCATCAGTCCCTTTATGTTCACTTTACATTGTGTATCGCCCCCCCTGTTCATCTATACTCTTGGAACGCGCGGTCCGGACCCAGGATGCGAACTTTAGTCTTAAGTGACCTCCACGCCAATCTGACAGCACTTCAAGCTTCGCTCGATGCAGCGGATGGAAAGTGGGACCGTGTGGTGTGCCTGGGCGATGTGGTTGGCTATGGGCCCGACCCGAATGAAGTGGCCACGCGCGTGCGCGAGCTTGGTGCCGTGACGATCCGCGGCAATCACGACAAAGCTGTCGCGGAACTCATGCCTACCGACGATTTCAATCCGGTGGCCAAACTGGCGGTGCACTGGACCCGTTCGCAACTCTCCAATGAGAATCTGGACTGGCTGGCGGCTCTGCCCCAGGGACCGCTGGAAGCCGAAGGACTCGTGCTTGTACACGGTGCATTTCAGGATGAGGACGAGTATGTTTTTACTCCGTCGCAAGCGCTCGAAGGACTGCTGGATTCCACGTCCCAAGTGACATTTTACGGCCACACCCATCACCAGGGCGGTTTCGCGTATCAGGATTCGCAGCTGGAAGTCCTGCAACTTCATCCGCGTAACAGCGAGCAACATTGCGCCCTGCGCGTCGACTCCGGCAAACGCTACCTACTGAACCCCGGTTCCATCGGCCAACCACGGGACGGTGACCCGCGGGCTGGGTTCGCTATCGCCGATTTGGAGCATAATGCTATTGAGTTCTGGCGCGTGCCGTATGCCATCGACGAAGTCCAGGAACGGATGCGCGCTGCACGGCTCCCGGAACCGCTCGCGCACCGCTTGACGTTGGGTCGCTGACAGGTTGCTGATCGACATGCAGGAATCTCTTCAACACCCGGAACCTTCTCCGGCAAAAAGCAAACCGTCCGTCGTGACGCTGGTGACGGCTGCCGTGGCTTTCCTTGCTGCGGCCTGGACCTTGTGGTTCCTGTTCCAACCGCTGGCGGTACACCGCGACACCTCCAGCTCACAAGCGGCTTTGCCAAAAATGACGGAGGCCGAGCAGGACTACCTCAAGAGCATCCAGGTTGGCAACGTCACTCTGAGCCGCGCCGAGAACTTCCTTCACCAGGAAGTCACCATCCTCAACGGGGAAGTACTAAACGTTGGCAGTGAAAACGTCGCCGCAGTCCGGCTCACCACCGTTTTTTCCGACGACATGAATCAGGTAGTCCTGCGGGAGACGCGCGGTATTCTCGGTTCGCAGGATTCTCCTGTCGCCGCGGGCCAGCGCCGGTTGTTCGAGATTTCCTTCGACCACGTCCCCAATTCGTGGAACATGCAGCAGCCTGTCGTGTCCGTTGCCTACGTTCGCCTCGCCTCTCGATAACTCGGACAGTAATTATATGGTTAGTTTATAATATACTACCGTTATGACCGACAGCCTTGCCGATACGCTGCGCAGCCGCCTGCAGGACTTCCTGGCATCGGGCATGGTTGAGATTCGCGATGCCGGCGGCCGGATTTCGCCGAATGGCGAGCTCTCCTGGGAAGTCCGCGGCGCCGACGCCAAGCCGCTGCTTCATCTTTGGACCGGCAACTGTAATTTGACGCGTCGCGTCGTGAGCATTCTCGACGAGTCGGATTCGCGCGTGGCCTTGGCGGTCGAGCGCTTTGGCCGCCACCATCCCGATCGCCTGGAACTGGTTCGCGTCGATTTCCAGCGCGGCGCCAAGACGCTTTCCCGCAAGGATTTCTGCGAGCGCTTGCGCCGCATCCTCGCCGAGCAGTTTCCCGACGAAGAAGCCGAAAAGCTCTCCATCGCAACCGATCTCGCGCACACCTTCTCGGGCGCTTATGTGCGCGGCATTTCGCGGAAAGGAAACACACGATGTGCGTTCCTGGCGGTGCCGGAGGGGGAATCGGTGGACGCCGTGGAAAGCAGCCTGACGTATGCACTCCTGTGGCTCGATCATGCCCGGCAGACCGCTGCGCACCGCAATCTCTCGTATCTTCGGCTGATACTTCCGCAAGGCCAGTCCGCGGCGCTGGCGCACCGCCTGGGCGCACTGACCCCACAACTGGCGATTCGAGTGTACGAACTGAATCCAATGGACGAGCGCATCACGCGCGTCGAACCCCGCGCCGACGGGAACGTCACTTCCTGGCTCGTGCCCCATCGCGAATCCCAGGAGCTGCTGGCTCGCTCGCTCGAACAGCTTGCTCCGATCATTGCCTTGGCGCCCGACGCCATCACACCGCACCCCATTCCAGCCGAACAGGAAATCGTTCTGCGTTTTCGCGGCCTTCCATTCGTCCGCTGGAGCGACTCGCGCGTCTTCTTCGGCGTCACCACCTGTACCCAGGAACTATCCGCCGCCACGGAAGGCAAACTGCGCCAGCTGGTGCGATATTTGCAGAAGCACCGCGACCCTTCTTCCTGCGGCGGGCGCCACGCCTTGTTTCGCGCACAGGCCGAGCGATGGATGCAGTCGCTCGTTGCGCAGGATTTGACGCGCATCGACCTGAACCTTGACCCCGCGCATCTCTATGAGCAGGTGTTCGCACACGCGGGCGGACAGCACGGCGTCCTTGATCTTCTGACCATCACCCGCTCAAAGCGGCTGGCCATCCTCGAACTGAAGGCCAGCGAGAATCCGGACCTGCCTCTGCAGGCGGCCGACTACTGGCTGCGCGTGCGCCGTCATCTGGCGGAAGGCCACTTCGCGCAATACGGCTATTTCGCGGGCATGCAGCTGCAAACCGCGGCACCGCTGGTTTACTTGGTGGCTCCGGCGCTTCGATTCCATCCCACGACCGACACCTTGCTGCAATATCTCTCACCGGAAATGGAAGTGGTGCGCGTGGGTCTGGCGGAAACATGGCGCCGCGGCATTCGCGTGGTTATGCGCCAATAGCGTTTTTCCTCAGCCCAGTACTGCTGGGCTCTTGTCTTCTCGAAAATCCGAAGTACACTGGCCTCACCGCAGGAAAGGGACCTCGTGAGTTTCTCCGTCAATATTCGGCATGCCGATGGCATCGCCTTGGTCGAAGTGAAGGGCCGCCTTACCTCTTTTGAATCCAAAGCGTTCCGCGACATGGTGCATGACCTGGTGACACAGGGGCAGACGAACATTGTGCTGAACCTCTCCGGCCTGGATTATCTCGACAGTTCCGGAATCGGTGAACTGGTGCGCAACTACATGACCGTGGTGAAAAAGGGTGGCGCGATGAAAGTCGTTGGGCTGGCGCCGAAAGTGGAGGAAATCCTCAAGATCACCCAGCTCTATCAGGTCTTTCCGGAGTTTCCTGACGAAGCCTCCGCGCTGCAGAGTTTCCCGGGTGTTCGCTCTTCTCCCGCCTGAGGGCTAAGCTGGAAAAATCGGCTTTTTTATCTTCCATGGGGGAATTGTGCCCGGTTCCGCCGCGCGTTGTACAATGAAGTCGAACCCGTAGTGGCATTGGCACTCCATCGCATTCCAGTGTTTGCCAGATCGCACGTCTGTACCGCTGGAGGCCCGCATGCATTCTATCGCAGTGATTCTGTTTTGCCTCGTATTTGCAGCAACTCCAAACTTGGCCCGGGAATCGAAAATGTCTGCTTCAACCTTTGGAATGCCCGAATTGCCCTGGATGAAGTCGACCTCCGCTGGCCTGCTGAAGGAACTGGTCGCGAAATATGGGGAAGTCCAGCGCCGGCGCGCGGAACGCGGCTTGCGCCAGGTCGCGGAGTTCTGGCGCGCCGAAGACGGTGACGCTTCCGCATTTGAGGAATTCGTGCGCAGCAGCTTCGCCGGTGATCCCGCCACGCTCGACACCATGTTCAGCCGTTTTCAGGCGCTTCTCGAGCAACTCAACGGGCACATGCATGAAATCAACCGTGCGTTCCGTCAGCAGGCCGACCTCGACGCCGGCCCGGTCCTGCCATTCGACGAAATCTTTGCGGGCTACGATCCCGCGGCACACGTCAACGACGATTTCTTCAACAACAAACTGGCGTTTGTCGTCCTGTTGAATTTTCCGCTGACCACGTTGCAGCAGCGCCTGGCCGACGGGCCGAACTGGACCCGGCGCCAATGGGCGGAGGCGCGCCTGGCGGAGCAGTTTTCGAAGCGAATTCCTTCTTCCGTGAATCTCGAACTTGCGCGTGCTTCTTCCGAAGCGGATTCGTATATCGCGCAGTACAACATCTGGATGCATCACGTCCTTGATGACAGCAACCAGCGGCTCTTTGCGCCGAAGCTGCGGCTGCTGAGCCACTGGAATCTCCGCGACGAGATCAAAGCCGACTATGCCGACGCCCAACACGGCTTGGCCAAGCAGCGCGGCATTCAGCAGGTGATGGAACGCATCATCACCCAGTCGATTCCCCAAGTCGTCGTCGACAATCCCAACGTCGACTGGAACCCCTGGACGAATGCGGTCAAAGCCGCAGCGGAGAAAGACAGCGACAAGCCGGCGCTCGCCAATCTCCCGGTCACCAACGCACCGGAACCTTCCACCCGTTACGCCATGCTCAGCCTGACGTTCCGCGCGGAGCGGAAAGTCGATCCCTATTCGCCCACCGCACCTACGCTGATTGCACGCCGCTTTGATGAGGACCGCGAGATTCCCGAACAGCGAGTGCGCGCGATGCTCGAGCAGGTGGTGACCTCGCCGCTGGTGCCGCAGGTCGCAAAACTGATTCAGTCCCGTCTCGGCCGCCCGTTGGAGCCATTCGACATCTGGTACGACGGCTTTCGCGCGCGCGGGGCGTATACCGAGGCCCAGCTTGACGAAATTGTTGCGAAGAAATATCCCACCGCGGAGGCGTATCGCAAGGATATCCCCAATATCCTGATGAAGCTCGGCTTCACTTCCGAAAGGGCGCAATACCTTGCCGATCACATTGCTGTCGATCCTGCGCGTGGTTCGGGACACGCCATGGGCGCTGCGATGCGCGGCGAGAAGGCGCACCTGCGCACACGCGTTGAATCCAGCGGCATGAATTACAAGGGGTTCAATATTGCCGTTCACGAAATGGGCCACAACGTCGAGCAGACCTTTTCGCTCAACGAAGTTGACTACACTCTACTCGAAGGCGTCCCCAACACCGCCTTCACCGAGGCCCTCGCCATGGTTCTGCAGGGGCACGATCTGGAAATTCTCGGCTTGGCCGCGCCGGATGCGCGCACCGAAGCCCTGAAGACTCTCAATGATTTCTGGAATACTTACGAGATCAGCGGCGTGGCCCTGGTCGACATGGCGGTGTGGCACTGGATGTACGATCATCCGGATCACACCCCGCAGCAACTCCGCGACGCCACGGTGCAGATCGCCAAGGACATCTGGAATCGCTACTATGCTCCGGTTTTCGGCAAGAAAGACGTGGTGCTGCTCGCCATCTATTCCCACATGATCGATTCGGTTCTCTATCTCCCGGACTATCCCATCGGTCATCTGATCGCGTTCCAGGTGGAAGAGCAGATGAAGAAGGCGGGTGCAATCGGGCCGGAGTTCGAACGCATGTCGACCATGGGCCGCGTGACGCCGGATCTCTGGATGATCCACGCAACCGGCAAGCCTGTCGGTGCAGACGCTCTGCTCGACGCTACAAAGGATGCGCTCGCGAAAATCGAGGTGCTCTAGCCGCGGAAAATCTGTACGAAAATTTGTGGGCTCAAAAGGAGAGAAGCAGCTAGGGTGTGGACCCTAGCTGCCTCCCGGGGTGTGTCCTCGAAGTGGTTGTTACTAATTTAGATGCACTCCATCCGAAAAGGTTTCCTGAAAGTTCGGTAAAACGTTTGACTAGTGGATCCGCGCTATCGGAAACGCCAGCAGTCTGTAAGTCTCAATAAAATAGATATTTGCGCCACCGTTCGTCACGGTGGCCGATCAGTCTCATCAGCTGTCGGGACGTGTGCAGCGTGAACGGACGTGGCCGGCGCGCCAGCTTCAACCCTGCTTCTTCCGGCGTGCGGTCGCCCTTGCTGTTGTTGCAGCGATAGCAGCATGCCACCAAATTCTCCCAGCTCGAGCGCCCTCCGCGCGAGCGCGGAATCACATGATCGAGCGTGAGCTCGGAGCTCGGAAAGATTTTCCCGCAGAACTGGCATGTGTTGCGGTCGCGCAGCAGAATATTCTTTCGCGAAAGCGCGCGGCTTTGCTGCGGAATATGCCGGTACGCCACCAGCCGGATCACGGAAGGAACTTTGTGGGAATGCGCTGCGGAGTGCACTTCGGCGTTGTGCATTTCTTCGGCTTGCGCCACGCCTTTCAGCAGTAACACCATGGCGCGTCGAACCGCCGTCACATTGATGGGCTCGTACGTGGCGTTCAGGACCAGTACAGGTTCCTGCATCAGCGAGGAACGGTGGGGAGCAAGCGGCGAGAGGTGTCGGAGGCCGTGATTCCCCGAAGCGTTAGGCACAGGCACGCCACCCGCTTCGGGGGAGTGTCGCCCCCGGAGGTTTATCGCCTCTGGTCGTCTGGCGCTCATCGAGCGTCCTTCACTCACCTGCACCAACGAAGGAGCTGACTGGCTGGCCTGCCCGGGCTATCGTCAATCCGACTACGGACTTGGCTCCAGCTTGGCGTAGCGCGCGCGAACACGCGTCTAGCGTCGCTCCCGTCGTCATTACATCATCTAGCAGCAAGACTCGTAAATTGTCAACCCGGCCGCCTTTTCGCATGGCAAAAGCGCCACGTACCGCCTCCCATCGTTCCTCGTTTCGCAGTAGATGCTTTTCGGGACGCGGCCGAGATCGCACCAGCAAAACAGGCTTGTAGGGAAGTCCTAGCAGCCGGGCGAGCGGGTGGCCAAACAGGTCAACCTGGTTGAATCCCCGTTCGCTGGCACGTTGTTTGTGGAGCGGCACAGGCACGATCACATCCGCGCCCATCCGTTCCGATTCCCGGTGGACAACCTCTGCAAGCCGGTGCGCGAACCAAACTCCCAATGGCTCAATCTGCTGGTGCTTCAGCAGCAGCACTGCGCGCACAAGACTCTCTTTATACAAGCCGTAGCTTCGCGCCAGCTCGAACGCGAATCGCTGCCGTCGGCAATCCGGGCAGCGAGCCAGCTCCTTAGGAAACTCGGGATCGAACGCATAGGGCTGCCCGCACACGTCGCAACTTCCCGGCGGAATCGGCGGGAAACTACTTAAGCAGTCTTCGCAAATCGGCGCCCGCCGGGCATCGGTCAAGAGTTGCTCGCACAGGCGACAGCCGGAAGGAAACAGCACGGAGACGACACTTCCCGCAAGCGAACGTATCCACTGCAAGGGTTGACCGTATGTGTGATGGCTAGACACAACAAGGCCCGGCGCGTATCTTCGCCTAGTATACCCTGGTTTATTGTGTGAAAGATAAACAGCGGATTACAACAGCCCTTGCTCCATCTTTTCCTGGCAGGCGATGCAGTGCTTGGCCCAGGGTACCGCTTCCAGGCGCTTCTGTTGCATCTCTTCATGGCATGCGGCGCATTCGCCATATTCTTCGTTCCGGATCCGCTTCAAAGCCTCGTCGATCAGGTTCAACAGGTTCCGATCGGTGCTGGTCTGCCCAAACAAGAACTCCTTGGTGTAGGAATTGGCCGCCTTATCTGCCAGATCCACCGTCGGATCGTCGTCGGCTTGGCGACCTTCTTCTTCGGTGCGCGTGATTGTCTTGACCAGTTCATCCCGGCGCGTCAACAACCGCTTCTTGTAGTAGTCCAGTCTCTTCTTGTCCATATCGTCCTCCCCCAGATGGCTCCAGGGGGCCACCTAAAAACCCCATAGTGTAGGCCGCCTTGAGAAAAGTGTCAAGAAAGGCGAGGGTCCGTGCTTTCAAATAGTGTTGATTCGTTAAACGACCCCGATGTGCCAGATTGAAAAATTTCCATCTGCATTCGGTCCACATCGGGGTAAACTGTCCCATACCTGTGCCGCCCTACTCGCAGTGGCCTACCCATACGGGGCCTGGCTCGAGAGATCGAGGGAGTGTATGACGAAGCGACTGATGGGAATGCTGATGATGTGGGCAGTAGTGGCGGTTGGGGCGAACGCACAAACTGCGAACCCTTCCGAGAAGAATGGCAACGCGGCCGGGGATTTCAGCGCGACGTCGGGTTCGCAGGCGAGCCTGCTCTCGACGGAGACGGTTTCCCGCGATTTTGCTTTGTCGAGCAGCGAAGCAGCCAACGCCATGCCGGAAGCGGCCGCTGTTCCTGCGGCCAAGCCCGCCAAGCCGCGCTTCGTGTTTGGCGACCGCGACGATTATCGGTGGCAGCTGGGCGTGGGCGTGGAGTTTTTCCGATTTCAATCGAACGTGATTGACGCGAGCATGGTGGGATTGAACACCACGCTCACGTATTACACGAACAGCTGGTTTGCGCTGGAAGGGAACCTGATCACGGGATTCGCGCCGGAGATTTACGACCGGGAACACGTGAAGTTGTGGGGCGGTTCGGGAGGATTCCGGATCGGCGGGCGGCGGCAGAAGTGGGAGCCATGGGCGCACGCGCTGGTGGGCGGAGCGCACCTGCAGCCGCAGACGGCGGGCGCCAGCCGGAACGCGCTGATGGCGCAAGCAGGGTTAGGCGTCGATTATCGCGTGCACCAGCGGCTGTCGTTCCGCGTGGAAGGCGACTGGGTGTACACCGACTTCTTCCACGACATGCAGAACAATTTCCAAGGCGTCGCCGGCGTCGTCCTGCACTTCTAATTCATACCAGAACCATAAATCCTGCAAATAGCCGCACGGGTGTTGACGGAAACGCGTCGCGTGACGCGTATCACAACATTCCCCCCATACCGCGTGAGATAGTGCGTGTCAGTCACGCCGGATAGAGGATTCAGCACGCTCACCGCGAATCTATCCCATTAGAAAGGAGGATTCATGTTCAAGAAAGGTATTATTCTGCTCGCAGCCCTTGTGGTAGCCACGGGTCTGTGTCTGGCTCAGCAACAGCAAGCCACGAAGCCGGTGGTGAAGTCGACCCCGATCAAGCAAACCAGCCCCGCCTCGGGAAAAGAGATGTTCGCTGCGTATTGCGCCCCCTGCCATGGCGCCGATGGCAAAGGTAGCGGTCCTGCCGCGAGTGCGATGAAAGTTCCGCCCACGGATCTGACCCAGCTTGCCAAGAAACATGACGGGAAATTCCCCGCCAATTCCCTCGCCAGCACCTTGAAGTTCGGCAGCGGTTCATCCTCGGGAGCTCATGGCTCCGCCGACATGCCGGTCTGGGGCCCCCTGTTCCAGTCGCTCGATCGCTTCCATGACACCGCCGTCCAGCAGCGCGTCAGCAATTTAGTTACTTACGTGGAAAGCCTGCAGGCCAAGTAGTCCGGTTCTCGAAGTGGTTCAGTTGAGGCAGGGAGCACGCGCTCCTTGCCTCATTTTTTGTTCGGCCATTTGCTCGCGCCGTGACGCTGTGTTCGCTCTGCGATAGAATTCCGCCAGGCCGATGCGTCTTCGACTCCTCATTCTCGTCCTACCGCTCTCCGCCGCGGCCCTTCTCACTTTCTCCCTCGTCCCGCGCACCGTGCCTGCGCATGCAGAGAAGCAGGAAATCCTGCGCATCGTCGCGGACGTGCCTCTTCCCGGTCCGTCCGCCCGGTTTGACTACCTGAGCCTCGACCCCACCGATGGCCGGCTGTATATCGCGCATATGAACGCGGACCGCTTGATCATTTTCGACACCCGCAAGCGTGAAGTCGTATCCGTCCTGGACGGCCTCCGCCGCATTCACGGCGTGCTTGTTGTCCCACGGCTCGGCCGGGTGTTTGCCTCGGTCACCGGGGATCATCAAGTGGCCGCGATTGACCGGGCCACTCTCAAGACTCTCGCCAGGATCGGCGACATCAAATATCCCGACGGCCTCGCCTACGCGGATTCAGTCGACCGACTGTTCGTCTCCGACGAGCACGGGAACGCGGTGGTTGTCATCGATCCGGCCGGCAATTCCGTCGTCGCCACCATCCCGCTCGGCGGCGGTGCCGGCAACACGGTTTACGACCGCATCTCCGATAAAATTTTCGTCGCGGTGCACGGAAAAAACGAATTGGTTGTGATCGATCCGCTCAAAGCCAAAATCAAAGGCCGTACGGATTTGTCGTGGCTCGAGGATCCGCACGGTATCGCGCTCGATCCGGAAAACCAGCTTGCCTTCGTCGCCGGCGCTTACAACAACAAGGTCGTGGCCGTGGACCTGAAGACCATGAAAATCAGTCCTCCCTTCGCCGTGGGCCGCGATCCCGATGTGTTGGCCTTCGACACCGGCACAAAGCGCCTTTACGTGGCATCGGAATCCGGACGCGTGTCCATCTTTCACGAAGCCAATCGCACGCTCGAGCCCGAAGGCGAACTGCATCTACCGCACGGGCACTCCGTCGCCGTCGATTCGAAGACGCACTTGGTCTATTTCCCACTGGAGGATGTGGACGGCAAACCGGTCCTTCGCATCATGGAATTCGCGGGCACGCAGCGCTGAAATCCCGTATTTGTTTCTTGTGAAGTGGTAAGTTGAGGTAAGATCCAGATCGGCCGGCCCGGGGGGGATGGTAGCGCGGGTGCCCTCCGAATCGCTTGTAATTAATCGATTTATCTAAGACAGCCCCGGCGGAATCACGGGCTTTTTCACATTCTCCACAACCCTGTGGAAAGCCCCGCAAAAAAGTTTTCTTCGGCGCTTGACATAACGCAAGGTTGGTGTAAGATTACAAATGGTTCGGCACTTGCTGAAAGTGTCGGGCCGTGCAGGGGATTCACAGTCGGGTCTGAAGTAATCCAAGGAACAGATCCTATAGTGAGGCGCCTTATTAGCACAGGGTAATTACGTTGAGCTTCGCGCGAAATCACTCAGACTGAGTGATTGTGCCCGGCGCTCGACGCCGGGTTTTTCGTTTTTAGGGG
>Ga0335082_10000297_pt1 | contig 50453 bp, 33 predicted proteins | sample Lox_Sample_41_FD_206718 | JGI IMG/M metagenome (GOLD analysis project Ga0335082, IMG submission 206718) | Soil microbial communities from Loxahatchee National Wildlife Refuge, Florida, United States - Lox_Sample_4.1 | ecosystem: Environmental > Terrestrial > Soil > Wetlands | place: USA... | reverse complement strand
CTGCGCCTGCCCGCCCGAGGCGGCGGGGCGCACACCCCTGCCCCAGAACGCATACACGCCTTCGGCGCGGTGCCAGAAGGCTGCCGTCGCCGACTTGAGCGACGAACGCTGACAAGACCGGTCGGTCCCCCATTTGAAGCCGTGGTCCGAGTTGACGAACAGTGTGGCGCCGTCCTCGCCTGCTCGCCGCATCCACTGGCCGATCACGCGGTCGATCACACCGTAGTACGCGTCCACGACTCTCGAGTACCGGCGAAAGTCCTCGTCCGAGACGCAGGCGAGGCGCGGCGGCGCGTAGGGGGCAAAGACATGGCCGATCTCGTCGGTCCCTTCCAAATAGAGCGCCATCAGATCGGGATGCTCCCGGTCGTAGAGGTCCCGAGCGATCCGCTGGTAAACGCGCGTCGACGCCAGAATGCGCGAAAGCGCGACGACGGGATCCTCCATCCCGGAACCGGAGGAGAGGGTCTGAGCGATTTCCGCTTCGGGAAGATCGAGAAACGGCGTGAGCTCACCCGCCGTCACGGTCCCGTCGCGCGCGACCACCTGCACGACGGCCGTCTCGAGCGCAGAAGGATAGGCGACACCCGCGATCGGGAGCTTCTCGAAGAGAATGGGGCTCGCCCGGTCGGAAACGAAGAAGCCCGCGACTTCCTCGGCCGGATGTGTCGCCCACCAGCCCACCACCCCGACGCGACGACCGGCCGCGGAGGCCAGGTTCCACACGGCAGGCACGGCCCGCGAGCGCCCCGAGATGGGAACCTTCTGGCCCGTCTGCGGGTCAACCTCCTGAAAATCGAGAACGCGGTGCACCTCGGGCCCCACGCCGGTACAGGCCGTGGCCCAGAGCAGCGGCGAGAGCATCGGCAGGAAACTCATCAGGCGCCCTGACGCCCCTTCCCTCACCAGACGCTTCCAGTTGGGCATCTTCCCCTCGGCCGCGAGCCGGTCGAGCAGCGTCCAGTCGAGGCCGTCCAGGCCGAGCCAGATCACCCGCGTTCTCCCGTCGGCCCGGGGCGTTCGCGCGACGTCCGCCGCCTCCACCGCGGGCGGACGTGCATCGACGACGGGTGAGGTCGCGGCGACCGGCGTCTCTGCCTTGCGGCAACCGAGCGACGCTGCCGCAATCGCCGGGACGAGCAGCAGAATTCGCGCGACCCGAAATTGACTCATCCGCGGCGGCCCGGCCGCCTCGCCGGAACCGATGGAGTCGGCGCAGGCGCCAAGCACCGGGGTGAGGCGGGCATCGCAAGGCGCCGGGAGGAAGGCGAGGCAGGGCCCACGGCGCAAAGTTAACACGCGACTCGGCGGGCGAGGCGGCCTAGGGAGTCGGACTGGGCCGGACGACGAGTAGCAGAGCGCGGCCCTCGACCGCCGCTCCCGGCGAAACGGCGCAGCGCGCCACGGTGCCACCCGAAGCGGCCCGAATCTCGTTCTGCATCTTCATCGCCTCGAGCACGATCAGCACCTCTCCCGCCCGAACCTGGTCGCCCTCGGCGACACGCACCTCGAGAACACGGCCGGGTATCAGCGCCCGGATCTCCTCCTCGGCGGAGTCCGAGCCTGCCGCATGGGAATGAGACAGGCGATCGCTCAAGGGATCGGCCAGCGGCACGCGCCGCGGACCGTCCGAATCGACAACCACCACCTCGCCCGACTCCGCCGCGAGCACACGGCCACAAACCTGCCTCCCGTCGGGAAACAGAAGCGACAGCCTTCCATCGCAGAGTCGTCTCACGGAGACGGCCTGGGTCTCGCCCTTTCGCGTCAGGCGCCAGGTGTCACCCTTTCCCTCCAGGCGAATCTCCTCCGGCTCGGCTCCACCGCGAAAGACGTACTCGAATCGGCGCATGCTCTTCGCGGGCCCTTACCGAAGCGACTCGCGCCGCGCGGCGGAGCGCCAGGCCGAGACCGGCGAGCCGGCGGCGGACGGTTCCGCGCCGTTGCGATGAGCCGCGAGGCCGATCGCCGCGAGGGCGACGTCCTCGGAACGCAATGGCGTCGGCCCGAGGAGTCCCTGGCCGAGGCGGCGGTCGAGCCACTGCACGTCGAAGGCGCCCCGGCGAAACTCCGGGTCCGAGACCAGTGCCTGGAAGAGAGGCAGGGTCGTCGCGACACCCCCGACCTCATACTCCGCGAGCGCGCGCGACAGGCGTGCGATCGCCGCTTCGCGGTCGCTCGCGTGAACGATGAGCTTTCCCAGCATCGGGTCGTAGTCGATCGGGACGATGCCACCCTCCTCGATGCCCAAGTCGTGACGCACGCCCGGACCTCCGGGAACCCTCAGGACCTTCACGGTGCCCGGCGAAGGGGCGAAGCCCCGGGCCGGATCTTCGGCGTAGATCCGGCACTCGATGGCGTGGCCGCGGGGCGAGAGGCCCCGAAACGCGAGCGGCTCGCCGAGCGCGATCCGGATCATCTCGCGAGCGAGGTCGACACCCCACACCTCCTCGGTGACCGGGTGCTCGACCTGCAGGCGCGTGTTCATCTCCAGGAAGTAGAAGGAGCCGTCGGGCGCCAGCAGGAACTCGACCGTCCCACAGGATTGGTAGCCGACCGCTTCGGCCGCCCGCACCGCCGCGAGTGAAAGCCGTTCGCGCAGGTCATCGTCCACGACCGGTGAGGGGCACTCCTCGACGACCTTCTGGTGCCGGCGCTGGAGGCTGCACTCGCGCTCGCCGACAGCGAGAATCCTTCCCTGAGTATCGCCGATGACCTGAACCTCGATGTGCCGGGGACCCTCGATCAGCTTCTCCGCGTAGACCGCCGCGTCCCCGAAGTAGGCCGTCGCCTCGGAGCGAGTTCGCTCGAAAGCCGCCGCCACCTCATCGTCTCTCTCGACCCGCCGCATCCCTTTGCCGCCGCCCCCGGAGGAGGCCTTGAGCAGAATCGGGAAACCATGTCGCCGGCCGAACTCCGAGAGCTCCGCCGCGCTTTCCGCCGGGCGCATCGTCCCCGGCACGACTGCCACACCCGCCGACTGCATGCGGCGGCGGCTCTCGGTCTTCGAGCCCATCGCCTCGATGGCTTGCGCAGACGGTCCGACGAAGGTCAGGCCGGCCTCCGAACAGGCGCGCGCGAACTCCGCGCTCTCGGCCAGGAATCCGTATCCCGGATGAACGAGCCGCGCGCCCGTCCTCCGCGCCGCCTCGAGCAGGGCGGGAATCGACAGGTAGCTCTCGCGCGCCGGCGCGGGCCCGAGCCGCACGGCCTCGTCCGCCATCGTGACGTGCGGCGCGCTCCGGTCGGAGTCGGAGAAGACGGCAACCGTGCGCAGGCCGAGCTCGCGGCAGGCCCGAAAGATCCGGACCGCGATCTCGCCTCGGTTGGCGACGAGCAGCTTGAGAGAGCTCATGCCCGACCGGGCCGCCCCCGGGCAGCCGATGGGGCCGCGAGTGGCAGCCGGCCTTTCACAGCGGGATGTTGTCGTGCTTCTTGGCGGGAAGCTGGGCCCTCTTGGATTCGAGCAGTCGGAAGGCCGTGATGAGCTTCTCGCGCGTCTCGGACGGCTCGATGATTTCGTCCAGATAGCCCCGCCGGGCCGCCACATAGGGGTTGGCAAAATTCTCGATGTATTCCGCCACCCGCGAAGCCCGCGCCTGCGCCGAGTCGCCCTCCCGCCGGTACAGAATGTTCACGGCGCCCTCGGGCCCCATCACGGCAACTTCCGCCGTCGGGTAGGCGAAGTTGAAGTCGGTCGCGATGTCCTTGGAGAGCATCACGCAGTAGGCGCCGCCATAGGCCTTGCGCGTGATGACGCTGACCTTGGGGACCGTCGCCTCGGCGAAGGCGAAGAGCAGCTTCGCGCCGTGCCGGATGATGCCTCCATACTCCTGTTGCGTCCCGGGCAGGAATCCCGGAACGTCCTCGAACACGAGCAGTGGAATGTTGAACGCGTCGCAAAAGCGGACGAAGCGCGCTCCCTTGACGGAGGCGTCGATGTCGAGCACACCCGCCAGGTGCATCGGTTGGTTGGCGACCACGCCGACCGGGCGCCCCGCCAGACGCACGAACCCGACGAGCAGGTTGCGGGCGAACCCCGCGTGGACTTCGAAGAAGCGCCCCTCGTCGGCAATCCGTCGGACGAGCTCCGCCATGTCGTAGGGCCGGTTCGGCTCCTCGGGAATAAAGTCGTTTAGATCTCGGGGCTCGCCGGGCGCCTCCCGCGATTCCTGGATCGGCGGATCGTCCAGATTGTTCGCGGGGAGATACGAAAGCAACTCGCGGATCGCCGAAAGCACGGCCGCGTCGTCTCTCCGAACAAAATGCGCCACGCCGGAGACGGCCGAATGCGTCCGGGCGCCGCCCAGATCCTCCTTGCTCACCTCTTCATGCGTCACCGTCTTGATCACGTCGGGCCCGGTCACGAAGAGATAGGACGTCTTTTCCGTCATGAAAACGAAGTCGGTGATGGCGGGCGAGTACACCGCGCCGCCGGCGCACGGGCCGAGAATCGCGGAAATCTGCGGCACGACACCCGAGGCGCGGGTGTTTCGAAAGAAGACTCTCGAGTAGCCGGCCAGCGAGACGACGCCCTCCTGAATCCTCGCGCCGCCGGAATCGTTTAAGCCGATGATGGGCGCGCCGTTCTGGACGGCCAGATCCATGACCTTGCAGATCTTCGAGGCGTTGGTCTCGGAAAGCGAACCGCCGAAGACGGTGAAATCCTGGGCGAAGACGTAGACGGGCCGGCCGTCGACGGCTCCCGCGCCGCAGACGACACCGTCGCCCGGAATCTCCTTCTTCTCCATTCCGAAGTCGCGGCTGCGGTGCACGACGAAAGGATCGAGCTCGAAGAAGGATCCCGGGTCGAGCAAGAGCGCGATCCGTTCGCGCGCCGCGAGCTTGCCCTCGGCGTGCTGGCGCTCGACGCGGTCGCGCCCTCCGCCCTCCAGGCTCTTCTCCCGCAGCGCGTCCAGGTGCGCGATGCGTTTTTCGTGAGTCATGACAGCAGGGGTGAGGGGTTAGGGATGAGGAGTGAGGGACCGGGGCGACGCTCCCGTCCCTCGTCCCTCGTCCCTCGTCCCTCGCCCCTCACAGGACGATTCCCCGCTGCTCGGCCAGCTTTCGGCGGATCCGCCGAAACAGCTCCTGGCCGTCGACCCGACCCGACGCGATCTCGCTCCGGGCCGCCTCCATCATCCGGCGCGCCTCCTCGTCGATCATCCGTTCCTTGCCGGCCTCTTCCGCAAGCGCCGAGAGGACCGCTTGGCGCAGCGCGCCGGGCGCCCTCTCCTCGAAGAGATTACGCGAGGCGATCCCCCGAGCGGTTCGGACCGCAATGAACTCCTTCTTGATATCCGAGAGACCCATGAGTCAGCGATGTTAATACAGCAGGGGTTCGCGACGCCTCGGCCATCCCGGAAGGCTTCCCATTGCCCGGGGGCTCGCGCCTGCACCCCACCCCTTACGGGAGGCGCGTCGGTCCCCCATAATCCCCCGCATGTCGCTCGACCCATCCACGGTTGCGCGCTCGATCGAGCCGCTCGCTCGGCAGAGCGGCACGATCGCCGACGTGCTCGTCGAGCGTCGTCGAGAGGTGACCGTGGTCTGGCGCGACGGCGAAGCCGTCGAAACGAGATTTGTCTCGACCGAGGCGCTCGCGGCGCGCTGGCAACGCGCCGGAGAACAGCGTCTCGTCTCCCTCTCGCGCGTCGACGAGTCGGGGCTGCGCGAAGCGGTGCGGGAGCTTCAAACGGGCCTTGGCCGGGCGCCCATCCCCCTCCGTCCAGCCCCGGCGACGACTTCGCCGCAACAGGAGTCGGCTCCGGCCGTCGAACGATGGAGCAAGCGCCTGGCGAGCATCTTTTCTCGGCTTGCCCCGCGGCACTGCTTCCGGTGGACGCTCCAGGAGGTCGCCCGCGACATGTTTCCCGCGGGCGCGCCCTGGCTCTCCCATACGCGCCGCTTGCTCTCGCTCGAGGGAAGTTTCACGGCGGCCTCGCGCCGCGGCGACGAGGCGCGTCCGTTCAGCTTTCACAGCCCCGAATCGGAGACGACAGCCGACGAGCTCCGCGCCTGTCTGGCGCGCGCCGCCGAGCCGCGCGAGGTCCCGACGCCCGGCCCGGAAGGAGAGACGGACGCGGTGTTGGCTGCCGGCTCGGCCGTGATGCTGTTCCACGAGATCCTCTCGCACCCGCTGGAGGCGGGCTCCGTCTCCCCCCTCTCTGGACTTCAAGAGGCGAGGCTGGCCGTTTCGGATCTCGAGGTCAGAGACGACGCAACCCGCCTGGATCTCTTCGGCGGATACGAGATCGATGACGAGGGCGTGCGACCGCGCCCCGTCAAGCTTCTGGACGCCGGACGCTTGGCCGGACGGCTGACGTCCCGAGCCTCGACGGAACGCCTCGAGAGGGAGGCCTCCAATGGGCACGGCCGGAGAGCCGAGGTCGGCGATCCGCCGCTGCCGCGCGGCTCGAACGTGATCGTGTCGGCCGGAGGCGTCACGCGGGAAGAGATGGCGCGCCGCCTCGGCCAGGGGCTTTGGATCGAGGAGTTCGCGGGCGGTTCGGTGGACCTGGCAAGAGGCAGCTTCCGGCTGCTCTTCCCCCGCGCCCGGCGGGTGCGTCGGGGAAGGTTGGCGGAGGAGCACGGCCCCGGCATGCTCGCCGGCGAGATCCTGCCCGCCCTGCGAAACGTCGAGTCGGGGCTCGGCCGCGAAACGCATCCGTACCGCGGCCTGGGCTGGTGCTCGCGGTGGGGACAGATCGTGGCCGTGCAGGGAGCTTCCCCCGACGTCCTGATCCGCCAACTCGCGGTTCGCGCGCGAGTATGACCGAGCAACGGATCGCGTCCCTCTTGGAGGCGCAGGCGCCCGGAGCCTGGGAGCTCTATCAGAAGGAAGGCGCATCGCGCGAGATCACGCGGACCGCCAACCAGAGCTGCGAGACGTCCCGGAAGGAGGAGGGTTTCGCGGCGCGCTGGTGGGATCCGGCTCTCCGCTTCGCGGCGGCGAGCAGCGCCGCGGGGCTCGCGCGCTTGATCCCGCTGGCGGCCGGGGCGCCCGCGGCACCGGGACCGGTTCCGAGGCTTCCCACGGGCCGATCGGACCGGCCGCCGTCGCCCGGTCCGCCCGAGGCCCCTCCGGATCTCTTCGAGGAGCTCGCCCGACTGGTTTCTGCCGAATCTCGCGGAGAGGCCGTGCTCTCGGAGCTCTCGGTGCGGCGCGGCCGCAGCCTCGAGCGTGTTCGCAATGCGCCGGGACTCGACGTCTCCTGGAGCGCGAAGGCACTGACCGGATTCGCGGCCGCCGTCGGGCGGCGCGGCGGCCGGGCTTGCGAAGCACGCGTGCCCTTTCGCTGGGAAGGAGAGCCCGCTCTCCCGGCTCTCGCGCGCCGATTGTGCGACCGCACGACGCTCCCGCTCTCCGAACGCGCCACGGCGGTGGAACGCGGCGAATGGCTCCTCGACGTCTCGGTCACCGCGGCTGTGTTGTCCGGTCTGGCTCCGTTGTTCACCGCCGACGCCCACCCCCGATGGGCCGCACGGGGAGCCCTCCTCCCTCCCGAGATCTCCATCGTCGACGATGCCACCAGCGAGGCTCCCTTCGACGGGGAGGGCACGCCGTCGCGGCGGGTTCTCGTCGTCGACCGCGGCACGCTCGGCGAGCCGCTTCACGATCTCTCATCAGCGCGGCGCGCCGGCGCGAGACCGACGGGGCATGGCGTTCGCCGTTCCTACCGGACCCCGCCCGTTCGGGCGGCGCGGCGCCTGTTCTTCGAAACGCAACGCCCCGTCTCGCCCCGCGACCTGCTCGCTTCGGTCAAACGCGGAGTGTTCGCCTCCGCGCTCATCGCCCCGCTCGCCTGCGATCTCGAGAATGACCGCTACGAGGCGCAGTTCACCGGCGTGACGGTCGTCGCGGGCCGAGCCCAGTCTCCGGTCGCGGCGGCGCGCGCCCGCGGTCGGCTCTCCGAGCTTCTCCGGCGCGTCGCCGCGCTCTCCCCGGGGGAAGAGTTCTTTCCCATGCCCGACCTCGTCGGCGGAGCGACGCTGCTGGTCGACCGCGTCTCGTTCGAGTAAGCGGCCTATTCCTCCGGTTCCGGCGCCGGCGTGGGTGCAGGCTGCCCGGTGGCCGGCGGCGCGGCGGGCGCCGGTGCGGGTCGGGGAAAAGCAGGCCGCGCCGTCCCGGTGGACCGCGAAGGGGTCGGCATGGGAGGCGCCCGGTTGGGTGCCGGGGGCGCGCTCTTGCTCGTCTCGATGGTCTGAGGTCCGGCCTCCTCGACGACCTCCTCCGCATTGAGCGGTCGGTCGACCGCCACGGTGCGGAAGCGGATGACCTCCGTGTACTCCGCCTGTCGGGGGAACGCCGCCCGCGCGACGTCGGTCGGGTAGTTCAGCATCGAGGCTCTGTCGATGAGCGTCGAATCGATGATCAGGGGGTTGTACCGAGGATCGCGCAGCGCGCTGTTGATGCGAAGGGCCTTGGCGTATTCGGGAATCGCGTCGTCGTCGCGCCCTTGCTTCTCGTACAGCCGGCCGAGTCGGAAATGGGCCGGAGGAAATCCGGGGCGAATCTTGATCGCCTGCTGATAGGCTGAAATCGCCTGGGAGACTCGTCCCTGGATCTCCTCCAGCATGCCGAGGTTGTAGGCCGCGAGGAAGAAATGCGGATCGAGCTTCAGCGCTTTCTTGTACTCCGCCCGCGCTTCCTTCGGGAAGCGACGCTCGACGAGCAGGTTTCCGAAGTCGTTGCGCAGGGCCGGCGAGTCCGGGTGCTCGTTCACTCGCTTCTCTTGCTCGAGCAGTCTTTCGTCCAGGGGATCGCCCGCGATCAGGAACTGGTGGAAAAACGGCTGTGCCGATTTCTCCTTGTCTTTCTCCTTCCCGGAAACCGTTGCCGTCAGCCAGAACGCCATCGTGGCGGCGACGGCCGCTCCGGCAATCCACCGTTTCGTCATCCCTTCTCCTCGGAAGAATCGCCCTCTCTAGCGGCCTCGCCGCGCTTGGCGATCAGCTTGATCTTTCCGTCCCGCTCCGCGACCTCGAAGACGACGTCGGCGCCGCCGAGCCGCTTCTTGAGCCTCGCCCTCTCTTGCGCGAGGCTCTGGGCGAACTTCTGGAAGTCGTACCCTTCGACGCTTTCGCCGCGCGACTTCCGCGCGCGCAGATAGACTTCGAAGAGCTCCCGATCGGCGGATCCTCCCGCCTCCTCCGTTCTTACGGAACGGGCAGCCGCGGCGTTGGGGCGGGGCGGTTCACCGCCGGAAGCGGAGTGGCCTGGAGCCGGAGCCGCCGTGCCGGGAACGAAATGGCCATACAGACCGGGACGCCTCCCCGCCTCTTTCTCCCCCTGCAGGCGCTCCCAGCGCTCCCCGAGCGCGGTGTAACGGCCCTGAAGTGTCGCAAACCGGTACCGGTCCGCGGCGCCGTCGAACGAGACGCCCGACAGGCGCCGGATCATCTGCTCGACGCGTTTTCGGCTTTCCACCGGGGGCTTCGAGGCCGTGCCGTAGAGAAACGCATCGAACTCGGCGTTGACCCGACGGATCGCTTCCTCCAGGACCTCGAACTCCCGTTCCCAGGCCACGGAACTATAGTAAAGGACGTGAGGCACCAGGCGTGAATCGAGTTCGAAGAGCGTGAGCCACAAGACCGCCGAAGACCAACCGGCGCACCCCCCTTCGATGGACTCCCTGCTGACCTCCGAGGCCGCTGCGGACGCCATTCGGCTCTTCGGACGCGAGACCCTAAAGCAGGAGCTGCGACGGGCGATCGCCCGCGGGCATGTGAGCCCCGAGGCGTTGATCGCGTCCGCCCGCGACGCTCTGTCGCGGCACTTCTCGCCCTCCTTGACCCGAGCCATCAACGCCACCGGGGTCCTGCTCCACACCAATCTCGGGCGCGCGCCATTGTGCCCGGAGGCGCGCGAGGCGTTGCGCGAGGTTTCGGGAGGCTATTCCACCCTCGAATACGACGCCGAGAAGGGGGAGCGCGGGAAGCGGCAGGATCACGTCCGGGCCCTGGCCTGTGATCTCTTCGGAGCGCCGGGGGCCCTCGCCGTCAACAACAACGCCGCGGCGCTGCTGCTGGCGATGACGGCGCTCGCCCGCGGGCGTCGGGTTCTGGTCTCTCGCGGCGAGCTCGTCGCGATCGGCGGCTCCTTCAAGATCCCGGAGATTCTCGAGGCGTCCGGAGCGAGCCTCGCCGAGGTTGGCACGACCAACCGGACGACCATCGACGACTACCGGCGCTCGCTCGGCCCGGAAGTCGCCCTGCTCCTCACCGTTCACCCCTCCAACTACGAAATCCGGGGCTATACCGCGCGGCCCGAGCCGGGAGAGCTCGCGCTCTTTGCGCGCGAGGCGGGTATCCCGTGGCTTCACGACCAGGGAACCGGATGCGTCGAGCCACTGGATGACTTCGGCATCGCGGGCGAGCCAACCGTCGCCCAATGCCTGGCGGATGGCGCCGATCTGGTGACTTTCTCCGGGGACAAGCTGCTCTGTGGACCTCAGGTGGGACTCGTCGTGGGGCGCAAAGACTTGATCGCCCTCCTTGCGGCGCACCCCGTGGCCCGCGCGGTGCGTCCCGACAAGCTGACGCTTGCCGCTCTCGCGGCGACGCTGGCAGCATGGAAGCGTACGGGCCGGGACGGATTTCCGGTCTACCGAGCCGCGACCGCCGCGATCGTCGAGCTCGAACAACGGGGTGCGAGAATCGCGTCCCTGGCCGGAGCGAATCGCGAGCTCGGCGTCGCGGTCGCGCCTTCCGAGGCGCTCTTCGGCGGCGGAACGAGTCCCGAGAAGAGATTCCCCTCTCGCGCCCTGAGAGTCTCCCACTCGCGTCTCGCGGCCGAGGAGCTCGCGTCACGGCTGCGTCAACGAAAGACGCCGATCGTGGGACGCGTCGAGACCGGGCACCTCTGGCTCGATCTGCGAACCATCTCGCCGGAGGAGGACGGCGAGGTTGGCGCGGCGCTCTCGGAGCTGAGATAATCGCCGCGTGCCCTCCGTGCGGAGCCGTCGGCGTCTCGTGGCCATCGGGCTGTTGACCGCGGCCGCTCTCGGCATTTTCGGGAACGCCGCCTGCCAGAAGAAGAAGCCCGCGGCCGCGCAGGGCACGCCAGGGTTCGAGCGCCGGCCCTACACGCCGATTCCGCCGCCCCCGACCCGCACGCTCAAGCCCGGAGAGCCCACACCGCTGCCGGCGCTGCCCGGGTAGACGACCGGCCTCTTACTCGCCTCCGTCTTCAGCCTCTGTACTCGCCGCGGCCAACACGGCCTGGAGGCATCCCTCGAGCTTCGCTTTCTGATCGGCGGTCAGCTGCGCATCGATCTGATCCCGCACCGATGCCAGGTCGGCTCGAAGCTTTTCGAGATCGCCGCGCAGCGTGAGGAAATCCTGCCCGACGACGCAGGGGTCGACCGACGCGCCGCTCGAGTCCTCCTGGAGCTTCTGCCGCGCCGTGCGCACCGCCTCGGCATCCGCCTGAAGAGACGGCTTCGCGGCCTCCACGATCGCGCGGATGTCGCCCTTCTGCTGGTCGGTCAGATCGAGAATGGAGAGGCAGCGCAGGAGCGGTCCGATTCGCCGAGCGCTTTCCCCCGCCCGATCCGCCGGGACCACCGACAGGCGGTCCGAGGCTCGGAGTGGGAAAGCCAACGAGACCAGAACCAGACCGGAGACCATCCCGCAAAGCGCACGACGCCGCATCACAATCCTCGCTTTCCTCGGAAACGGCCACCCGACGACGGACCGTTCCGACCCAAACATTCGACGAATCTCAGAGTATCCGGTTTACGCTCCCCACGCCGCGCCGGCCGAAAAGTGCGGACGAGACGAGAAGCGTTCGGCCGGGAGGCCGACGACTCAAGCCTCGTCCAGGCCGTGCTCGCGCAGTTTCGCCTCGAGTTTGCGGGGCGACAGCCCGAGCGCCGCCGCAGCACCCGAGCGGTCTCCCTTCGCGCGCTCGAGCGCGCGGGCGAGCCACATCCGCTCGGCGGTCTTGGCCCCCCGTTCCCGCACCTCCTCGAGCGTCGCCTCGGCCGGCAGCGGCGGCATCGGCAGATCGGGAGCCAGCCGCAGATGCCTTTCCAGGATCCTCCCGTCATCCGAGAGGATGATGGCCCGCTCGAGGCAGTTGCGCAGCTCACGAACGTTGCCGGGCCAGTCGTAGGAGCGAAGCCGCTCGCGGGCGGCGGCATCGAGCTCGACCGGCCCCTTCTTGAGCTCCTGGGGCAGGTGAACCAGGAACCAGTTCACCAGGGGGTCGATGTCCTCGGGCCTCTCCCTCAGCGAGGGAATGCGGATCGGGAACACGCGTACCCGGTAATAGAGGTCCTCGCGAAAGGTCCCCTGCGCGACGAGCCGATCGAGGGGGCGGTTCGAGGCCGCGAGGATGCGCACGTCGACCTCGATCGGAACCGTGCCGCCCACCCGATGGAACGACTTTTCCTGGAGCACGCGCAGGAGCTTCCCCTGCGTGGTCGGAGTCAGCTCGCCAATTTCATCCAAGAACACTGTGCCACCCTCCGCCAGCTCGAACTTGCCCAGCCGCCGCGCCGCGGCCCCGGTGAAGGCGCCGCGCTCGTGGCCGAATAGCTCGCTCTCGAGCAAGGTGTCGGGAATCGCGGCGCAGTTGATCGCCACGAAGGGGCGATCCCGGCGCGGGGACAGCATGTGGATCGCCCGGGCAAAGAGCTCCTTGCCGGTACCGCTCTCTCCCTCGAGGAGCACCGTCGCGTCCGTCGCGGCTACTCGCTCGGTCTCCGCCCGGACGGTCTTGAGCGCCGCCGATTCCCCGACGATCTGGGGCATCTGCCGGGACTGCGCCTCGGCGAACAGAAGCGATTCCCTCCCCTTCTTGCGCCGTTCGATCGCCCTGGCCACCAGCAGACGGAGCAGATCGGGGTCCACCGGCTTGGTGATGAAGTCCTCGGCCCCCTTCTTCATCGCCGCGACGGCGGTCTCGATCGAACCAAATGCCGTCATCACGACCACGGGAAGGGTGGGGTCGGCGGCCCGAGCGGCTTCCAGAACCGCCAATCCGTCGGCGCCGGGGAGGCGCCAGTCGGTCAAGACGACGTCGACTCGCTCGCCGGACCGCAAACGCTCGACGGCCTGGAGACCGTCGGGCAGCCCGACGACCTTCCAGCCCTCGCCGCGCAGCATCTCCTCGAGCATCGCGCGCAGAGAGTCCTTGTCCTCGACAACCAGGACGGAAGACATGGTCGGACTAGGGTAACGCGGGAGCGGAGAAATCTCTGAGCCGAAGTTCGGCCGCGGCGGCGAACTACGCCTTCCGAGCTTCCCGTGCCGACCCTCTTACTCGGGCGGCTTGGGCTGGTTCTCGGGCGTCGCGGCGCCCGGGATGTAGCCGGTCTTGCCGTCGGGCGGGGGCGCCATCGGAGCGTTGGGCGGCGGCGGCGCGTAATTCAAACCCAGCCCATAGGGTGTCGGCACTGGCCGCGGGGCCTTCGAGGCGGCCCCGGCCGGAGCGGCCGCGGCGGAAGAGCCCGTGCCCGACCCTGGCAATGCGGAAGCTTGAGCAGCCGCCGCGGCTGCGGCGGTCTCCGCGGGAGTCGCCTGCGAGACCCAACGCGGCGAGAAGCGCATCGTTTGGACCACCCGGTTCCCCACCGGGATCGTCGCCGAGAAGTTGGCTTCGCGCCCGGGCTCGATGGTCCCGCTCGAGACGCTCGCCTCGGCCGAGTCGATGGGCTGTCCCTTGTCGTCGATCGGCGTCACGGTAAGACGCGTGTTCAGGGCGGCCGTCGTCCCGAGGTTCCGAAGCGACCCCTTGACGATCAGGTTGTCGCCGGTCTTGCTTTGCGTGTAAGTGGAGATGTCGACGCTCGCCCCGCTGCCCGTTCCGCCCCCGCCTTCCTTCTTTTCCTCGCCGGACCCGCCCCCTGGCACTTCGAGGTAATGCCCGACATCGGCGTCGGTGAGCTTGACTCGCGCCTTCGGCCCTTCGCGCGCCGCCCGGGCCGCGCTGGCCGGCGTCTCGGCGCTCGCCTTCGCCGCGGGAGCGACCGGCGGGGCAGCGGCCGCCGCCGCGTTGGCGGCGGAGGTGGCCTGTTGGTCGATCTCCGAGACGGGAACCGAGAGAAGCGTCCCGTCGCGGCGGGTCAGAAGAACGGTCGAGCCCTGCCGCGTCGGCGGCTGCTTGACATCGATCCGGGTGCCGCCGCGCAGCACCACGACCTCCGCCGCGGCGGCGGCCGCCCACAGAGCCAACAGGATCACGAGCTTGGCGGTCTTCATTGCTGTTCTTTCCAGTTCTGATTGGTCGTCGACAGATCTCCCGGAACGATCTCGGGTGTCGGCATGAACTTGTCGTCTCTCAAGAACATGTTGGTTGTCGTTCCGTTGGACAACGTCACCTGGGACTCGGTCGTGTACCCCGCTCCCTCGTCGGCGCGGTAGTTGCCATAGGAGCCCGTGTAACAGGCAGCATTGTACCCGGGCTGACCGTTCAGGAAGAAGAACCGGTAACGGAAGGAGTTGCCGTTGGTGGTGCAGGGGCTGGTCGAGTCAGGCGTAAACGTGAGCAGCGTCAAGTAGCCCTGCGTGGACAGGACCGAGGAGAGCGTCTTCTCGTTGATGGTTGCGAAGTCGAGGAAGTAGCCGGTATTCGACACGCCCGGGCCCACGCCCACCGGGGTCACACCGCCGGCCGGCGTAATGTTCCTCAGATCTCCCTCGTAGAGGGTGGTCGTCTGGTTGCTGTCCACGACGTCGTAGAAACGCTGCACGGACGTGTTTTGCCGCGCCAGCTCCGCCCGGTCGCCCGTCCCGAACGCGATCCCCAGGGTCGGCCGCACGCCTCCGGTCATGTAGATGATGGCCGGGTCCTGGAAGATGGGCTCGATCGGCTGGCTCGAGGGTGTCGATCCGTCCGCCGTCGACGCGTCGAAGAGCAGGAAGGGCTGGTAACCCGACACGCTCTCCGATGCGGTGCCGCAGCTGTTGCAGACGCCGCGGCTCGAAGCGGAGTCGGGCGTCAGGTCCACCCGCCACATCCGGCCGTTGACGTCTCCGATGTACGCGAGGTCGAGATACCCGTCGTCGTCGAAGTCCACGACGGCCGGCGGGGCGGGCATCGGAGCGAAGTCGACCGGCCCGACGTTGCTGTCCTGGCCGGCGGTCAGCTTCGAAAGAATCTTGCCCGTCTCGACGTCCACGATGTAGAGCGACCGTCCGGCCGTGGCCTTGCGCGCCGGGCAGGTGGGCGGACAGACCTGGTCGGCCAGGATGAGCGGATCACCGGGCTTGTAGGTCGGGTCGAATCCGCCGCCGAAGATCGCGACGTAGCGGTCCGTCGGCGTGCCGGAGTTTAGGACCTGAATGCGTCCGACCGTGGGGCGCGACCAGGTCTGGCCCATCCGCGGAATCGCGTTGTCCGTCAGCTCCCAGAGCACCTCCGGGTAGTTTCGGGTGGTCAGACCCGTCGGACCGCAGCCGCCTCCGCCGCCGTTCAAGCAATCGGGAGCGTTGTCCTTCGCGGCGGTCTTGACGCCCTGCGCGTCGACCTTGTCGGGCTGAGTGACGTCGAGAGACCAAACGTAGTTGCCACCCTGGCGCAAGCCGCCCACGAGGACGCTGCGCCAGACACGCTGGGCCGGTGTGGGAACGCCGTTGTTGACCGGATCGATGAAGACATCCGCCTTGCCCATGGAACCGTCCACGAAGTACTGGGGCCGCGGCGGCAGGTTCAACAGGTTCGGGAAATTACCCGGCATGAGAGACACGGGCGCCCAGGCGAAGATCTCCCGGCCCGTGCCCAGATCCCAGGTGCTGTCGAAGGTGCCTCCGGCGTCGCGGTTCCAGACTCCGGCGTCGAAGGCGTGCAGGCAGCAGTCGTTGGCGCCCACGAAGAGAACCCGACGCCGCTTGGAGTGCAGCTGCGCAAACGCCGAGTAATTGTTGAGGTCGGCCGACAGGTACTGGAAGTACCGCGGCGGATCGAGCATCAGCGCCTCGGAGTGGAAGATGTCTCCGAGCTTGTGGGCGTAGCCCTTCGGGTCGGTCTCACCGTCCGTCTGGAACTGCGGCGGAGCACCCGGAGGAGGCGCGTCGTCCTGGTAGAAGTAGGAGTACTTCTGCTGCTGTCCGGCCAGCGGCCCAACCGGCGCTCCCGGAGGCGCTACCGAGGGCTGGTTCAAGACCTCATCGCGGCTGCCGTTGGTCGAAATGCCGCCGCGCACGAAGTCCACCGTGAGCTTGGTCTTGGTCTGGTCCGCGGCCGACGCCGGGTTCAGACCCATGGCCGTGATCAGGCCGTTGGCGCAAGTGCCGCCCGGGCAGAACAGGTCTTGACGCGTGCGCGGCACGTTTACCCCGTTGGCCCAGACCATCTTGCGCCCCGGCCACGTGGTAATCGCAGGAGCCTTGGGCGCGAAGGGTCCGACGGGCGCCGAATCGGGAGCGAGGTTGGCGGCCGGATCGGTGAAGCCCAGCACGCGCGCCGCGTTCCAGATCGGCTTGCGGTCGGAGGGATTGGAATTGTTGGGGTCCGACTCGTCCGGGAAGCCCGAAGGCGCCGCCGTCGGAGCCGGCGTCGGGGTCACGCCCGGCGGCACACAGGCCACCGTCGGCACCGGTGTCGAGCCGCCGCCGACCGGCGTCACGACGGGGATCGTTCCGTTGCTGTCGAGCTTGTAGCTCTTGAGCGAACCGCTCCAGATCGACCACTGCGACAGCGTGCCGTCGGGGTTCTTGTGGCTCGGAATCACCGCGCCGATCTGCGCGGCGTCGGACCCGAGCCCGCTCGCGAAGCCGGGCACGCTCGGCGCCGCAAACGAGTTCTCGTTGCGCTTGAAGTTCAAGATGCTCTGCAGCGCGTTCTGGAGGGCGGTGCGATTCGTCACGCCGAACACCCGTCCCTGACGCGTGGAGTCGGTGGCGCTGCTGCTGTTGGTCGCGATACAGGTCAGGCGCGGGTCGCTCGGATCGAGACCCAGGCCGACCACGAACACCGGAATGGCATCCACCGGCACCGAGGGGTCGATGGCGTGCGCCGCGGCGCGCGCGCCGGCCGGGTTCTCGGGCAGCAGCACCGCTCCCAGGTCGCCCGCCGGGCCGTTGCCCGTGGGCCCGCCCGAGCACGGGTTGCCGAAGCACTCCTCGATGCCGTCGGTCAGGAGCACGATGATGTAGTTGCGGCAGTTGATGGCCGGGTCGTCGGTCAGCGGGAAGACGGCGTTGACGAAGTAGTTGTAGACGTCGTGGAGCGATCCCGCGAGCGGAGTGCCCGGCGCCGTCACGACAACATTGCGCGCGTTCTCCTCGAGGTGGTACTCGCTCATGTGCGTCGCCGTCGAGTCGTAGCTGACGATCGAGGAGGCGAAGCGCAGCAGCCGCTTGATGACGGGCACCGTCGGCGTGTCGCTCGGGATCCAGTCTCGGGCGAACGGCACGACCGGCCAGCTGCCTGCCGCGGGCGGCGCGGCGACGACCGGGTACGGGTTGTAGTTCGAAGGCGCCGAATCGATGTTCTTTGCGATACCGCCGCAGTCCTGCGAGTAGACGTCGCAGGGGTTTGAGAGCGGCGGGAATGGGCACGAGATCCCGCCGAAGGCGTCGTTGGGGAACTGTTGATCGCGCTGCATGGGCACGTCGGGGTCGAAGATGGACGCGAACATGCCCTGGTTGTGCCGGTCGCCGAAGACCGAGGAGTCGGTGACGCCGTCGGCGTCGTTGTCCGGCGTACCGGGCTGCGAGCCCCAGGGCGGGTTGCCGGTGAGTGAATCGTCCGGCTGGTAGATGCCGAGGCCGGAGCCGAGGTCGAACAGGTCCGCGCGCACGTAGTGGATCTGCACCGACTTGCGAATGGTCAACGTCGGGTCGGGGTCCGCCTGCGGGTCATCAAAGCCCCGGTCGGCCGTGGGCAGCGGCAGGACGTCCGGATTTCCGTCGCCGTCCAGATCCAGGAACGCGCAGAGCTTCGTCGGGTCGTACGGGCACTGGCCGCAGAGCACCGTGTCCGTCGTCAGTCCGGCCGGGATGCCGACGCACGGGGTGGCCGGAGGAGGAAGCGGCGGAGGCGGCGGCGCCATCGCGAGCAGCCCGCGAATCGCCGGCGAGAGCCAGTTGGCGATGGCAGGCAGGAGGCTGCCCGCCGGGAACTGGCCCAACGGAAGGACGATCGGCGTTGGGGACGGCGTCCTTGTGGGGTTGGGCGTATCCGACGGTTTCGGCGTGTTGGTCCGCGTCCGCGTGTTGGTGGCAGTCGGCGGAATAGGCGTGTTGGACGGCGTCCGCGTGTTGGTCGCGGTCGGCGGAATTGGCGTGTTGGTCCGCGTCGCCGTAGCAGTTCGCGTACTCGTCGCGGTACGCGTGTTGGTGGCGGTCGGCGGAATCGGAGTGTTGGACGGCGTAAACGTTCTCGACGGCGTACGGGTCTGCGTCGCCGTCGCCGTATTCGTCCTGGTGTTCGTACGCGACGGGGTCAGAGTGATCGTCGGCGTGTTGGTGCGCGTCGCGGTGTTGGACGGCGTGAACGTCCGAGTGAAGGTCGCGGTGTTGGACGGCGTCAACGTCCGTGTGGCCGTGTTCGACGGCGTGAAGGTGTTGGTGCGCGTGGCCGTGTTGGACGGCGTGAACGTCCGGGTGAAGGTCGGCGTATTCGACGGCGTAAACGTCCGCGTGAAGGTCGCCGTGTTGGACGGCGTCAAAGTCCGCGTGGCCGTGTTCGACGGCGTGAACGTGTTGGTGCGCGTCGCCGTGTTGGACGGCGTGAAGGTCCGCGTGGCCGTAGATGTGTTGGTGCGCGTCGGCGTGTTGGTCGCCGTGTTGGTGCGCGAGGGGGTGAGCGTGATCGTGGGCGTCAGCGTCCGCGTCGGCGTGTTCGAAGCCGTGCGCGTGAAGGTCGCCGTGCGCGTGGCCGTGGCCGTCGCCGTGATCGAGGGGGTGAAGGTCGCGGTCCGCGTGCTCGTCTGAGTCGGTGTGCTCGTCCGCGTGTTCGTCGCGGTGCGCGTGTTGGTGGGAGTGGAAGGAATCGACGGAGTGGCCGTGGGCGTGGCCGCCGGCCCGTACTCGTCGACCTGAACGAACAGGTCCGGATCGCCGTAGTCGCCCGAGACGACCTGCATCCGCAGCTCGAAGCCGGGCTTGTTGGGGTTGCGATAGATGACGAGGCCCTGGTTCAGGCCCTTGGGCCCGAAGGCGCCCCGCCAGGTGCCCGGATGCGGCGGATCGGGCTTACCAGCCGTGACGCCGGGCACGCCCACGGGCAGACCGTAGGGGAAGCGGATGTCCGCCACCTCTCCGGTCGACTGCGGGGGATCGGCCTTCGCGTAGTTGTGCATGACCTTGTGGCCGAGCTGCAGGAAGCGCCCCTGCTGGACGTCGGGGTACTCGTCCGGGTTGAACTCGGTCGAGATGCTGGCGCCGCTGTCGAGCGAGTCGGCGAAGTAGAGCCATTCGAGGCCGCCGTTCTCGAGCAACTGCCCGGCCGTCTGGGCGCCGCCGACCGGATCGCCCAGCGGCCCCGTCTGCGCCGCGCCGAAGGTCTGGTTTGGGTTGCGGTAGTAGGCGAAGGCCCAGTTGACGCCCACGGCGTTGGTCATGACCTGCCGCAGCACGCTCTTGGCCACGCCGATCTTGGAACCCTCGACGTCGAAGGTTCCCTGCGGGTACAGGAAGTCGTCCATGTAGGCCGGCAGGCGGAAGGTGTCGGAGAACTCGTTGTCCATCGAGTGCGAGGAGTCGAGGATGACGAAGACGTCGGTGTTGGCGCCGGCGTTGGCCTGCAGGAGTTGCCGGTCGTCCGGCCGCGCCGGAGAGGCGATCAGGAACGCCAGGAGCCAGGCGGCAGCGGCTCGATGCCGCTTGGCGAAGCCCGACACGCCGTGGTGGGAGCCTTCTCGATCTCGCATGGCAACTCCTAGAAGGGAATGTCCTCGGGCAGAGGCCCGAGCTCGACGTTGGCAACCAACGCCTTCGAGTACTGCAGGATGGCGTCGTTCTGGCCGCCCTGCGAGCGCACCTCGAAGGAATAGATCACCCGTTTGTTCTTCCCCTCCTTCTCGTCATAGCCTGGAGCCGGACGCCGTCCCACCTTGCTCGGATGCATTACTCGAACCTGGATGTCGCTTTCCGTCGTGTCGCCCGTAAAGAAGCCCAGCGCCCCGTGCCGGTGGCTCGGGAGCTGGAAGAGAACGGTTCCAAACGGATTCCCGATGAACTCGGGCCGCCCTTTCGTCGGGTCCATGAACGGCACCGGGTCGCGCATCTGCACGGTGGCCCAGCGGATCCCCGCGTCGGACGCGTAGAAGGCGCGGTTGACCGACCACTCGTTGGCCGCGATACGCGATTCCGTGCTCGTGATCAGCATCAGCGCAATGCCGATGACCGTCAGGATCGCGAGCACCAGGATCGCGATGACCAGGGCGGCGCCCCTCTCGTGGCGGCGGTGCGGTCGAACTCTCATCGTCTTCTGCTCGTTGCCCTTCCGGATCAGTCCTCGAAAGCGTAGTTGCGCAAGTTGATCTTCAGATTCTGGATACGCCGGCGGTAGTGGGGCTCCAGCGACGGCGTCGGATACGCGGCGACGTCCGGGTACGGCGGATTGATCGAGACGGGCGAGTTCATCACGCGGAATCCGAGCGAGCCGTCGGCTTTGTAGGTCGGGTCCGGGTCCCGCGACTTGGCGATGAGCGAGATCATCACGCCGTGCAGCCTCGGGCAGTGCGCGGCCGGCTGCGGGCCTCCGTGCGGAAAGGGCGGGCTCGCCCCGGCGGCCAGGGCGTCCGACTGGAACTGGTCCGGGGTCAGGGCCGTCTCTCCATCCACGTTGGGAACCCATTCGTCGTCGTTCAAGATGGGCGAAACGTTGAGGTCCGTATCGTCCGGCGGAGTCGTCGGCCCGTAACGGGTGATGCGGTTGTCGCCGTCGAGGTCCACCCCATAGGCAATCTGCATGTCCTCGACGTCGTCGGCGATGCGCACGACGTCGAAGGCCGCCCCGCGGCGGGAGCCCTGGGCGAGCCCCGGATGCTGCGGGTCGGTGTTGTCGATGAAGTAGACGAGGTCGTCCAGGACCCCGACCGCCTTGAGCGGGTTCTTGATGCCGGACGGGAAGTTGTAGCCGAGGATCAGGGCGGAGTCGAGCGGGTTCTCGTTGTCGTACTCGATCACCCGGAAACCGCCGCTGTAGGAGAAGTCCACGTTCCCGAAGGTTTGGGTGTTGATCAGGTCGGTCGGCGCGGTGATGACCCCGACGTTGTAGAGCGACTGGGGATATCTGGACGGCGAAGGGGTACCCGCGGGATTGCCGGAGCAGCCGGAGTGGATGTCGATGTTCGAGGCGACCAGCACCATCATCGGCATCGCCCCGGTCACGCCGGCCGTGTAGGCGTCGATCGCCGAGAACTGCGGCCGGTTCGTCGCGTCGTCGTTGACGTGGCCCAGGTTCGTCGTGGACTTCACGTTGACGGCCACCGAACCGACGCACGCCGTGGTCCCGCCTTGACAGCCGTTGCCCGGGTCGCCGTCGAAGGCGAGAAGCGGCGAGTTGAGCACGCCTCGGACCTCGATCATGTCCGTCCCCGGCCGGACCGGCATCGCCGTGCCCTGGGTGTTGGTCACCGTCGTGCCGCTCTCGACGTTGTCGAAGGAATCGCCGTCGGCGGAATTGACGATCGTAATCCCGGGAAGCTGCGGGTCGCGGTGGTTCAAGACGGCCTGCGTCACGAAGAGGCCGCCCGAGCCTGCCATCCGGATCGCCCGGGTCATCTGGTAGACGCCATACCGGACGGCGCCCTGTGCATCCGCGACGTCCTGCTCGCTCTTGTTGATGCGGGCGCTGGCGTCGAAGACCGCCAGGATTCCGAGCATTGCGATCGAAAGTAGCAGCACGACGACGATCATCTCGACGAGCGTGAAGCCAGCGGCCGAACCGCGGAACGCGCCGGTGTTGGTCATGGCGTCATCGGCGCGCATCCCGCGAAGGGAGTGCCCGCCGGGCAGGGATCGTTTTGGGAGCGGTCCGTGGCCGGGTTGGGGTTCTGCATGATGCCGGAAACACGCGCGCGCCGCGTCCCGATGCCGAGATGAGCCTCGTCGGTCCGAACTTCCACGTCGATCCGCTTGTAGTGGTAAACGCTCCCGGCCGCCGTGATGAGGGTCGGCACGAAAGGCGAATTGGCCGGCACGACACCGGCATTGATGTCGGTGACCGGAATCTGGTACTGGCGCACCTGATAGACGCGGGTAAAGGGATTCACGACCGTCCCCGGTGTGGGCGGCAGAGGCGCCGGCAACATCGACGGCTGGTCGTTGGCGTGAAGGCCGACCGCCAATTGCGGGTCGTCGAACGGCAGGTTCATGAGCTGTTCCAACCGGTCCCGCGCCAGGTTGTGAATGGAGGTGTACTCGTTGGCCGAGTAGTTGGACTTGACGCTGGCGAGAAAGAGCGGCGCGATGCCGAGCATGATGAAGCCGAGCAGCGCCAGCGCGATGAGCAGCTCGACCAGCGTCACGCCCGACGACGTCCGGCGATTGCGGCTCATTGCCACACCGTCGGTGTCACGACTTCGATCCGGCCGCTCGCGTGAGCGCGGATCTCGATCATGTTCATTCGAGTCGAGCCTACGGGGCCCTGGACCTGGTAGATGGCCGGCGTCGCCGCGAAGTTGACGACCCGACCGTCCCCTCCGAACGTCACCGTGCCGCCCGCCGAGTTGGGCGTCGCAACGAATTGCGCGGCGCTCGGCGGCAACCGGAGAATCGAGGGTTGGGGCGTGGGAGTGGGCGCGGGGGGAACCGGCTCGATCGTTTGAAACTCGAGCGGGGGCGTCACGGACGAGATCACGACGTTGACCTGCTGATTGCGCTTGACGGCCTTCATCCGGGCCGCGAGCAGCGTCGTCTGGAGCTCGCGGGCCGCGCTCTTGATCTGATTGCGCTGGTTCAACTTGATGAACCATGGCGCCGCGAGCAGCGACATCATCGCGATCAAGGCAACGACGATCACGAGCTCCACAAGCGAGAAGCCTCGCCGTCCAGCGGATACACAAATCCGGAACATCTGCGGCCCTTTAGAGCGATTCGCGTGCCTACCGCCCAAGGGAGGGCTAAGTCATTTGAGTTAAGGGTGATAGCCACTTCGAGGGACCCCCTGCTTGGATGTTCGAGACTCGGATCCGTCACCTTGCGTAACAGTCCCGAGCGGGCGCAGAAGCTCAGACAGCCGCGATTTGGCCGCTTCGCGGCGCGGCTTTGAAGGCGCGAAAGACACCGCGTCAAGCTTTGTTCAGGCCTGCTACACTTTTGGTCAAGTTAACCTCATGTGGGCCGCCGTAAGACACGGAATCTCGGGGGAAGTTCGCGCCCTGCTGGCGAAACTCCACGCGCACGGGTGGAAGAACGACCTCGAGCGGGACTCGATGCTCAAGCGCCTCGAGGCCGTCGAGTCCCTCCAAGCCGAGGACATCGCCTGGATGGTCATCGATACCGATGCGGCCTTGCGCCAGGCGGGCCTCACCTCGCTTCAGCGCTTTCCGTTCGAAGAGGGCGCCGAGGCCCTCTTTCCGCACCTGGCCTCGCGCAAGGAGGGCCTCCGGAAGCTCGCGATGCAGGCGCTGCAAACGCTCGCGGGACCCTCCTTCCCGCTCAAGCTCAAGGATTTCCTGGCTCACTCGAACCCCTGCGTCGTCGACGCCGCTCTGGACTGGTTTCGGCAGAATCCTTCCGAGCAGGCGCTTCAATGGATCGGCACCGCGCTCGATTCCTCCTCGGTCGCGGTGCGGCGAAAGGCCTTCTCGATCGTCGAGGCGACCGCTTCGCCGCGGGCGGCTCCGATCGCCCTGCGCGCACTCGAGGACAACGACGAGCACCTGCGCTTCCGAGCCATCCAGGTCCTCAACAAACATCCGAACGAAGCTCACATCGAGCCCCTGCTCAAGCATTGCCATAACGACTCGACGCGGGTCCAGGACGCGGCGATCGCCGCCCTCACACCGATCCTCTCCCCGACCGACGCGCGCTGGAACACCATGATCCTTCCCCTCCTGGTGGACGTAAACGCCAGGGTTCGGCAGCTCGCCTCGCGAATTCTCGCCACCCAGGACCCGGCCGCCGTCGCGGACTCCTTTTTGAAGACGTTCGGCTCGATCTACGGGCCGAGCCGCGAGCGGGCCCTTTCCGCCTTACGGGAGTTGGGTCCCCAGTACATCCGCGCCTTCCTCGAGCGCGACAACGACCCCGATCCCGAAATCGCGGCCCTCGCATCCTCGGTGGCGGTGACGATCCGGTCTCCCGAGGTCCTGCCCCACTGCATCCGCTTCATCGAGGGAAAGGAATGGTGGCTGCGGGATCGGGCCGCTCAGCTGCTCGCGGACCTGAAGGACGAGCGGGCGCTGCCGGCGTTGCTCAACATGCTCACGGATCCGGAGTCCGACATTTCGGCGGCGGCGGCCCTCGGGCAGTGGGGCACGCCAAAGGCTCTGCCGGCGCTGCTCGAGGCCTACAAGAGGGGAACGACCGACCTGCGACTCGAGATTCTCGACGCCTTCGCACGCATCTCGGATCCGCGAGTGCCCGGACTGCTCGAGTCGATCCTGAAGGCCGACACGGACCCCCTGGTTCAGGAGAAGACCCGCCGGCTGATCGCCTCGAGGGATCGAGGGCCGTCCGAACCCCTCGCAGGCGGCACCGGTCCCCGCACGTTCGAGCCCGTCGACTTCCAGGCCAATTCCCAGCCGAGCCTGCGGGATCTCTTCCGGCATGCCCGCGCGATCAACGCCTCCGACGTTCACATCTCGGTGGGCACGCCACCCCATGTCCGAGTCCACGGCAAGCTGACCGCATTGCCGCTGCCCCCGACGACGCCGGAGCAATCCCAGGCGATGATCCTGCCGATCCTGGACAAGCCCCGCACCGAGGAGCTGACGACCCGCCGACAGGTCGATTTTTGCTACAAGGACGGGGATCTCGGGCGCTTCCGCACCAACGTGTACCACGAGCGCAAGGGGCTAAACGGCGTCTTCCGGCTGGTGCCTTACGACGTGCCGAATCTGACGGACATCGGCATGCCGGAGAGCATGTGGGCGGTGACGGGCTACTCCCAGGGACTCGTGCTCGTGACCGGATCGGCCGGGTGCGGAAAGACGACGACACTGGCCGCGTTCGTGGACCGGATCAACGAGACCCAGCACAGCCACATCCTGACGATCGAGGATCCGATCGAGTACGTTCATCCGAACAAGGAATCCCTGGTCAATCAGCGCGAGGTGCCGGCCCACAGCCTTTCCTTCGCGAAGGCGCTCCGCCAGGCGCTGCGAGAAGACCCGGACGTGATTCTCGTCGGCGAGATGCGCGACTTAGAGACGATCGCCCTCGCGATTACCGCGTCGGAGACGGGGCACCTCGTGTTCGCCACCCTTCACACGACGACCGCCTCCTCCACGGTCGATCGGATCATCAACGCCTTCCCGCCCGATCAGCAGGGCCAGATCCGGATGATGCTGGCCGACTCACTGAAGGCGGTGGTCTCCCAGACGCTGCTCCCGCGCCGCGACGGGGCGGGCCGGGTGGCCGCGTACGAGATTCTCCGCAACACGCCAAACGTCGCCGGCCTCATCCGAGACGGCAAGACCTTCCAGATCCCGACCGCCATGCAGACCGGCGCGGCGGCCGGGATGGTGCTGATGGACAACGCGCTCCTTTCCCTCGTTCAGGAAGGGCTCGTCGAGCCCCGGGTCGCCTACGATCGCGCGCTCCGGAAGGAGGCGTTCGAGGCCTTGGTCCCCGCCGAAGAAGCAGGTGAGGCGTGAGCGCCCCGAGACCGGCTGCGGCCTCCGCCTGGGTCAAGACGCGCCAGGTCGGGCAGATCGACATCATCTCGGTCGGGGCGAACCGGATCGATCGATTCCTGTCGATTCTCCCCAAACGCAACGGCTCCGACCTTCACCTGGCGGTGGGTTCCCCTCCCGTTCTGCGCTTGGACGGAGAGCTCGAGCGAATCCGCTACCGGTCGCTGACGGAAGGAGACTTCTACAACATGGTGGGGCCGATCGCGCCGCCCCGGATCTGGCAGATCTTCAACGAGACCGGGGACGTCGACTTCGCCTACCAGATGGGAGAGAAGGCGCGCTTCCGCGTGAACCTCTTCCGACAGGAACGGGGCTCCGCGGCGGTCTTCCGCCTGATCCCTCCGCGGGTGCCGACGGTCGAGGAGTTGCGCCTGCCCGACTCGATCGCCGCGCTCTACGCCGCCCAGCGGGGGCTCGTTCTCGTGACCGGGCCGACCGGAAGCGGCAAGTCGACGACACTGGCGGCGATCCTCGACCGGGTCAACCGGCGCCTCGCCCATCACATCGTCACGATCGAGGATCCGATCGAGTTCGTGCACAACAGCGAAAAATCGATCGTCACGCAACGGGAGGTCGGCCCCGATGTCCCGAACTTCGCCGACGGCGTCAAGGCGGCGATCCGCGAGGACCCCGACTGTCTGTTGGTCGGCGAGATGCGGGATCTCGAGACGATGCGCATGGCGCTGACGGCCGCCGAGACCGGCCTTCTGGTCTTCGCGACCCTCCACACCAACTCGGCGGCCAAGGCGGTGGATCGCATCATCGACGCGTTTCCCGCGGCCGAGCAGGAACAGATCCGGATCGTGCTGGCGGAGTCGCTGCGGGCGGTGGTGGCCCAGCAGCTGCTGCGCCGAAGAGACAAGGGTCGGGTGGCGGCCTTCGAGATTCTGCTGGGCTCGACGGCTCTCTCCAACTCCATCCGAGAGGGAAAGACGTCCCTCATCAACAACCAGATCCAGACCGGGAAGTCGAAGGGAATGATCTCGATGGATCAGTCCCTGGCGGAGCTCGTCCGCACCAACGTGGTGCTCCCCGAGGAAGCGCTCGAGCGCGCCCTCGACCGCGAGTCGTTCAAGGCGATGATCGCGGGCCTCGACGCTAGGCCCGCGGCGTCTCCACCCGGCCCGCCGCCGGCCCCACCGCCGGCAACGTCAAAATAAAAAACGATCCCCCTCCCGGCCGGGCGGCGACCTCGACGGTACCGCCGTGCAAGTCCGCGATTCGGCCGACGATCGCCAGGCCGAACCCCGCCCCATCGGGTTTGGTCGAGTAGAAGGGCATGAAGATCTTCTCCCGGTTCGCCGGGGTGACGCCCGGACCCCGGTCTCCCACCGAAATTGCCAGTTCCTCTCCGTTAACGCGTCCTTCGAGCGCGATGGCCTCGGCCTCCGCCCGACGCGGCGGCGGGGTCGCCTGGACCGCGTTGCGCAACAGGTTGGCGAAGGCGCGCCGCAGCAGCACCGCCGAGCCGCGAACCTCGGGGAACTCGCCGCGTCGGGCGACGGCCACCTCCGGAAACGCGCTCTCGATCTCGCGAGCGGCCGCCTCGACGACGCCCTCGAGCGAGATGGCCTCGGGCGAAAAGCCCTCCGGCCGCGCAAAGAGCAGGAAGTCGCTCGTGACGCGGCTCATCTCCTGCGCCTCTCGCCGGATCGCCTTCAAGTGCTCCTCGGCGCGCTCCGGGTGGCGCAGGGCCAGATCCGCGTAGCCGTCGATCGCGGCCGCCGCGTTGCGAAACTCGTGCGCCGCGCCCGCGGAGACCTCGCCCAGATCCGCGAGGTGCCGCGCGAGCGCCACCCGACCCTCCAGGCGCCGCACCTCCGAGAGGTCCGTGAAGAGCGCGAGCACTCCCAGGAATCGCCCCTCGGCTCCCATGGCCGCCGTCGCCGTGACGCCGAGCACTCGCTCTTCTCCTGCCCGCACCCATCGTGCCTCCTGGCGCTCGACCGTCTCGCGATCCCGGAGCACGCGCGTCACCAGACTGCGCAGCTCGGGGATCTCCGCGAGCAGACGTTCGAAGGGCTCTCCTCGGGCCTCGTGGGAGAGCGCGAGGATCTCCCGGCCGGCCTCGTTCAACTCCACGACGGTGCCGTTCGGATCGATCGAGAGAAGACCCGTCGGGAGGTTGCGGGCGAGAGTGCGGGCCGCCGTCTCGAGATCGTCGGCCCGCTCCTTCTCGAGACGCGCCAAACGAGCGAGCTCGCGCTCCTTGTCGGAGAGGGCGGCAATGGTCGACTCGAATCGCGCGATCAGGAACTCGCGCTCGTCTCCGACCGCCTTCTCTCCGCCGGGGGCCGCTCCGGCCGTCTCCAGCATCCGCTCGTAAGGCGCCAGGAGCGATTTCAGATACAGCCCCGCCAGCACGACCAGCGCCGCGCCCGAGGCCGGAACGAGAATCGTCATCAGCAAGGCGAGCGAGCGGAGCGCCGCTCCCGGACCCGGATCCATCGCCAGCAGGTACGTGCGCCCGTTCGACTCGAGCCTGGCCAGCAGCAGACCCGGCCGGCGCTTCCATTCGTAGTCGGCGCGGCCGGGCGGGATTTTCCCCCCGGAAAGGACATGCGGGGCGTCGAACCCGTGGCCGGAGCTCTGCACGCGCCGTCCTCGCGCGTCGTAAACGCCGACGAACAGGACGTCCGGCTCGATCGCGGTTCGCTCGAGTGTCTCTCCTGAGGCCTCCGGGCCCACGGCGAGCGAGAGGCGGCGCAGCATCTCGCCGGCTCGCCGCTCGGTCACGAGCTCTCCCCAGGCCACGGCGTTGCGGAAGAAAAGGAGCGTCACCATGTTGATGAAGAGGATCAACAACAGCGCGATCCACAGAAAGAATCGGGACTCGCGGCGGAAGGAGCGCGGAGCTCTTTTCTTCATCCGGGAGACTCCCGCCTCGCCGGGTGGCCGCCATGACTCTCCGTCCTCATGCGATGTGCGTGGTCCGTGCTACATTGTAAGAAGAGGCAAGGCTACGCACCTCCAGAATCTCGTTCCGAAGGCGTCGATCGCCGCCCTCCTGACGCTCTCGGCCCTCTCGGCCGCGCCGGGCCAGAACCTCCCGGTCATGGTGGGACAGCCGTATGACGCGGCCGCGGCCGCCCTCAAGGCAAAAGCCATCGCTTTCCAGGAAGAGCCCGCCGGCGCCGGCAAGAGGATCGTCTACAAGGCAGGGACGGAGACCGTGACACTCGACTTCTCGATGTGGCCGAAGGACCCGAAGGCCCCGGCCTCCGCCTGGGCGCCGGGCCAGACGGCGGGCAAGCAGCTGGTCTTGACCCAGATCCTCGACGTGTCGCCGGGGTCCGACGCGCGGCGCGCCTGGGTGCGCACCTTCGAAAAGGAGGGACGGCGCTGGGGCTACATGTCGGCCGAGGGGCAGGCCGAGCGCGCCGCCGCGGACCGCGAGAAGTATCCCGTGGCCGCAGTGCTCCAATGGCCAGGCACCGCCGACTCCGCGCCCGTGACCTTCCTCTTCGAAGCCGCACGCCCCGCCGGCGCGCCGCCCGGCAACGAAGCGACGGCGCTCTCGATCTCCCTCGACAACCCTCACAAACCGCGCCGCTTCTGAGCACGCGAGCCTTCGGCGATCGAGCCACGCGCAGTGCGATCGCCGCCGCGGCGCTTGCGGCGACCGCGCTGTCGACCCTCTCCGCCGCGAACCCTCGGGAGGCGAGAACGGCCCGGCCGCCGGACCGCTATTCGATCGCGCTTGCCGGCGACACCATCCTGACGCGCCCGCTGTCCGGCCGCTCGGAGCCCGATTTCCTCGCGTTGCTCGATCTGCTGCGGGGCGCCGACGCCGCGTTTACGAATCTCGAGACCCTGTTTCACGACTTCGAGGGGCCCGCGATGCCGTCCAAGCCGTCTCTCCGGTCGGATCCAAGGCTCGCCCGGGAGCTGGCCTGGGCCGGCTTCGACCTGGTCGCCCGGGCCAACAACCACGCCTCGGACTACGGCTCGACCGGGATGGAGGAGACCACGCGCCACGTCGCCGCGGCGGGAATCGCCCAGGCCGGCGTGGGAGAGAGCCTCGCGCAAGCGCGTCGCGCCGCGCTCTTCCATGGCCCGACGGGAACCGTTGCGCTCGTCTCGGTCACGTCGACCTTCTCGGACTTCGCGAGGGCCGGAAACCCGCGCGGGCGGATTCCCGCGCGGCCGGGCGTCAACCCGCTGCGCATCCGAACGACCTATGTCGTACCGCCGGAGGAGCTCGAAACGCTGCGCCGCGTGGCGCGGGAGTTGGACCTCGACCCTCCGGCCGAGGGGGCCTTGGACCTGGGCGGCATGCGCCTGACGCCTGGACCGCGCCCGGAGACGCGGACGGAATCCGATCCGGCCGACCTCGAAGCCATCGCGGCCGAAGTGCGGCGGGCGAGCCCGGCTGCCGACTACACGATCGTCTCCATTCATTGCCACGAGTGGGCCGGCCGCCGCGAGGCTCCCCCGGCTTTTCTATCGTCCTTCGCACACGCGATGATCGACGCCGGCGCGGACATCGTCGTCGGGCAGGGTCCACACGTTCTGCGCGGCGTCGAGATCTACCGGGGCCGCCCGATTTTCTACAGCCTCGGCAACTTCCTCTTCGAGTACGAGACGGTGGCGGAGCTGCCGGCCGACGACTATGAAAGCGTGAACCTGCCGCCGACCGCCAGGCCCGACGACTTCTTCGATCGATACGATCAGGGCGGGTCCCGAGGCTATCCGGCCGACGAGGAGGTCTGGGAATCCGCGGTCGCCGTCACGCGCTGGAAGGGAAAGCGGCTCGAGGCCGTGGAACTCCACCCGATCTCGCTCGGCTTCGGCCTTCCTCGGCAAGAGAGAGGCAGGCCACAGCTGGCGGGAGCCGACCTCTCTCGCAAGATCCTGAATCGGTTGATCCGTCTCTCCGAGCCCTTCGGAACCAGGATCGAACTCGCCGACGGACGGACGGGGCGAGTCGTTCTTGCGACCCCGTAGGGGGTCGCATCCATCTCATCCTGAAGGCCGACGGATCAAGACATCCCGACTCGATCGGCCGCGGAGCCCTCGCCGGTTCGCTCCTCGCGATGGCAGCGCGGGCTCCGCGCGCACCGTCACCCCCCGTTGACGTCGACCGCCTCGGCCCGGAAGGCAATCGTCGCCTCGCAGCAGGCGCAGAAGACTTCCGCCGCGACACAGAATTGATCCACATCCAGGCAGAGCGCCGCCCCGCAGCGCGGGCACTCCACGTCGACCCGTCCCTCCGTCTCGAAGGGCAGCTTGTCGTCCGCTCCCCGGCGCGCCGACCGGCCGCGGGCAAAGGCGTCGAAGGAAACCACGTTGTCTCGGTTCACTGCTCCTCCTGTCGGTAGGGCCGGGCCGCCGGATCCTCCACCGGATCGGGCGGTTCGGCGAGTGAAAGGGATGTCCTCCGGCGACGCGTGCCGCGCACTGCGAGCACCGCTCCGCCCAAGAAGAGGACGCCTCCGGCTGCGAGCAGGCTCGCCACCGCGGCCCGGAGGGGCCTGGGAGCGGTCGAGAGCCCTCCGCCCGAGCCCACCAGCGTCCCGCCCAGAAAGATGAGGAGCACCGAAACGAGCAGCGGGTGGCGCCGGCGATCTTGCGCAGAGGACGGCTGAGACCAGACGAGCCTCATTGCGCTAACCCGAGAAGAGTCGGGCCGGAAGGCCCGAAGGACTCGCGTCGCGTTGCGTTCGGAGCGAACTCGTTCACGAAGCCGCCCTCCGAAACGTCCGGAGCGCGGCTCGTCCGCCGGCTCCTCATGTCAACGCCTTCATTTTATTCGAGGCGGCCGGCGCAGGCAATTGATTTATCCTCCGCCGATGCATTCTCGCTCGAAGCGTCTCGCCGCCGTCTCCGTGTTCTGCATTTCTCTCGCCGCGCCCGCGGCTTTCTCTCGGGAAGGTCCGGTCACCGCGGCAAAATGGGAAGGGACCCTGCGGGAGGTTCCCGAGCCCGGCCGAATCCGCGAGGCGAACCGCTCGCTCTCGGCCGAGCCGCACCATCTCGGATCCCCCTACGACGCGCGCAACGCGCGCTGGATCCTCGAACGGTTTCGCGAGTACGGCCTCGAAGCTTCGATCGAGACCTTCTACGTGCTCTTCTCGACTCCCAAGGAGCGCCTCGTCGAGCTGCTCGAGCCCGTTCGGTTCCGAGCGGCCCTCGCGGAGACGCCCGTGACGGGCGACCCCACCTCGGGACAGACGGCGCAGCAGCTTCCCACTTACAACGCGTACTCGATCGACGGAGACGTGACGGCCCCCCTCGTCTACGTCAACTTCGGCGTGCCCGCCGACTACGAGAAGCTGGCGCGCCTCGGCGTCGACGTCCGGGGCAAGATCGTCATCGCCCGATACGGCGCGAGCTGGCGAGGCATCAAGCCGAAGGTGGCCGCGGAGCATGGCGCGGTCGGCTGCCTCATCTACTCCGACCCGCATGAGGACGGCTACTTCGCCGGCGACGTCTATCCCAAGGGCGCGCTGCGCCCGGAGCAGGGCGTGCAGCGCGGCAGCGTCAAGGACATGCCGCTCTACTCGGGCGACCCGCTCACACCGGGCGTTGGCGCGACGAAGAGGCCCGAGAAGTTCGACCTCAAGGATGCCCACACGCTGACGAAGATCCCGGTCCTGCCGATCTCCTACGGCGACGCGCGGCCGCTGCTCGCCGCGCTGGGAGGCCCGGTGGCGCCGGTCGAGTGGCGCGGCGCGCTGGGCCTGACCTACCACGTCGGCCCCGGGCCGGCGAAGGTGCGGCTGAAGGTCTCCTTCGACTGGAAGATCGTCCCCGCCAACGACGTCATCGCCCGCATCGAAGGCTCGACGTGGCCCGACGAGTGGGTGATTCACGGGAATCATCACGACGCCTGGGTCAACGGCTCGGAGGATCCCACGAGCGGCATGTCACCGCTGCTGGAGGAAGCGAGGGCGTTCGGAGAGCTGCTCCGGAAAGGCTGGCGGCCCAAGCGGACCATACTTCTCTGCGCCTGGGACGGGGAAGAGGAGGGGCTGCTCGGCTCGACCGAGTGGGCGGAGACGCACGCCGAGGAGCTCTCCCGAAAGGCGGTGGTCTACATCAACAGCGACGCGAACGGCCGCGGGTTCTTGTTCGCCGGCGGCTCGCACACGTTGGAGCCGTTCGTCAGCGACGTCGCCTCGGCGATCGCCGATCCCGAGAAGAAGATCTCGGTCGCGGAGCGTCTGCGCTTGAAGCGCATCGCGGACGCGAAAACGGCCGAGGAGCGGCGCGAGATTCGGGAACGGACCGCCCTCCGGATCGAGGCTCTCGGATCCGGTTCCGACTTCACTCCGTTTCTTCAGCACCTGGGGATCGCGTCACTCAACCTCGGCTACGGCGGCGAGGGCGAGGAGGGCGTCTACCATTCGATCTACGACGACTTCTCCTGGTACACGCGCTTTGCCGACACGGACTTCGTCTACGGCCGTGCCCTGTCGCAGACGATCGGAACGGCCGTGTTGAGACTCGCCGACGCGGATCTGCTCCCCTTCGACCCGAGCGCCTTGGCCGATACGGTCGCGCGATACGTGAAGGAGCTCCGGGATCTCGCCAAGGAGCAGCGAGAGACGGCCGAAGAGCTCGCCCGCGAAATCGACGAGGGCCTTCCGGAAGCGGTGGCCGATCCGCGCGAGCCCTTCGTCGCCCCGAAGAAGCTCGAGCCGCCACCGTATTTCGATTTCGCCCCTCTCGAAAACGCCTCCGCGGCGCTCGCCCGAGCCGCCCGGGATTACGAGGGTGCTCTCGCCGCGGCCGGTCCCGGCCTCCTCTCGGACCGCGAGCGCGTCGCGAAGGTCAACGCCGCTCTGCGAGGAATCGAGCCCGCGCTGACACGGGCGGAGGGACTGCCCGGGCGACCCTGGTACCGCCACTATGTCTACGCGCCCGGCTTCTACACCGGATACGCCGTGAAAACTCTGCCCGCCGTGCGCGAGGCGATCGAGCAGAAGCAGTGGAGCAGCGTAAACCCCGAGATCCTGGCAACGGCCGGGGTGCTCTCGAAGGCTGCGGACAAGGTGGCGGAGGCAACGCAGGCGCTGAAAGCGCCCTGAGCAGGGGGTTAGGGGCGAGGGGCGAGGGGCGAGGGGCGAGGGGCGAGGGGCGAGGGTAGATACGAAACGAAAGGACCGAAGTCTTTCCCTCGCACCTCACACCTCACACCTCACACCTCACACCTCACACCTCACACCTAAGGGACGATTTTCCCCGCGCGCATCCGTTCGTAGATTTTCTGGCTGTTGGTCTTGCCGTGGGCCACCGCGCACGTTCCATCGCAGCGGGCCGTGACCTCTCCCGCCGAATCGAAGATTTCGGCTGCCGCAAAGACCAGGTTCATCCCGGCCCGCACCAATCGTGCCTCCGCGACGATGCGCTCTCCGCGCGTCGCCTTGAAGAAGGTCATCGAGAGGTTGACCGTGGCCGAGCGCGTTTCGGGACGCGTCAACCATCCCACCGTCCCGATCACCAGATCGAAGAGCCCCGCCAGGACGACCCCGTTGACGGCATCCGAGCCCATGCCGCCCCGGTGGAAGGATTTTACGGGGTCGATGACGGCCCGCACGCGGTCGATCCGGTCAAATTCCAGTCGAGCCCCAAAGTGCGCCATGGGGGGACCGGCGTTCCAGACGTCGGCCAGAGTGCCCAGTGACTCGAGCGTTCCGTAAGCCGGTGAGAACGGCTTGCCTTCCAGGCTCATGGGATCGGATTCTCTCCCGGGACCCTTCGATCTCCAACGAATGTCCGGCGGCGCCCCCGGTCTGCTACGATGCGCCGCTCGAACCTCGAGAAAAGGAGTCTGGAGTGAAAAGACGCAGACAACCGGTAGGGCTTCCCAAGATCACGGCAGAGCAGGCGCGGCAGGCGCTTCTCATTCTGGTCGCGGACGGCCGCATCGCGGCGCGTGAGGTATTCAGGGCACTGGCGCGGCGAGAAAACCTGGTTCGGGAGCTTCGCCAACGCCTCGCGACACTGGGAGCAGAAGGGTCAGCGGCCGTTGCCCGCGCGACGAAGAGAAGCCTCTCACCAGGGACTCGCCGGGCCATCCGCCGAGGGGCGGGGCAGGCCATCACCGCCGCCCAGCGCGCCGCGCGGCAAGCGCAGGGAAGGTACCTTGGGGCGATTCGGCAGCTGTCCAAGGCTTCGAAGGCCAAGGTGAGAGAGATCCGGAAGAGCTCCGGAGTGAAGGCCGCGATCGTCGCGGCGAAGAAACTCGCCGCCAAGGCCTGACCCGCTCCCGCGCGCGCCGGCGCGTTCGTGCGAACCGCGAACCGCGCGCCACGGCAATGGGGCGACCGGGCTCGGTCGCCGCGTTACTTGCCGCTCTGCTTGTGCGCCTCGGCGGAGAGCGACCGAAGCAGCTCGCCCGGGACCGTCCCCGAAATCGTCACGCCCTCGTCGTCGCGCGAGACCTGAATCTTTCGGATCGCCGCGACGAGCTCGGGTGACTTCTCCTGCGCCGACAGCCGCCAGGCCGCCGTGAGGCCCCGCAGGGCGTCCTCGAGCAGTCCCCTCGTCTCCTCATCCGGCGACAGGCCCGTGGCTTTCAGGGAAAGGGCATCGCCCTGCACTGTCGCCTGGAAGGTGACGAGCGTGACCGACTTGAGCGTGGACACCACACCTGCCGCCGGGCTGTCGCTGCGGATCGGCCGAGCCGGGCGCCACTTCGCCACGTCGACGAGCGCCCAGGCGGTCGACGCCGGATCCACGCGACGCAGTTCACGTCCCAATCCCTGCCCCGATGCGAACCCCGTCCCGCCGGAGGCCCGTGCCCAGAGCGCCGACACGACCGCCGGCTCGCTCCCGGCGAGCACCGTCCGCGCGTCCACGAACGCCACGGCTCCCGGGTGCCGATCGCTTCCCGAGCCACTGCTCGAGCCGGTCAGGCGAAAGTAGTTGCCGCCCGGGGCAACCCGCGGCTCGGCGCCGCGCTTGACCACTGCGGCCGAGAGCCTCTTCGGATCGAACCTTCCCTCGGCGAGAAGCAGGGTCCCGCGCGGGCTGGATTCCGACATGGCACAGACGACGATGTCGTCCACGTCTTGCCGCAGGTTCAGGCCCGCCTCCTCCAGGAACCGAGCGGCCTCGCCGTCGGCCGAGAGCTTGTCCGTTTCCTCGAAGATCCGGAGCTGGAAAGGATTGGTGCGCAGGTCCGCCACGCGCACGAAACCGACGCTCGTCGCGTCGACCGGCACCAGAGACAATGCATCTCGCGGTCCGGCGGCGACGGCGCTGCAGACGAGCGTCCCGGCGAGGGCGAGGGGAAGTGCGAAGGCAGATGTCGGTCTCATTTCTAGAAGTCCTTTCTCCGAAAGAGGTAGCTCGCCGATCCGAGACAGGCTAGCCCGAAAGCCGCCGTCGTCGCAAACGGCAGCCAGGTGAGGCTCTGCTGCAAGCGCGCCGGCCCTTCTCCGGCCGAAACGAAGGCGACGACCGCGCGGCCGAGCTCGGCCGTCTTCGGAAAGATCCAGTAGAGGGCGTGGACGAAGTCGGCCTGCCACTGCTTCGAGACCGCGGCGGCGATTCGCTCGTGACCGGCCAGCAAGACCGAGAAGAAGAAGACACCGTAGGTGGACATGATCGACACACCGGTCGACGAGGTCACCACACCGACCAGGAAAGCGAAAGCGAGGAGGGCGGCGATCGCGAAGAGAATCACGCCGCCGCCGAAAAGGAAGCGCAGATGGACCACTTTCGTCTTCCAGATCACGATCGCCCAGATCGAGCCGATGAGATAGAGGAGATTGGCGGCCGCGAGCAGGAGGCCCGCCGCGTAGCGCGACAGGAGAAGCGGGATCCGTCCGACCGGCCGCGAAAGGTACAGATCGATCGTTCCCTTCTCCTGCAGCCGCGGCACCAGGTGCGCCGTGGCGAAGATCGCGAGAAAGGTGCCGACGAGATAGAGAAATGCGGAGAAGCCCGATTCGAAGCCCAGGACCAGCCTGTCGAGGTCAACCCGGCGGCCCGGAAGGTCGACCGACCGGCCAAACAGCTTCGCCCCCGCGAGCGCCCCATTCACGATGTCCAGATTCACGGCGAACGCGAAGATCAGGATGAACAGGGACGAGAGGACAAAATAAGCCGCGAGGGTCCAACGCGCCGACGCCTCGCGGAAGACATCCTCGACACTGGCGGCGAAGGCCTTCATCTCAGTTCACCTTTCCCGAGGGGTCCTCGGACTCCGAACCGGTCCGGACCAGATCGACGAAGACGTCCTCGAGAGTCGAGCGGTCGGGCGTCAGCTCCTTCAAGTTTCGGCCCTCCGATCGGAGCCGGTCGACGAGGAGGTTGACGTGCGCGACGTCGCGGACGGACAGGATCATGTGGCCGTTGACCCGCTCGACCGCCGCGCCCGTCGCGCGGAAGGCCTCGACCAGCGGGTCATCGATCGGTTCGGCAACCATGCGGTAGCGCGCTTCGCGGCGAGTGAGCTCTTCGATCCTCCCCGTTCTCACGACTCGTCCCTGGCGCAGGATCGCGACGCGGCCGCAAGTCTGCTCGACTTCGGAGAGCAGGTGGGAGTTCAAGAGGATCGTCCGCCCCCGCTCGGCCTCCTGCCGCAGAAGGTCGCGAATCTCGCGACGCCCGACGGGATCGACACCGTCGGTCGGCTCGTCTAAGAGGAGCACCTCGGGATCGTGCACCAGCGCCGCGGCAAGTCCCAGCCGTTGAACCATCCCTTTAGAGAACTTCTTGACGCGCACGTCCGCCCAATCGGACAGCCGGACCCGTTCGAGCAGTTCCGGAGTGCGCCGCTCGAGCTCGGCCGACGCCATGCCCGACATGCGGCCGAAGACGGAGAGCGTCGCGCGGGCGGTCAGATAGCCCGGAAAGCGGTGCCCCTCGGGCAGGTACCCAACCCGCCTGCGGCTCTCCGGGCGTCCGACAGGGATTCCGAAAATCGAGGCCGTTCCGGACGTCGCGTACGTCAGCCCGAGAAGGATCTTGACGGCCGTCGTCTTGCCGGCGCCGTTGGGGCCGAGCAGGCCAAAGATCTCTCCAGGCTCGACTTCGAGCGACAGGCCGCCTAACGCATTGACGACGGACCGGCCGAACCGGGAGCGGTATTGCTTGGACAGCCCAGACACGGAGATCGCACTAGTCATCACCAGGACAATACGAAGGTCGGCCCCTCTGTGTTCCGCCGAGAGCGTGAGCCGGGGACCGAGAGATTCACTTCAGACCGGTCACCAGGTACAGCGTCGAAAGCCTGCGCTGGATCGTATAGGCGTAGGTCCGGCCGTCGGCCGTCAGAGCAACGCTGACGATTCCGCCGGCGCCGGTCCGGTCGGAGGGATTGATTTCGCCGATGCGCTCGCGACGCCCGGATTCGAGATCCAGACGGATGATCTCGAGGGGGAGGTCCCCCGTCGCGACGAAAACCGCGTGACCGGTGGCGTCGAACCGGATCACGTCCTCTCCGGCCTCGAGACCCGGAATGGTCCGAGGCGCACCGCCCTCGATTGGATAGAGAACGAGCTTCCCGTCGGAACCGACAGCCACGACAAGCTTGCCGTCGGGAGACACCGGTCCCATCCCGAAGCCCTCCGGGGTCACCGGGCGAGGGGCGCCTCCAGCCACATCCTGCAGGTAGATCCTCGCAAGCCTGCCGACGGCTTGCCCCATGAAGACCAGGCGCTGCGAGCCCGGGACCCAGACCGCGGCCCGATAGGTCATGCCCGGCTCTTGAAGGACCTTCGGCTCCCCCGCCCCGGTGGGGAGCAGAACGAGCCGATCGAAGCTGCTGCCCGGTGTGGTGATCGCCCATTTTCCGTCCGGCGAGAGGCTGAAGGGAATTCCGTCTCCGAGGCGCGTCGCCGGGGATCCGTCCGTTTTTCGCAGGTAAACCGATCCCCGCGCTCCGCCTCCCCGTCCGGATTCGTCCAGGAGCAGGGTCTTTCCGTCGTCCGAGATATCCGCGGCCCCGGAGAAGTCGAGCCACGAGACGTTGGTTTCCACGGGCGATCCGAAAGTTCCAAGCATCACCGACTGGTGCCAGTCGGCCACGTCGAGCAGGACGCGGCCGTCCCGAGCGATGTCGTGCAGGACGACAATACCCGGCAGGCGAGCGATCACCCGGCTCTTGCCCGAGGCCGGCGAAACGGCGCACAGCATCAGAAAGCTGCCGGCCGCGAGGTCGCGCGGAGAAAACCAGATTTCTCCGGTTCCGGGATGCCAGGCGAGGCCGGACGCAAAGCCCCAGCCCGAGCTCACCGTGCGCCGCTTGCCATCGAGCCCGAAGACGACGACCGAGGATGCCCCTTCCGTCGACTTCTGGATCTCGAGCGCGGCGATCGAGCTGCCGTCCGGGGAGAATCGGAGTTGCTTCAGCTGGAAGCCCTCGCGCGCGCCGCCGAGCACCTTGCCGATCGGGAACTCGATTCGATTGTCTCGTACGACGGCAAGGCCCTTGCCGTTGGGTGACCAGTCGGCCCGCCAGACGTGCTCGAGAAGCTCGCGCGGTGACCCGCCCGCTAGAGAGACCTCCGCCAGCGTCGGCCCCGAGCCGCGCTGGAGCGCCACGGCGAGCATGCCCGAAGAGGAGATCGAGGCGAGGATCGAATCGGCCGGCAAGGGCAGCGGGGTCGACTCATTGCTGTCGACGCGCGTGGAAAAGAGCTGGGAGGGCTTTCCCTCCAGGGCCGCCCCGTAAACGATCGTCTGGCCGTCGGGAGCGAAGCGCGCCTGATCGATGGTCCCTCGGCGAAAGCTTACGGCATGGTAGTTGGGGACGGGCGCCGGCGCCCGTCGCATCGCAAGGGCACCGATGGCGGTTCCGGCCATGAGCGTCAGCGCCATCCACAGGTAGCGCCGGACATCTGGCGGCCGCGGTTCGGCGGCCGCGACCATTCCCGAGACGCTTCCCTCAGAGAGCCCCTGCTGCAGCCTCGCAATGTCCCGCGCAAGGTCGCGCGTGGCGGCGTACCGCTCCTCGGGGTCCTTGGCAAGACACCGCTCGACGATCCAGCGCAGCGGCACCGGAGTCGAAGGCATCGCCGTAGCCAGGGGCTCCGGCTCCTCCCGGATGATCGCCGTCATCGTCTCGGGGCCCGTCGCCCGCGCAAACGCCCGCTTGCCCGTCAACATCTCGTAGAGCATCGAGCCGAAAGAGAACTGGTCCGACCGGAAATCGAGCGGCTTGCCGAGCGTCTGCTCAGGCGACATGTAGGCCACCGTCCCAACGACCATTCCCGGCTCGGTCCCGCCGCTCACCGTCGCGGCCTGCGTCCCGCCGCTCGCCTCCTCCGGCTGCGTGAGCTTTGCCAGACCGAAGTCCAGGATCTTCGCGAAGCCGTCCCGGGTCACCATCACGTTCTCGGGCTTCAGGTCCCGATGCACGATCCCGACCCCGTGTGCCTTCGCGAGCCCCTCGGCCACCTGCGACGCGAGGGTCAGGAGCCTCTTCTGCGGCAGAGGCCCGTCGACCAGAAGCTGACGCAGGGTCACCCCGTCCACCAGTTCCATGGCAATGTAGGAGGTCGGGCCATCCGTCCCGATGTCGAAGACCGTGATGATGTGCGGATGGTTGAGCGACGAGGCGGACTGCGCCTCCTTCTCGAAGCGCCGCAGGCGCCCGGCATCGGAGGACAACGCCTCGGGAAGCACCTTGATCGCCACCTCGCGCCCAAGCCGCGTGTCCCGCGCCCGATAGACCTCTCCCATCCCACCTGCCCCGAGCAGCGCGAGAATCTCGTAGGGACCGAGGCGAGCCCCAGCGGCGAGTGTCATCGAGATCGAGACGGATTCTATCCACCGGCCGCAGAGGACGCTTGACACGGCCGGGCACGAGCAGGATGCTGCCGGCAGCGCTTCCAGAGACAGACATGAGTTTTGCTCGGGCTACCGCCGTGGCATTGCTGGCAGCATTGCCTTTGGCCGTGAGGCCCGCGGCGGGGCAGATCCCATCCCCGACGGGCAACCTCTACGGCACCGCTCTGGACGAACAGAACAAGGTCCTGCCCGGGGCGACGGTGACGCTCTCGGGCCCGGGCGCCGCCCGTACGACCGCAACGGACGCCAAGGGCGACTTCCATTTCCTGAATCTGTCGCCCGGGTCGTACACGGTCACCCTCGAGATGCCTGGATTCGAGCCGGCGCGCCGCGAAGCGGATGTCGAGCTCGGAAGAGATGTCGTCCTCTCGATTCCCATGGCCCTCGCAGGAACGGCGGAGTCAGTAAGCGTCAGCGCCCAGGCGCCGCTTCTCGACAGCCGGAAGACGGAGACGGGGGCCAGCTACAGCCGCCAGGAGCTCGACACGATTCCGACGACGCGCGATCCCTGGGCCATCATCCGTCAGGTCCCGGGAGTCCTGCTTGGCACCATGAACGTCGGCGGCGGCGAGAGCGCCACGCAGGCCCAGTTCGTCGGAAAGGGCTCCCACTCGGACCAGAACACCTACAACCTCGACGGCGTCGCCATCACGGACATGGCCGCGACGGGCGCGACACCCATCTACTTCGATTTCGACTCCTTGAACAGCATCGAGATCGCGACCGGCGGCTCGGATCCTTCCCTTTCGACGCCGGGCGTGACGGTCAACCTCGTCACCAAGCGCGGCACCAACGAGCTGCTCGGCTCGGCCCGTGCTCTCTACGCCAGCAGCGCCGGATGGGACTATGGCATCGAGGCAGGAGGACCGCTCTGGAAGGATCACCTGTGGCTGTGGGGCGCCGCGTCGCGAAACTCCTATCCGGGACAGACCTTCGTCACCGATAGCGGACAGCCGGTCCAGGGGAAGGCCACCATCGAGGACTACAACGCAAAGCTCGACGCCCAGTTGACGAACGCCAACGCGCTCACGCTGTTCTACCTGAACTTCAACAAGATCTACGACGGCCGCGGCGCCGGCCCCAGCCGATCGCAGGCCTCGACCTGGAACCAGACTCTGCCGACCCAAACATTCCGGGGGGAAGACTCGCAGGTCCTTTCCGCAAATCTCTTCGCGGCGCTCTACTTTTCCTACCTCTCCAACACCTTCACGCTCACGCCTCAGGGCGGCATCGACCAGCAGGCAGATGTGGATGTCGACTACGTCTGGCAGAACAGCTTCGCTTATTCCCGGTCGCAGCACCCGCAGCACCAGGCGGGCGGGACGGTCTCGGGCTTCTTCGACACAGGAAGCCTCCGTCACGAACTGAAGTTCGGCTTCGGGTACAAGCACTACCGCGCGGATTCGCTCTCGGCCTGGCCGGGCGACGGGCTCGTAGGCGTCGTCCCTTATCCCCAGGCCGGGATCACGCGGGCCGTCGACGCGAAGTACGAGATGAACTACTACGACGCGTACCTGGGCGACACGGTGCAGGCCGGAAACCTGACGGTCAACGTGGGACTGCGCTACGATTACCAGCAGGGGAAGAACCTTCCGTCGGCCGTTCCAGCGAACCCGGCCTTTCCGGACCTCTTGCCCGCCGTGCAGTACGGCGGCAACGCGAACTATCCCGTTACGTGGAAGGCCTTCGAGCCGCGCGTAGGCGCGGTCTACGCCTTCGGAGCGGACAAGAAGACTCTGGCGCGCGCGTCCTATTCCCGATTCGTCAATCAGCTCGGCACCGAGGTCGTGAGCCTCAATGCGTTCCCGAGCATCGCCTACCTCTATTACGGCTGGAACGACGTCAATGGGGACGGTCGCGTGCAGCCCAGCGAGGTGGATCTCTCGGATTCTCAGGGATTCAACGGCGTCGATCCGAACAACCCCGGTTCCTCGGCTCCCGTCAATCAGATCGCACCGAACTTCGGCTCTCCGACGACCGACGAGTTCCTGATAGGGATCGACCGGGAGATCACGCCCGAGCTTTCGGCCTCGCTCGCTTACAGCTACCGAGTGCTGCGCCACATGGAGTTCACGCCGCTGATCGGCACGACGACGGCGAGCTACGCGTACATCGGCAATGCCTCCGGCACCGCGATCTCGGACAGTGGATTCGTCCTCAACTTCAGCGAGCCCTATTACGGCCTGACGACGAATCCTCCGCCGGTGGGCACGGTGCTCGAGAACCGCCCCGACGCCAAGGAGACGTACAGCGGGCTCGAGCTCCAGGTCGTCAAGAGACTCTCGCGCGGATGGATGCTCCGCGCGAGCGTCGCCTACAATGACTGGCAGCAGCACATCGGCTCGGGCGCCATCGTTGATCCCAACGGAACGATCCCGAATCCGAACGTCAGCGGCCCGGTCGTCGAGTCCCTGGGCGACCGGTTCGGCCCGATCTGGGTCAACGCCAAGTGGCAGTTCAACGTCAGCGGGCTCGTGCAGCTCCCCCTCGGGATTGACGCCAGCGCCAACTTCTTCGGCCGGCAGGGCTATCCGGTCATCTACTACGTCAACGTCTTTACCAACGACACGCGCGATTCGATCCCGAGCATTCAGATCGGCCCGACTGCCTCCACCCGGCTTTCGACCGTGCTCGAGCTCGACCTGCACGCCGAGAAGACGTTCCGGATAGGCTCGGCGCTCGCGATCACGCCGGTCCTCGATTGCTTCAACGCCGCCAACAGCCACACCGTGCTCGAGCGGGACGGTTTCGTCGGAACCTACAACGCCGAACGGGGCACTCCTTTCCATCAGAATACGAGCAGCTTCGACCAGCCGTCCGAGCTTCTCACCAGCCGGGTCTTCCGCGGGGGCGTGCGGATCACCTTCTAGCGCCGGAGTCGCGCCCTCAATTCAACCCGCGGACGAGATAGAGCGCCGACAGGCGCCGGACGATGAGGAATCCGATCCTGCTCCCGTCGGGCGTCGGCCGTACGCCCGCAAAGCCGATCGCACCGGTCGAGTCCGTAATCGGCAGGTCTCGGAAGTGCGCTCGGTCTCCCGTCTGAGTGTCCACGAGATCCACCCTGCCCGGTGCCTCGCCGAAATGGAAGACGTAGACGTGCCGAGAATCCGCGGCCCACCCGGTCACGATGTCGTTGACCTCGCAGCCCGGAATTGGAGCCGGCTCCCCGCCCGACATCGGAACGAGAAAACTCCGGCTCTTTCCTTGAACGAAGAAAGCCAGCTGGCGTCCATCCGGAGAGACGAATCGCGTTCCTTCTCCTCCGCCGTACCCCTTGGGTGTGAGTTTCTTCACCTTCCGAGAATCGAGATCGATCTCGAGGAGATAGGGCCCGTCCCCGCCATCCCTTCCACCACAAACGAGGCGTCGGCCGTCCGGGTGAAAAGTCAGCTGACCGCCCAGCTGATGACCTTGGATCTTGACGTCTCTCGCTTCTCCGGCTCCTGTCGGCAGCAGCAGCAGGCCTGAGTCGTCGTCCTTCACCGTGGCGACCCACTTGTCATCCGGCGACAGGGCGGCGTCGCCAGAGCTCTTGCCGATCAAGACGGGCGGGCTCCCGTCGGTTCCCTGCACATAGACCTCGCTTCTCTCGCTGACACCCAGAAGAAGCCGCCGACCGTCCGCCGAGATCTGCATCAGTCCCGCACCCGGGACGGTCGCGATATCCCGCGGCTCGCTCGAATCCGCCGACAGCAACTGGATCTGGACCGCCTCGTCTCCGCGCTCGAGAAGCAGTGCGCCGTCCCTTCCGATGGCCTTGAGAAAGTATTCCCCGCCCGGCAGGGAAAGCCTTCGACGCCGATGTCCCGAGAGATCGACGGAAAAGATTCCGGAGTCGGGCGGCTCCTTTGAGCGTCCCGAGAGCCATATTTCCCCGCCGTCCGGCCTCCAGGCGAGGCCCGTGATGTCGCCCCAACCCGGCGAGATCCGGCGGTAGTTGCCCCTCTCGTCGACGACACCCACATCCCAGGCATCGGAGTCCTCCGAAGGCCTCGTCACCGCGATCAGGTGCCCCTCGGGAGCGCCTGCGGGCCAGGCGAGGAAACCGAAGGACGACGGGTGGCCGAGCGGGTACTCCAGGCGAGCCCTTCCATCGGCGAACCGCAGCACGGCCAGACTCGAGCCGTCGGGCGCCCATGCGGCTTGCAAGACGTCGGGCGCCAGCTCCCGCGGCGCCCCGCCGGCCATCGGCACGCGCGCGAGCATCGCGCCGGCCACGTAGCCCTGAGGGCTCGGGGATCCGCCGCGCAGGATCGCCAGCTCGCCGTTTCGGGAGACGGAGAGGAGGGCGCTCGCCTCGATGTCGAGGGGCCGGGGCACGAGCGCGTCCGGCGCGAGGTCGTACAGCCGAGTCTTCGCGCCATCCCAGGCCGCCGCGTACACGATGTGCCCGTCCGGAGCGAAACCCGCCCCCCAGAGCGTCCCGCGCCGGAAGGTCAGCCGCTTGAAGACAGGGTGGTCGGCGGGTGGGCGTCGCAGAAACACGACGGCCGCGCTCCCGATCGCGAGCCCCGCGAGAAGGGCGGCGACGACCCCGGGCAGGCGCGCGCGGCGGGGCGCGACGGCCGCCGCCGCGGGCTCGGACGTGTGATCCCGAAGCCTCTGCAGGTCCCGGGCGAGATCGCGCGTCGAGCCGTAGCGCTCCTCCCGATCCTTAGCGAGGCAGCGCTCGATCGTCCACTGGAGCGGCGTCCCGATCTTCGGGGCGAGCTTCCCGACGGGCTCCGGCTCCTCCCGAATGATCGCGGTCATCGTCTCCGGGCCGCTCGGACGCGCGAAGGCTCTCTTTCCCGTCGCCATCTCGTAGAGCATCGAGCCGAACGAAAACTGGTCCGACCGGAAGTCGAGCGCCTTGCCGAGCGCCTGCTCCGGCGACATGTATGCGACTGTCCCTACGACGATCCCCGGCTCCGTGCCGCCGGACACCGTCGGCGCCTGCGTGGCCCCGCTCGTGTCCTCGCGCTGCGTGAGCTTGGCCAGCCCGAAGTCCAGGATCTTGACGTGGCCGTCCTTCGTCACCATCACGTTCTCGGGCTTCAGATCCCGGTGGACGATCCCGGCTTCGTGCGCTTTGGACAAGCCGTCCGCGACCTGCGCGCCGATTGCCAGCAGCTTCTTGATGGGCAACGGGCCTTCGACGAGCAGCTCGCGGAGCGTCGAGCCCTCGACGAGCTCCATCGCAAGAAACGTCGCGCCGTTCGACTCCCCGAAGTCGTGGACGGTGACGATGTTAGGGTGGTTGAGCGAGGAGGCCGACCGCGCCTCCTTCTCGAAACGCCGCAAACGCCCGCTATCCGACGACAACGCCTCGGGGAGAACCTTCAGCGCGACCTCGCGCCCAAGCCGCGTGTCCCGTGCCCGGTACACCTCTCCCATCCCCCCGGCACCGAGCGGCGCCAGGATCTCGTAAGGACCGAGGCGGGTTCCCACGCCGAGCGGCATCGAGATCGGCGGAATTCTACCGAGACCCGGAGGGCGCTACTTCAGGCCTTCGACGACGAAGAGGTCCGACAGCAGCCGCGCATAGCAGTAGGCGTATCCCTTGCCGTCCGGGGTGACGAGCACGTTGGAGATCCGCTCGACTCCAGCCGGGTCCGCCGGCAAGAGGTTCTTCCAGACTTCGCGTTTGCCCGATTCGATATCGAGCTTCGTCACGCGCGCCGGAACGTCTCCCCGCTTCCAGAGATAGAGAGTCCGTCCGTCCGGCGAGAATCGGAGCGGGAATTCCTTCTCCTCAAGGCCGGGGATCGGCCGCGCCGCCCCCCCGTCCACCGGATACAGCATGCCCTTGTGATCTGCCCCGATTGCGGCGACGAACTTCCCGTCGGGCGTGATCGCAAATCCGGGCAAGGCCGCCGTAATTCCCTCGGGAGTGATCGGGCGGGGGGCGCCCCCCTCGATGCTCTGCACGTAGAGACGGTCCCGGTGACCAGACTCGGCCCCGGCAAAGAGAATTCGCTGGCCGTCGGGGAACCAAGTCGCGGCCTGCTCCGTGCTGATGCCCGGCACCGAGATGTCGCGGTGCTCGCCTGTTCCCGTCGGCAGGAGGCGGAAGGGCGAGTCCGGAGTCGGCAGGATCGAGAGCGCCCACTTGGCGTCCGGGGAAAGCGCCAGGGCGTTGCCCTCTCCCAGCCTCACCGGCGGCGAGCCGTCGGCCTTGCGCAGATAGACGGTGTAGTTGGCCCCGCCCGCTTCTCCTTCCTCGTCGAAAAGGAGAGTCCGGGCATCGGGCGAAACGTCGGCCGCGAAGGAGTAGTCGAGAAACGACATGTCGCGCTCGCGCGTGTCCCCCTGGAGCATCCCGAGGATGCCGACGCGAGGGCTCTCGCGCGTCAGAAGAACCTTGCCAGTTCGGGAGATGTCGTGAAGCTTGAGGCCGCCCGGCACTCGGGTCACAACCCGCAGCTTTCCCGCGAGGGTCACGGCGTAGAGCGAGCGGTTGGCGCCTGCCTCCGTCGCAGTGAACCAGATCTCGTCGCCCGACGGCGACCAGGCGAGCCCGTGCTCGCTCGCCCACTTCCCGGTCAGCGTCGTCTTCTTGCCCGAAAGGTCGAGAACTGCGACAGTGCCCGCGTCGTCGAGCGCGAACGGGTGGTCGAGAAACCCGATGCGGTCGCCTTTGGGCGAAAGCCGCGCGTAGCTGACGTGGCCCGAGGTCTCGTAGAGGACTTTCCCCAGAGGAAACTCGATCCTCGACTTGCCCGCGACGTCACGAACGATGAGCTGATTCGCGCCGTCGGGCGCCCAGTCGGCTTCCTGGATTCCCTCGGCTACGTCGCGGGGCGCGCCGCCCGTCAAGGCCGCGCGGGCGAGCTTGCCGGCGCAAACGCCCGGATGGTTCGACCGGCAGTCGAGCGCGATCGCCATCTCTCCCGAGGAGGAGATCCCGAGCAGGTTCGCGCTCGGAAGCTCCAGGGGCAAGGAATCGGGACTCGAGGGATGTTTCAGGAAGATCTTCAGCGGGTTCCCATCCCAGGAAACGCTGTAGATCAGGGTCTGTCCGTCGGGCGCGAAACGTGCCGTGCGGATCGTGCCGCTGCCGAAGGTGATCTGCTGATAGGAGGGCGGCGTCGACTTGGCCAGTGCCCTCTGCAGCAGCATTCCCGCGGCGAGCGCCGCAAGCAGGGCCCCGGCGGTCAAGGCCACGCGTAGAGCTCCACCGCGGCGCGCGGGCCGGACGGGAGCGGTTTGGCCGGACACCTCGCCGGGGACCGAAGCCTCGGAGAGATGATCGCGGATGGCCTTCAGATCGCGGGCGAGGTCGCGCGTCGAGGCGTATCGTTCCTCCGGATCCTTCTGAAGGCAGCGCTCGAGGATCCACCGGAACGGAGCCGGCACCGCCGCATTCAGCCGCTCGACCGGCTGGGCCTCCTCGCGGATGATCGCGGTCAGCGTCTCCGCGCTCGTGTCGCGCTGGAAGGCGCGCTGGCCCGTCGCCATCTCGTAGAGAATCGAGCCCAGGGAGAACTGGTCGGAGCGGAAGTCGAGTTGCCGGCCGCTCGCCTGCTCGGGCGACATGTAGCCGACCGTGCCGAGCACCGTGCCGGCCCGCGTCGCCGTGGGGATGTTGGAGACCTCCTCCGTCTGGTGCTTGAAGAGCTTCGCCAGCCCGAAGTCGAGGATCTTGACGACACCGTCCTTGGAGACCATCACGTTCTCGGGCTTCAGGTCACGGTGGACGATCCCCGCCGTGTGCGCCTTCGCGAGGCCGTCGGCGATCTGACCCGCGAGGTCGAGCAGACGCCGCGTCGGCAACGGCCCGCCGTGGACGATCTCCCGCAGCGTCTTCCCCTCCACCAGCTCCATGGCGATGTAGATGGTGGAGTCGGAGGAGCCGATCTCGTGGATCGTGACGATGTTGTGGTGATTCAGGGCGGAGGCCGCGCGGGCCTCCTGCTCAAAGCGGTTGCGCCGATCGGCGTCGGCGGAAAGTTCGGCCGAGAGGACCTTGATCGCGACCTCGCGCCGCAGGCGGGGATCGCGCGCCCGGTAGACCTCCCCCATGCCGCCGGCTCCGAGAGGCGCGACGATCTCGTAGGGGCCGAGTTTCTGTCCGGGTGAGAACGCCATGAGGTCGCGCGAATTCTAATCTGGTTTGCTGCTCGCGTCGCAAGTCTGCAGCGGCGCGACGAAGTCTTTGACGCGACCAGGAGAGGTCCGCTGCTCTGGATTCAGTCCAGCTCGTTTACGCTTGTCGAGCGGCTCACCGGAGGCCCTCGACGAGGTAAAGGTCCGAGAGGACGCGGACGTACGTGTACACATACGACTTTCCGTCCGGCGCGACGAGCATCGGCTGAACGACGAGCACGCCGGTCGGATCGCTCGGCACGAATTCCTTCCAGAGCTCCGTCTTCCCGCTTGCCAGATCGAGCTTGAGGATACGGTTGAAGCGTTCCCCATCCCAGAGGTAGACTGACTTACCGTCGGCACTCCACTGCATCGGAGAGCCTTGGGTCTGTTCGACGACACGGCGCACTTCACCACCCTCCAAGGGGTAGATTGAGAGCCCACGCCGCTCATCCACACCGATGAGAGACCTGCCGTCCGGTGATACGACGGACTCGGAGATTCCTTCCGGCGTGACCGGGCGCGTTTGCCCCCCCTCGATGTCAACGACGTAATCCCTCGCGTCGTGGCCGGACGCGCGTCCCTCGACGAGCAGGTGCCTGCCGTCCGGGAACCACCTGACGTCGCCTACCCACTCGAGTCCGCGGATCGCGAGCGCCCTCGGCTCTCCGGCGCCGGTCGGGAGCAGCTCATAGCGCTCGCCTCTGGCGCCCGGTTGGCGCACGAAAATCCATCGGCCATCCGGCGATGGCTCGGCGACGTCCTGCCCCTTGCTCTCTCCAATGCGGACCGGACGAGAGCCGTCGGTCCCGCGAACGTAGAGGGCCAAGAGCTGGCTGTCCTCGCTCGACTCGGAAAAGAAGAGGGTCCGCCCGTCGCGCGAGAGGCCGAGGGGCCACGAGTACCCAAGCCACGTCAGATTGCGCTCCTGCGATTCGCCCGGCGCCAGGCCCACCATCTCCCGGCGGACGCTTTCGTGAGTCAGCAGAACGCTCCCGTCGCGAGCGATGTCCTGGAGCGTGAGGCGGCCCGGCACCTGTGCCAGGAGTCGCTCGCGCCCCGAGAGAGACACAGCCCAAAGCGCCCTTGCTTGGCCGGCCTTCGACGCGCTGAACCAGACCTCGTCGCCCTTCGGCGACCAGGCGAGCCCCTCCGCCCGGAACCATCCCGACGAGAGTTCCCTTCGCTTGCCGGCTTGGTCCACCACCGCAATCGCCTCAGGATTTCCCTCGATGAAAGCGACGAAGTCGCCCTTGGGCGAAACCCGGATCGAGCCGAAACCCTGCTCCGACTCGTAGAGCGTCTTGCCGACGGGGAGCTCAAGCTTCATCTTTCCGTTGGCCCTCCGCACAACCGCTAGGCTCTTCCCTCCGGGGAACCAGTCGGCCTGTTGCACGTCCTGGAGGACCTCACGGGGAGCTCCCCCGGCCAGAGTCACGCGGGCCAGGGTCGCGAAGCCGAAATAGGGATTGAATGTCGTCACCCAGCCGAGCCCGAGAGCCAGCTCCGCGGCTGACGAAACGCTCCAGAGGTGAGCCCCCGGAAACCCCAGAGAACGTGCGTCGGTGCTCTCGCGCCGCATGAGGAAGGTCTCGCGAACCTTGCCATCCCACGCGGCCGAGTACAGGATCGTTTGGCTGTCGGGAGCGAACCGGGCGCCGGATATGTTCCCGCGTCGGTACGTGAGGCGATGAAACGCTGGAGGAGACTGCTCGGCTCGCCGACCGCCGGCCCAGTAGGAGACACCCGCCGCGAGCAGCAGGCCGAACCCCCCAGCGACGTATTTCCAGGGTCCGCGGGCCCGAGGCATCGTGGCCGAAATCACCTCCCCCGATGTCGTCGCCTCGGCGAGGCGATCCCGCAGCGTCGAGAGGT
>Ga0335082_10000296_pt1 | contig 50578 bp, 46 predicted proteins | sample Lox_Sample_41_FD_206718 | JGI IMG/M metagenome (GOLD analysis project Ga0335082, IMG submission 206718) | Soil microbial communities from Loxahatchee National Wildlife Refuge, Florida, United States - Lox_Sample_4.1 | ecosystem: Environmental > Terrestrial > Soil > Wetlands | place: USA... | reverse complement strand
CCGCGATTCGAGACACACCGGCACGTCGGCGCCGACCTCGAGCGCCACCTCCCGCACGCGCGGGTCGGTAAAGTCGACGCCGCTGAAGATCTGCCGGTTGGCGTGGATCAGCAGGCGCAACGCCGCCGCGGCATCCGCCGAGCCGCCGCCGATGCCGGCGGCAACCGGCAATTCCTTGGTGAGAATGAAGCGGCCAAGCCGCAATCCCGGAACGCGCGCGGCGAACGCGGCCACCGCCTTCAGCACCAGATTGTCGGCCGGCGACCCGCAGGCCGTCGCATAAGCGCCATCGATCTCCAAGGCGAGCGGAGCACCCGTTTCAAGCCGCAGCGCATCGCCGACATCGGCAAAAACAACGAGGCTTTCCAGTTCGTGATAACCGTCGGCGCGGCGACCGACGACGCGCAGCGTCAGATTGACCTTGGCGAGCGCCGCGTCGACCAGGGAAGCTTCAACGACCGCCATCGAGGAAGACGCTAGCCCCCGTCGCCGCTTTTCTTCTCGGACTTGGTCGCCTTGGCTTGCGAGGAGGTCTCCTCCGGCAGACCGTTTTTCAGCTTGGCCTCGATCTTCGGCAGGTCTTCGGGATCGGGCTTGAGGTCGCGCGCATGCGCCCACTGGAAGTGGGCCTCGAGCGTGCGCCCGACGCGCCAATAGGCGTCGCCGAGATGGTCGTTGATAGTCGGATCTTCCGGCTTGAGCTCGATGGCGCGCTCGAGCTGCTTGACCGCCTCGTCGTAATTGCCGACGCGGTAATAGGCCCAGCCCAGCGAATCGACGATATAGCCGTCGTCCGGCCGCTGCTGCACGGCCCGCTTGATCATGTCCATGCCCTCGTCGAGGTGCACGCCCTGATCAACCCAGGAATAACCCAAATAGTTGAGCACGTGCGGCTGTTCGGGGAACAGTTCAAGCGCCTTCTTGAGATCGGCTTCCGCCTTCGGCCATTGATGCGAGCGCTCGTAGCAGATGCCGCGGAAATAGAAGAGCACCCAGTTGGCCTTCTCCGGATGCGGCACCAGCGCGACGGCCTTGGAATAGGTGTTGGCGCATTCGGCGAACTTCTTGTGGCCGCGCTCGACATTGCCGAGCGCGACGATCGCTTCCAGATCGTCCGGATGATCCTTGATCAGCGCGTCGAGATGCCGCTCCGCCTCGACCGAGCGATCGAGCGTGTCGAGGTTCGACGCCATCTGGATCGCGGCATTGCGGTGCAATGGCGAGTTTGGCGGAACGCGCTCGTAGGCCTTGATCGCCAATTCCGGCTTCTTCAGCGATTCATAGAGATCGGCGAGCGAGAGCAGCGCCAGCGGATGGTTGGGCTCGAGGAACAGCGCCAGCTGCAGATAGACCAGACCCAGATCCTCGCCGCCGCGGCGGCCGAGCGAGGCGCCGAGCCCGTAGAGCGCTTCGGCGGCGCCGGCCTGCGCTGTGCCGATCAGCGGCGGCAATTTCTCGCCGGCCTTGAGCTTGTTCATGGCGTCGACCACCAGCGGATGACGCGGCAGCGCCTTGTCGAATTCCGCGAATACTGCGAGCGCCTCCTTGGTCGAGGCGTTGCGCGACAGCCAGCTGGCGTAAGCCTGCACCACACGCAGCGCGGTCGGATCGAGCTTGTAGGCGTGCTCAAAACGCTTGCCGGCTTCCTTCTTGTTGCCGGCGAGGTCGGCGATCATGCCGGCGTGCAATTCCTTGAAGATCGCGTACCAGTCCGGTCCGCTCAGCCGGTCGATCGCCGCCACCGCCGCCTTCGACTCGCCGGCGCCAGCCAGCGACCAGGCCGACAGCAGCGTCGCCGTCAGATCGGTGATCGGGCCGCGGATCGACTGCGCCAGATTGTGGCGCGCGGCGGCATATTGTTTGTGCTTGAGCGCGTGCACACCGAGCACCAGTTGGGCGACGCGGTCGTTCTTGTCGAGCTGGACGACGCGCTCGGCGTATCTGACCGAGTCATCGATATCGCCGCCGACCACCAGCGACAGGAACGTGCGGTCGAGCAGATCGGTGTTTTTCGGGTCGTGCTTGAGCGCGACGCGATAATAGGCCGCGGCCGCCGCCGCATCGCGCATCTGTCCGGCGTGGCGGGCGGCGAGGTAGCTGCCCGACGCGGTCATGCCGGACAGGTCCAGCACGGTCGGTCCCTGGGCGTAAACCTCGATCGGCGCGGCAACCAGGAAAGCAGTAAGCGCGGCGCCGAAAGCGCACCGGGCGAGGCTCGAAGACGTCACGGGCTTGTGCTCCAATGGGGCGGATGGCCGCGGATTGCGCTCAAACCGCCAAACTCCTGCCGAGAATGGCCTTTTTACGCCGCCCCCGCAAGAACGACGGACGCGGCGGCCGGAATTCAGCTTGAAAGGCCCGTTGTGGCAGCATCGTGGCCGGAATACCCGGCTGGCCATCACATGTTCGGGTAGTTGGGGCCGCCGCCGCCCTCCGGCGGAACCCAAGTAATGTTCTGATTCGGATCCTTGATGTCGCAGGTTTTGCAGTGGACGCAGTTCTGCGCGTTGATGACGAATTTGGCCTGGCCGCCCTCCTCCACCCACTCATAGACCCCGGCCGGGCAGTAGCGCGACGACGGCCCGGCGAACTTGTCGTGTTCCGAGCTCTTCTGGAGGGCCATGTCCTTGACCCGCAGATGCACCGGCTGGTCTTCCTCGTGATTGGTGTTCGACAGAAACACCGAGGACAGCCGGTCGAAGGTGAGCTTGCCGTCCGGCTTGGGGTAGGCGATCGGCGTGCATTCGGCCGCAGGTTTGAGCGTCGCGTAATCCGGCTTGCCGTGGCTCATGGTGCCGAACAGCGAGAAGCCGAGCGTGTTGCACCACATGTCGAGGCCGCCGAGCGAGATGCCGACGAACGTGCCGAGCTTCGACCACAGCGGCTTGGCGTTGCGCACCTTCCATAGGTCCTTGCCGATCGCGGACGACCGCCAGCCGGCGTCGTAATCGGCAAGCTCGTCGTGCGCGCGTCCGGCGGCGAGCGCCGAGGCGACCGCTTCGGCGGCCTGCATGCCGGACAGCATGGCGTTGTGGCTGCCCTTGATGCGCGGCACGTTCATGAAGCCGGCATCGCAGCCGATCAGCGCGCCGCCGGGGAACGCAAGCTTGGGCACCGACTGGTAGCCGCCTTCGGTCAGCGCGCGCGCGCCATAGGCCAAGCGTTTGCCGCCGGCAAAGGTGTCGCGCACCAGCTTGTGCGTCTTGAAACGCTGGAATTCCTCGAACGGCGACAAATAGGGATTGGTGTAGTTGAGGTGCAGCACGAAGCCGACCGACACCAGGTTGTCGTCGAAATGGTACATGAACGAGCCGCCGCCAGTGCGCCCGTCGAGCGGCCAGCCGAACGAATGCTGCACCAGTCCCTTGCGGTGCTTGTCGGGCGCGACCTCCCACAGCTCCTTCAAGCCGATGCCGAATTTCTGTGGATCGCGCCCCTCGCCGAGCCCGAACTTGGCGATCAGCTGTTTGCCGAGATTGCCGCGCGCGCCCTCGGCAAACAGCGTGTATTTGGCGCGCAGTTCCATGCCGCGCGTGAAACTGTCCTTGGGCGCGCCGTTCTTGCCGACGCCCATGTCGCCGGTGGCGACGCCGGCGACCGCGCCGTTGCCGTCGTAGAGCACTTCGGAGGCGGCAAAGCCCGGATAGATCTCGACGCCGAGCGCTTCCGCCTTGGTCGCCAGCCAGCGGCAGACGCTGCCGAGCGAGACGATGAAATTGCCGTGGTTGCCCATCAGCGGCGGCATGGCGAAATTCGGCAGCCGGATGCCGCCATTGGCGGAGAGCCAATAAAAGCGGTCGTCGGCGACCGCGGTCTTGATCGGCGTGTCCTCGCTGCGCCATTCCGGCAGCAGCCTGTCGATGCCGATGGGGTCGATCACCGCGCCCGAGAGGATATGGGCGCCGACCTCGGAGCCCTTCTCGACGATGACTACGCCTATTTCCGGGTTGATCTGCTTGAGGCGGATCGCGGCGGCGAGGCCGGCGGGACCGGCGCCGACAACAACAACATCGAATTCCATCGCCTCGCGGGCGGGTAGCTCGGCCGCCATGGCGCTCTCCCGAATTGCCAACAATCAGGGCGTCCCAATCCGCCTCAGTCATATCGCCCCGGCGGGCATCGCGATAGGCCACCGCGCGAGCACCTCGACCGCTGCACACGCGGACACCCGGCTCACCGAACTGTGACACCGGGCCGCCTCGTCAAAGCCGGCGCCGCCGCTATTCTCTGGGCCGCGTCAGACGGAGTGCATTGCACATGACCGATATCAGCCCGCTCATTCCCCGCCAGCCCGTGCCGCCGCTCGTCGTGCCGCTCGCGGGCGGCGGCAAGTTCGATCTGTCAATCGAATCCCCGAAGAATTTCACGCTGGTCGTGTTTTACCGCGGCCTGCATTGCCCGCAGTGCCGCAAGCAGCTCACCGACCTCGAGGCCAAGCTGCCCGAGTTCGAGAAGCGCGGCGTCTCGGTGGTGGCGATTTCGGCCGACATCCCCGAGCGCGGCGAGAAGACCAAGTCCGAATGGGGCCTGTCGAAACTGCGTATCGGTTATGGCCTTGATTTACGCACCGCGCGCGCCTTCGGCCTGTGGATTTCGTCGAGCCGCGGCAAAACCTCGGCCGGCATCGAAGAAACCAGCCTGTTCAACGAGCCGGGCCTGTTCCTGGTCAAGCCGGACGGCACCCTCTATTGCGCCAGCGTCCAGAGCATGCCTTGGGCGCGCCCGCATTTCGCCGACCTGATTGCCGCGCTCGATTTCGTCCTGGAAAAGAACTATCCGGCGCGCGGCGACGTGGTCAGCCTGCCGGCGCAGGCGGCGGAGTAGCAATTCACCGGCCGCCGCGCGCGCCTTGCGCCGGTAGCGGCGCGGGTGTTTGGTTGCGGCCATGATCCCCGGAGGCGGCAAGGCGGCGCGCGATCTGCTCGACTTCTACCTGGAAGCCGGGGCCGATGCCTTGGTGGGCGAGCAGCCGGTCGACCGCTTCGCGCCTGAGGCGGCCGCGCCGCCCGCACGCGCGCCACAGCCGGTTTCGATTCCGCGCGATCTCGAAACCAAAGGCCGCGCCGCTCCGCCTGCCGCGCCGCAAGCCCCCGACGAAGCCATCATGGCCGCGCGCGAAGCGGCGAAAAGCGCCGAGACGCTCGACGATCTGCGCGCCATTCTCGACAGATTCGACGGCTGCGCGCTGAAGCCGAGCGCGACGCAACTGGTGTTCGCCGACGGCAACCCAAAAGCGCGCGTGATGTTCGTCGGCGAGGCGCCCGGCCGCGACGAAGACATCGAGGGCCTGCCCTTCGTCGGCCGCTCCGGCAAATTGCTCGACCGTATGCTGGCGGCAATCGGCCTCGACCGCACGAAGGTCTACATCGCCAACATCGTGCCCTGGCGGCCGCCCGGCAACCGCACGCCGACGCCGCAGGAGTCGCAAATCTGCCTGCCCTTCATCCGCCGCCAGATCGAACTTGCCGATCCGGACATCCTCGTCTGCCTCGGCGGGCCGTCGGCGCAGACGCTGCTCGGCATCAAGGAAGGCATCACCAAGACGCGCGGGCGCTGGTACACCTTCGACACCGGCAAACGCGAAATCCGCGCCATGCCGACCTTCCACCCCGCCTTCCTGCTGCGCAGCCCGCTGCAGAAGCGCTTCGCCTGGCGGGATTTCCTGGCGATAAAAAAGGCGCTCGGCGCCTGATCGCGAACGCCGCCTACTTCGGCTTCTGCACGTAGAACTGATACATGTTGGTGAAGGTGTCCGGATTGTCCGTCTCGAAGGCGTGCCAAAGCTTCAAGTCGTTCATCGCTTTGTCGCCAGGAAAGCGCGCCTGATATTGCTCGGCGAGGCGAAGGTCGAGATCGAATCCGAGAAACCGCAGATTGTTTTCTTCGAGGAAGGCTTCGATCGCCGGAATCGTCAGGCGATGTTCCTGCACGTGGAACAACATGTCGCGGCATTCGCTGACGCTGAAAAAATCGTTGAACTTCAGCGCGTCCGCGAAACCGCCGCTTGCGGCGCCGTCGATCAAATCCTGCCGGGCACGCCTGATATCGTCGGCCGTCCGCTGGTAGCCGCGTTCGGCAATCAAAGCCCGGATGCGCACGATGTCCCGCCGTGCGATCTCGCTGTAGAAGCCGAGGCGCATGAAGCCGCCCGGCCGCAGCAGCGACAACAACACCCGCCAGCCCGCGAGCGGATCGTTGAGATGATGCAGCACGCCGACCGATTCGATCAGGTCGAAGCTGCGGCCGAGCGACGTCAGCTCGAGAATGTCGGCCTGGGCGTAGTCGATTGCGGTCAAGCCGAGCGCCTGCGACTTGCGCTTGGCGTAACCCAGGCTCGCCAGGCTGAGATCGATGGCGAGTACGTGGCCGTCCTTGAAGCGCTGCGCCGTCTCGATGGAATGCTGCCCGGTGCCGCAGCCGGCGATCAGAATGTCGATGCCGCCTGCCTTGTCGAGCGGCTGAAAACTGGCCGAGGGAAAGTGCCGGTGCAGGAACACGTCGACTGATGCCGCGTTGTCGATCGGCGCCGGCTTGATCCAGCGCGGGTATGGGTTCTCCTCGTACTGATGTTGCACTTTGAGAGACACCTCGTCCTCGATCTCGGTCAGACGCGGAACGGTGTCTCGATATTGCCGCTCCTCGTCCGGCTCGCGCACCTGTTGCGTCAGCAACGCGGCGACCGCTTCGGGCCATTGCATGGCCAAGAGCCGGTTCGCGTGCGGTATCGATTGGAGCGGAAAATAGGCCGCCACGGCGACGAGCCGGGCAGCGGAAACGGACGCGCCATCCGCGAGCGCGGCGGCGAACTCATCGCGCAAGGCACGCGCTCGGCCGGCTTCGTCATCGGTCGTGGCGTAGACGTATTCGTTGATGAAACACTGCTGCGCCAGCGCGCAGTGGAATGCCAGCACGCCTGCGCCCTCTTCTGCCGCGCCGGCTTCGAGCATGGCGTGGCGCGCCATGGTGAGGAACCGCTCCAGCTCGATGTCCGGGATCGTCACCGTTTCAAGCAGGCTGCGCAGCAGCGGATCGTCTGACACCGCTGCGATACCGGATGCACCGAATAAATTCGGTACCGACAACCGCTGCGGCCAAGCCGCATTAGCCCGCGTCAGGCTCTCGCCGACACCCGGATTGGCCTTGACGAGCGCAACGGCGGCAAGCGCCAGATCCGCTGGCCGGCCCCATGGCTCGGTAAGCGCGCGCACGAGCGCCGCCCGCACGTCGTCATCGACGTGTTTGAAGCGCAGCGGCTTGATGCAGGCGACGAAGATATCCTTGGCTTCCGGCGTTTCCTTGAGCTGCAGCGACCGCCGCACCGTGCCCAGCGCCTGCATCGGGTCGCCCTGGGCGATCATGAGGCTGGCGAGATTGTTGAGCGCCTCCTGAAAGTCCGGCTTGAGCGTCAGCGCTTGCCGGTAGCTTGCCGCCGCTTCGTCCGGTTTGCCTTGGCCCCTGAGAACGATGCCGAGATTGCTGTGCGCATCGGCGTAGTCCGGCTTGAGGGCGAGGGCTTTGCGGAAACAAGCGGTTGCCTCGTCCAGCTTGCCCTGGTCCCGGTAGGCGCAGCCGAGATTGTTGTGCGCCTCGACGTAACCCGGCTGGAGCGCGATAGCGTTGCGATAGCGCTCAACCGCTTCGGTTAACCTGCCGAGATCCTTGAGCAGGTTGCCGAGATTGTTGTGCGCGACGGCGTTGTCCGGCTTGAGCGCGAGCGCGCGGCCGAAACTTTCCGCCGCCTCGTCCAGCCTGCCCTGGCTCAACAACGCAACGCCAAGGTTGTTGTGCGCCTCGGCATAGTCCGGCTTGAGCTCGATGGCCTTGCGATAGCTGGCGATCGCCTCGTCGCGCCGTCCTTGATCCTGCAGCGCGATGCCGAGATTGGAGCGATATTCGGCGGAGCTGGGATCGATGGCGACTGCCTGGCCAAACAGTTCGACGGACACGTCGCGCCGTCCGGTCTGGTGCGACATCACGCCGAGCATGTTGAGGCTTTCGGCATGGCGCGGATCGGCCGCGAGAATCTGCCGATACAGCCATTCGGCTTCGTTCAAGCGCCCGGCCTGGTGACGCCGAAAGGCGTCGGCAAACATGTCCTGAAGGCCCGGCATGGCTCCTTGCTTGCGGTTCATCCAAGCCGGCAGGAAAACACACCGACCGCCCCGTCACAAGGCGAGGCGCCACAGCCGATATGCGCGACTACTCGCTAGCGATAGGCCACCAGAATAGCGCCCGCCGCGATCAACGCGACGCCGAGCCAGTTCGGCGCGGTGAGGCGTTCGCCGAGAAAGATCACGCCGAAGATCGCCACCAGCACCACCGACAATTTGTCGATCGGCGCGACCTTGGCCGCATCGCCGAGCTTGAGCGCGCGAAAGTAACACAGCCACGACGCGCCGGTGCCGAGCCCGGACAGCACGAGGAACAGATAGGTGCGCCCCGAAATCTTGTCCGGCGCCTGGAATTGGCCGGTCACCGCCAAGAGAAAGCCGAGCGTGACGATGACCACGATGGTGCGGATGAAGGTCGCGAGATCCGAGTTGACGTTTTCGACGCCGACCTTGGCAAAGATGGCGGTGAGGGCCGCAAAGATCGCGGACAGCACCGCCCAGGTTTGCCAGGTCGACAGCGCATTCATCCGGACACCGCGAACTTGACGGCGAACAGCACCGCCAGCACCAGCACCGCCGGCGAGGCGTCCTTGACCTTGCCGGAGATCACCTTGACGACCGCGTAGGTGATGAAGCCGAGGCCGATGCCGGTCGCGATCGAATAGGTCAGCGGCATGGTGATCGCCGTCACTACCGCCGGGGCGTATTCGGTAATGTCCTCCCAGTCGATTTCCGCGAGACCGCGCGCCATCACGCAGGCGACATACAGCAGCGCCGCCGAGGTGGCATAGGCCGGTATCATGCCGGCAAGCGGGGCGAACAGCAGCGCCAGCAGGAAGAAGATCGACACGAAAGCGGCGGTCAGGCCAGTGCGGCCGCCGGCGGAGACACCGGCCGCGCTCTCGATATAACTCGTCGTCGTCGAGGTACCGATGACGGCGCCGAACATGGCGGCGAAGCTGTCGGAGATCAGCGCCTCCTTCATCCGCGCGAGCTTGCCGTCCTTCATCAGCCCGGTACGGTGGGTGACGCCGATCAGCGTGCCGGCGTTGTCGAAAACGTCGATGAACAGGATCGAGAACACCACGATCAGGAAGGTGCCTTCGAACACGCGTGAGAAATCGAGCTGGAACAGCGTCGGCTTGATCGAGGGCGGCAGCGACACGATGCCGGAATAATGCGCGAGCCCGAGCGGGACGCCGATGACGGTCACCGCCAGAATGCCGATCAGCGTGCCACCGATGACCTTGCGGTAGTTGAGCGCGACGATCAGCACGAAGCCGACGAGCGCGAGCAGCGCCACCGGATTCTTCAGGTCGCCCATGCTGACCAGCGTCGCCGGATTGGCAACCACTACCTTGGCTTCCTCCAGTGCAATGATGCCGAGAAACAGCCCAACGCCGGCGGAAACCGCGAGCTTCAAATTCTGCGGGATCGATTCGATGACGTATTGGCGGATGCGGAACACCGAGATCAAAAAGAACAGCACGCCGGAGCAGAACACGGCGGCGAGCGCCTGCTGCCAAGTATATTTATAGGCCAGCACCACGGTGAAGGCGAAGAAGGCGTTGATGCCCATGCCGGGCGCGAGCGCGATCGGGTAGTTGGCGTAGAGCGCCATCACCATGGTGCTCACCGCGGCGGCGACGCAGGTGGCGACGAAAACCGCGCCTTGATCCATGCCGGTCTTGCTCAGAATCGCCGGGTTGACGAAGACGATGTAGACCATGGTGAGGAAAGTGGTCAGGCCGGCGATGAACTCGGTGCGAACGTTGGTGCCCTGCTCGGTGAGCCCGAAATAACTGTCCAGCCGTTCGGCGAAGCCGTTTTCGCTCGCCGCCTTCGCGCCGCCCTTTACCTCATTGGCCATGGGACCCCCCTGCCTGAAAACATCAGCCTAGCCGGTACGGCGACCGCCCGCAGGGGCAACTTGTGGATGCTGTGGAAACCCTTCGGGTTCCCGAACGAGGCCTAAGGTTGCGCGGCGTCTTGCGGCCGCTGCATGGCCCAGCCAAGCCGGATCAGCGGCAGCAGGCCCTGGATCGGCCGTGAGAACGAGCGCGGCACTTCCGGCACCATGTCCGGGAACGCCGCCTTCAACACGGCCGGCGCTGCGCGGGTGTTGTCGGCGGCGGACCAGACCAGCAGACCGCCGGACTTCTGGAAATCGGCGGGGCTCGCCCACGGGCTGCGCTGCGGCGCCCAGTCGAAATAGACGTGCGGCCGGCTCGCCGCGCCCAGCGCGATCAGCGGCGCGAGTTGCTCGTCTCCCGTCACGTAGACGAGCGGCTTGCCGGTGCGGCGCTCGAAACTGTCGGCAAAGAAAGCCCCTTCGACTTTGGCCGGTTGCGTCACCTTGAGATTGACCGACGCCATCCACGGCAACAGCACGATGCCGAGCACGATCACCGCGGGCGGCGCCACCAACAGGCCGAACCAAGTGAATGACACCATGCGCTCGCGATAGAGCGGCACGTGGTCGCCGGCGGCCATCACCACGGCGAGGCCGGACAAAACCACCAGCGGCGTCACGCGGTCGAGCGGACCCAGTCTGCCGGCGGCGAACACAACGACGAGCGCGGATGCCGCCGGCGCCAGTGCGAAGAAATACACGAACAGGCGCGCGAAATCTTCGACCGGATTGCGGTCGATCAGCGGCGCGCGCTCCTTGCGTCGGCGCGGATGGCCGGTGGCGAAGGCGACCAGCACGCCGAATCCGAGATGGGTCGCGAGCAGCGCAAAGCAAAAGCGGATGCCTGGCGACAATTTTCCGGACGCCGCCGCGCCATCGTTGAGGCCCGAAAGCACGAGGTCGTAGGCGCCCTTGAGCCATGCCAAATGCGGAAAGATGACGATGAGGAACGGCAGCGCCGCAAGCCAGGGCTCGGGATGACGCAACGCGGCGCGTCCGCGCGGGCTGGCGATGCTGAACACCAGCATCAGGGCGAGCAGGATCAGTCCGGCATAACTTGCCAGCAGCAGCAGGCCGAGATCGAACGCGAGCAGAAACCACGAGCCGCGATCGTCCTCGCCGACCGCGCGCCAGTAATACAGCAGCGCCAGCGCCCACAACGGCGCCGCCAGAATCGCCGGGCCGAAATCCGGGCTCGGCACCGCGTAAGCGGCGATGCCGACCATCAACAGCACGGCGAGCACCGCGTGGCGGGTGCCGACGATGCGGCTACCGAGCGAGAACACCGCCCAGTAGGTGACGACGACGCAGGCCTGCGCCAGCGCGTAGAGCCCGAAGGCGCCGCCGATGCGGTAGGCCAGTTCGCCGAGCCAGAACGACAGCGGCGGCCCGAGATAGCTGCCGAGCACGAATTCATGACCGATGGCCAGGAGTAGGGGCACTTCGCCGGGAGGCGCGCTGTAAAACAGCGCAGGCATCAGCGTCCACAGCGCCGCTTGCGTCAGCGCCACGGTCCAGAACACGACCTTCGGACGCCCGCGCAGGAATTCGATGATCAGGGAGACGTAATGCATTGACCTGCAAAATTCTTGTCCCTCCCGCACGAGGGAAGGGCCGATCGGCGAGCGCAGGAATAGAGAAGCCGGGCTAAAGAGGCAACAGCGCCGCGAGGGCTTCGTCGCTGACTTCGCCGAGCGTGGCGAGTTTCGCGGCGACCGGCGCGAAGGATCTGCGGTGATGGACGGTTGGGCCAAGCCGTTTCAGCGCCTCGAAATGCTCGGGCACGCTGTAACCCATGTGCCGCTCGAAGCCGTAGCCGGGATGCTCTAGGCCGAGCCGCGTCATCAGCCGGTCGCGGGTGACCTTGGCGACGATTGACGCTGCGGCGACCGACAGGACCAGCGCGTCGCCGGAGACCACCGCCTCGCAGTCGCAGCCGCAGTCGATCTTCATGTTGCCGTCGACGAACACGAGCTTGGGCGCGACCGGCAGCGCCTTGACCGCGCGCGCCAGCGCCCACAAAGACGCGCGCAGGATATTGTCGCGGTCGATGCGCGCGACGGTACCGAACGCGACCGCGACTTGCGCGCTGGCGCAGATTTTCTCGTAGAGCTTCTCGCGCGTTTCGGCGTCGAGCTTCTTGGAATCGTTCAACCCGCGCGGGATGCGCTTGGGATCGAGGATGACGGCCGCCGCCACCACCGGGCCGGCGAGCGGCCCCCTGCCCGCTTCGTCGCAGCCGGCGACTGGAAAAATTCCCTTGGCCATCGCGCGCCGCTCGCGCCGAAAGGTCGGACGGAGCACGGGTTCTTGGAGCGGCAGGCGCTGCACGGGCTTCGGCTTGGCGGCCATGCGGGCCACAATGCGTATGCGTTTGCGGCGAAGTCAATCGTCGGCATTTCGCCTGTGAAAACCGGGGACTGATCGCGACGGAACTCAGGTCATCCATCGTGCCGATAGTCGAGCGAGAACGAGCACAAAATATTTCAGCCACGGATGCTTTCCGATTTTGCGGTGTTTGCACCATCACTGCGTGGACAGACACGGTCCACCTCTGCAGACCGCGGCTGAATACCGCGTCCCGCCACTAGATGCCCGCAATCGATGAATGACCATGAACAGAAGCATCACGTTTATTCATCGAACAAAACCACGGCGCCAGTCGACATAGATTCCATCATGCAAGGAGACGAGAAATGCCAGTGATCAAAACTGGACCCTTCGTTGTCGACTATATCGACGCGGGATCGGGGCCTGCGATCGTGCTGCTGCACAGCTCAGCGAGCGGCAACAGACAATGGCGGCCGCTCATCGATGGTTTGAAGGACCGCCATCGCGTCATCGCAGTCAATCTGTTCGGTTACGGCGGAACCAGCCCGTGGCCGGGCAAGCGGCCGCTCACCGCTGCAGATCAGGTCGAACTCGTCGGCGGCGCAGTCGCGAATGTCGCGGGGCCTTTCGCTTTGGTCGGGCACTCGATGGGCGCCGTGGTCGCGTTCGAGGCAGCGGCCCGGCTCGAGAAGCGGGTGAGTGTGCTCGTTGCATTCGAGCCGATTTTCTTTGCGGATCTCAAAACGCATGGACCCGCCGACGCATTTACGGAAATCGACGGCATGGCCGAACGGTTCAACCAGCTGGCGACACGAGACGACTGGGACGGCGTCGGCAGGGTCTTCATTGATTATTGGACCGCGGCCGGCGCCTGGGAAGCCATGTCAGACAAGTCGCGACAATATACGCGTGCGATGCTGCCGGCCGTGGTGCAGGAGTGGCACATGGTCATGTCGGGGGCGCGGCCGCTCGAAGCGTGGCAGGCTATTGCAGCGCCCGTACACATCATCCATGCAAGCGATACACGCGCGCCGACGCGGGCAATTGCGAAGCTGCTCGGCAAGACCTACCCGCATTGGCACGTCCACGAGCTGGCGTCAGGCGGACATATGGCGCCGCTGACGCGGCCGGACCTCGTCAATTCTTTGATCGAGCAAGCGATAAACGCCGAGATGGCGCATGAACTTTAGAACAAGCTCAACTGCGAGCTCTCTGCCTTCGGCGGACGGAACAGCTTGGTGTTGAGCTGAGTGCGCGTCTCGTTGAAGCCGAGCTTCTCGCATGCAACCTCGAAGCGCCGTCCGATCAGATAGGCGTAAGGGCCGGTGCCCCTCATGCGCTTGCCCCAGGTGGAATCGTAATCCTTGCCGCCGCGCATCTCGCGGATCAGCTTGAAGACGTGACGGTAGCGGTCGGGATAATTCGCCATCAGCCATTCGCGGAACAGGTCGCGCACCTCAAGCGGTAACCGCAACAGCACGTAGCCGGCCTCCTTGACGCCAGCGGCGGCCGCGGCATCGAGGATGCGCTCGATCTCCATGTCGTTGAGCGCCGGGATAACCGGCGCCACCATCACTGAGGTCGGCACGCCGACTTGTGCCAGCCGCCGCAGCGCCTCGAGCCGCCGCATCGGCGTCGCCGCGCGCGGCTCCATCTTGCGCGCCAGCTCTGGGTCGAGCGTGGTCACCGACAGCGCCACCTTGGCGAGGTTGCGCTCGGCCATGCGGGCGAGGATGTCGAGGTCGCGCAACACCAGCGCCGACTTGGTGACGATGCCGACCGGATGGCCAGCGCGATCGAGCACTTCGAGGATGCGGCGCATCACCTTGTAGCGCCGCTCGATCGGCTGATAGGGATCGGTGTTGGTGCCGATGGCGATCACTTTGGGCTCATAGCCGGCTGCCGCCAGTTCCTTTTCCAGAAGCTCCGCTGCTTCCGGCTTGACGAACAGCTTCGATTCGAAATCGAGCCCCGGCGACAGCCCGAGAAAAGCGTGCGTCGGACGCGCGAAGCAGTAGACGCAGCCGTGCTCGCAGCCGCGGTACGGATTGATCGAGCGGTCGAAGCCGATGTCGGGCGAGTCGTTGCGGGTGATGATCTTGCGCGTGGCGTCGGTCGTGACCGTGGTCTTGAACGGCGGCAGTTCGTCAAGCGAGCGCCAGCCGTCGTCGAAGGCGATCCGCGCCAAAGGCTCGTAGCGGCCGGACGCGTTGCTTTGAGCGCCGCGGCCGCGCCGTCGCTCGTGCTCGACCACGACGCCGAGCAGTTCGGTCGCGTCGTCGACATAGACGCCCGCCGGCGCGGAGGGCAGCTCCTTTTCCGGCGGGCGTCTCAGGGCTGCGGTGTTTCGAGCCATTGGCATAACTTAATCAGCGAACGTGAACATAACAAGAACATTTTCATAAGGCCCACAATTTGAGCAATTTAGGCCCCGATCTCGTGGCGAGTTCGACAAAGGCCACATGATATGGTGCAACGCGGCCTTCAAGTCCGGAGTTCCATGCTCAGCGCCATTATCGCCACTCACGAATCGGAGCGCGCTCTGGTGCCAACGCTTGCAGCGCTGGTGCCAGGCGTCACCGCCGGCCTGCTTGGCGAGGTGGTCGTGGCCGATGCAGGGTCGAAGGACGCCACCGCCGACGTGGCCGAAGTCGCCGGCTGCCGTTTCATGGCCTCGAGAGATCCGCTCGGCGCACGGCTCAAGGCAGCAGCCGCCACTACCCGCGCGCCCTGGCTGATGTTCCTGCGCGCCGGCAGCGTGCCTGAAACCGGCTGGGAGAGCGTCGCCGAACGCTTCATCGAGGCGAGCGACGGGCTCGCGCAAGTCCGCGCAGCCGTGTTCCGCCCGCCCGGTGTCGCCGATCTGCTGCGGCCGGGTCTCGCCGAACTGCTCACGCTCGTCCGCGTCGCGCTCGGCGGCGGCGCCAGACCCGAGCATGGTCTTTTGATCGCGCGGATGCACTACGACAGTCTCGGCGGCCATCCCCACGGCGACAGCGCTGAGGCCGCCATGCTGCGCCGGATCGGCCGGCGACGCATCGCCATGCTGCCGACCGGAGCGCGGTTCGGCGGCTAACCTTCGCTCATGCCCGCACAAGCGGGCATCCAGTCTTCACCAGACTTTCCCCTCGGCTCCAGATCACCGCTTCCGCGGGGACGAGCGGCGGTAAACATGCCGACCATATACTTGACTTTGTCAACTAACTGGCTGATGCTGGCGTCATGCCCGATACCCTGCAGCAGCGCACCGGCGCCGTACGCCGCTTCAATCGTTTCTACACGCGCCAGATCGGCGTCTTACGCAAAAACTACCTCGACAGCCCCTACTCGCTCGGCGAGATGCGCGTGCTCTACGAGCTGGCCCACGGCGGAGCCACAACGGCGAGCGACATTGGCCGCGCTCTTGATCTCGACGCCGGCTATCTGTCGCGCGTGCTGCGCAGTTTCGAGAAGCGCGGGCTCATCAGCCGCAAAACCTCGCGCGTCGACGCGCGCCAGAGCCACATCGCGCTGACCGCGCGCGGCGCCAAAGTGTTCGCGCCGTTCGAGAAGCGTTCGCAGGATTTCGTCGGCGGCATGCTCGGCAAGCTCGAGCCCGACGATCAGGCGCGGCTGGTGGCGGCGATGAGCACCATAGAGACCTTGCTCGGCGAGCCCGTCGCCACCGCCAAGTCGTCCTATATCCTGCGCGAGCCGCGGCACGGCGATTTCGGCTGGATCGTCTCCCGCCATGCCGTGCTTTATGCACAGGAATACAATTGGGGCGATCCGTTCGAAGGCCTGTGCGCGCAGATCGTCGCCGACTTCGTCAACAATTTCGACGCCAAGATCGAACGCTGCTGGATCGCCGAGATGAACGGCGAAAACGTCGGCTGCGTCATGCTGGTCAAGGACGCGCCGGGCGTGGCGCGGCTGCGCCTGCTGCTGGTCGAGCCGAAGGCGCGCGGCATCGGTCTTGGCCAGCGGCTGGTGGACGAGTGCGTCAAATTCGCGCGCGAGGCCGGCTACAAGCGCGTCACGCTGTGGACGCACAGCGTGCTTTTGGCCGCGCGCCGCGCCTACGAGAAAGCCGGCTTCACGCTCACCTCGAGCGAGAAGAAACGCAGTTGGGGCGAGGACGTCGTCGCCGAATATTGGGACTTGACGTTATGACGCGACGGCCGCCGGAGCGAGGCGCCCGGACGGTCATCGTTCACTTGGCGAATGCGCGGCGGCTGCGGGTCGACGCGCGGCGCGAATTCCTGCACTCGCTTTTCAAGGCGATACGAAATCTGTCCGTTCGTCCCCGCGTAAGCGGGGACCCAGGGCCGCGCGGCAAAGACTGGATGCCCGCTTCCGCGGGCACGAACGGAGAAAAAGCTGAGCGGGGTTAAGCCGTCGCGCCTTTCGCCTTCGGCCGCCGCAAGTGTTCGTCGAGCCGCGGCAGGATCTCGACGAAATTGCACGGCCGGTAGCGGACATCGAGCTGATGCACCAGGATCTCGTCCCAGGCGTCGGCGCAGGCGCCGGGCGAGCCCGGCAGGCAGAAAATATAAGTCGAATTGGCGACGCCGGCAGTGGCGCGGGTCTGGATCGCCGAGGTGCCGATCTTCTTTTCGCTCGCGAGCAAGAACATGATCGAGAAGCCGTCCATCTTCTTCTCGAACAGGGGCTCGACCGCCTCCGGCGTCACATCGCGTCCGGTGAAGCCGGTGCCGCCGGTGGTGATGACGACGTCGATGAACTTGTCCTCGATCCAGGTCTTCACGTGGCGGCGGATCGCCTTGACGTCGTCCTTGACGATGGCGCGTTCGGCAAGCGTGTGGCCTGCGGCGCGGACGCGCTCGGCGAGCGTGTTGCCGGATTTGTCGTCGGCGCGCTCGCGCGTGTCGGACACCGTCAGCACAGCGATCTTGAGCGGCACGAATTGTCGGCTTTGATCGATACCGGGCATATTGGTCCCCGCCGTGTCAGTAGATCGAGAAATCATAGTTTGCGATCAGACGGCAATCTCGCAAGTGGTTTAGAGTTCCGCCTTGGTCAACCTTGGAAAAACCGCAACGCGAGCGCAACCACAGTCCTCCGAGCGGCTCCGATCGTGGACGCCATTGAAGGTCGATGTCGAATTCATCCTCTGTCAGCGGCGCTCCGGCCGCAATGGCATTTGTCCAACCTCGTGCGTACAGAGCATATGCGGTCACGCCCTCAAGCCCCACCCCCGTAAAATCATAGGACAGCTTGGCGACGAGCGCTTGCTCACCGGCGTTCTTGAAACCGGCGACAATCGTGCTGGTGTAAAACGGATTGCCGCTCCACGGATTTTGCAGCTTCGCGCCGGCTCCGGCTTTGGAATAGGCGAAGGTCAAAATCGCCCCTTCACGACCCAGTTCGGCCCTCGCCCCGAACTCGTTGGTCGAGAATCCAGAGCCGTTCAACAGATCCGCGCCAACGCTGCGTTGGTCAACGTATTGAGCGCCGAACAGCACATCAAACCATCCGGCAATACCCGTTGTATATTTTGTTTCGCCATAGGCGATATTGATGATGTCGCTGGAATAATAGTCGATGGCACCGAACGAGAATTGACCGGCGGTATACAAAGCGCCCGCCGCCGCCACGCCGCGGTCGACATTTGCGCCCGCCGATTGCGACATCGAAACGAAAGCGTCGGAATTCTTTTCTTTGATTTTGTCGATGTAACCGGCGCCGTATCGGAAAGCGGCTTGATTGTCGCCACCGCCCGCGGTGCCCTGCAATACGTAGCCCTGAAATGTGTTCGGGCTCATTTTGCCGTCATCGCGACTGATATAAGGAGTATCCAAGATGTAACGGCCGACCGTGAGATAGTTCGCCTCCGTCACTTTGAAGCGAGCATAGAGTTGCCCCAGAGCCGAATAACCTTGTTGCCCCGGTTTCAGCAGGTCGGTGCCATCGCGATCTTTCGGAGCATAGAGCGGCTGCGACGTATAAAATGCTGTACCCATCGACATGAAATCGAGCAGCCAGCCGGAACGAAAGGTAACCGATCCGCCGCCCGCCCAGGCTTCGCTCTTGTCACCGACGGAGCTCGTCTTATTGCGGTAATAGCTGCGTAGATTTACGTCGAGTTGACTGTCGCGGAAGAATGGCGGGGCGTACTTCAACTGCTCGCGCAGTTGCGGGAAAAGCGCGATGCGTGGCGGCGGCGGGGGCCTAAAGATACGTTCGATTTCGTTCAGGCTCTGGTGGACCGATGACGGCGTCGCCTCTTCCTGCTCGATCGATTCCTGCGCCCGGCTCTGCCCGGCCGAAAGCATCGCCATCGCCCCGGCAAGCGCAATCGCAACGCTGACTGGACGTATCGTCATTGAAATCGCAGCAAGGCATTCAATGTTCGGTGCAAGGACCCGGTGACCCTACCCTGCGGTCGGCCGGACAGTCATGCGTTTTTCAGCCAAAGGTCTAGAGCTGCGCCGCCGCGAAAGTGTCACAAGCCGAGATCGTGCCTTGTTTGAGGCCGGTCGTAAACCAGCGCTGGCGCTGCGCCGAGGTGCCATGGGTGAAAGAGTCAGGCACCACGGTGCCGCGCGACTGCTGCTGCAAACGGTCGTCGCCGATCGCCGCCGCCGTCTGCAGCGCCGCTTCGACGTCGCCCGGCTCGATCGAGTTCCAGCGCTGGTCGGAATGATGCGCCCAGACGCCGGCGTAACAGTCCGCCTGCAATTCGATGCGCACCTGAATGCGGTTGGCCTCGACCTTGCTGCCGGCGGCGCGCTGCGCCGCCTGCGCCCGCGGCAGCGTGCCGAGCAGGTTCTGCACGTGATGGCCGACCTCGTGCGCGATCACATAAGCTTCGGCGAATTCGCAGGCCTTGCCGCTGCAGCCGTGGAACCGTGTCTGCATCGCATTGAAGAACGAGGTGTCGAGGTAGATGCGCTGGTCGGTCGGGCAATAGAACGGTCCCATGGTCGCCTGCGCGAAGCCGCAGCCACCCGGCTCGCCGCCGCGATAGAGCCTTAAGCGCGGCGTCCGGTATTGCCGGCCCGAGCTCGCGAATATCTCGGTCCAGGTGTCCTCGGTATTGCCGAGCACGGCGGCAACGAAATTGCCGGTGCGGTCGGTCGGCGCGCCGGTGCGCCGTTGGCTCGGCTGGTAAGGCTGCTGGTAATGGGAACCGCTGCCGTTGATGAGTTCCGCGCCGCCGATCAGGATGCGCGGATCGATGCCGGTCGCCCAGCCGATCAGGCCGAGCACGATGACGGTGCCGATGCCGAGCCCGCCGCCGGGAATGCCGAAGCCGCCACCGTAGCCGCCGCCATAGCCGGCGTCGCGGTCGTCCTCGATATTGTCGCTGCGGCGGAAATCATCCCAGCGCATTCAATTTTCCTCCCCACGGCGCGTTCGATCTTCGCGCAAGCTACGCATGGCGTCCAATTCGCACGCTTTTGCGGCGGCGCTTCGCCCGCATTAAGCCTCGGTTAAATAGGCAGATTTTGCCGGGTTGAAAACGGGTTTCATAAAGAGATTTTTCACCTTGAGCGGACATGATGCAGGCCTGTCGGTTGTAGGTCCCGCGTCGCCGACCGCGTCCCCTGAGTCAGAGTTCTGAGTCATGGTTGAGTCGCGTCGCGGGGCGCCCGTAAGGGCGCCCCGTGGAGTTTCTGAGACTCCCTGCCAGCACCGGATCCTGGTGGGCGACTGCGTCGCCGCGATGACGAAATTGGCGGCGGCTTCCGTCGATCTCATTTTCGCCGATCCGCCCTACAACCTCCAACTCGCCAGCGACTTGAAGCGCCCCGACGATTCGCACGTCGACGCCGTCACCGACGATTGGGACAAGTTCGACAGCTTCGCCGCCTACGATGAGTTCACGAAAGGCTGGCTCGGCGCCTGCCGCCGCGTGTTGAAGCCGGCCGGCACCATCTGGGTGATCGGCTCCTATCACAACATCTTCCGCGTCGGCGCGATCATGCAGGACCTCGGCTTCTGGATCCTCAACGACGTGGTTTGGCGCAAGACCAATCCGATGCCGAATTTTCGCGGCCGCCGCTTCACCAATGCGCACGAGACCATGATCTGGGCTTCGCGCGACGCCAATGCCAAAGGCTACACCTTCAACTACGAGGCGCTCAAAGCCGGCAACGAAGATGTGCAGATGCGCTCGGACTGGACGTTGCCGCTCTGCACCGGCGAGGAACGCCTGAAGGGCAACGACGGCAAGAAACTGCACCCCACCCAGAAGCCGGAAGCCCTGCTCGCGCGCGTGATCCTGGCATCGTCGCGGCCGGACGATCTGGTGCTCGATCCGTTCAACGGCACCGGCACCACCGGCGCGGTGGCGAAGAAGCTCGGCCGCCGCTTCATCGGCATCGAGCGCGAACGGAAATACGCCAAGGCCGCGGAAAAGCGCATCGCGGAGGTCGAGGTCGTGCCCTCGCCATCGATCGCGCCATTCGTAACTGCGCGCGAGGCTCCGCGCGTGGCGTTCGCGGCGCTGATCGAACGCGGACTGGTGTCGCCTGGCGCGATTCTCACCGACGCCAAGAAGCGGCACAAGGCGCTGGTGCGCGCCGACGGCGCGGTGTCGCTCGGCGACAGCGTCGGATCGATTCACAAGATCGGCGCGATGGCGCAGGGCCTGGAAGCCTGTAACGGCTGGACCTTCTGGCATCTGCTGACGCCGAAGGGACTCAAGTCGATCGATGAGTTCCGCGCGCAAGTCCGCGCCGAGATGGCGGACGCGGCGGAATAAGCCGCGTTACGGCTTCCCGGACAAAACTTCATCCAACAGTTCGAGCGCCCGCCTGGCAAAGGCGAGCATGTTGGCCTGCCGGTCGGCGCTGCCGGTTTCCAGCGTGATCGCGCGCTCGACCGGACCCGCGATGGCGATGCAGGTATGTCCGGCGGCATCGCCGTAGCGGTTGCCGGTCGGACCGGTGGCACCCGTCTCGCCGAGGCCCCACGTGGCGTTGTGCCGCTCGCGCACGCGGCGCGCGATCAGCAGCGAATAGGCTTCGGTCGACGGCCGCAAGCCCTGCATGTCGGCGTCACCGATGCCGAGCAACGCCAAGCGGGCCGCCTTGGTATAGGCCACCGCGCCGCCGAGGAAGTAGGCCGACGCGCCGGGGACGGCGAGCAGCGCTGCCGCGATCAAACCGCCGGTCGAGGACTCTGTCACCGCGATGGTTTCGCGCCGTTCGATCAGACGCGCCGCGATCTTGTCAGCAAGCGGCAGCAGCTCGTTCATCTCAGTCTCCCTGGCCGATCTGACACAACACACGGAACACGCCGACATCGGCGCGGGCGAAATCTTTTGTCAGCTGCTTGCCGATCGTCTCGGCATCTGCCTGCCGCAGCGTGTCGACCATCAAGCAGGCTTCGATCTTCTTGTCGCCGCCGCGCAGTTTTTCTTCCATCGACACCGGCTGCCCGGCACGATCGATGGCGCGCCAGACCTCACACGAGGCGACGCTTGCGTCTTTCACCAAAGTTTCGGCGAGCGCCGTCAGCGCAAGCATCTCGGGCGCATCGTTGAAGCGCGCGGTGACGGCATAAGCGCCAAGGAACGCGCCGAGCCGCACCACGCGATGGCAGATGGTGCGGTTCATGTTGATGAAGATTTCCGACATCACCTTGCGCGTCAGCGGCGTCGGGTTGTCGAGCCGTTCCAGATAGGGCTTGGACATCAGCACGGCGGGAGATTCCACCAGATAGAAATTGAAATAGCCGCTGGAGCCGGAAATCGCCTGGTGCCGCCGTCCAAACAGGAAGCCGGGCACGGCAAGGCGCTCCTGAAGGTGCTCGCCCTGGAACCATTGCTCGAATTCCGCCTCGCGGCCGGCGACGCAATCGTTGAAGATCGCCAGGATGCCTTTGTCGGCCATGGCTCAATCCCGTTCGAGCGCTTGCGCGAGCACTTTGCGCATGACGTTAGGCAGCGCTTCGCCCGGCAAGTCGGCAATCTTCACCCAGCGCGCGCCTTTCGGCGCCGGCGTCGCCCGCGCGACTTGCGTCGCAAAGACGTCAAGCTCGAGCGGGAAATGCGTGAACACGTGACGCACGACACCCGGGAGTTTGCGCCACCGGGCGCGCTTCAAGCGCGGCGCGGCGCGCAGCGCCTGCGCGCCGTCGAAATCATGCGACCATTCGCTCCCCGGCACTTCGCTCATGCCGCCGAGCAGGCCTTTTTCCGGGCGCGAGCGCAACAGAACGCGCCCGTCGGTGCGCACGATGACAAAGGCCGCGCCACGCCGCAATTTGCCCTCGCGCTTTTGCGCCTTGCGCGGGAACGTCCCCTGATCGCCGCGCGCAAGAGCAAGACACGACTCGTTCCACGGGCACAGGGCGCAGGCTGGCCGCTTCGGCGAGCAGAGCGTGGCGCCGAGATCCATCAGCGCCTGCGCGAAGTCGCCGGCGCGGCGCGGCGGCAGCAGCAAGGCAGCGATCCGCTTGATCTCGGGCTTGGCCGCTGGCAATTCTTCCTCGATCGCGAACAGCCGCGTCACAACGCGCTCGACGTTGCCGTCGACCGGCACTGCGGGGGCATCAAACGCTATCGCCCCGATCGCCGCCGCGGTGTAATCGCCGATACCGGGCAGCGCGCGGAGCGCAGCTAAATCCGTGGGAAAAATCCCGCCGTGCCGTTTGACTACGGCTTCCGCGCAGGCGTGCAGATTGCGCGCCCGTGCGTAGTAGCCGAGCCCCGCCCAGGCGCGCAGCACGTCATCGAGGCTCGCTGCGGCCAGCGCTTCGACCGTCGGCCAGCGCGCCAGAAACTTGGCGTAATACGGTGCAACTGCGCGCACGGTCGTCTGCTGCAGCATGATTTCCGACAGCCACACACGGTATGGGTCCGGCGTTTGGCCGCTCCGCGCGCGCCATGGCAGCACGCGGGCATGGCGGTCGTACCAAGCCAGCAAATCGGCGGGATCGGGCGCGAGGGCTTTCTTCCGCCGCGGCAATCGGACTGCTACGCTCATGGCGCCGACGATGGCACAGGACGACGCCGGAAATGAACAAGTCCTCGCGCAGTTTTCCCCGGCCGCTGTCGGAGTTCACGGCGGCGACCTTGAGCGAGGGCCTCAAGCAGCAGGGCTTCGCCTCGGCGGAACTCATCGCCCGTTGGGCCGAGATCGCCGGACCAGAGATCGCAGCCCACAGCGAGCCGATGAAGATCAACTGGCCGCGCCCGGTCGGCGACGAGACGCCAGAGCCGGCCACCTTGGTGCTTCGGGTCGAGGGTCCGGCGGCGCTTGAAATCCAGCATCTGTCGGCGGTGATCCTGGAACGGGTCAACCGCTTCTTCGGCTGGCAGGCGATCGGCCGCATCGCCTTGCGCCAGGCGCCGCTGCGCCGGCGCGAAGCGCCTACCCCGCCACCGCCGCCCGATCCGGAATCCGCCGCCCGCATCGCCGCCGCCATGCCCGCCATCGACGACGATGATTTGCGCCAGGCGCTGGCTCGTCTCGGCGCCGCTATCAAGCAAAAGTGAGGCTTGTCGCTCCCTTGGCATCGCGGCCCGCCATTGCCACAATTGTGCTATGGAACTGGCCGTAGTGTCCTTTCGGCCTTGTCACACGCCCACGGAGTTTCCGTTGCAGATCACCCGCCGCGAACTTTGCCAGAGCGCCGCTACCTTCGCGCTCGCTGCCGCTTTTCTTGGCGCGACGACGCCGCCGCCGCTCGGCGGCATCGCGCACGCGGACGATAACGTTCCCGTCACCGACCTGATGAAACCGGACGCGCAACCAGACATCGCTCTCGGCAGCGACAAGGCCCCCGTCACCATCGTCGAATACGCCTCGATGACCTGCCCGCACTGCGCGCATTTCGAAGAGACGACGTTCCCCGAACTCAAGAAACGCTACATCGACACCGGCAAAGTGCGCTTCATTCTGCGCGATTTCCCGCTCGACAACCTCGCCGGCGCGGTTTTCGTCCTGGCGCACTGCATCGCCAAGAACGATGCCAGTAAATACTACACGCTGGTCGAGACGTTTTTCCGCGAACAACGCACCTGGGCGGTCGAAAAGCCGGTGCCGCCGCTGATGGCGATCGCCAAGCAGGCGGGGCTGAGCGAACAGGAGTTCAACGCTTGCGTGTCGAATCAGAAGGCCTGGGACGCCATGGAAAGCGTGCGCCAGCGCGCCATGAAGCAGTTCAAGGTCGAATCGACCCCGACATTTTTCGTCAATGGCACGCGGGTTGTGGGCGCCGTCGGGATCGAGGATTTCGCCAAGGTGATCGACCCCTATCTCAAGGGCGGATAAGGGCTTTTTGGCGCGGTACGGACCTGCGCCATACTGCCCATTTTGAAACCGGCGGAGCGAAAAGTCTGGAAAACCGCGCCTCCCGGCGGCTCACCTGTTGCTCATCGGGGCGCGGCGATTCATTCTCCCGCCGATGCGGCACAAGCCAGCGAGCTTCGGGGCTATCCCCCGGACAGGATTACGATTCTGCCGAACCAAGACCGCGACGGACGCAAAGGGCTTTGCCCTTTTTGGGATGAGGCCTGACCTATGAAATTGACGCGGCTGCGTCTGCTCGGATTCAAGTCGTTTGTCGAACCGACCGATTTCCTGATCGAGCCGGGCCTGACCGGCGTGGTCGGGCCGAACGGTTGCGGCAAGTCCAATCTGGTCGAAGCGCTGCGCTGGGTGATGGGCGAGTCGTCGTACAAGTCGATGCGCGCATCCTCGATGGACGAGGTGATCTTCTCCGGCACCAATAACCGCCCGGCGCGCAACAACGCGGAAGTCGCGATCTCGATCGACAATGCCGAGCGTGCGGCGCCAGCCGCCTTCAACGACGACGACAAGATCGACATCGCGCGTCGCATCGAGCGCGAGGCCGGCTCCACCTACCGCATCAACGGCAAAGAAGTGCGCGCGCGCGACGTGCAGATTCTCTTTGCCGACGCCTCGACCGGCGCACGCTCGCCGGCGATGGTGCATCAGGGCCGCATCGGCGAGATCATCCAGGCCAAACCCGAGCAGCGCCGCCGCGTGCTCGAAGAAGCCGCCGGCGTCGCCGGCCTGCATGCGCGCCGGCACGAGGCCGAACTGCGGCTGAAATCCGCCGAGACCAACTTGCTGCGCGTCGAAGACGTCATCGGCCAACTGGCTGCCCAAGTCGACGGCCTGAAAAAACAGGCCAAGCAGGCGATCCGCTATCGCACCGTCTCGGCGCAGGTGCGCAAATCGGAAGCGATGCTCTATCACCTGCGCTGGACAGCCGCGACCGCCGAGGTGGCGCAGGCCGAGCGCGCCAAGGACCTGTCGCTGCGCGAGGTCGCCGCCCGCGTCGAGGCCGAGGCTGAAGCCTCCAAGCGGCAGGCGCTCGCCGCCGCCGCGTTGCCCGAATTGCGCGAGGCCGAGGCGCGCGCCGGCGCTGCGCTGCACCGGCTCAACGTTGCTTTGCAGGACCTCGACCGCGAGGAACAGCGCGCCAAGGACCGCATTGCCGAGCTCGATCTGCGGCTGGTGCAATTCGCCGCCGACGGCGAGCGCGAGAAAAAGCTCGCCGCCGACGCCGAAGCCGCGCTGGAACGGCTCGCCGCCGAGGAAACTGCGCTGCGCAAGGAGGCGGCCGAAAGCGCCGGCCGCCGCAGCGGCGTCGACGCCAAGGTGGCGGCCGCCGACGGCGAACTCTCCGCGGCGGAGAAGATATTCTCCGACGTCACCACGGCGCTCGCCGATCTCACCGCGCAGCGCCACGCGCATGAGAACGGCGCCCGCGAACAGGGCGAACGCATCGCCCGCATCGCCGGCGAAATCGCCGCGATCGAGCGCGAACTGGCGACGCTGAGCGCCGATCATGCGCCGCTCGCTGCCGCGGTCGAGGGCGCGCAGGCGGCGCTGACAGAGGCGGAGGCCGCGGCGGTCGCCGCCGAAGCCGCGCACAACAATGCGCGCGCCGATCTCGAAACCGCGCGCTCCGCATTGAGCGAATCCGAAAAGCGGGTGCAGCGGCTGGAGACGGAAGCCAAGACGCTCGGCCAGATGCTGTCGCTGGAAACACGCAACCTGTGGCCGCCGGTGATCGATCATGTCGCGGTCGACAAGGGCTTCGAGAAGGCGCTGGGCGCAGCGCTCGGCGACGATCTCGACGCACCGGTCGATGGCTCGGCGCCGATGCATTGGTCGAAGGTGGCCATCGACGCAGGCGATCCCGCGCTGCCGCAAGGCGCCGAACCGCTGGCGCGTTTCGTCAAAGCGCCCGAGCAACTCGCCCGCCGACTGGCGCAGATCGGCGTGGTCGACCGCGCGACCGGCGCCAAACTCGCCGCATCGCTGAAAACCGGCCAGCGGCTGGTGTCGCGCGAGGGCGACCTGTGGCGCTGGGACGGCTATGTCGCCGCCGCGCACGCGCCGACCGGCGCTGCGCGGCGTCTGGCGCAACGCAGCCGCCTCGCCGAGATCGACGCCGAACTCGCGGCCGCGCGCGGCGATGCCGAAGGCAAACGCTTGGCGCTCGAAGCCGCACAAGCGGCGTTCGAAGCCGCCGGCCACAGCGAGGCCGAGACACGCGCGCGCGAGCGCGACCTCAATCGCCAGGCGGCGCGGCTCTCCGCACTCGCCGAAGCCCGCACCCGCCTAACCGCAAGCCGCGACGAAGCGAGCGCCGCCAAAGCGGATGCCGAGCGCGCGCTCGGTTCGCTTGCCCCCGCGGCCGAGCTCGAGAACCGGCTCGCGGCCGTGCGCGGCGACATCGCGGGCAAGCGCGCGGCGCTCGCCGAGGTGCGCGCCGAGCAGCAGGCTATCGTGCGCGAGGCGGAGCTGGCTGACAGGCGACTCGCCGCGCTCGCTGCCGACCGTGACGGCTGGATCGGCCGGCGCGACGGCGCGGCACTTCAGATCGCCACGCTCGACCAGCGCATCGCCGAGGCCAAGCGCGACCGCGCCGAACTCGAAAATGCTCCGCAGGTCTTCGCCGAGAAGCGCCAGATCATGATCGGCGAAATCGCCAAGGCCGAAGCCGAGCGGCGCACCTGCGCCGACCGTTTGGCTGCGGCTGAAGCTTTACTCGCCGAAGCCGACCGCGACGCCCGCGCCGCACTGGAAGCGGCAAGCGCTTCGCGCGAGGAATTGGCCCGCGCCGAGGAACGCTTCGAGGGCGCCAAGCGCCGGCTCAGCGATATCGGCCGCGAGATCCACGATATGCTGGAGATCGAGCCGGCCAAGGTTGCCGAACTCGCCGAAATCGAGGATGGCGAGCCGCTGCCCGACCTGACCGAAATCGAGGAAAAGCTCGAGCGGCTGCGCCGCGAGCGCGAACGCCTCGGCGCCGTCAACCTGCGCGCCGAGGAGGAACTGCGCGAGGTCGAGGCACAGCACATCTCGCTGACCACCGAGCGCGACGACCTGGTGCAGGCGATCGGGAAGTTGCGCCAGGGCATCCAGAGCCTCAACCGCGAGGCGCGCGAGCGGTTGCTGGCCTCGTTCCAGCAGGTCAACACCCACTTCCAGCATTTGTTCACGCGGCTGTTCGGCGGCGGCACCGCGGAACTACAGCTGATCGAAAGCGACGATCCGCTGGAAGCCGGACTGGAGATCATGGCCAAGCCGCCGGGCAAGAAGCCCTCGACACTGTCGCTGCTCTCGGGCGGCGAACAGGCGCTGACGGCGCTGGCGCTGATCTTCGCCGTGTTCCTCACCAACCCGGCGCCGATCTGCGTGCTCGACGAAGTCGATGCCCCGCTCGACGATCACAACGTCGAGCGCTTCTGCGACCTGCTGCAGGAAATGACCAAGTCGACCGACACGCGCTTCGTCATCATCACGCACAATCCAATCACCATGGCGCGCATGAACCGCCTCTACGGCGTTACCATGGCCGAACGCGGCGTGTCGCAGCTCGTCTCGGTCGATCTCGAAGCCGCAGTACGGTTCCGCGAGGCCGGCTAGGCCGCCGCGACTTTTTCGGCAGCCTGCTCCACCAGCCGCGGTTCGCCGGCAAGCCAGGCCGAACCGACCGACCAGATGTGTTCCTCGCCGCAGGCCGGGCATTGCATGCGGGCGGCGACCTTCGGCAATTTGCGGAACACGCTCGACTCGACCTCGATCGCGGTCGATACCGCGCGGCCGGTCTTGGGACATATAATCATCACAGAGCTCATCACTGGGCCCTCCGACATTTCGTCCCCACCGCCGCCGATGGAACCCGCCAATCGTGACCGCCTCAAGACGGCGGCGGGCCGTCGAATAAAGTCTCCGTGATCGGCGAAAACCGGGAACCAAAGTCCGATTGTGGCGTTGACCGGCCGTGGATTTCAGTCGGGCGGCTCCCCCCCCATACCCCCCGAATAGCCGTCTGGCGAAAAGACCTCGGGCTTCGGTCCGGGGTCTTTTTTTGCAACATCAGCGCGTTATGCGCTTTTCCACAGGCCCCGGAACCGCCTTGTTCCACCCCTATCCGGTTGCCGTTGGCGGCGGGCTACCCATCTAGGTTAGGCTCGTTCCGTCGGAACTTTTGTCAGGAGCCGTTTTCATGTCCACCACCGGCTGGATCGTCATCGGCGTCATTATCGTGGTCGTGATCTGGGCGATCAGCATCTACAACGGCCTTGTCGCCATGCGGCAAAGGACCAACCAGGCCTTCGCCGACATCGACGTGCAACTCAAACAGCGCCATGACCTCATCCCCAACCTGGTGGAGACGGTAAAGGGCTATGCCGCGCACGAGCGCGGAACCCTGGAAGCGGTGATCCAGGCCCGCAACACGGCGATCGCCGCGCCCGGGGTCGAGCAGAAGGTTCAAGCCGAGAACATGCTCACCGGCGCGCTACGACAATTGTTCGCTCTTTCGGAGAATTATCCGAACCTCAAGGCCAACGCGAATTTCCAGCAGCTGCAGGAGCAGCTGTCCGACATCGAAAATAAGCTCGCCGCCTCTCGCCGCTTCTTCAACAATGCGGTGCAGGAGTACAACACCGGCATCCAGACGTTCCCCGCCGCCCTGTTCGCCGGCATGTTCGGATTCGCGCAGCGCCCATTCTTCGACCTCGGCGAGGAGCGCGCGCAACTCGAGCAGGCGCCCGGCGTCAAGTTTTGAACGCAGCCGGGCCGCGTTGCGACTAAACCACAATTGTCATGCCCCACCTCGCGTGGGGCATGTCGCGCAAGGCGCTGAATAACTCCGATGGCCGCCTACGGTCTTTACACGCACATTCAGTCGAACAAGCGCCGCTCGGTCGTGCTGCTGGTGGGGCTGTTCGTACTGGTCTACGTGATGGTGTTCGCCGGCGCGCTGCTGGCCGAGGCGCTCACCGCGCGCGGCTATTACGGCAGCCCGCCGCTCGATCACCTCATCCGCGCCGCCGAGTTCGACTTTATCAAGGCCCTGCCCTTCGCCACCATTGGTGCGGTGATCTGGGTCTTCATCGCCTACAAGTTCCACCAGTCGATGATCGACGCCGTGACCGGCGCCGCGCCGGTGACGCGGCAGCAAGAGCCGCGGCTCTATAATCTCCTGGAAAACTTGTGCATCTCGCGCGGCATCACCATGCCGACATTGCGTATCGCCGATGACGAGGCGCTCAACGCTTTCGCCACCGGCATGAACGACAAGCAATACTCCATCACCGTGACGCGCGGCCTCATCGAGGCGCTCGACGACCAGGAGCTCGAGGCCGTGCTCGGCCATGAACTCACCCATATCCGCAACGGCGACGTGCGCATGATGGTGATCGCCATGGTCATCGCCGGCGTGCTCGGCTTCTTCGGCGAATTGGTGTTCCGCATTTTCTTTCAGAACATATTCTGGGGCGGCGGCCGCCGCTCGCGCGACAGCGAACGCGGCGGCGGCGCCGGGGTCGCTATCGTCATCGCCATCGCCCTGATCGCGCTGGTCTGGATCCTGTCGATCGTCATCCGCTTCGCACTGTCGCGCCAGCGCGAGTATCTCGCCGACTCCGGCTCGGTGGAGCTGACCAAGAACCCCGACGCGATGATCTCGGCGCTGCGCAAGATCGAGGGCCGCGGCGAGATCCCCGGCGCCAACTCCGCCGTGATGGAGATGTGCATCGACAACCCGCGCGAAGGCTTCTCCAATATTTTCGACACCCACCCCTCGGTCGATAAACGCGTCGAGGCGCTGGTGAAATTCGCCGGCGGCCACGATCCCGGACCGCTGGCGTTGGAAGCGCCGGAGCCGCAGGCCCGGGTCGAAGATCAGGCGGGACAGGAAGGGCCGTGGAGCGAACCGCAACAGCCTCAGCCGCAACAAGGTCCACGGGGGTCCGAACCCGGTCCCACGCCGCCCGGCGCGCCCGGCCCGTGGGGACCGCGACAAAACTAGCGGTTTATCGCACCCGCGCGCTCGCCGGTCATGCTTTAGCGATTGTTAACAAGATCGGCCGTAATTTAACGATCGGCGGCATTCAGCCGACGAGCCATTTCCCGACCCGACTTGGCCAGCCACAGAATGTGGTTCCAGTGATGAGTACCGCTCTCCCGTTCCTGCGCGAAGTCGACAGCGCCATCACGCGCAGCACGGACCACCGGCGCGCCGATATGGTCCGCCAGCTCACCGACCTCTATCTCGTCAACGCCGATCATTATTCCGACGACGAGATCGCCGTGATCGACGAAGTCTTCGTCCGCCTGGTGGCGACGATCGAGGAATCGGCGCGCGCCCTGCTCGCCATTCGCCTCGGCCCCTACGCGAAAGCGCCGCCGAAGATTCTCGGCATCCTCGCCTGCGACGACGCGATCGACATCGCCTCCCCGGTTCTCATCCAGGGCGAGCGCCTCGACGACGCGACGCTGATCAAATGCGCCAAGACCAAGAGTCAGGAACACCTCCTGGCAATCTCGCGCCGGAAGACGCTGGCCGAACCGGTGACGGATATTCTCGTCGAGCGCGGCGATCAACAGGTCGTCTTGAGCACGGCGAAAAATGCCGGAGCGAAATTCTCCGGCCGCGGATTCGCAATCATGGTCGATCGGTCGAAAGACGATGACTTGCTTGGCGCATGCGTCGGCGCGCGGCCCGACCTTCCTCCGCAATTGTTCGAGAAGCTGCTCGAATCCGCGTCCGAAGTCGTCCGCAGCAAGCTCTTGGCCGAAAATCCTCGGGCCCGGCGCGAGGTCCGCCGCGCCGTCGGCAGCGCGACCGAGATCGTCCGCGCAATATCGGCCGACCAGCCCACGCAGCACGCGGCGGCGCGGGCGCAAGACGGCTACAAGACGCTGTTTCAAAAATCCGAGATCGAAAAGCTCGAAATGTTCGCGACGGCCGGACGCTTCGAGGCGGCCATCGCCACGCTGGCGCGCCTGTCGGGCATGTCGACCGATTTTGTTGAAAGCAAATTAAAAGACGACGACGCCGAAATCATCTTGATCCTGGCGAAAGCGACCGGACTTTCCTGGCCAACGACGAAGGCGATCCTTACGCTCGGGGCCACGGAAAAGCCGCGTTCACCCGACGATATCAAGCAACTCGAAACGTCTTTTGCGCGCTTGCACCAGGCGATGGCGCAAAAAATCCTCGACTTCCACCGCCAACGCCCCGCGGCAAAACCGAACTAGCGCCTCGGCGCCTAGTGCCCCTCGAACGAGATCAGCGTGCGCACCGGCACGTCGAGCTTGCGCAGCCGGTCGGCGCCGCCGAGTTCGGGCAGGTCGATGACAAAACAGGCGGCGAGCACGTCGGCGCCGAGCTGGCGCAACAGTTTGACCGCCGCTTCCGCGGTGCCGCCGGTGGCGATGAGGTCGTCGACCAGCACCACACGTTCGCCGGCGACCAGCGCGTCGGCGTGCATTTCGATCATGTCCTCGCCGTATTCCAGGGCATAGGCGACGCTTACCCTTTTATGGGGCAGCTTGCCCTTCTTGCGGATCGGCACGAAGCCGGCCGAGATCTGGTGCGCCACCGCGCCGCCGAGGATGAAGCCGCGCGCCTCGATTCCCGCGACCTTGTCGATCTTCATGCCGGCCCAGGGCTGCACCAATTCGTCGACCGCGCGGCGGAAGGCGCGCGCGTCGCCCAGCAGCGTCGTGATGTCCCGAAACATGATCCCGGCCTTGGGGTAGTCCGGGATCGAGCGAATGGCGTCGCGCAGATCGCTTTCGAAGGTGATCATTGCGGCGGCTATTTCTTCATGCGCTCGACGAAGGTCTGGCCGCCCTTCATCTTGTCGACCGGCAGGCATTCGACGATCTGCACGACCACGGCCTCGGCCGGCACGCTGCAGTTCTTCATCACCGCCTGGGTGATGTCGTACATCAACGATTTCTTGGTCTCCTCACTGCGGCCAGCGACGAGATTGACGGTGATTTCTGGCATCGGATCCTCCTATTGTCCCCCTAGGGAAGCGTGCGCGGCGGAAATGTTCAAGTCGAAAGCGGCTAGCGCGCGTTCAGTATCCTGCCCGCGACCGCGTCGAGTTTCTTGAGCAACGCCGGGTCGCGCGCTTCGGGCGCAGTGATCAGCGCCGAGTCGAGCGCGCGGTCGGAGCCGATCGGGCACGGCTCGTGCGCTCGCGGGAAGTCGCGGGCGAGCCGCGCCACCAGTTTCTTGGCGCGATCGGCGTTCTCCATGAGCACCTTGATGATGTCCTGCACGGTGACCGCGTCGTGGTCGGGATGCCAGCAGTCGAAATCGGTCACCATGGCGACGGTGGCGTAGCAAATCTCCGCCTCGCGCGCGAGCTTGGCCTCCGGCATGTTGGTCATGCCGATCACCGAATAGCCGAGCGCCTTGTAGGTCAGACTCTCGGCCAGCGTTGAGAACTGCGGGCCTTCCATGCATACGTAGGTGCCGCCGAATGCCGGCTCGATGCCTTCGAGCAGCGCCGCCTCGCCGATGCGCGCGCGCAGGCGCGGTGAGACCGGATGCGCCATCGACACGTGCGCGACGCAGCCTTTGCCGAAGAACGAACTCTCGCGCTTGTAGGTGCGGTCGACAAACTGGTCGACCAGCACGAAGGTGCCGGGTGGCAATTCTTCCTTGAACGAGCCGCAGGCCGACAGCGAGACGAGGTCGGTAACGCCGGCGCGCTTCAAGGCGTCGATATTGGCCCGGTAGTTGATGTCGGAGGGCGACAGCCGGTGCCCCTTGTCGTGGCGCGACAGGAACACCACCGGCAGGCCGCCGATCTCGCCGATGCGCAAGGCGCCGGATGGCTCGCCCCAGGGGCTCGGAATGCGCTGCTCGCGCACATTTTCCAGGCCCGGCAGCTCGTAGATGCCGGAGCCGCCGATGATGCCGAGCACCGCCTTGGTCATGATCGCCTCGCAGCCCTGTAAAACGAAAGGGCCCGAAACCGGGCCCCAGCGTCAAGAGGTTATTGCAAGGCTTAATGCACGTCCGACCACACCTTCTTCTTGGTGAAGTACATCAGGCCAGCGAACACCAGCAGGAACACCATGACCTGGAAGCCGATGCGCTTGCGCGCGTCGAGGTGCGGCTCGGCCGCCCACATCAGGAAAGCGGCAACGTCCTTGGAATACTGCGCCACGGTCTCCGGCGTGCCGTCGTCGTATTTCACCTGGCCGTCCTGCAGCGGCGGCGGCATGGCGATGTTGTGGCCGGGGAAATACTCGTTGTAGTGGCCGGTCGGCGGCAGCTTGAAATCCTTCGGCGGCTCTTTGAAGCCGTTGACGATGGCGGCGATGTAGTCCGGGCCCTGCTCCTGATATTGCGTCACGATATCGAACAAGAACCAGGGGAAGCCGCGCTGGTAGCCGCGCGCCTTGGCGAGCGTCGACATGTCGGGCGGGGCGGTGCCGCCGTTCGCCGCCTTGGCGGCGAGCTCGTTGGCGAAGGGCGGCGGGAAATAATCCGCCGGACGGCCCGACCGCTCGATCGGGTTGCCCTGATCGTCGAGGTCCTTGATCTTGTATTCGGCCGCGATCGCCGCGACCTGCGCCTCGCTGAAGCCCGGTCCGCCCACATCAGCCAGATTGCGGAACGACAGCAATTCGATCGAATGGCAATTCGAGCAGACTTCCCTGTAGATCTTGAAGCCGCGCTGCAGCTGGCCCTCGTCATAGTGGCCGAACGGGCCGGCGAACGACCATTTCTGCCGCGGCGGAGGCACCTGCTCGGTTTGCGCGGACGCAGGCTGCGCGACCGCGGCGAGCGAGGCGGCAAGCACGAGGGCGAAGAAGGTACGCTGCATGGTCATGACCGTCCTCACGCCTTGGCGCCCAAGACCGATTCCGAAATCGAATTCGGCAGCGGCTTGGGCTTCTCGAAGATGCCGAGCAGCGGCAGCACGATCAGGAAAAAGCCGAAGTAGTAGGCGGTGAACACTCGCGCCAGAATGACATAGATACCCTCCGGCGGCTTGGAGCCGAGCCAGCCGAGGCCGACCGCCGCGATCACGAACAGCCAGAAGAACTGCCGGTACAGCGGCCGGTAGCGCGCCGAGCGCACCTTGGAGGTGTCGAGCCAGGGCAGGAAGGCGAGGATGCCGATCGAGGAGAACAGCGCGATGACGCCGAGCAGCTTGTTCGGGATCGAACGCAGGATCGCGTAGAACGGCAGATAATACCATTCGGGCACGATCTCGGCCGGGGTCACCGCCGGATTGGCCGGGATGTAGTTGTCGGGATGGCCGAGGTAGTTCGGGATGTAGAACACGAACCAGGCATAGACCAGGCAGAAGCAAACGATTAGGAAGGCATCCTTCACCGTCGCATAGGGCGTGAACGGCACCGTGTCCTTGTCCGATTTCGGCTCGACGCCGGTCGGATTGTTCTGTCCGACCACGTGCAGCGCCCAGACGTGCAGCACCACCACGCCGGCGATGACGAAGGGCAACAGGTAGTGCAGCGAGTAGAAGCGGTTGAGCGTCGGATTGCCGACGGCATAGCCGCCCCACAGCCAGGTGACAATGGTGTCGCCGACGACGGGGATGGCCGAGAATAGATTGGTGATCACGGTCGCCGCCCAGAAGCTCATCTGGCCCCAGACCAGCACGTAGCCCATGAAGCCGGTCGCCATCATCAGCAGATAGAGAATGACGCCGAGGATCCACAGCACCTCGCGCGGTTCCTTGTAGGAGCCGTAATACATGCCGCGGAACATGTGGATATAGACGGCGAGGAAGAACATGGCGGCGCCGTTGGCGTGCAGGTAGCGCAACAGCCAGCCGAAATTGACGTCGCGCATGATCGTCTCGACCGACTTGAAGGCGAGATCGACATGCGGGGTGTAGTGCATCGCCAGGATGATGCCGGTGATGATCTGCACGCCGAGCATGAACGAGAGGATGCCGCCGAACGTCCACCAGTAGTTCAGGTTGCGCGGCGTCGGATAGGCGATGAACGACGAATGGATCAGCCCGCCGATCGGCAGGCGCTTCTCCAGCCACTGCAACGCCGGATGGGTCGGCTGGTAGGTCGAATGTCCGCTCATGGAAAGAACCTTTGAGAGCAATCAGTCGCGGATCAGCCGATCCGGATCTTGGTGTCGGAGACGAAGGTGTAGGGCGGCAGAAACAGATTCTTCGGCGCCGGACCTTTGCGGATGCGGCCGGCTGTGTCGTATTGCGAGCCGTGGCAAGGGCAGAACCAGCCGCCGAATTCACCCTGATGGGCGAGCGGGATGCAGCCAAGATGGGTGCAGATGCCGATCAGCACCAGCCATTGCTCGTGACCCTTCTTGACGCGCTCGGAATCGGGCTCCGGATCGGGCAGGCTCGCGACGTTGACGTTCTGCGCCTCCTCGATCTCCTTCTTGGTGCGATGGAAGATGAAGATCGGCTTGGAGCGCCAGAAAACCTTGACGATCTGACCGTCGGCGATGGGCGCGAGATCGATTTCGACCGGGGCGCCAGCGGCGATCGTCGAGGCGTCCGGATTCATCTGCGCGATCAGCGGCACCAGGACCGCGGCGGCGCCCACTGCGCCGACGGCGCCGGTGGCGATATAGAGAAAGTCGCGGCGCGAGTGCTCCGCCGAAGACACGGTCGTCACTTCTTAGGCCCTCTCCCCCGGCTGGCTTAGTCATCCGCCCGCGGCTCTGAACCGAGGACCAAGTCCCACGGCGGCGGGGCGGACCGTTTGCGGCAGCCCTGAGTGTGGCAGGACGGCGCTGCGGTGGCGTTTTATTGGCACCCTTGCGGTATTTGCGCAAGCCCGCTATCGGGCGAGTGCTTATAAGTCGCATAAACCGTTCGTCTAGAGCGGGTTACCTCGGCCACCAGCGGAAAAATCGATAGCCCGGACGATGCGGATCGCCCTCTACGAACCGGACATTCCGCAGAACACCGGCACGATTCTGCGACTCTGCGCCTGTTTGGGCCTCGAAGCGCATATCATCGAGCCGGCCGGGTTCCCGGTGACCGACCGCGCCTTCCGCCGCGCCGGCATGGATTACCTCGACCGGGTCCTGGTCACCCGCCACAGCTCGTTCGCCGGTTTCGAGGACTGGCGGCGCGCCGCCCGCCTCGGTCTGGTGCTCATGACTACCGCGACCGAGCGCCGTTACCTCGACCATGCCTTCCGCGACGACCAGATCCTGCTGTTCGGCCGCGAAAGCGCTGGGGTGCCGGACGCAGTGCACGCGGCGGCCGACGTGCGTTTGCGCATTCCCATGCGCGAAGGCCTGCGCTCGCTCAATGTGGCAATGGCGGTCGCCGTGGTCGCCGGCGAGGCGCTGCGGCAGACGGGCGGCTTCGCGCGGTGATAAGATCGCCGGCATGACCCTGGCGAGATCTTTTGCCATTGCGACGCTGCCCGCCGCCTTTCTGCTCGGAACCGGACCGACATACGCCGCCCGTCCGCTGCTCAAGGAACTCATGGCGCGCGCGCCGGTGACCGCCGCCAAGGCGGCGATGTCGGCGCTGGCACTGGAGGCCTGCATGCGCAAGGCGCAGGAGCTCGACAAGACCGGCACCGCGATCGACTACGAGATCGCGGCGATCGATCGAGAGACCGCCGAGGCGATGTTTCTGGAAAACCGCATCAACGCCGAGATCCCCATGCTTGGCGGCTACGACGAACCCGGACTCAACGCCTTCCAGCAGCGCGTCATCCGCCACGAGGAATTGGCGAAGAAATTCAAGGCTGAATTCCCGGTGTATCAACAGCGCAAAAGAGCATACGACGCAGCGGTCGCCGAATACGACCGCGATTGTGCGGCAGGTTTCACGGCAGCCGATCTCGCGGCGGTGAAGGCGAAGCTCGGAATGAAATAATGGACGCCAATCCAATCGAAACCCGCAAGACTCGCGCGCGAACCTGGTTCGAACATTTGCGCGACGACATCTGCGCGGGATTCGAGACGGTCGAAGCTGCGTTGCCCATCGGCGCGCCACTATCGGACCGGCCGCCCGGACGCTTCGCGCGCACGCCATGGTCGCGCACCGACCATTCGGGCGCACCGGGCGGCGGCGGCGTCATGTCGATGATGCGCGGGCGCGTGTTCGAAAAGGTCGGCGTGCATTGCTCGACCGTCCATGGCGAGTTCGCGCCCGAATTCCGCAAAGAAATTCCCGGCGCCGCCGAGGATCCGCGCTTCTGGGCCTCGGGCATTTCGCTGATCGCGCACCCGCAGAACCCACACGTACCCGCAGTGCACATGAACACGCGCTTCGTCGTCACCAGTAAAGCCTGGTTCGGCGGCGGCGCCGATTTGACGCCGGTGCTCGACAAACGCCGCACGCAGCACGACCAGGATACCCTCGCCTTTCATGCCGCCATGAAAGCGGCCTGCGATGCGCATGCCGCCGTCGCGCCGTACGACAAATACAAGAAATGGTGCGACGACTATTTCTTCCTCAAGCACCGCAACGAGATGCGCGGCATTGGCGGCATCTTTTACGATTATCTGGAGACCGACTGGGACGAAACGTTCGCTTTCACGCAGGCGGTCGGCCGCGCCTTTCTCGGCATCTATCCCGAGCTCGTGCGCAGGAATTTCACGACGCCGTGGAGCGAGGCCGAGCGCGAGGAGCAGCTTGTGCGTCGCGGCCGTTATGTCGAATTCAATCTGCTTTATGATCGCGGCACTATTTTCGGCCTGCGCACCGGCGGCAATGTCGAGTCGATCCTGTCTTCGATGCCGCCGGTGGTGAAGTGGCCTTAAACCGCCCATCCGGCAGCGCGCCAGGCTACCCGCCATCGCGTTGCGCCTGGCTGGATTTCTATCTGAAATTGCATTAGACTTCACAGCAGCTTGTCGCGTCGGGGGCATTCATGGCCCATACAGAAGCAGTTGGCGAGACGCAGGCGCGGTTGACCGCGAAGTCCGGTCTCTGGGATCGCTGCAAGACCATCCTCGACGCTCTCAACCAGAAAGTCACTTATATTGTCGGCCTGCCCGCGGTCGGCCTCCTCGGTTCGTTCCTGGCCGGGCATTTCCAGTCTCATGCCGCCTACCAGGACAAGGTCAGAGCGGCTGCGGTTGAGCAAATATCGAGCGCCGAAAAGACCTACACCGACGTTTCGACGGCCCTCTCAAAGGCCGTCGCGTTGCAGCAAATTCTCCTGTTCAATTACCTCGAAGCGGTGAAAGGCAAAGCGGACGCCGACGAACGCGCGCTGGAAACCAAATCGGCGCGAGCGGCCTACCAACAATATGACGAGCTGCGCACCAGCCTGCGGGAAAATATCGATCTGCTCGCGCGCAAAGTGGAAACGGACATCGACTGGGCTTCGGATCTCGGTCGCGATGCCGCGAAAGTGACGACAATCGGCGGCGACGCGATGAGCCGAATTGCCCTTGGCTCCTACGATTTCGATTGCGACAAATCGGAAAGCATGCCGAGCTTCACCCCCGGCCACTCGACCCTTACGTTGAAGGCTCCCCCCGCTCTGCTCAAGGACAATCCGAAAGCGCGGCCGCTCTCGATCGATTGGCAAAGCGCCAAGCATCAGCTGCTGACGGTATACTACTGCTTCGAGGTGAACCACCGTCGCATCGCCGTTGTACGCCAATGGGCGTCGAACAGCTCCACGCAGCCGGCGGAGAAAGACAATTTCGTCAAAGCAGCCGACGACGTGCAGACGAGTTTTGATAACGAGGCGGTGCGCCTCAACGCATTCATGACCCTTGCCGCAAGCGCTATCGATTTCCTCAAGGTCAAGTTCCGGCCGCGCGGCTGGTACTGCCACACGCCGTTCATCACCGAGATCATCAACGCCGTCTCGAACAAATGCCTGCCGATCCACATTGCGGCAGCGGCGGTAACGACGGGCTAGCCTCGGATCGCGCTCAAGACCATCACTGCACCGCCGATGAGCACCACCGCGTCGAGGATCGCGGTGTGCAGGTGCAGCGGCATGCGTTCGACAAAGCGCCGGGCTAGAAACGCACCGGGCAAGGCGACGATGCCGATCAAAAGCGCGAAGGCAACCACCTGCGCGCCAACCACGCCGGCAATGCCGAACACGGAAACCTTGACGACGCCGATGACGATCGACACAGCGGCATCGGTCGCGATCACGCCGGCACCGCCCAGCCCCGCCGCCATCAGCAGCGACAGCAGGATGACGCCGGAGCCGGCGGTGCCGCCGACCACCACGCCATAGCCGACCGAAGCAAGCGCCAGCCCTGGGTCGCCGACCCTGAAGTCGCGCTTCATCAAGTGCCGCCGCAGCGGCACGCTGGCGATCAGCATGGCGCCGATCACCAGCGCCGCGCCGGCACTTGACAGCCGCGTATAGCCCCAAGAGCCGAGCACGCAGGTGGGCACCGCGTAAGCGAGCACGATGCCGGCGCGGCGGAAGTCGGCATATTTGAAAAACGCGGTCAGCCGGCTTGTATTGTTGAACAGCGCCGAGATGGCGATGATCGGCACCACCGGCTCCGGTCCGACCAGCGGCACCAGCACCAGCGGCATCAGCGCGCCCGTGCCATAGCCCGAAACGCCGCCGATCAGCGAGGCGAACAAGGCGACCCCGGCGACCAGCACGAGTTGCCAGAACGAGATGTCTGCGAATCCGGACAGAATGGTCATAGTCGATGTGCACGCCTGAGCGGGATGCACATACCCCCGCGGCTGTTCATTTCGTCTGCGCGGCGGCGACCGCGATGGCGTCGAGCTCTTCCGGATCGTCAGGAAATCCCGCGGCAATCCACGCGTGCTCGGCCGCCGCAAGCGCCGCGCCGAGCGCCGGCCCCTTCGCCACGCCGCGCGAGATGAAGTCGGCGGCCTTCAGCGGAAAAACGGGAGCGTTCCAATGCTGCGGCAGGCTCGCCAGCCCATGCCACGCCTGATCGTGCGCGGTCGCCGGCGAGCGCGCCCAGGCCAGCAGCACGCGGTCGGTGTAGTATTGCGCGCGCAGCCGATAGAGCAGCGCCCGCGCCGCCTGCTCGCCCCTCGCCGGCGAAATCTCGCGCCAGTGCTCCGCCATCGAAGCCAGCCGTTCGTGTTCGGCATTGGCGAGTCTAAGCTTCTGCCACAGCCGCTCGGCGTCCTCGGCAACGGCGACGGCGAGCGCGCCGAGCCGGCGCACCGCGTTGGGCGCAAGGCCAGCCGCCGCCTCGACCTTGGCCATGTTCTCGAACGAGCCCAGATAGCTCACGCCGCCGAGCACGCGCAACAGCAGGCCGGAATCGGCCATGGCGATCAGCGTCGGTACCGCGTGCGGCGCGACGACGAGTTTCATCGTCTCCATGCGCACGCGCTCGCGCGACAACTGGTCGAGCCCAGCGCGGCCGGCAATGCAGGCGGCAAGACCCTCGGCGTCGGGGTGGCCGCCGTCGCTATAGGCGGCGTGGAAGCGGAAAAAGCGCAGGATGCGCAGATAGTCTTCCTCGATGCGCTGCTGCGGATCGCCGATGAAGCGCACGTGGCGTTTGGCGAGATCGGCGAGACCGCCGACGTAGTCATAGACCGTGCCGTCGCGCGCAACCGACAGCGCGTTGATGGTGAAGTCGCGCCGTTCGGCGTCCTCCCGCCAGTCGCGGCCGAAGGCGACCTTGGCGTGGCGGCCATAGGTCTCGATGTCGCGGCGCAGCGTCGTCACCTCGAACGGCTGTCCGTCGATGACGACGGTGACGGTGCCGTGCTCGATTCCCGTCGGCACCGGCTTGAAGCCAGCGGCGCTGACGCGCTTGACCACTTCCTCCGGCGGTGCCGTGGTGGCGACGTCGATCTCCTCGACCGGCAGCCCGATCAGCGCGTTGCGCACAGCACCGCCGACCACGCGCGCCTCTTCGCCGTCGCCGTCAAGCACGCCAAGCAGGCGCTGCAGCGCGCCGGTTGCAAGCCATCCGGCGTCGGAAAGTTTGCGCGAGGTGTCGCCGGCCGTCACCTGGTCCGCCCCGGCACGAATTTGCCGTCCTCGACATGCGCCGGAATGTAAGTCGAGCCCGGCGGCGCGCCGGTAAAGTTGGCGAAATAGACGAAGCTGCCGACCACCAGCAACAGCGCCGCGATGCCAAGCCAGACGAGACGAGAGACCGGCCAGGATTCCGCGTCGAGTACGCCTTCTTTGGTCGCCCACAGGAACACCGCGTAGAGCACGAACGGCGTCGCGAACAGGGCGATCTCGGTGAAGCCGATGCGGATCATCGATAAATCTGGCGACGTTTCGGTTTACGACAGGATGGCGCGGATATGCGCCGCGGCAAAGATTATACCCCAAGATGCGCCACAACCAGCCAACTTGCAGCCCGAAGGCGCGTATTACCGCACGCGCGAACCGTCCTCGACCCAATTCACAAATGAACCTGCGGCCCGGGAGCAACGACCAAGTCGGCATAGAGGCACTATCGGGAGGCAGCCATGGTTTCCTTGTTTGCAGCGCGGGTCGGGCGTTTTCTTGCCATAACCACAATCGCCTTCTGGGCCGCGAGCGCGGCAGCAGCGCCGGTCGGTCCGTTTGCCGGGCTGGGCGGGGTGTGGAGCGGCCGCGGCCAGGTTCATCTCTCTGACGGCAGCAAGGAGAGCTTGCGCTGCCGGGCGACCTATGAGGTCGGCTCCGGCGGCACGGCGATGCACCAGGCGCTCCGTTGCGCCAGCGACAGCTATAACTTCGATTTGCGTACCGACGTGGAAAGTCAGGGCGACCAGATCAGCGGCAATTGGACCGAGCTCACGCGCAGCGTCAGCGGAAAACTGAGCGGACAAGCCAGACACGGGCGTATCGAAGTGCGTGTCCAGAGCGATATTTTCAATGCCGAGGTGACCCTGGTTTCGCTCGGCGACCGGCAGACCGTCACCATTTTCTCGCCGGGCAGCCAAATCAATGGCGTTGCCATCTCGCTCCGCCGCGGCTGAGTTCGCTCATCGATAAATGCGTTCGTGCAGATTGCGCAGGATGCCGGCGGTCACGCCCCAGATGTAGCGTTCGCCGAACGTGATGGCGTAGTAGTGCCGCGTCATGCCCTGCCATTCGCGCGCATGGCGCTGCACGTTGGCCTGGTCCATGACGAAGGCGAGCGGCACCTCGAACGTCGCGTCGACTTCGCTGGTGTTGAGTGTGAGCGCGAAGCCCGGCTTGACCCGCGCCAGCACCGGCACGATGCGGTAGCCGAGCGTCGTCATGTAGAGATCGAGATAGCCGAGCGGTTCGACGGCGTCGCGACGCAAACCGATCTCCTCGTCGGCCTCGCGAAGCGCAGAAGCGAGCGGGCTGTCGTCGCTTGCATCGATCTTGCCGCCGGGAAACGACACCTGGCCGGCGTGGTCGGGCAGATGCTGCGCGCGTTGCGTCAGGAGCACCGTCGGCTCCGGATGATCGACGATCGGCACCAAGACCGCGGCCGGGCGGATCGGGCGCACCGCGGCGATCTTGGCCATCACCGGATCGACGTCGTGATCGCCGCGCGCCGGCATGATGCTCGCATCGTTTAGGCCCGCCGGCACTTCGAGCGTGAGACGCTGCCGCGCGCGCGCGAAGAACTCGTCCGCCGGCAAAGTCTGCGCCGCTCCCACCCCGTGCATCAGGCAAACTCCCTGACGGCGCTGGCTTCCGCCATGGCGAAGAATGCGCCGGCCGACGCGACGCCGAACATCGTCCGGCCGTCGACTTCGCGCTCCTCGCCCAACTCGACCAGATCATAGAACAGCGCGCGCGTTACTTTGGCCCACAGGTCGCGGCGGACATGGAGATAGGGTTTGAGACCGTCGGTCGCGGCGTCGTGATCGAAGCGAAGAGGATGATCGAGCCCGGCATCGACGAAATCGTCGACGTTGGTGCGAAATTGGAGAACATGTTCGGTAGAATTGCGCGGAAGAAGAGGATGTTCGCCCTCGATCACCCGCAGTTCGACGGCCATGAACGGCACGTCCTCGACGACGATGCCGACTTTCTCCACAGGGGTGACCAGGAAATATTTGTCGCCCTCGCGCTTTAAAACCGAGGCGAAAAGCTTGACCAAAGCGGGCCTTCCGATCGGGGTCTTCTGGTAGAACCAGGTACCATCGGCGGCGATCCGCATGTCGATATCGCCGCAAAAAGGCGGATTCCAGAGGTGAACCGGCGGCAAACCTTTGCGTTTCTCGCCGGTTAGCGCTGTCACAATTCCGTCCAGCCCCGACTGCCCTGTCTTCGCCATTGTTTACCTACGATATCAGGCCGCCTCTGGCCTGTTCGCAACTTTGTGACTCACTCCTTCAGGCCGCGGAAGATAGCGTAAGCTTGGCCGCATATTGAGGCAGATTCGGCCCAAATGGCGCACGAAAAATCGCCTTGGTGCGTTTGTTGCATAGCCGTTAGGCACGGCTAACTGACCCGATAAAAGGAACCGAAATCATGGCGTCGGCAAGCGGCGAAAGCCTGGAAAAGCTGGAAGATATGATCGTACGCGCGGCCGAGTCCACCGCCGCCAGCGTGCGCGCGGCAAAAACCGCCATCACGTCGGTCATCTTCGGCCAAGATATCGTCGTCGAACGGGCGCTGGTCACCGTTTTGTCCGGCGGCCACGCGCTGCTGGTCGGCGTGCCCGGCCTCGCCAAGACCAAACTGGTGGAGACCATGGGCACTGCGCTCGGTCTCGATGCACGCCGCGTGCAGTTCACGCCGGACCTGATGCCGTCGGACATTCTCGGCACCGAGGTGTTGGAGGAAAGCCCCGGCGGCAAGCGCAGCTTCCGCTTCATCGCCGGTCCGGTGTTTGCGCAATTACTGATGGCCGACGAGATCAACCGCGCCTCGCCGCGCACGCAGTCGGCGCTGCTGCAGGCGATGCAGGAACAACATGTCACGGTCGCCGGCGTGCGGCACGATCTGCCCAAACCGTTTCACGTGCTGGCGACGCAGAACCCGCTCGAGCAGGAAGGCACATATCCCCTGCCCGAGGCGCAGCTCGACCGCTTCTTGATGGAGATCGACGTCGACTATCCCGATGTCGAGGCCGAACGAAAAATTCTGTTCGACACCACCGGTGCCGAAGAGACGCGCGCCAAGGCGGCGATGACGTCCGACGACCTGATCGCCGCGCAGCGGCTGGTGCGCCGCCTGCCGGTCGGCGAGTCGGTGGTCGAGGCGATCCTCAAACTGGTGCGCTCGGCGCGTCCGGGTCCCGAGGCCGGCGAATTCGGCAAACTGATCTCCTGGGGCCCAGGCCCTCGCGCCAGCCAATCTTTGATGTTGGCGGTGCGCGCCCGCGCGTTGCTCGACGGCCGCTTTGCGCCCTCGGTCGACGACGTGATCGAACTGGCCGAGCCGGTGCTCAAGCACCGCATGGCCTTGACCTTCGCCGCCCGCGCCGAAGGCGAGACTGTTCCCAACCTGATCAAGCGGCTGAAGGTGCGCATCGGATAGCCAGATGGCCGAGCTTGCACGCAGCCACGCCGAGAATGAAGCAGTCCGCGACGCGGTCGGCAAAAGCCAAAAGCTTGCCGCGCGCGTTCCGCGCCTCATCCTCGAAGCGCGCCGCGTCGCCTCTACGCTGATTCACGGCTTGCACGGCCGACGCCGCGCCGGACCAGGCGAAAATTTCTGGCAGTACCGGCGCTTCTTCAATGGCGAGCCGTCCAACACGGTCGACTGGCGGCGCTCCGCGCGCGACGATCACCTGTATGTACGCGAGCGCGAGTGGGAGGCCTCGCACACCATCTGGCTTTGGGCCGACCGCTCGCCTTCGATGGACTTCAACTCGCACCTGACCGAGTGGAGCAAGCTCGATCGCGCCTTGGTCGTGTCCTTCGCGCTCGCCGAGGTGCTGGTCGAAGGCGGCGAACGGGTCGGCATTCCGGAAATTCTGCGGCCGACCGCGAACCGCGCCATCATTGAAAAGATGGCGCAGGCAATTCTGCACGACACCCATGAACGTCCCAGCCTGCCGCCCAATTTCTCGCCGGCGCCGTTTTCCGAGGTGCTGCTGCTGTCCGACTTCTGGTCTCCGATCGCCGAGTTTCGCCAGATCGTCGGTCAACTGGCGGCGACCGGCGCGCGCGGCCATGTTGTTCAAGTGGTCGATCCGGCGGAAGAGACCTTCCCATACGCCGGCCGGATCGAGTTCATTGAATCCGAAGGTTTCGGCAGCGTTACCGCAGGACGGGCGGAGACCTGGCGCGAGGACTACCAGCGTCTCCTCGCCAACCATCGCGCGGCGCTGCGCGCAGAGTGCGAGCAGTTCGGCTGGAGCTTCACCGTACATCGCACCGACCGTGGGCCGACCGAGCTTTTGTTCGCAATCCATGCCCGCATGGGCGCCAGCGCCCACACCCCCACCGTCGCCGCGCGGCATGCGCCGATGACTCGTGAGAGCGCCGCATGATCGGTTCGCTGCCGCTCGGCTTTGCGCAACCGCTGGTGCTGCTCGGTCTGCTCAGCCTGCCGATTCTGTGGTGGCTGCTGCGGCTGGTGCCGCCGCGTCCGCGCCGCATCGATTTTCCGCCGACCCGGCTGCTGTTCGAGATCGCGCCCAAGGAGGAGACGCCGTCGCGCACGCCGTGGTGGCTGATTCTGCTGCGGCTGGCGCTCGCCGCACTGGTCATCATCGCCGCGGCCGGCCCACTCTGGAACCCTCCGCTCGCCGGCACCAACCGCGGCGCGCCGCTTTTGCTGATGCTCGACGACGGCTGGGGCGCGGCGGCCTCGTGGGACGCGCGTCTGCGCACCGCCGACGAGATCATCGCGCGCGCCGATGCCGACAATCGCGGCGTCGCCCTGCTGCCGCTGTCGGAGACCGGGCGCGATATTTCGCTGCAAACCGCGGGCGCGGCGCGCATTCAGATCAAGCAGATCAAGCCGAAGCCCTACGTCGTCGACCGTACCGAAGCGCTGCCTTTGCTCGAGCGCTTCCTCAAAAGCGCGCCGGACGTCGAAATCGCTTGGTTGTCCGACGGCGTCGACATGGGCAAGGGCGGCGAATTCATTGCCGGCCTGAAGCGCATTGTCGGCACGCATCCGTTGACGGTGATTGCCGGCGGCCTGCCCATCCCGCATGCGCTTGCGGCCGCCGACAACGCAGCCGGCGCGCTGACCGTGAAGGTATTGCGCGCGCAAACCGGCGGCGCCGACGTCGGCATGGTCAACGCCATCGACCTCAAGGGCCTCACGCTCGGCGAGGCACCGTTCAAATTCGATTCCGGCGCGCAGGAAGCCGAAGCGGTGATCGATCTGCCGGTCGAGATCCGCAACGACGTGGCGCGGCTGGAGATTACCGGCGAGCGCTCGGCCGGCGCGGTGCAACTACTCGACAAGCGCTGGCGCCGACGCACCGTCGGCATCGTGTCCGGCTCGGCCGCCGACCGCTCGCAGCCGCTGATCGGCGCCGACTACTACCTGAAGCGCGCGCTGAGCCCCTACGCCGATATCCGTCTTGCCGAAGGCGTCGCGCCGGCGGAAGCGGTCAAGCGTTTTCTTGATCAGCATCTGCCGATGCTGATCCTCGCCGACGTCGGCAATGTCGCCGAAGCGCGCGATCGCCTAAGCAAATGGATCGACAATGGCGGCGTGCTGGTGCGCTTCGCCGGTCCGCATCTTGCCGGCGCCGAAGACGACAACCTTGTGCCGGTGAAGCTGCGCCGCGGCGGCCGTATTCTCGGAGGCAGCCTGAGCTGGGAACGGCCGCAGCCGCTCGCCGCCTTTGCGCGCGACAGCCCGTTTGCCGGCATGGCGGTGCCGAACGACGTGACGGTCAATCGTCAGGTGCTGGCCGAGCCGGATGCGCAGCTTGCCGACCGCACCTGGGCGACTCTTGCCGACGGCACGCCGCTGGTCACCGCCCAGCGCTACGGCAAAGGCCTGCTGGTGCTGTTCCATGTCACCGCCGACACGCGCTGGTCCGATCTGCCGTTGTCGGGCTCCTTTGTCGACATGCTCCGCCGCATTGTCGCGCTGGCGAATGCGACGGCGACTGCCGATAACGAAGCGACCGGCGAGGCTGCTTTCGGTGCCGGTCATGCCAATCAGGCGGTGCCGGCGACCCGTGTGCTTGACGGTTTCGGCGCCTTTACGACACCGCCGCCGACCGCCCGCCCGGTGCCGGCAAACTTCAACGCCCGCGCCAATGCCGATCATCCGCCCGGCTTCTACGGGCCGCCGCAAGGCTTGGTCGCGGTCAATACGCTTGCCGCCAGCGACCGGCCGGCGCCGCTCGATTACGCACCGTTGAACGCCCGTCTCGATATTTACCGTCACGGCGAGCCGCTCGACCTGCGCGGCCCGGTGTTCCTCGCCGCGCTCGCGCTATTGATGCTCGACGCGCTGGTGGTGATCGTGCTGTCCGGCGGCTTGGCCAGCCTGGTGCCCCGACGCCGCGTAGCGACGATGTTGCTCGCGGCGAGCCTGCTGGGCGCGTTTGCAATTCACCATGCAGCGCAGGCGCAAACACCGCAACCGCCGGCATTGACCGCGCAGCAGCGCGAATTCGCCATGACGGCAACCGAGCGGACGCACCTCGCCTACGTCGTCACCGGCGATGCCGACGTCGACGCGGTGAGCAAAGCGGGCCTGCAGGGCCTTACGCTGTTCTTGGCGCAGCGCACCGCGCTCGAGGCCGGCGAGCCAATGGGCCTCGACCCGGCGCGCGACGAGCTCGCGTTCTTCCCGCTGATCTATTGGCCGGTCTCCGCGAGCGCGCCGAAACCGTCGCAAGCCGCGCTCGACCACATCAACAGCTACATGAAGCGCGGCGGCACCGTGCTGTTCGATACGCGCGACGCCATCGACGCGCCGCCCGGACCCGGCGGTGAAATGCAAGGTCCGGGCATGGTGGCCCTGCGCTCGATCTTGTCGTCGCTCGACGTCCCAGAACTCGAGCCGGTGCCGCGCGATCACGTTTTGACGAAGACGTTTTTCCTGCTCCGCGACTTTCCCGGCCGCTTCACCAACGGCCAGCTCTGGGTTGAAGCGCTGCCGCAGGAACAGGATGAAGACGCCAACCGCCCGGCGCGCGCCGGTGATGGCGTATCGTCGATCCTGATCACCTCGAACGATCTCGCCGGCGCCTGGGCGATGCGGCCCGACGGCCAACCGATGCTGCCGCTGGTGCCCGGCGAGCCACGCCAGCGCGAATTCGCCTTCCGCGCCGGCGTCAACATCGTGATGTATGCCCTCACCGGCAACTACAAAGCCGACCAAGTGCACATCCCGGCGCTGCTCGAGCGGCTGGGTCAGTAGGAGCTTGTCTTGAACCTCGGCGTTTCATTCGCTCCGCTGGTGCCGGCCTACGTCGTATGGACGGCCTTTGGCCTGGCCGTTTTCATTTCGGTCGTCCTGCTGCTGGCGCGCAGCCGCGGCGCTGTGATGCGGGCGGTCGCCCTGGCGTTGATGGTGCTGGCGCTTGCCAACCCCTCGCTGACGCGCGAGGACCGCGACCCCATTCCCTCGGTCGCCGCCGTCATCGTCGACAAGAGCCCGAGCCAGGATTTCGGCGACCGCACTGCGCAGACCGAAGCGGCGCGCGCGACGCTGGTCGAGCGGCTCAAGCGCATCCCCGGCCTGGAGGTGCGCGTCGCCGAAGCCGGCGCGGCCGACGGCGAGACCGACGGCACGCGGCTGTTCTCGGCGCTGTCCTCGACGCTTGCCGATGTGCCGCCCGACCGCATCGCCGGCGCGATCATGATCACCGACGGCCGCGTGCACGATGTGCCGACCGACGCCGCCGCGCTCGGCTTCAAGGCGCCGCTGCACGCGCTGATCACCGGCCATGCCAATGAGATCGACCGTCGTGTCGTCCTGACCCAGACCCCGCGCTTCGGCATTGTCGGCCAGTCGCAGACGATCGGCTTCCGCGTCGAGGATCAGGGGGCCAGTGCCGGCACCGCGCAAGTCACCGTGCGGCGCGACGGCGAAATCCTCGAACAGCGCTTCGTGAATGTCGGCGCGGAGGTCAAGGTCAAGGTACCGATCCCGCACGCCGGACAAAACATCGTCGAGGTCGAGGCCTCCCCGCTCGACAACGAGCTGACGCAGGTCAACAACCGCGCCGTGGTGTCGATCGACGGCGTGCGCGACAAACTGCGCGTGCTGCTTGTGTCGGGCGAACCGCATGCCGGCGAACGCACCTGGCGCAATCTGTTGAAATCCGACGCTTCGGTCGACCTGGTGCATTTCACCATTCTGCGCCCGCCGGAAAAACAGGACGGCACGCCGATCAACGAATTGTCGCTGATCGCGTTTCCGACGCGCGAACTGTTTCAGCAGAAGATCTCTGAATTCCAGTTGATCATCTTCGACCGCTACGCGCGCCAGGGCGTGCTGCCGATGATCTATTTCGACAACATCACCCGCTACGTGCGCGACGGCGGCGCTGTGCTGATCGCGGCCGGACCCGACTACGCCTCGCCGACCAGCATCTGGCGCACCCCGCTCGACGCCATCCTGCCGGCCGAACCCAGCGGCGACGTCACCGAAGAACCCTTCCAGCCCAGCCTCACCGAGGCCGGCAAGCGCCATCCGGTGACCCGCGGGCTGGAAGGCTCGCAGACCAATCCGCCGCAATGGAGCCAGTGGTTCCGCCTGGTCAATACCAAACGCGCCAACGGCACCAGCGTGATGCAGGGGCCGGACGGCAAGCCGCTGCTGATCCTGTCGCGCGAGGGCGAAGGCCGCGTGGCGCTGCTTTTGTCCGACCATATCTGGCTGTGGGCACGCGGCTACGAAGGCGGCGGCCCGCATCTCGATCTGCTGCGGCGGCTGTCGCACTGGCTGATGAAACAGCCGGAGCTCGAGGAAGAAGCTCTGCGCCTGATCGTCAAAGGTCACGACGTCACCGTGCAGCGGCAGACCATGGCCGACAGCGTCAACGACGTGACGCTCACGTCGCCGACCGGCAAGAGCCGCATGCTGGTTTTGCAGCCGGCCGAGCCTGGCGTGTGGCGCACACAGGTCTCCGCCAACGAACTCGGGCTGTGGCGCGCGACCGACGGCAAGCTGACCGCGCTCGCCAATGTCGGGCCGGCCAACCCGCG
>Ga0335082_10000295_pt1 | contig 50730 bp, 47 predicted proteins | sample Lox_Sample_41_FD_206718 | JGI IMG/M metagenome (GOLD analysis project Ga0335082, IMG submission 206718) | Soil microbial communities from Loxahatchee National Wildlife Refuge, Florida, United States - Lox_Sample_4.1 | ecosystem: Environmental > Terrestrial > Soil > Wetlands | place: USA... | reverse complement strand
GGCAATCGCGCAGGACACCCCGCTGGAAGTCTCCGCATGCGAATTGGCAAAAGACCCGGGTGCGTTTGACAAAAAGGCCATTCGCGTGAGAGCCGGGCTATCGGTCCATTTCGAAGATTTCTCGCTCGCGGTTCCTGATTGTGAAGGCAAGGGTTGGATCTGGCTGGCGTTTGGCGGCGATGTGCCCGGGATTGTAACTTCCATGGCGAATGACAATGTGCGGACGTTGGGAGTGGATATAAAAGTAGAAGATGTCCCCTATGGAATCAAGAAGGATGAGAATTTCCAGAGGCTCTACGCTTTGATTGCTGCTGGCGGCCAAGACCATCCCAAATACCGCGTGACCGCCACATTGACCGGGAAGTTCTTTGCCGGGGAAGCGTCAAAGAGCGAGGATGGGAAAACGAGCTATAGCGGATACGGGCATCTCGGATGCTGCTCACTTTTCTTGATTATGGAGGTCTCTAATGTTGAATCCATGCCGCCCGCGAATCTGCACCTGCGCGGCACAGTGGGCGGCCCCGACGGGAAGCCTATGGCAGGGATAAACGTGATCGACGATATCTTGGGCGGCTCACCTCCCGAGCGCCAACAGATCACGACCGATGCCAATGGAGAATTCGAGTTTGCCATTTCCGGAGAGCAGCTTCGGATTGAAGACCCAAGGTATCGCCCGGTGGCGCTCAGCGTCGAACCTGGGGGCCGCCCGTTCACATAAAGCTTGAGGACGCGGGATTGTCCGATTGGCATATTCCGGTTTGCGCCGAGAATGACCTGACCCATCGAATAGGATTTTCGGTGCTGTTCCGGATACCCCGACGATGAATTCGAGTCTGAATGAGGTTATTGATGGAAAAGCATATTTTGTTTTCCCACGCGGGAAAGATTCCCTCGCAGCAGAGCTCTTTATCTCCTTTTCAATAAATGCAGCTATTGACACTGTTGACTCTCCCAGGAGCGAGCAATTCAGGCAGCGTTGGATCAAAGATGATGCCGGGAACATCGTCGGAATCGACTCACGGGGGTGGGAGCCTGTTCATGGAGCTTGGCGGAGCGTTAGTTTTCGCAGTGAAAGCGTAGCGTACTCGTTTGCCAAACCCAAGCCTCACAAAATATTAGATCAGATCATCGATTCCGCTTGCATCGCGGCACGCTGATGTAGGGCCCGCCTTCTGAGGCGGGCCGCATGCAAGGATTGAAGCGCCAAGAGCCGACCCACATCTCCTTTCGGGCGCACGGCAGGCGCGGGAATCTGCTGTTACAATGCGCTGGGAGGCCTTCTCGGCTGCATGCTGCTGATTCGCGTCATTGGCGTGTTGGTGCTGGTCGCGCTGAACGGTTTCTTCGCCGCGGTGGAATTTTCGCTGGTGGCGGTGCGAATGTCGCGCGTGCGGCAGTTGGTAGCCAAGGGCAACGCGCAGGCGAAAATCGTCGAGCACCTGCTCGGTGATCTCCATCGCGTCGTTTCCGGCGTGCAGCTTGGTATCACGCTGTGCAGTCTGGCTATTGGCGCGCTAGGCGAATCCACTCTGGCGAATTTTGTGCGCGACGTGCTGCCCGCTTCCGGCAGTGTGCGCACCCTGATCCTTGCGCATGCCATTGCCATTGCTATTGCATTCGCTTTCTTGAGCGCCATCCACGTTGTTTTCGGGGAACTCGTGCCCAAAAGCATCAGCCTGGCGCGCGCTGAACGTATCGCGCTGATGATCGCGCGGCCGTTCGCGTGGTTCCTCAACTCCTTCCGTTGGGCCATCGATCTGCTCGACGGGATGTCCAGCGCGATTGTACGCGCGCTTGGCGTGGTGCATCCCGCGACGCACGGCGTTGCGCACTCCACGGAGGAATTACAAATTCAGATTCAGCAGGCGCGAGAAAGGGGATTGCTGGCCCCAGGCGAAGAGCAGTTTATCCTCAGCGCCATTGAGCTCAGCCAGCTGCAGGTCCGCGAAATCATGGTGTCCCGCCCGGATGTGCACACGCTGCCGGTGGATGCTTCGCTCGACGAAGTGATGAAGATCTTTGCAACCACACAGCGCTCGCGGATACCGGTTTATCGCGGCACGGTGGATCATGTGCTTGGCTTTGTGCACATCAAGGACATGATGTGGGTGCTGCTTGACCGCGAGCGCCGCCTGGAAGAGAAGCTGCCGCCGGCCCCGCCGTTTGATTTGCGGCGCGTGCTGCGCGAAATCCTGATCGTGCCGGAGACCAAGCCTGCCAGCGAATTGCTGATGGAGATGCGTTCGCGCCGTGTGGGCATGGCGATGGTGGTGGACGAATTTGGAAGCATCTTGGGACTGGTTACGAAGGAAGATCTGCTCGAACAGCTTGTCGGCGAAATCCATGACGAATTCGACGTCGTCGAAAAGCCGCTGACGCTGGCCGATGGCGCGGTGATTTTCGACGCCGGGTTGAACGTGCGCGACCTGGACACGCAGTACAACATCACGCTGCCGGAAGATCCCGCGTACGCGACCGTCGGCGGCTTTGTGATGGATCAGCTCGGATTTATACCGCGCGGCGGCGAGAGTTTTGAATTTGGCGGGTACCGTTTTTCGGTGGTGGAGATGGACGGGCGCCGCGTGGCCCGCGTGAAAATTCAGCGTCTGCGTGAGGCGGAAGAAAAGAAGACGGGCGCGGCCGTTGCCGGAACGCCGGTTTCAGCGGCAAAAACCAACCCCAGAGAAAAGTAGCGCTAAAATTCCGCTGCCCCAAGGGCCATTTACTGTCATTTCGTGGGGCTTCTCGCGCAATCAGAACGATGGGTGACACTCGGCAGAGTGTAAGCATGGACAAGATTCGGCGGGATGAGCGTTGAGTATCGTAAGACTCCCGTAGACAATGAAGGCGTGAGTCCCCAAAAGCACCGGTTGGCCGATTACTTGCGGCCAAAAACACTGACGATGTTGTTGCTCGGGTTTTCTTCCGGCCTGCCCTTTTATCTGGTCGGCAATACCTTCGGTTATTGGCTGCGCGATGAACACACCTCCCTGACGTGGATCGGTTTTTCTTCCTGGGTAGGCCTTGCCTATTCGCTAAAGTTTCTGTGGGCGCCCTTGATCGATCGCACGGACTTGCCGCTGTTCACGCGGCTTGGACATCGACGAGGATGGATGCTGTTCTCGCAGATTATTGTCGGGCTCGCGCTTGCAGGGATGGGCGGCACCGGCACGAAAGCGGGGCTCGGCCGGCTTGTCGCTTTTGCGCTAGTCGTTGCGCTTGCCTCAGCGACACAAGACATTGTGGTTGATGCGTGGCGAATAGAATCCGCGGACGATGGAGAAGAACAAGGCCTTCTCGCGTCTGCCTACCAGTTCAGCTACCGTCTGGCGCTTCTGACTACGGATTCCCTCATCCTCATTGTGGCGGCGGCGGTGGGCTGGCGCATGTCCTACGGTATTTATGGCGTAGGTATGGCCATTGGAATGTTCGCGACCTGGCTTGCGAAGGAACCGGAGCGCACGGATGAGGCAATTGAAAAAGATCGCGAGGTCCTCGGGGCACCACGCGGTTTCTTCGGCGCTGTTTTCGACGCGGTCGTGGGACCGTTCCTCGCGTTCTTCCGCGCACATGGTTGGCTCGCGCTGGTGATGTTAGCAGCCATTAGCCTCTACCGGTTGCCGGACTTCATGATGGGTCCGATGGCGAATCCCTACTATCACGACCTCGGTCTTACGAAGCAAACCGTTGGAGCAGTGCGCGGCACGATCGGGCTCATCGCTACGTTTGCGGGCATCGCCGCGGGCGGGTACTGCTCGTTGAAGCTGGGCTACATGCGTGCGCTCATCATCGGGGGCATTCTACAGGCAGCTGCGACTGCGGCATTCGCGACTCTGGCGTTTGCAGGCTTGAGCATTCGCCTTTTCGCTCTCGTCATGGTGGGCGACAACTTCAGCCTCAGCTTTGCCGGCGTTGCACTCGTTGCATACATGTCGAGTCTTACCAGCCTCGGATACACCGCCACGCAATATGCGCTCTTGAGTTCAACCTATGCGTGGCTGGGAAAGATACTGAAAGGGTTTTCCGGCGCTGCGGTGGAAAACCTGAGCGCCACGCACGGCCTCATCCACGCTTACGGCATTTTCTTTATCGCTTGCGGACTGACCGGCGTGCCTGCCGTCCTTCTGTTCGCGGCATTGGGTTACTGGCACAGGCGAAAGCAACCAGCACCGGCCGCAGCTTAGGAAGGAGAAGTTCGCGCTGATGTTGGTAGCGCCTGCTTCTAGCAGGCCAGCGTGCTTACGGCCAAGATGGCGGCGCTATCAAGAATCGGCGATCGGGAAATCGGCGTTCCTTTGAGCCTAGCCTTTGTTTAGCAGCACCGGGGTGCCGCGGCCGAGGCCCAGCGTCTTTGCGGCGCTGCCCTTGTTGACGCCAATCTCCAGAAGCCCGCTCGATCCCACGAATGCGAAGACTTCTCCCGGGGTGCCGTTCGCAAAAGTCGGCACGATTTTGCTGATGGCGTGGCTTCCTACCTGTAATTTGATCTCACCCTTTTCGAGGACAGCGGCCGGCAAATCCTCGGCGCGGAAATTCGTAATCAGGTTGCCGAACCCGTCCACCTTCAACACCACGCCCTTCAAGAGCCCGTCCGATTCCTTCGGCCGGGGCAGGGCAAATCGCTTGAAGTCCGAAATCTCTTCGCCCATGCTGCCGGGCTGCCAGTTCTTGGAGAGCCAGCCGGCCACGGCGGCAAAAACGTCGCGCCCGTGAAAGGTTTTGCTCACCGGGTGCAGAAAATAATGTTCCGCGGTCAGGTGGCGCACGATGAATTGCTGCTCTTTTTCGTACACGCCGGAGAGCACGCCGTTATCCGGCGCGATGAAATACTGGTTCTGGCCGCTGACGAGAATTGGCCGGCGATCCGTTCCTACGCCGGGGTCAACGATGACCACGTGAATGGTGCGCGGCGGAAAGTAGGAATACGAGTTGGCGATGGCCATGGCGCCATCGAGCAGGTCGAATGGGGTCACGCCATGGGTGATGTCCACGATTTGAGCATCGGGATTGATTTTGAGGATGACGCCCTTAAGCACGCCCACCAGGTGGTCGTTGGTTCCGTAATCGGTCGTCAACGTGATGATTGGATTCGCCAAGTCTCTCCCCCTGAATCGAGAAGTTTCATTTGCGGCGGGATGGAGAGACATCCCGCTCTTTCGACGCTATCCGACGCGGCCTGGGGAATCAAGAACGCCCGCGTCCGGCGCTGCGCAAACGCTAACTGTCCTCGACCGCCAGATGGATATTCAACTGCCCTTCCACCTGCGCTTTTCGGCCCAGACCGACAAAGCAAGTAGCCCAAGGAAGTAGTAGGACCAATTTAAGACCAAAGAAATAAGGAGGAAGCGCAAACGAAGCCCCGACTGATAGGGGAGAACGTGACTATCGACAAAGTTAGCAATGATGAATCCGGGGGAAAAAATGAAAAACAGGGCTTGCTGAAGGGTGCTGCCCGCGGAAATCCGGACGACCAACCAGAGGGAAAGAAATGTCAGGATCGACGAGACCACTCCAATCCAGAATAGCTGCGTAAGCACTTGGCCGATCGAGCGCCGGCGCTTCCCCTCGTAACTTAGAATCTCATTCGGCACAACGGGAATTCTACCAGCCGACAGCGTCTCTTGCTTGCGTTCCCGGGGTGCGCATCGTACGATTTGAAATTGGTGTGTCACGCGGGTTTCTCGCCGTACATTCGTGTGTAGTGCCGCCCGGTTTGACCGGGTGTGCCGCGTGGCCGGAGCGTGGTTGAGGAGAGGGTCCGCATGAAATCGGTCGTGGTGGTGGGCGCGCAGTGGGGCGATGAGGGCAAAGGCAAGGTTGTCGACTATCTCTCCGGCTCGTTTGATTACATCGCGCGCGTGGCCGGGGGACACAACGCGGGCCACACCGTCATCGTCGGCAAAGACCGCTACGTGCTGCAGCTTATCCCTTGTGGGATTCTGCGCCCCAAGCAGCACGTGATCATTGGCCCCGGCGTGGTGGTGGACCCCACGGCGCTGGTGAATGAAATCGAGATGCTCTCGAAAGCGGGCATCAGTGTGGCGGGGCGGCTGCACGTCAGCAATCGCGCGCACCTGATCTTTCCATATCATCGCGAACTCGACAAAGCCGCTGAATCCGCGCGCGGTGAGAATAAGATTGGCACCACTTCGCGCGGCATCGGGCCTGCCTATGAAGACAAAATGGCGCGGCGCGGCCTGCGCGTGTCCGATCTGCTCACGCCCGAGCTTTTCCGCGAAAAGGCCGCACGCGTGGTCGCCGAGAAGAATCGCATCGCCCGGGGAGCGTATGGCGCGGACCTCGATTTCACGCACGAGGTGGAAGAAACGCTGCGGCTGGGGGAGAAGATCAAGGGTCTTATCTGCGACACGGCGGAGCTGACGAACCGCGCGCTCGACGAAGGAAAGTCCGTGTTGTTTGAAGGTGCGCAGGGCACTATGCTCGACATTGACCATGGCACGTATCCGTTTGTCACTTCGTCCAGCGCGACATCCGGTGGCGCAACGACCGGCATGGGCGTGCCGCCGACGAAAATTCGGCACGTGCTGGGTGTTTCGAAGGCTTACACCACACGCGTTGGCGGCGGGCCGTTTCCCACCGAGATGCCTGATCTTGAGGCGCGAGAAGTGCGCGAGCGCGGCAAGGAGTTCGGCGCGGTGACGGGGCGTCCGCGGCGCTGCGGCTGGCTGGATATGGCGGAATTGCGCTACGCCAAGATGATCAATGGGATCGATTCGCTGGTGGTAACGAAGCTTGATGTGTTCGACACGCAACGGGAAATTAAGGTCGGCGTGGGATACACGTACAAGGGTTCAGCGGTGAACGAAATGCCGGCTTCGGCTGAAGAATATGAGCGCGTCACCCCGGTTTACAAAACGCTGCCCGGCTGGAGCGAATCCACCTACGGTCTGAAAGAAGCGGGGAAGCTGCCCAAACCTGCGCTCGATTACATGCGCTTTGTCTCCGATTACCTGCAAGTGGAAATCGGCATGATCTCCACCGGCCCGGAGCGCGACGCAACGATCGTGCAACCAGGCACGCTGTTTGCCCGCTGGCTGTGATCCTTCGCGCCCGAGCGGCGTAAAGCCGCCTCTGCATGTACAATACGCGGATGCTTTCTTACGTTGAGGCGCGGGCGTGTGTTATCAGGCAAACCGCGAGAGCTGCGCGCAAGCCTGTAACTGTCACCAAGGGCGTGAACGACGCGCTCGGCGACGTGCTGGCGCAGCAGATTCGCAACGATCGGGAGTATCCGCCATTTGACCGGTCGACGCGGGATGGATATGCGGTACGGGCCGTGGAGGCTGGCGCGGGCGCCCAGTTGAAATGCGTGGGTGAAATCAAGGCCGGCGACACAGTGACTCAGCCGCTGCCACCGGGCGCTTGCATTCAGATCATGACGGGCGCGGCGTTGCCACCCGGGGCAGATGCGGTGGTGATGATCGAGTTCACGCAGCGGGACGCCGATGTTGTCACGTTTCAGCGACCGACTGCCGCGAGGCAGAACTTTGTGCGGAAGGGAAGTGAAGCCCGCGTGGGCGATCTCGCACTGAAATCCGGCGTGCGCCTGGGCTTTGCGGAACTTGCGCTTGCCGCGCAGGTTGGGGCTGTGCAGATCCAGTGCTCTCGCCGACCGCGAGTGGCGATTCTTTCCACGGGCGATGAGGTAGTGCCGATCACGGAGACGCCGGGGGCGTTTCACATTCGCAACAGCAACAGCGTTTCCCTGGCCGCGCAGGTGCGCCTTGCCGGAGGCGAGCCCGTACCGCTGGGAAATGCCCTGGATCGCGTGGACGACTTGAGCGCGAAGATCGAGTTTGGGCTCAAGGAAGACATTCTTGTGCTGTCCGGCGGCGTCTCGATGGGAAAATACGATCTGGTGGAGACGGTGCTGAAAAGCCTGGGGGCGGAGTTTTACTTCGACGCGGTTGCGATCCGGCCGGGCAAACCGGCGGTCTTCGGCTGCTGCCGCGACAAGTTTGTGTTCGGCCTACCGGGGAATCCGGTTTCGACCATGGTTACCTTTCAACTTTTCGTGATTCCCGCGATCGACATTCTCGGCGGCGCGCCGGCGCGGCAACTTCCTTTGCTGGAGGCCACGCTGGTCAAAGCAATGCACGAGAAGCCGGGCCTGACGCATTTTCTTCCCGGTTTTTTCGAGTGGACCGGCATCTCGCCAGAGGTAAAGCCGCTCGACTGGCAAGGGTCCGGCGATATCGCCGCGCTCACGCAGGCGAACTGCTTCGTGGTCGTGCCCGCTGACCGATCCGCCATCCCCGCCGGAGAGAAGGTTTCCGTTCTGCCGCGCCTCGACGTAATCTAACAGGGCCGTGACCCGTCCCTCGTGTCCCGTGATCCGAAGAGGAGGACGTCTGAATTTTCGCGTGTCTTTGTAGGGCTTCTTGCCGAATCGGGCGGAACAAGCTCCGGCCCTACAAACAAGCGAGCACTCCGGCGCGGCATTGTAGGGGCTGGGCTTGCCCGGCCTATTCAATCGAGGAACACATTGGCAAAACTCTCCCACTACACGCGGCGCGGCGAAGTCAGCATGGTGGATGTTTCCGCGAAGGCGGTCACTACGCGCACTGCTGTTGCCCATGCGTTTGTACGCATGTCGCCCAAAGTGGTTCGCGCCATCCGGCGGCTGAAAAACCCCAAGGGGAATCCGCTCGAAATCGCGCGGATCGCCGGAATTGCCGCGGCAAAACGCACCGCGGAGTGGATACCTCTTTGTCATCCCATCCCGCTCACGCACATTGATGTGACCCCCCGCCTATGCAAAGATGGGGTGGAACTTGAGTCCCGGGCCACGGCAACGGCGCAAACCGGAGTAGAGATGGAGGCGCTGGTTGCGGTGGCTTGCGCGGCGCTCACCGTATACGACATGTGTAAAGCCCTCGATAAAGGCATCGAAATCGCGTACGTCCACCTGCTGGAAAAGACCGGCGGGAAGAGCGGAGATTACGTGCGCAAGGGAAGCAAGGCACGACGAGGGCGCAAAGGCAAATGAGCGCCGCGGCGACCAAAACCGTAAAGCTCCTGCTGGCGGACGATAATCCGCTGATTCGCGATCTTGTCTCCAAATCGCTGGAACCATTCTGCGAAGTCCTGATCGCCGCTGACGGCGCCGACGCTCTCTTGAAAGTGATTGACGAGCCGCCCGATGTAATCCTTTGCGATTACAAGATGCCCGGGCTAGATGGCCGGCAGCTTTTTGAAAAACTCCGCGGCCGCGAGGCCACGCGCCACATTCCTTTCCTCTTTATGGCCAGCCGCACGGACATCGAGGAAAAGCTGCGCCCACTCGTAGACGGCGTCGAGGATTTCATCTCCAAGCCCTTTCTGGCCAAAGATCTCGTCCGCACGGCAAAGAAAATCGTGGACCGGCTGCATCTCGAGAAGCTCCAGAAGCGGGCTTCGCGCCCCGGCGTGATTCAGGGCCGCCTGGAAGAGATGAGCATGATCGATTTGCTGCAGTCGCTGGAAATGGGGCAGAAGTCCTGCCGTCTGGTGGTGCAAAAGAGCGGCGAGACCGGAGAACTTTATTTCGCCAGCGGGCAGTGCCGCGACGCGAAGATCGGCGGCGTCATTGGCGACGACGCAGTCTACAAGGTACTGCTCTGGACCGAAGGTGAATTCGAGATTGACTTCAACGCCGCGAACGCCTCCTCCAACACCACCACGACGCGGAGCACCACCGGCCTGCTGATGGAAGCTATGCGGCTGATGGATGAAGCCAACCGCGACACGGTTCCCTCGAATTGAACGCCATGCTGCGTGTTGCGGTGCTTACCATCAGCGATTCGGTGGCTAGCGGCGAGCGCGTGGACCTTTCCGGTCCCGCGGTGGTGCAGCGCTGCCGCGAACTCGGCTGGGAAGTTTCTTCTTCGCAAAAATGTTCCGATGATCCGGAGCAGGTGCGCTCGCACCTGCGGAAGCTGGCCGATTCGCGCCAGGTGGACCTGATCCTCACCACCGGGGGCACGGGCCTCGGGCCACGCGACAACACGCCTGAGGCAACGCTCGAAATCGCTGAAAAAGTCATTCCTGGCCTGGCGGAAGAGATGCGCCGCAAAGGCGCCGAGCAGACGCCCACCGCCGTGCTATCGCGCGGCGTCGCTGTGATCCGTCATCGCTCCGTCATTCTTAATTTGCCCGGCAGCCCCAAAGGAGCGGTGGAATCACTTGACGTCCTTGCTGACTTGCTTCCGCACGCCATCCACGTCCTTCACGGCGCTCGCCACGATTGATGCTATGCATGGACCCATCGCATTCTTGCCGGCCATCGGCTTTATCGGTGTCGCCGTCATTCTGCTGGTTGCGATTGCAAAAGAGTGGGAATCACCCAGTCGCGAAAGCACCTATCTCCGCCGCGCGGGGCTTACCTTGTTTGTGCTCTTGTGGGCCGCGGCTATGTGCTTGACTATCTACACGAGAGCCAGGTTCCTTTATCAATTGCATTCGCTGAAACCGGAAGAAATCGATTCCATCGAGATCGGGAAGCATACGTTTGCGGACCGGGAAACGGTAAAGAGCGTGGTTGGGGCGCTTCGAAAAAGTGAATGGTTTGAGGCCAACCATGGTGGGTGGGGAGATTCGATTCACCTCACTCTGCGGAAACATTCCGGGGATGAAGTCGTCTTGGACCTGGCGTTGTATTTTCGGGAGCGGGCGGCGATCGTCAGGCCAGCGCCCCGCCCAGGCACGTCGTACGTCGTGACGGATGCCATCTCTATCCCACTGCTGGAAGTGCTGGAGCAAGTGGGGGTCAGACTTCCGGATTGTGATACCGGGCATGGCAGGCCGTGCACTGCTGAGCAGTTGAACCTCTGAGTTCCGTGGGCAAAGTGCCCGACTTAGAAGGGCGTCTGTAGACAGGCGTGCTTGCCTGCTAGAAGCAGGCTACCGGGCGGGAATGACCGGTAGGATTATGCGCGAAGGGTGGCCCGGGTCGAGATGAATGGTGATGTGACTGGGGCGGCTGGTTTTGGAGACGATTTCGGATTCGCCGGTTTGCAGATTCCGCGAAAAATGAGGGTAAAACGCACCGCTCAGCTGCACCCGAATGCGATGCCCCTTTAAGAAGCTATTGCTGGTCAACAAGCGGTCGAGCGTGAGTTTGTAGATTTTTCGCGGCTCGAGCAGTTCGGGTTTTAGGCTGGCATCGCGATAGCTGGCGCGGATTACGTCGAGGCCGGGACTCATCAGGTTGAAGGCCGTGCCGTCCGGCGCGACGTCAAGCACGCGGGCCCACAGATCGAAATCCTTCACGTCGGCCGAGACGTAAATCTCCGCGGTGATGGGGCCGGTCACTTCGGTGTCTTGTTCCAGCGGCGCGCTGTCAAACACCAGGGCGTCGTTGCGCCCGGCCAAGGTGCGATAATCATGAGCGCCGTAGGCATCATAGGTGTCTGTCACCGGGTGGGCCGGATCGGAAACGAAGGAAACGCTCTGGGCCTTGGAATTCCCACTGACGGCCGTTAGTTTTCCTGCGCGGTCTTTGGCGGAATCTGCCGCGAGATAGAAGGTGGTTGCCTGGGTGCGTTGCAGCGGCCACTCCCGTTCGTCGCGCCAGGAATTTGTACCCATGACAAAAATCCGCACGGGAGCTTCCTTCTCGATGCCGTTGTTCAAGCCTTTCAGGTAGTGGTCCATCCAGCGGAGGATCAGTTCGTCGTAATCAATCGGCGCCGTTGGGCCGAAGTCGCGTTCGCCGCTTTTGTGCGTGTCCTGAGCACCATGGGTCCAGGGACCGATGATCGTCCGCGTCGCGGGATCGCTCCAGTCTTTCCGCGCCGTCAGCAACCCGTTGAAGTTGGTGGTCGCGCCATCGGGCCCGTACGCCTCGTCATACCACCCTGAGAAATTCAGCACCGCGCAATGCACGCGACCATATTTTCCGCGCAACTCGGCCCAATCCCACCAGGGATCGGCCGGCGGGTGGGCGAGCCACTCGTAATAAAACGGGGCTACCTGCTTCAAATCCGGCAAATCGCGCAGAGGCAAGAACCCTTCCATTCGCTCGTGCTCCTGCTTCCAGGTGGCGGCTGCCTCCGCTTGCGTCTTTGGGCCATCGAGGCGCTTCTTGACACGCAAGTCCGGGGCAATGTTCACCCAGATCCATTCCAGCCAGGAGCCATCAAACAATCCGCCCGAATAAAAGAAATTGCGTGGCGTGGAAAACGTCATCGCGGGAATCATGGCTTTCAGGTGCGGCGGGTTCTCCATCGCAGCAAGCCACTGCACCGCGCCGGGATACGATAGCCCAAACGTCCCCACGCTTCCGTTTGACCACGGTTGTCGGGCAGCCCACTCGATGGTGTCGTAGCCGTCCTTGCCTTCATTCTGGTAGGGAACGAACTCGCCGTCCGACGCGTACCGCCCGCGCACATCCTCGATCACCACGGCGTAACCGCGAGCGGGCAATTTGTTGAAGGTCGTCCACTCCTTCGGGGCATATTCCTTCCCGTAGGGAGTGCGATACACGAGAGTGGGAAAGCGCCCTTGGGTTGGCGGCAACCAAACGTCCGCGCGCAGAATCGTGCCGTCGCGCATGGGCACCTCCACATTTTTCATGATCGTGTTCGAGGCCAGTGTGTAGTTTTGTGTTTTGCCGTTAAAAGATGATTTCGACAGGCGAATATAGACAACGGCAATGGCCACGAGGAAGATGAGCGCCGCCACCCTTTGAAGAATTCCTGGTTTCATGGCGTTGGCATTGTACCCGAAGCGCTGCGCAAACGCTTGTTGACCCTCGGGGCGGCCTCCGTAACAATGGTTTCATCATGTCCAGCAAACTTTCCGGAAAGAAACTCGCGGTGCTTGGCACCGGCAAGCTCGGCGGCATTCTCCTGCGCGCGTATCTCGAGCAAAAGTTGTTCCATCCGAAGAACGTCACCGCGACCGTGCGCCACGAAGAAAAGGCAGAGGCGCTTGCCAAAAGTTTCGGCGTAAACGCCATGACGGACAATGTCAAGGCCGTCCGCGGGGCGGACTTCGTGCTACTTGGGGTGAAGCCGCAGGTCGTTGGCGAAGTGCTCAAAGAGATCAAGTCCGAAGTGGGGAAGGATACACTGGTGATTTCCGTGGCGGCTTCCGTGCCCACGCATTACATCGAGCAGCGCCTGGACGGGAATGTCCCCGTCGTCCGCGCCATGCCCAACACGTGCTCCGCGGTTGGCGTCGGTATGACCGGCATTTGCAAAGGCGCATACGCCTCCGCCGAACATCTCGAGATCGCCAAGACCCTATTCGAAGCAGTTGGCCGGACCGTGGTTGTGGACGAAAAGAACATGGACGCGGTGACCGGGCTTTCCGCCAGCGGCCCGGCGTTCGTTTACATCATTCTGGAGTCGCTTGCTGAAGCCGGGGTGAAAGTCGGCCTGCCGCGCGATGTCGCCACATTGCTTGCCGCGCAAACCATGAAGGGTTCGGCCAGCGTGGTGCTGGAAACGGGCGATCACCCGGCGCTTCTTAAGGATTCCGTTACCACTCCGGCTGGTTGCACGATTGACGGCATCATGGAGCTCGAAGAAGGGAAGCTGCGCGTCACGCTGATCAAAGCGGTAGTGAAAGCCACACAGCGCGCGGGAGAGTTGCTGTTTGAAAAGTAGCGGCTGCCTTCTGACGCGGGCGCTTTTGTGTTAGCATTCGCCGAGAGGACATTTCATGCCGCTTGCGTACGTGCCGCTGCTGCTCTTCTCGCTTCTGGTGTTGTCCTTCCCGGTCATCACGCTGATTGTTTTCGAGTACATACGCCCCGGATCGCGGGGCGGACCCGCGAAATTCCAGCCTTACGAATGCGGCATACTCCCCGAAAGCAGCGCTCGGGGCCGTTATTCGGCGCGGTTTTACATCATCGCCATGCTGTTTGTGGTGTTTGACGTCGAAACGATTTTCCTTTTTCCCGGGGCGGTGCTGTTTCGCACCTGGCTGCTGCAGCATATGGCCGCGTTCGCCCTTCTGTCGATGTTGGTTTTCCTGGGGATTCTGCTGGTGGGGTATATCTGGCTCTATAAGAAGGGCGCCCTGGATCTGGCCTGAGCGCCCCGTCACCAACTGCATCCCGCCCTAGACTTCTCTAATTCGCGGAATGTGCCGCTCTGCATTGACGCCATTCCATGCGTGTGTTAGAAACCTGAGAACGACCGGATTGGCCGCCAAGTCACGACGGATGTTTTCGATACGGTTGTAGCTCGCGCTTCGCTCCTCTCCTTTCGCGAGTGGCTTTTCGGCGGCGATAACGGGGAAGAGCATTCCTGCCTGCGTCTGGTTTGCGGCCAGGCAATCCGAGAGTTACCCAAGGTCCCAGGGTCCATGGCAGACGAGTCCAAGGCACCCCAATCGCCTGAAAGTTCGAAGCCAGCCGCTTCCGGCCCTTCGCCAGCGCCGCCCGCTGCGGGCGCTCCCGCGTCTCCAGCCGCTAAGCCAGTCGCGCCTGCCGCTGCGCCGCCTCCACCGGTGCAGGTTGCGCTTGATAGCGAATTATCGCGGCGCTACCGCGAGCGGTTTGGCGCGGCGATTCTGGATGCGATCGAGGACCGCAAGCAGCCGATCCTGGTTGTTGACGTAACGCAGCTTCTCGAAATTGCCCGCTATTCGCGCGACACCGAGCAATTTGATCTGCTGGAAGACTTCACCGCCGTGGACTGGCCGCGCCGCGAGAAGCGATTCGATCTGGTGGCGCAGCTCTATTCCATCCCGCTCAACACGCGCCTGCGGCTGAAGGCCGCGTTGGGCGCGCACGAAGAAGCCGACTCGCTGAGTTCCGTCTGGCCCACGGCCGACTGGCTGGAGCGCGAAATCTTTGACATGTTCGGCATCGTGTTTCGCGGACACCCCGGCCTGAAGCGCATTCTGCTTCCCGACGAGTGGCAGGGACATCCTCTGCGCAAGGATTACGACATTCTCCAGCAGGACACTGCCTGGGTCCGGGAAAATCTCGGCATCGAAAGCGGCCAATAAGGTGTGAGCGTTTTGGCGAATACCGTGCATGATCGGACGCTGCAAAGGCCGGATACGATCCTCGGCGCGGACGAGCTCGTCATCAACATGGGACCGCAACATCCCTCGACACATGGTGTATTGCGGGTGAAGCTGAAGCTCGATGGCGAGCGCGTGATCGGGTCCGAATGCGTGATCGGGTATCTGCACCGCGGCGTGGAAAAAATCGCCGAAAACAGGAGCTACCAGCAGTTCGCGCCTTACGTAGACCGGATGGATTATGTCTCGGCGGTGAGCAACGGGCTGGGCTACTGCGAAGCCGTTGAAAAATTGCTGATGGTGGAGGCGCCGCTGCGCGCCCGCGTGATTCGCACGATTCTTACGGAACTGCAGCGCATCGCGAGCCACTTGCTCTGGCTGGGCACGCACGCGCTGGACATCGGCGCGCTGACGCCGCTCTTTTACTGCATGCGCGAGCGCGAAGAGATTTTGAAGATTTTTGAGAAGTACTGCGGGGCACGGCTGACGACGCACGCGTTTCGCATCGGCGGGTTGCAGTACGAGGCCTATGACACGCTGGAAAAGGATGTCGAGCGCTTTTGCAACAGCTTTGAAGCGCGGATTCAGGAATATTCCGACCTTTTGACCAGCAACAGCATCTGGATCGGGCGGACGCGCAACGTGGGCTTGCTGGACGCTGCCGACTGCATCGCTCTGGGCGCCAGCGGCCCGGTGCTGCGCGCCAGCGGGGTCAAATGGGATCTTCGCAAGGCAACGCCCTACGCCGCATATGATCAGTACAAGTTCGAAATACCGGTCGGGAGCAACGGCGATACTTACGATCGATATATGGTGCGGCTGGAAGAGATGCGGCAGTCGCGCCTGATCTGTCTGCAGGCCATCGAAAATATTCCTGTCGGGCCGATCATGGCACGCGTAGGCAAAGTGTTGAAGCCGCCGCCGGGAGAGGTTTATCACGCGATTGAGGCGCCCAAGGGCATCCTCGGCTATTACATCGTGAGTGACGGCGGCACGCAGCCGTATCGCGTGCGCATTCGGCCGCCGTCGTTTATCAACCTGCAAGCGCTGGACAAGATGATTCGCGGCCACCTGGTCACGGACGTTGTCGCCATCATCGGCACGCTGGACATCGTTCTGGGAGAGGTGGACCGCTGAACATGCATTCCATGCTCCAAGGCGTGCTCGCGTTTGTGCAGACCTGGTGGGTGGAGCTGCTCTGCGCCGTGCTGATTGTGTTGGTGGTGCCGCTGATTGCGGGCTACATCGTGCTGGTCGAGCGCAAAGTGATGGCGGACATGCAAGCGCGCTTGGGTCCGATGCGTGTGGGCCCGCATGGCCTGCTGCAGCCTATCGCCGATGCGGTGAAGCTGCTGATCAAAGAAGATTTGATTCCCGATGACGCCGACAAGTTTATTTTCTGGTTTGCACCGGTGCTTTCGATGACGGCGGCGCTGACTTCGATGGGCGGGATCGCGTTCGGGCCGTGGTTTCAGGTTGGGCGGGATATCAATATTGGCTTGCTGTTCGTGGTGGGTGTCAGCGCGCTCGGCCCGTTTGGCATTGTGCTGGGCGGCTGGGCTTCGAACAATCACTATTCGATCATCGGGGCGATTCGGAGCACCGCGCAGCTCATCAGCTACGAAACGACCGCAGGTTTCGCGCTCGTCAGCGGCTTTTTGCTGGCGGGTACGCTGAAGGTCAGCGACATCGTTAAGGCGCAATATACCGATCACGTCTGGTACGTATTTCTCGCGCCTGTTGGGTTTTTCACTTATTTGATTGCTTCGATTGCGGAGACCAACCGCGCGCCATTCGATTTGCCGGAAGCTGAATCGGAACTTGTCGCTGGCTATATGACGGAATACAGTGGATTCCGCTGGTCCCTCTACTTTCTGGCCGAGTACGCCAACATGATCGTCGTCGGGGCGGTTGGGGCCACGCTGTTCCTTGGCGGCTGGCTGCGGCCGTTCCCCAACGTGGCTTGGCTGGGCTGGGTGGATGGGCTGCCGACGTTGCTGCTGGCCGTAACCGGTGTGTATTGCGTGATGCGGGCGGGGAAGCAGCCGGTACATGTGCAAGTCATGTTCATGTGGGCCGTAGCACTGGTTTGTTTTTTGGTTGCGCTGATCTTTGGCGTTGTGGAGTTTGCACACCTCACGAGTTCGGCTGCTTTTCTTTCCCAGCATCCTGTTCAGCTCCTGCGATCCATGTACGACGGCCTGTACGGGGCGTTCTGGTTTCTGCTGAAGGTAAGCGCTTACATCTATATTTTCATGTGGCTGCGTTTCACATTGCCACGTTTTCGCTTTGATCAGCTGATGCGCCTTGGCTGGCACATCCTGATCCCGCTGGCGCTGGTGAATGTGATTGCCGTCGGTATTATGCTCGCGCTGATGTCCAGTCTGGGCTGGAACCGCTGGCTGGCCGCGCTGCTGACAACGCTGGGCACCCTGGTTGTTGGCATGCTGCTGATTCGGTGGAATGACAAGCATGCGGCGGCGGCTTCGGGTTCGATCGCGACCGACAACACGCAGGTGGAGGACTCGTATGCTGGATAGCATCGTCTTCTACTTTTTCGCGGGTGTCGCGGTGTTGAGCGCACTTCTGATGGTCACGCGGCGCAACGCGATTCACAGTGCGGTGTTTCTGATCACCACGCTGCTTTCGACCGCGGGAATTTTTCTGCAGCTTCACGCGGAGTTTCTCTTCATTGCGCAGATTATTTTGTACGTGGGCGGCATTATGGTGTTGTTCATTTTCGTGATCATGCTGGTGCGGCTGGACGTCCCTCTGCCACAGATTCGCTCGCCGTTGCGCCAATGGACCGCTATCTTTGTTGCGTTCGTTGTTTTTGGGGAGGGTGTATATATTGTCTGGAAGTCCCGTCTGGTTCCCGGCCATGGGCTATTGGTTCTGAATCCTTATCCCAGCGACAAACTGCCGCCGAATACCGAGAACCTGGCGAAGAGCCTCTTCAGCTTCTATCTGCTGCCTTTTGAAATTGCCAGCGTGTTGTTGCTGGTAGCCATGATCGGTGCGGTGGTGATGGGAAAGAAAAGGGCAAACACGCCATGATGCCGATTGGACACTACCTGCTCCTGAGCCTTTTGCTGCTGCTGATCGGCGCGATCGGCGTGATCACACGGCGCAACGTGATTATCGTGCTGATGTCCATCGAACTGATTCTGAACGCGGTGAACATCAATCTGGTGGCGTTTTCACGATATTACGGCGACGTCGCCGGGCAGGTGTTCGCGCTGTTCATCATTGCGGATGCAGCGGCCGAGGCTGCGGTCGGCCTGGGCATCATGATTGCGTTTTTCCGGAACCGCGAAACAGTTCTAGCGGATGAGATGGATTTGCTGAAATGGTGAGAATGGATTGCCAATTCGTGCGTGAGGTGTGGCTGTGAACGCGCCCGGCTATTTCCTTGCGCATATCTGGCTGATCCCGTTGTTTCCCCTGATCAGCGCGGCGGTGATGTTCTTGTTCGGGCGCCGCATGTCAAAGGAAGCTATCAATCTCTTTTGTGTGGGCAGCGTGTTCCTCTCTTTCGTGTTTGCACTCGGCGCTGTGCTTGCGTTGTTTCAGCAAGCACCGGGATCGCGTTTCTACCAGCAGGTTCTCTTTGATTGGGTCACGCCCGGGGCGATGCCCAGCAGTGTGGGCATGATCAGTTTCGGCGCTGATTGGGGTTACCTGCTCGATCCGCTGTCCTGCGTGATGGTCATTGTCGTCACGTTCGTTGGCTTCCTCATCCACGTTTATTCGATTGGCTACATGGCGCATGAAGGCGGTTACTATCGCTTTTTTGGCTACTTGAACCTGTTCATGTTTTCGATGTTGACGCTGGTGCTGGCCAACAATTTGTTGCTGCTCTTCGTTGGCTGGGAGGGCGTGGGCCTGTGCAGCTATCTGCTGATCGGGTTTTATTTCCTCAAGAAATCGGCGTCCGATGCGGGGAAGAAGGCGTTCATCGTAAACCGCATCGGGGACGCAGGCTTCATCCTGGGCTTGATGTTGGTGGCCACAACTTTTGGGACTGTCCGCTTCACGACGCAGGGCCTGAGCAATCCCTCCGGCTTCACCGGAATTGTGGAGACATTGGGCACCATGATGTCGCAGCACCAGTTCGCCTTTGGAGCACCGATCTTCACGGCGATAGGGCTGCTGCTGTTTGTCGGCGCCATCGGAAAATCCGCGCAGATTCCGCTTTACGTATGGCTGCCAGACGCGATGGAAGGCCCCACGCCGGTCAGCGCATTGATCCACGCGGCCACGATGGTGACCGCAGGCGTGTACATGGTGGCGCGCATGAGCGCCATTTATCAGCTTGCGCCTGCCGCTCTGGATGTGATCGCTATTATCGGGACAACTACGGCCATCTTCGCCGCCACCATGGCCATGGTGCAGACGGACATCAAGAAAGTCCTCGCTTATTCCACGGTCAGCCAGCTTGGTTACATGTTTCTCGCCCTCGGTGTAGGCGCTTTTGCCGCCGGAATCTTCCATTTGATGACGCACGCGTTTTTCAAAGCACTGCTCTTCCTCGGCGCGGGCAGCGTGATTCACTCGCTCTCCGGCGAGCAGGACATCCGCAAGATGGGTGCGCTGCGTTACACGATTCCCGCGACCTCTGTGCCTTTCATGATTGCGACGCTGGCGATTGCAGGCATTCCGCCCCTCTCGGGATTTTTCAGTAAAGACGAAATTCTTGGCCAAACATTCAGGCGCATTACCATGATGGACCGGTATCTCGCCCTCTGGGCGGTGGGCCTCGTCACGGCGGGCTTGACGGGGTTTTACATGTTCCGGCTTGCGTTAGAGGTGTTTTACGGGATGTCGCGCGTGCCCGTCGAAATGGAAGGCCACATCCACGAATCGCCGAAAACGATGACCGTACCGCTGGCCATTCTGGCGTTTTTCTCGATCGTTTCCGGCTGGCTGGCGTTACCGGTACTTTGGGGGGAAGAAAGCCCATTCCAGCGATTTCTCGAGCCGTCGCTTCGCGGGGTTGAGACCGATACGGGCCGAATTGTCTTCGCGCATCACGCGTTGGTGGTAGAGATCGCGCTAATGGGTTCTTCCGTAATTCTTGCCGGACTCGGCTGGTACCTGGCTTACAAGATTTACATCGAAAATCCGAAACTGCATGGCCGGGTGGCGGCGGCGTGGCCACGGCTGCACAATTTGCTGGTCCACAAATATTATGTGGACGAAATTTACGACGCGCTCTTTGTGAACCGCGTGAAAGATCTGAGCACGGCTTTGGGCGTGTTCGATTCCAAAGTCATTGACGGCCTCGGCGTGGACGGGGCCGGGTGGCTCACGCGTTTCTTTTCCCGCATTTCCATGTGGTGGGACAAATGGATTGTGGACGGGCTGGTAAATCTACTGGGCTGGTTTCCGCAGTTTCTCAGCATGCCGGTGCGCATGTTCCAGACCGGCGTGTTTTCCACGTATGCCGTGTTCATCCTGATTGGCCTGGCGATTTTGCTGGGATATTACAGCCACCACGTGCAGACATTCGCGCAGGGTGTGCACTGAAAGGCGAACTGGCATGGCGCATTCTTCCCATTTGCTGAGCGTGATCCTGTTCACGCCGCTGCTCGGCGCGCTGATTCTGCTGCTGATACCGCGCGAGGCTTCCACGCTGCACCGTCTGGTCGGCAATCTGTTTGGCGTGCTCGGCTTTGTGGTTTCGCTGCCGCTGATGGTGCATTTTCCGTCGGGCAGCGGGGGCTATGAATTCAGGGAAGTGTACGACTGGATTCCCTCCATGGGGGCAAAATACTCGCTTGGGGTAGACGGCATCAGCATGCTGCTGGTGATGCTGACGACGTTCCTGGGCATGATCGCCATCACCTCGTCGTGGAGCGCGATTCAGCAGCGCACCAAGGAGTTCTACATCCTGATGCTGCTGTTGCAGACCGGGATGATCGGCGTTTTCGTCTCGCTGGATTTCTTCCTGTTTTACGTTTTCTGGGAAGTGATGCTGGTGCCGATGTACTTTCTCATCGGTGTTTGGGGCAGCGACCGGCGGTTGTATGCGGCGATTAAGTTTTTCCTTTATACGCTGGCCGGATCGGTGATTATGCTGCTGGCGATCCTGGGGCTGTATTTCAACTACTCCAAAGCCACCGGTGTTCAGACATTCGACATCCCAAGTCTTCTCGCCGCCGTGCAAAACTCGGCCTACGCCTCCACGTTCACCGAATCCCTGAAGGTCTGGCTCTTCTGGGGCTTCTTTTTCGCCTTTGCCATCAAGGTGCCGATGTTCCCGTTCCACACTTGGCTGCCCGATGCACACACGGAAGCGCCAACGGCGGGATCCGTGATTCTGGCCGGTGTTTTGCTAAAGATGGGCACGTATGGCTTTTTACGATTCTCTCTGCCGCTGCTGCCAGCGAATCCGGTGTTGCGTTCCAAGATAATCCATATCCTTATCTTGTTGTCGTTGGTCGGAATCATCTATGGGGCGATCGTCTGCCTGATGCAGAAGGACATGAAGCGGCTTATCGCGTACTCTTCGGTCAGCCATCTTGGTTTCTGCACGTTGGGCATCTTCGCGCTGACGCCGCTGGGGCTTTCCGGCAGCGTGCTGCAGCAGATCAATCACGGCATTTCCACGGGCGCGCTGTTCCTGATTGTGGGCGTGCTTTATGAGCGGAGGCACACGCGGCTGATTTCGGAGTTCGGAGGGTTGGCGACGCCAATGCCAAGTTTTGCGGCAATTTATCTCATCATCAGCCTCAGCTCGCTGGGGATGCCACTGCTCAACGGATTCATTGGGGAGTTCACGATCCTGCAGGGGACGTTCACGGTCAGCAAAGCATGGGCGGCGTGGGCGACGCTGGGCATTGTGCTCGGCGCGGCGTATCTGCTGTGGCTCTACCAGCGGACGATGTTCGGCCCGGTGACGCATGAGGTGAACAAAACCTTGCCGGACCTGAATCTGCGGGAATACGCGATTCTGCTGCCGCTGGTTGCACTGGCGTTCTGGATCGGCATTTATCCGAAGCCGTTTTTCGCGTATCTGGAAAAGCCGGTGCAGCGCATCGTGCAGCAGGTGAACCCGTCGTTCTATCAACAAGCAAAACAAGCCGCCCCCGCAGGGGAGACGACCATTCCTGTGACATCCGCTTCTGGCGCGGGGGTGAAATAGCGAATGTCGGCAAGGGCATCTATCCTCGTCGAACCACCCGAGTTCTTGCGGTGGCTCCTTGAAACGCTGCATGATTTTTTAACCCCTTTTTTTGCTTGGCTACACCATATTCTTGGTCCGTTGCTTGATCCCATTCTCAGCTACCTGTCCGGCGACCCGTTCACGGTTCTGCCGGAACTGGAACTGCTGCTGTTCGCGATGGGCATCCTGATTTTCGATTTCTTGCTGGAGAAAAAAGAGAAATCCTGGAACGCGTACGTTGCTCTGGCGGGAGTTGCGGCCGCGGCGATCGGCCTTTTCCAGCAGGCGCGCAGGCTCAATTTGCTTCGGGAAGGCCGCTCCGGAGAGCCCGGCCTATTCGGTTTTCAAAACGCGGTCATCATTGACGGCTTCGCGATTGTGTTTTCGATCCTGTTCCTTGCCGCCACCGGGCTGGTCATTCTGTTGTCTATCCGTTATCTGGAGATCGAACGCGAGCAGGAAGGCGAGTTTTACGCGCTCGTTCTGCTCGCGTGTGTCGGCATGCTGTTTCTGGCTTCCGGGAGCGATCTCATCGTCCTGTTCCTTGGATTGGAGACGATGACGCTGAGCCTCTACGTGCTTTCCGGCTATCTGCGCCGCGAGAAGCGTTCCAACGAAGCCGCGCTGAAATATATGCTGCTGGGGGGATTCAGCACCGGAATCATGGCGTACGGATTCTCCATCCTCTACGGCCTGACGGGCAGCACCAACATCTGGGAAATCGGAAATATTCTCGACCGGCGCATGCGGTTCGTTTCCAGCCAGCACATGGTCGACTGGCTGGTAATTCTCGCGTTTGTCACCGTTGCTGCGGGACTTTTCTTCAAGGTGGCTGCTGTGCCGTTTCACCAGTGGGCGCCGGACGTTTACGAAGGCGCGCCCACGCCGATCGCCGCGTATGTCAGCGTCGGATCGAAGACGGCCAGTTTTGCACTGCTGGTGCGGCTCTTCATCTGGGTGTTTGGCGGCACACAGCCGATGTGGCAGTTCCTGGTAGCCGGCGTGGCGGTTGCTTCGCTGACCTGGGGAAATATCGCCGCGCTGACACAAACGAACATCAAGCGGCTGCTCGCCTATTCGTCGATTTCCCATGTGGGCTATATTTTGCTGGGCCTGGTGGCAGCGAACGAAACCGGAGTGCTCGGGATTCTCTACTATTTGATCGCGTACGGGTTCATGACCATCGGCGCGTTTGCCGTGGTCGTTGTCCTGCGCCAGCGCGGGCTGATTGGCGACGAATTGGAGGACCTTGACGGACTCTACCATCGCAGCCCCGCGGCAGCCGTGTTGCTGCTGATCTTCATGCTTTCGCTGGCGGGCATTCCGCCGACAGCGGGCTTCATGGGAAAGTACTTCATTTTCCTCTCGCTGATCGAAACGCATCATCCGATCCTTGCGATTTTCGCTGCTCTCTACATTGTTCCGGCGCTTTACTACTACTTCCGCGTGGTGGTGCACGCGTGGATGAACCGGCCGGGCGAAGAGCCAGTGCCGCACATGAGCAGCGGGCAGGCGGTAGCGCTCGGCGTGACCCTGTTTGTGACCCTGGCGGCGGGGCTGTATCCTGAGCCGTTCACGAGGCTCGCACACTATGCCATCGGACAATGAGCACAAAGCCGAGACGGACCTTACCCCCGCCGTTAAACAGGTGAAGAGTTTCTCCCAACAATTCGCCATTGCGATGGAACTCCCCTTTGTTCTGGTAGGCACGATCCTCGTCGGCGGAGCCATCGGTTATTTTCTGGATCGCTGGTTGCACACGAAGCCGGTGATGATGCTGATTTTTGGGGGCCTGGGTTTTGCCGCTGGGGTGCGGGATGTGCTGAGAAGATTGCCGAAGAATTGAAGTAAAGAAGTAACGAAGTAATGAGATAAAGAAGCCCGCGTTGTGAGAGGTGCAGAAGTTTGGGTTGGTTGACATCGAAGAAAGGCCGGGCAAGCCCGGCCCCTACATTTTGATGAACAGGTTGACTGCTTGCCGGATCGTTCCAGCGAAGATTCACGTCATTTGGAAATGGAGAAGTGGATTGCGCGGCTGACGCTGCTCGTGGGCGTCCTCGCGGCCATTCCCGTGGCCTGGTTCCATGGCGTTCCCTGGGGCGCCGGGATCTTGATGGGAGCCATACTGGCATGGTTGAATTTTCGGTGGTTACGGCAGGGACTGGACGCGCTGGTAGGGGCGGCTGCCGCGCAGGCCGGGCAGCCAAAGCCGCAGGTTCCACTCTCGACGTATTTCACAGCGGCGTTCCGCTATGGGTTGATAGGTCTGGCGGTGTATGTTATTTTTAAGTATCTGAACGTTCCCGTTTTAAGCATGATTTTGGGTCTGTGCGCGCTGGGAGCGGCCACAATCGCGGTCAGTGTGTACGAAATCCTGCGTCCTCAGGAATAATCAATGGAAGAGCATATAAGTCAGATAACGCACTGGGTCAACCACCACTTCGCTCCGATTGCGCTCAGTCTTCTTCACGCGCTGCGCCTGCAGCCCGCCGACTACGAAAATCCCATTCCGGAATACCTGGTGATGGCGCTTGTGGTTTTCGTGATCTGCGTGATTTTGGCCCTGATTTTGCGCCCGCGGCTTTCCGCCGAACGGCCGGGGGCCATGCAGCAAGTGGCAGAAATGCTGCTGACCAACCCGCTGAGCTTCGGGATCAAGGATTTGTTGGACGAAAACGTAGGCCACGGCGCGGACAAGTTCATTCCGTTTGTGGGATCGATTTCGATTTTCATTCTGTTTTCGAACCTTCTTGGGGTGATTCCGGCGTTTACCTCGCCCACTGGCGGATCGGTGCCGATCGTTCCGCTGGGTTGCGCGATCCTGACGTTTCTCTACTTCAACTACCAGGGCCTCAAGCATCACGGGCCGGTAGGGTATCTAAAGACTTTTGCAGGCCCCGTCTGGTGGCTGGCCTGGCTGATCGGCCCGGTTGAGATGATCAGCGCCACGGCGCGCATCCTCTCCCTGACGGTTCGTCTTTGGGCCAACATTTTCGCCAGCGACCTGATTTACGTGATCTTCCTGGGCTTGCTGCTGGCGCCGACGCAGTGGGGTTGGTCCAAGAGCCCCATCCTGGGCGGCATTTTGGGGATTTTCCCATTGGTGATTCCACTCGCCTTCATTTTTCTGCATATTTTCGTTTCCATTATTCAGGCGTACGTGTTCACCGTGTTGCCCTCGATTTACATCGGGATGGCCGTTGCCGAAGAGCACTAGGACCTCGGCGGTTTCAAAGAGCACAGCCAGGAATGGCTGTGCCACAAGAGATTGTTTTTGCCGTTTAGCGTGAGACCGGTTGCAGGGCGCTTAGCCGGGAACCACCCACTGGCGGCATTTCAAGGAGGAAGTAATGAAGAAAGCAGTCTGGTTGTTGAGTGCATTGACCATGGTAATGTTGCTGGCTCCGGCCGCCTTCGCTCAGGAAGCGGGCGCCGCTGCCGGTTCGGGGAAGGGACTCGCCGCTTTGGCCGCGGGCTTTGGTATGGCCGTTGCGGCGTTTGGCGGCGCATTAGGGCAGGGGCGCGTGGCTTCAGCCGCGTGTGAGGGCATGGCGCGCAATCCGGGAGCCAGCGGAGCGATCCGCACGGCGATGATTCTCGGCCTCGTGTTTATCGAGACCTTGGCCTTGTTCACGCTCGTCATTATCTTCGCCAAGGTTTAACAGGCGAAGCGGTCCGTCAAAATTCGAGTTTTCCAGACCGCCCCGGGCCACCGGGGCGGTTTTGTTTTCTGGGGCCAATGGCGGTCTGGATGGGAGTGGAAGTTAACAAAAAGTGCGAATTCTGGCATGTGTGGCAAATAGGGGAGTTACCGATTTTTGTGTTTGGATGTGTGGCAAAGAAAGGGTAGGGATTGGCATGCCGAAATGGGACGGGGTTGGTAGGGGCGCCATCTCGGCGGCCCTTAGAGGCTCAGGGGAAATAAGCACGCTTGCCTGCTAGAAGCAGGCGCTACCCGGTCGCGAGTAGACGCGAAGGGTCAGCGGGAGGCGAAGAGGTTAGGGGAGAGGACGATGCCGAGGATGTGGTTGGGGAAGAGACCAAGGTAGAGGGTAGCGGCCACAGCGACGCCGACGACCATGGCGGCGGTGGGGCTGAGGGAGGGCACGGTGTCCGAGGGGAGTTCGCCCTTGTGCTCGCGCATGTACATGACGACGATGACGCGTAGGTAGTAGTAGGCGCCAATGATGCTGTTGATGGCCATCAGAACGGCGAGCCAGATCAGCTTGGAGCTGATGGCGGCCTTGAAGACGTAGAATTTGCCGAAGAAACCGGCGGTGACTGGCAGGCCGAGCAGGGAGAGCAGGAAGACGCTCATAGCCGCGGCGGCAAAGGGCTGGCGGGTGCCCAGGCCGGCGAAATCGTCGAGGGTGAGGTGGCGTTCGCCCTGGCCGCCGATTTCGGAGACGATGGTGAACGCGCCGACTTTTACGAGCGCGTAGCCCAGCAGGTAGAACAAGATAGCGGCGTAGGCGGGCCAGGGGCCATTTTCCGGATCGGACTTGAGGGTGGTGACAGCCGCAAAGGCGACCAGCGTGTAGCCGGCGTGCGCGATGGAACTATAGGCGAGCATGCGCTTGACGTTAGTCTGCACGATGGCGCCCAAGTTGCCGACGAACATGGTGAGGGCGGCGAGAATCCAGAAGGCCCAGAACCAGAAATCGGTGGCGGCGTGGATGGTGGTGAAGATGCGCAGAAGCAAAGCGAAGGTGGCGGCCTTCGGGCCAGCGGCGAAGAGCGCGGTGACCGGGGTGGGCGCGCCTTCGTAGACGTCGGGGGTCCAGATCTGGAATGGAGCGAGTGCGACCTTAAAGCCGAGACCGACGAGCATCAGCGCCAAACCCAGGCGCAGCAGGTTGCTATTGGGATCGGCGTTGGCGATCAAGGCGAGATTTGTGGAGCCCGTGACGCCATAGACCAGCGCGATGCCATAAAGGAAAAACGCAGTAGCAAATGAGCCGAGCAGGAAATATTTCACCGCCGATTCGCTGGACTTGACCGAATCGCGGCGGTAGCCGGCAAGGACGTAGCTCGAGATCGAGGACATTTCCAGGCCAATGAACGCCGTGAGCAATTCCTGCGCGGAGGCCAGCACGCCCATGCCCGCGGTGGCAAAGAGGATCAGGGCAAAGAATTCGGCGGCGTCGAGGTTCTCGCGTTCGAGGTAGGAGTCGGCGGCGAGGATCACCAGGAAGGCGACAAGTCCCAGCAGCCAGTGAAAGAACAGGCTGAAGGTATCGAACTGGATGAGGCCGAAAAAGCCACTGCCCATCCGGCCGAAGAAAGTGCTGAGGGTGCCGACGGCCGCGCCAAACATCGCAAACAATGTGAGGACCTGGCGGTTCTTCAGGAAGGGCTGCAAGAGCATCAGGAGCACGCCGAATCCGCACCAGATGATTTCCGGCAGCACGCGGACGATATCAGCGGTTTGAGGGACTTGAGGAACCATCTATTGAGAGACCACCCTTCTGACGGAATCTTGTTGCGCAGCGGTGGTCACGACGGAGGTCGGTGTCGCCGCGGGTTTCGCCGCTTCCTCGGCGTAATGTGACCTTGTCTGCTCAACCACCGTATCCACCGGGGCTTTCGTGCGCCAAGTGATGAACGGGGAGCCAATGCCCATCCACAGAATGATGACGGCGAAGACCAGCAAGCCCCACTGTTCGCGCGTGTCGGCATCGTGCAATTCCCGGTTTTTCTGGTGCGTTACTTCGCCGAAGAACACCCGCTGGTAGGCCCAGAGCAGGTAGCAGGCGGAGAGAATGACGCCCGTGGCGGCCCAGGTTGCCCAGGTCCAATGAACTTGATAGGTACCCAGGAGGACCAGGAATTCGCCAACGAAGCCATTGAGCATCGGCAGGCCCATGGAGCTGAGAGCGACGAAGAGAAAGAAGGCTGCGAATTTCGGCATGGGCGCGCACAGGCCGCCGTACTCGCTGATTTCGAAGGTGTGGCGGCGGTCATAGAGCATGCCGACGAGGAAGAAGAGCGCGCCGGTGGAGATGCCGTGGGCGAGCATCTGGTAGACGGCGCCCTGCATGGAAATGGCGTGGAAGGTGAAAATGCCGAGGACAACGAAACCCAAGTGGCTGACGGAAGAGTAGGCCACGAGCTTTTTGAGATTGGGCTGGACGAGAGCGACCAGCGCGCCATAGACGATGCCGATGATGGCCAGCAAAGCCACCCAGGGTGCGGCGCGATGCGAGGCTTCCGGGAAAAGCGGGAGGCAGAAGCGGATCATGCCGTAGGTGCCCATTTTCAAGAGCACGCCCGCCAGAATGATGGAACCGGCCGTGGGCGCTTCCACGTGCGCGTCCGGAAGCCAGGTGTGTAGGGGGAATAGAGGCACCTTGATGGCGAAGGCCAGGAAGAAGGAAAGGAAGAGCAGCATCTCCGTGCGGTGGGAGAGGATGCCCGGATTGCTTTGCAGATAGGCCTGGATGGTTTGCAAGTCTAGCGAACCCGTGAGGTTATAAAGCCACAGGATGCCAACCAGCATGAAGGCCGATCCGAACATGGTGTAGATGAAGAACTTCACCGCGGCGTAAATGCGGCGGTCGTGGCCCCAGATGCCGATGAGGAAGGCCATGGGGATAAGCATCACTTCCCAGAAGACGAAGAAGAGGAAGAGATCGAGCGACAGGAAGACGCCGATGATGCCGACCTCGAGCAAGAGCAGCATTACGTGGAATTCCTTGATGCGGTGGTGGATGCCTTTCCAAGAGGCCATGACGCAGAGCGGCGTGAGGAACGTGGTGAGGATCACCAGGAACATGCTGATGCCGTCGACGCCGAGGTGGTAGTTGATCGGCGGGGAGGTGATCCACGGCTTGTATTCAACCAGCGGATAACCCGGCGCGCCGATGGGGACCGCGCGCAGGAGAATCAGGGAGAAGAGGAACTCGACGACGGAGACGACGAAGGTGAGGCGGCGGATCCAGAGTTCGTCATCGGCGCGGAGGAAGAGCAGCGCCAGGGCCCCGAAGGCAGGGAAGAAGATCAGGACGGAGAGGAGATGCCCGCTGAGTTCCATTAGCGCACCCCTCCGAACAGGGCCGGATGCAAGACTGGCCAGAAGATGATGGCGAAGATGACTATGGCGCCGACGATGACCCAAACGGCGTAACTGCGGGTGTTGCCGGATTGGGTGTGGCGGACAGTGTCGCCGACGGCTTCGGCGCCGTGAGCGACGCCGTTGACGGTGCCGTCAATCACCCCTACATCCACGACCTTCCAGAGGACGTTAGTGGAGAGCCAGACGAGCGGGCGGACGATGGCGCCGAGGTAGAGTTCGTCAACGTAATACTTGTTGTAGAGCAGTTTGTGCAGGCCCTGGGAAGTGCCGCGTTCGACTTTTTTGGAGTACATGCGCCACGCGACGATCAGCCCGGCGAGGGCTGCGACCATGGCGACGCCGGAAAGCGTCAATTCCAGCGAGTGAGCGGCTTCACCGCCCGTTTCTGCCGCGGCACCAAAAACCGGCGAGAGAAATTCGGTGAAATAGTCTTTGCCTCCCCAGAGGGCGGGAGCAGCAACCCAGCCGCCGGTAAGCGAGAGCGCTGCGAGAATCATCAACGGCACGGTCATGTTCAGGGGCGACTCGTGCACGTGGATGTGGTGCTCGTCGTAACGCTGCTCGCCGAAGAAGGTCAGCCAGAGCAGGCGGAACATATAAAACGAAGTGAACACGGCGGCCAGCAGGCCGATGGTGTAGAGAGCCTTGCCGCCTGTTTCGGAGTTGTAAGCGGAGAAGAGAATCGAGTCTTTCGAAAAGAAGGCGGCGAACGGGAAGAAACCGGCGATGGCGATGGTGCCGAAGAGCATGCACCAGAAGGTGACTTTGATTTTCTTGCTGAGGCCGCCCATGTGCCACATGTCCTGCTCTCCGCCCATAGCGTGGATGACGCTGCCGGCGGAGAGGAAAAGCAGGGCCTTGAAGAAGGCGTGGGTCATCAGGTGGAAGATGCCGGCGCTGAAGGCCCCGACGCCGCAGCCAAGGAACATGTAGCCAAGCTGGCTGACGGTGGAATAGGCGAGGACTTTCTTGATGTCCGACTGTACGAGGCCGATGGTGGCGGCGAAAAAAGCAGTGGCACAGCCGACGATGGCAACGACATACATGGCCGTGGGCGCGTGGGTGTAGAGCACGTGGGAACGGGCGACGACGTAGACGCCGGCGGTGACCATGGTGGCGGCGTGGATCAAGGCGCTGACCGGCGTGGGGCCTTCCATGGCATCGGGCAGCCAGACGTAGAGGGGGAGCTGCGCGGATTTGCCGGTGGCGCCGACGAAGAGCAGCAGGCTAGCAATGGTGATCGTGCCGAATTGGCCCAAGGCATCGGGCTGCCACGTGGCGGCCGCGTCGAAGACGGTCTTGAAATCGAGCGAGTGGAACGCGCGGAAGATAAGGAACATGCCCAGCATGAAGCCGAAGTCGCCAATGCGGTTGACGATGAAAGCCTTCTTGCCAGCATCAGAGGCCGATTTCCTAAGGAAGTAGAAGCCGATGAGCAAGTAGCTGCAAAGGCCTACACCTTCCCAGCCGACGAAGAGCAGCACGTAGTTCGCGGCGAGGACCAGGATGAGCATGAAGAACATGAAGAGGTTCAGATACGAAAAGAAGCGGTAGTAGCCACCTTCGTGCGCCATGTAGCCGGTGGAGTATATATGGATCAGGAAGCCGACACCGGTGACCACCAGGACCATGACCACAGTGAGCTGGTCGAGTTGCAGATCGAAGCCCGCGCGGAAGTTGCCCGCCACGATCCAATCGAAGAATTCCTTGCGAAATGGCTGGCTTCCCGCCGCAAGAAATTCCCGAACGGCTTCAAGGGCGCAGGCAAACGAGATGCCCGTGGAGCCTAGTGCGACAGCGTTGACCGTGCTCTTGGGCCAGTCTTTGCCAAACAGGCCGTTGATAGCTGAGCCGAGCAGCGGCAGAAGAGGAATGATCCAGAGATGATCGAGTATCGGATTCGGCATTAGAGTTTCAGCAAGTCCACGCGCTCGACGTTCAGGGAACGCCGGTTGCGCGCCGTCAGAATGATGATGCCCAGGCCGACGGCCGCTTCCGCGGCCGCGACCACGATTACGAACAAGACGAAGACTTCGCCGTCGGATTTGTGCAGCGCCTGGCTGAAGGCCACGAAGGCGAGGTTCACGGCATTGAGCATCAGCTCGATGGCCATGAAAATGGTGATGATGTTGCGCTTGAAGACGAAGGCCAGCACGCCCAGGCCAAACAGGATGGCGCTGAGAACCAAATAATAAGAAGTTGGGACCATGTCAGTGGTGCTCCCGCTGGGCCAGAACGATGGCGCCCAGGATGGCGACGAGAATCAAGAACGAAGTGAGCTCAAAGGGATAAACAAATTCGGAGAAGAGCAGCTTCGAGAGTTCGCGGGTGGAAGTGAGTTCGCCGGTAGTAGCTGCGGGCATGTGACGCGTGGAGTTGGCAATGGCGGCGGCGATCAGTCCGGCGAGCGCCAGGGCCAGGGGAACACCGGCAAAGCTGGCGAGCTTCGAAAAATTCGTGCGCTCTTCTTCGCCTGCATTGAGCAGCATGATCACAAAGACGAATAGCACCATGACCGCGCCGCCATAGACGATGATCTGGACGGCGGCGACGAACTCCGCGCCCATCAGCAGGTAGAGACCCGCCAGGCACAGCATGACGAGAATCAGCGACAACGCACTGTGGATGGGATGGCTTTGCAGAATCAGGGCCACGGCCCCGAATATCGCAAGCCCCGCCAGAACGAAGAAGATGAACAGTACGGCACTCATCCGTGCGATCTCCAAAGAAGAACGGCGCTGGTCAAAACGACATTCGCGATGGAAACGGGCAAGAGGAATTTCCAGCCGAAGTCCATCAACTGGTCATAGCGGAAGCGGGGCAGCGTGCCACGCATCCAGATGTAGAAGAACAGCGCCGCGAAGACTTTGATGAAGAACCAGAACGGCCCCTGAATGATTTCGTTGGCCGCTGGGAAGAGGAATAAAGCAGCACCAACCACGGTAAGAACTGTGCCCAGGCCAGGCAGAACGATGCGGCCGAAGATGGTCTCGTAGCGGATGCCGTCGAAGATGATCCAGAGGCCGAGCGGCACCAGGAGCACCGACGGAATGTAGTGGGTGAGCGTCCAGGAATCGGGGAAGGGCGAGAGCCAGCCGCCGAAGAAAAGGATCGTGGAAAGGGAAGAGACGGCGATCATGGCCGTATATTCGCCGATGAAGAACATGGCGAATTTCATGGAAGCGTATTCGGTGTGGAAGCCGGCGACAAGCTCGGATTCGGCTTCCGGGAGGTCGAAGGGCACGCGGTTGGTTTCCGCGACAGCGGAAATAAAGAAGCAGATGCAGCCGATGATTTGCGTGAAACCGAAATGGTCCTTGCTGAAGCCGATGATGTTCCAACCGAGGAAACCATAGCTGGAGTAGTGCTGCATCTCCACGATTTCCTTGAGGCTCAGCGTTCCGGCCATGAGCAGCACGCCGACGACGGAAAGGGTCAGCGAGAGTTCGTAGCTGATCATCTGGGCAGAGCTGCGGAGGCCGCCGAGCAGGGAATATTTGCTATTGGAGCCCCATCCGGCGAGCGCGATGCCATAGACGCTGAGTGCGGTGATGGCGAAGAGAGCGAGAAGGCTTATGTTGACGTCGGCGATGCCGAAGTTCGTCTTGTAGCCGAGAATGGTGATGTCCGGGCCGAAGGGAATCACGGCCAGCGAAGTGAGCGCCAGCATCAGCGTGAGGAACGGCGCGAAGAAATAGGCCTTCTTGTCCACGCCTTCCGGCAGCGGATCTTCTTTCAAGATGAACTTGATGCCGTCGGCAAGCGGCTGCAGCAGGCCGTGCGGGCCGACGCGGTACGGTCCCCAACGCGCCTGGATGTGGGCGATCACCTTGCGCTCGAGCCAGGTGAGATAGGCGTCCGCAGTGAGCACGATAAAGACCAGCAGAGCGATCTTGATGATCGGGACGATGAGGAACATGTATGGGGCGAGTGCGCTCACGGCTATGCTTCGGCCTCCGGCAAGGATTGCACTATGGTGCAGAAGCGGCCCAGAGTGCCGCTGGTGAAGAGATTGTCGTTCGCGGGGCGGATGAGTTCGACGGGAACATCATAGGGAGCGTGACCGTTGCGCGCGACCTGGAGCTTGGTTGGTTCCGCGCCGCCGGTGAGCAGGCCCGCGGGGTGCACGTTGTAACCGGGCACGGTTTTGCGGATTTCTTCAAAGACGGCGGTTGGCGTTTTGAAGTGGAAAGCTTTGCCGAGGCCGAGCTTTTCGAGTTGATGAGAGAGGATGCGCAGCAGGTCGAAGTCGCTGCGCGCGCCCATCACTTCGGCGGCTTTGCGGAGCAGTTGGATTTCGCCGGAAGTGTTGGTGACGCTGCCGTCTTTTTCGTAAGCGGAGGCGGCGGGGAAGACAACGTCAGCGAGTTGCGCAGTTTCCGTCAGGAACATTTCGTGGACGACGAGGAAACCGAGGCTGCCGCGGCCGGCACCGGATTTGCCAAAGTGTGCAAAGGGGTTGGCGCCGACGACGTACAGGGCTTTGAGTGCGCCGGATTGGGCAGCTTCGATCATTTGCGGGGCGGTGAGGCCGGGCTTGGTGGGAACGGGGGTGCCCCAGTATTTCGTGAGATTTTCGGCGGCGGCTTTGTTGTCGAGATAGGCGTAGCCGGGAAGACGATCCGGCAGGAGGCCCATATCAGCGGCGCCGCGCGAATTGGCGTAGTCGCCGAGCGCCATGTAGCGGACTTTGCCGGGCAGGCTGGAGCCGAAGGCAACCAGATCATGGATGGCAGCACCCGTGAGTTCGGAGCCGAAGACGATGGCAACTTCCGGTTCAGCTTCGAGAGCGGATTTGAGCACGGAGAGCTTTTCGGCGACGCCGGAAGCAAGCGAGCCCTGGCCCGTGGCGAGCCAGCGCACGGCGGCTTCCTGGCCGTCGGAAACCTGGATGAATTGTGTCGCTTTACGATGCAGCTTGATTTCGCGCGAATTGATCAGGAAGAGCTTCGAGCCGAAGTGACGGATGCCTGCGCGAATTTGCCAGGCGACGAGCGGATTCTGGTTCGTCGGGTCGTTGCCGATGACGAGGGCGGCCTTCGATTCGTAAAGTTGCTCCATCGTGAGGGAAGCATCGGCGGCTTTTTCGCCTAGCGCAGTGATGAGGCCGGTGTAATCGGCGGTGCGGTGGTGGTCAATGTTGTTGGTGCCGAAAGTGCCGCGGGCCAAGCGCTGGAGCAGGTAATTCTCCTCGTTCGAGGTGCGATTCGAGCCGATGAAACCGATGGCTTCGCCGCCATACGCGGTGTGGAGTTCGTTCAGCTTGGCGGCAGCGGCTTGCGCGGCTCCTTCCCAGGAGACAGGATAGAGCTTGTCGCCCTTGCGGAGGAGCGGCTGCTTGATGCGCTCCGGATGCCTGGTGAAATCGAAGGCGAAGCGGCCCTTGACGCAAAGGAAATCCTTGTTGATGCCGGAAAGGTCGCGGTTATTGGCGCGCAGGATTTCGTGGTTGCGGACGCTGAGGGTGGTCTTGCAGCCATTCGAGCAGTGGGTGCAGATGGTGGAGACGTACTGCATTTCCCATGGGCGCGTCTTGTAGCGGTAGGTACCACTGGTAAGTGCGCCGACGGGGCAGATGTCGATGCACATGCCGCACTCTTCGCATTCGAGATGGTCTTCGCGATTGGGGATGATGATGGAGTGCGCACCGCGCATGCCGACGCCGAGGGCCTTCACGTCCATGCCTTCGTCGCAGACGCGGACGCAGCGATAGCAGAGGATGCAGCGAGGAGCGTCGTAGTAGACAACGTCTGACCACTTTTCTTCGGGGCGGTGGATCTTTTCCTCGACGAAGCGGCTGGTGTCCGCTCCATAGCGGAAGGTCATGTCCTGCAATTCGCACTCGCCGCCCTTGTCGCAGACGGGGCAATCGAGGGGGTGATTGCTTAGCAAGAATTCCAGCATCATCTTGCGGGAAGCACGAACGGCGTCGCTGTTGGTGCGCACGACCATGCCTTCGGTGGCGACGAGCGTGCAAGCGGTCTGCTGCTTCGGCGCTTTTTCGACTTCCACGAGGCACATGCGGCAAGCGGCCTGCAGCGTGAGGCCGGGGTAATAGCAGAACGAGGGAACTTCGATGCCCAACCGGCGGGTGGCTTCAATCACCAGCGTTCCGGCGGGAACTTCCACCTCGCGGTCGTCGATTTTGAGTTTTACGAGTTTCGTCTCAGCCATGGGTTCCTACCGCAAGCCGATCAACGCTTCGGCAGCTTTGTTATAAGCGCAGCGTCCTTGCAAATGATCTTCGAATTCATTGCGGAATTTCTGCACGATGCTGATGGTGGGCATTGCGGCGGCGTCGCCGAGCGGGCAGAAGGTGCGCCCGAGCATGTTTTTGGAGAGCTCGCCGATGAGGTCGATGTCTTCCGGGCGGCCGAGGCCGGCGTGGAAGCGCTCCAGCATTTTGTTGAGCCAGTGCGTTCCTTCGCGGCAGGGGATGCACCAGCCACAGGATTCGTGCGCGTAGAAATGCATGATGCGGCGGGCCATGTCCACCATGCAGGTGTCTTCGTCGATCACCACCATGCCGCCGGAGCCGAGCATGGAGCCGGCTTTGGCGATGGTGTCGTAGTCCATGGCGATGTCAATTTCGTCGGCTTTGAAGACGGGGCAGGAACTGCCGCCGGGAATCACGGCCTTGAGCTTCTTGCCGCCGCGAATGCCGCCGGCGACTTCTTCGATGAACTTTTTCATGTTCATGCCCAGCGGGATTTCATAGATGCCAGGCTTGTTGACGTGGCCTGCGACGCAGAGCAGGCGCGTGCCGCCGTTTTTGGGCGTGCCTCGATTGGCGTAGGCTTCGCCGCCTTCAAGGATGATGGAAGGAACGGAGCTGAGCGTTTCGACGTTGTTGATGATGGTAGGGCAGCCGTAGAGGCCGACGACGGCAGGGAAGGGAGGCTTGATGCGGGGATTGCCGCGCTTGCCTTCGAGCGATTCCATCAGCGCGGATTCTTCGCCGCATTCGTAAGCGCCGGCGCCGGTGTGGATCAGCAGGTCGAAATCGAAGCCGGAGCCGAGGATGTTTTTGCCGAGATAACCGCGTTCGTAGGCTTCCTCGATGGCTTTCTCGACGATGTCGAGGACGTAGCGGTATTCGCCGCGGATGTAGATGAAGCCGTTGTGGGCGTGGATGGCGCGGCCGGCGATGGTGATGCCTTCGATGAGCTGATGTGGATCCATTTCCATCAGCGGGCGATCCTTGCAAGTGCCGGGCTCGGACTCGTCGGCGTTGCAGATAACGTATTTCGGTTTCGGAGAATCCTTGGGCACAAAGGACCATTTCATGCCGGTGGGGAAGCCCGCGCCGCCGCGGCCGCGGAGGCTGGATTTCTTGACCTCGTCGATGATCTGGTCCGGGGTCATTTGCTTCAGGGCTTTATCGAGAGCCTGATAGGCGCCGTTTTGCAGCGCGACGTCAATCTTGTGCGAGTCCTTGATGCCCCATCTTTTGCTGATGAGCGGCGTTTCGAGCTTGTTGCGCTCGTGCAAGGCGCCGCTGATGACGCCCTGCGGCTCGGTTTTTTTACCCTTGTCGAGATCTTCGATGAGGCGGTCGAATTTCAGCGGCGTGACGTTCTCGTAGAAGTCGTAATTCACCTGGATGGCGGGCGCGCCGGTGCAGGCACCCATGCATTCGACTTCTTCCAGGGAGAACATGCCGTCCTGGGTGACTTCCTTGTGGCCGATTTCGAGGCGCTTCTTGGCGTGTTCGAGTAACTCGGCACCGCCGCGCAGCATGCAGGCGACATTGGTGCATACCTGCACGTGATGCTTGCCGATGGGCTTGCGGTGCAGCATCGAGTAGTAAGAGATCGTTTCTTCGATCTGGACGTTGTTGAGATCAAGGCGGCGGCCAATTTCAGCGATCAACTCATCGGAGATATGGCCGAATTCGTCCTGGCCGTACATCAGCATGGGGATGAGCGCGCTGCGCTTCACCGGATAGGCGGTTTGCAGCTTATCGAATTTTGCGGCGAGTTTGGGGCTGAGGTCCATGTCTACCTGTCCACTTCTCCGAGCACGATATCGATGGTGCCGATGGACGCGACGGTATCGGCGATCAATTGGCCCTTCACCATGAACGGCAGGGCCTGCAGATTCACGAAGGAAGGGCCGCGGAAATGCACGCGCAGCGGCTTGGGGGAGCCGTCGCTGGCAATGAAGCAGCCGAGTTCGCCGCGCGGCGACTCGGTGGGAACGTAAACTTCGCCCGGCGGCGGCGAAAAGCCTTCGGTGAAAATCTTGAAGTGGTAGATGAGCGCTTCCATCTCCGTCTTCATCTTTTCGCGTTCCGGGGGAATCACACCGGGCATTTCGGCTTTGATGGGGCCCTGGTCGCTGATCTTGTCGATGGCCTGGCGGATGATTTTGAGGCTTTCGCGAATCTCCTGCATGCGGACCAGGTAACGCGCGTAGCAGTCCGATTCCGTGCGGGTGGGTACGTTGAATTCAAATTCCTCGTAGGAGGAGTAGGGGAAGGCCTTGCGATTGTCGAAGGCGACGCCGGCGGCACGGAGGCCGGGGCCGGTGGTGCTCATGGCGATAAGGGTTTCGGCGGGGAGATAGCCAACGCCCTTCAGGCGTGCCTGCCAGATGCGGTTTTCGGTGAGAAGTTCTTCGTACTCATCCACGCGCGCAGGCATCATGTCGATGAAGCGCTTGACCTGCTCGCGCCAGCCCGCTGGGGGTTCCAGCGCCAGGCCGCCGATGCGGATGTAGCTGGTCATCATGCGTTGCCCGGCGAAACGTTCGAAGATTTTGAGGATCTCTTCGCGCTCGCGGAAACAATAGAGCATGACGGACATCGCGCCCATATCGAGCGCGTGGGTGCCAAGCCAGACCAGGTGCGAAGAGACGCGTTGCAGCTCGACCATCATTACCCGGATGTATTGTGCGCGCTTCGGAATTTCGAGGCCAAGGAGCTTTTCGACCGCCAGGCAGTACACCAGGTTGTTGCCAAGCGGATTGAGATAATCCATGCGGTCGGTGAGCGTGATGGCCTGCGAGTAAGTCTTATCTTCGCAGCTTTTTTCGATGCCGGTGTGCAGATATCCGAGGTCCGGAACGGCGGTGACGACGTTTTCGCCGTCGAGTTCCAGCAGGACGCGCAGCACGCCATGCGTGGACGGGTGCTGGGGTCCCATGTTCAGGACCATGGTTTTTGTGGTGCCGACCGCAGTTTCTACCGTTGTCATGGGCCTCAATCCGCTACGCGGGGACTATCGCGGGCCCTCCACCGGGTAATCCCGGCGAAGAGGCGCGCCTTCAAAACCATCAGGCAACAAAATGCGGCGTAAATCGGTATTGCCTTCAAAATGAATGCCGAAGAGATCAAAAATCTCGCGCTCCATCCAGTTGGCGCCTGGCCAGACGGGCTCCAGCGAATCGGCAATGGGTTGCTGGCCGCTAATGGCGGTGCGGAGGCGGATGCGCAGCGAACGCGAAATGGAAAGCAGCTGATAATTCAGTTCGAAGCGCGGCTCGGCAGGGAAGCGGTCCACACAGGTAGCGTCGCTCAACTGATTGAAATTGAGATCATCCTTGCACTGGATTGCGACGGCACGCAAGAGCTTGTGGGGGACGACAATGGTGGTTTCGCCGCGGTGCTCGACGACTCGCGAAACAGCCTCGGAATTCCATGCACGAAGGCGTTCGACCACAGCAGGAGCGTTTGCGTTGGCGAGTTCCGGCACGTTATTGAAATCCTCAAAAAGGCGCGTGGTTACTTCGGTTGCTTATTCCAGTCGAGCGCGCCCTTGTTCAAGAGATAGATGTAACCGACCAGTAGGATGGCCACATAGATCATCATTTCTATAAAGCCGAACCACCGCGTTGCGACGTTGTGGACCAGTTCCTTGAAGATGAAGGCCCAGGGATACAGGAAGATGGCCTCGACATCGAACAGGATGAACACCATGGCAACGAGGTAGAACTTCACGGAGAACGGCTCGCGCGCGTCTCCGGTGGGCGTAATTCCACACTCGTACGGTTGCTGTTTCGCCTTGTTGGGACGCTTCCATCCCACCAGGGTCGAAAGGGTGATGAGCACGCCGGCAAGAAATGCCGCCACCAGCAGGTGTATTACTAGGGGAACGTAGGCGTCTAGGCCGGTGGGACTCATATGTAAGGCGCTATAATAACGAGTGGGACGCCATGCGGTCAAATTTTCTGCGCAAAAACTTTTGCGCCGCGCGCGGCTCGGTGGACGGAATGGAAGCGGGACCACTCGGGTGAGGCAGATGGTTTTCGGGCACAATACGAATATCAAGTCGGGCGCACACACCTTTCATGTGCAGACCGAAGATCGCGGCGAATCCCACGCCTTAATTGATACGACAGTCTATTACCAGGGACGCGTGCTGCACCGCCGCACGAACAATTATCTGGATTTGCTCCCGCTCAATGAGGACTCGCTGCAGGCGCTGAAGATGCGCGTGGATGAACAGCATCGCCAGGTGTTGGAAGAGATTCGCAACGGTGAACTGGCGTTGACGGTGCCACCTGGAACCGAAGCCATGCTGAGCACAGAAAAAGGGCATGCGCCGCTGGCGGCTCTCAGGGTAGAAGATGCGCCGGCGCACGAAACGAAGTCGCGGAAACTGTCCTTGGAACTACTGAATGCGCGGAGCTGGCTGGTAGGGAAGCAGGCGACGCTGCACGTGGCTGTGCAGGAGGAGAATGGGACTCCTGTGGCCGATGCGAAGGTTTGCGCGGAAATTGAGGGAGGTGCAGTACACACCGTACACAGCAACCAGACCGGGAGTACCGGGCGCGTGACGATTTCGTTTGAAATGCCCAAACTCAGCGGAGCCGACGCGGCGCTGGTGATCCGCCTGGAAGGCTCGAATGGCTGCGCTCCTTTGCGGTATGCTTTGCGGGCCAAGCCGCGCGTTCCGGCGGTGTGACGATGAATCTTGCGGAATCCATCCAGGTGCAGGTGAACGGCGAGCGGCGGGAGTTGCGCGTCGGAATGACCGTGCGTGGACTGCTGGAGCAATTAGGACTGAATCCGGGGCGGGTGGCGATCGAATACAACCTGGAAATCCTGCCAAAGGCAAAGTGGGAAGAAACGCGGGTTGCGGCGGGGGATCGGTTTGAGATTGTGCAGTTTGTGGGAGGGGGATGAAGTAACGAGGTAGAGAGGTAACGAAGCAAAGAGAAGGCAAGAAGGTGCGGCCATTGGGCCGCGTTTTTTATTTTGAGTAGGCTAAATTCCTTCGAGCAGGTGGCCCATTTTGCGCTTTTTGGTTTGCAGGTAGGTGCGGGAAATTTTCGAGAGGCGCGGCTGGCAGGGGACGCGGGCGACGACTTTGATACCTGAAGATTCGAGCTGGCGGATTTTGTCGGGATTGTTCGAGAGCAGGCGGATGCGCTTGGCGCCGAGTTTCTTCAGGATTTTTGCGGGGAAGTCGTACTCGCGGGCATCGGCAGCGAAGCCCAGCGATTCGTTGGCTTCGACCGTATCCATGCCACCGTCCTGAAGTTCGTAGGCGCGCAGCTTGTTCATCAGGCCGATGCCGCGGCCCTCCTGCGGCAGATAAAGCAGGATGCCGGAAGGGGCTGCGGCGATTTTTTTCAGGGAAAGTTCGAGTTGAGCGCGGCAGTCGCAGCGCTGCGAAGTCAGGACGTCTCCAGTGAGGCATTGGGAGTGGACGCGGACGAGCGGGGCGACATGGCTTCTAAGGTTGCCGCGGACCAGTGCGACGGCTTCTTCGTTGGGGCCGTTGCCTTCGAAGCCGTAAATCGTGAAGCGGCCGAATTTGGTGGGTAGGGCGGCTTTGGCGGCGAGGCGCAGGGAGCGCTTTGTGCCCGGCTTGGTCTTGGTAGTGGGAGATTTTGTGGTCATGGGAAAAGTTGAGTATAGCAGGGAGCGCAATCGCCGCAGGAAGGGATGAGCAATCCGCCGGGATTCTTTACAATGGTGACAAGCTCGGCTAGCGTTAGCTGCGCACCTCATGGATACGACGCTGTCAATCCGGGAACTGTTGTTCACGCTACTGCTCAAGGTGGGCGTGGCGGCCTCAATTGCCGCGCTGCTGGCGCGGTGGGGCACGTTTCGACGAGTGTTGTTCACGGAAGAGAGGGATGCGGACCAAAAGCTGAAGTTGATGTTGTTCATGACGCCGCCGCTGATTTTGGGAGTGACGCTGCGCCTGGTGAGACCGTACTACAGTTTTGCGGATCTGGCGCTGGAAGGCGCGTTCCTGATGGGGTTGCTGGGCGGGCGCGTGGTGGGTCCCATCGGCGGGGCGATTATCACCATTCCGGCGCTGATGGCGCATGAGTGGCTGGGAATGCCGGCGGCGTCCACCGCGGGATTGCTGGGCGGCTTGATTCGTCAGGTGATTCCCGACAAAGAGACGCTGTGGAACTTCGGGCCGTTCACCTTCTTGAATATTCCGAAGGCGTTGATGCGCATGATCAGCAGCGCGGAGATCATGTGGGAAATGCTGCCGCTGCTGACGTGCGTCGGGTTGGAGCTGGGACGCGTGGCGCTGGTGCTGGCGACGAAGCCGAAATGGTTGTTTGCCATTGACCCCCACTGGAACTGGCAGTTGTGTCTGGTGGTGATTGCGACGCTGATGTCCGTCGCTGCGCCCCTGAAAATCTGGAACAACACCCGGATTGAGATGAACCTCGAGCGCCACCAGCAGTTGCTGCTGCGCGCGAGGATGGATGCACTTTCGAGCCAGATTAACCCCCACTTCCTGTTCAATACGCTAAACACGGTGTCCGCGCTGATCCGCATTGATCCGGATACGGCCCGGACCGTGGTGCTGAAATTGAGCAACATTCTGAGACGGCTCCTGAGGAAGCACGAGACGTTTGTGCCGCTGCGCGAAGAGTTGTCGTTTATTGACGATTATCTGGATATCGAGGTGGCGCGCTTCGGCGATGACAATCTGGACATCGTGAAAGAGATTGACGAAAACACCCTGGAGACATTTATCCCCAGCATGCTGCTGCAGCCCATGGTGGAAAACAGCCTGAAGCACGGACTGGCGCCGAAGCTCGAGGGCGGACGCATTCTGCTGCGGACGCGGAGCAGCAAGGGGCGGCTGATTATTGAAATTGCCGACAATGGTGTGGGCATTTCGGAAGAGAAGATGCCGCACGTATACGTCGAGGGGATCGGGCTGAGCAACGTGCGGGAGAGGCTGCATGTGCTCTATGGCGAGGATTTCCATTTGCAGATTGAGAGCCGCGAAGGGCAGGGAACGACTATCCGGATCGAGGTGCCGGAATTGGCGCCAGCAATACCGGAGGTCAGCGTTTTCTAGGCGAAAGGAAAAAGGAACGAAGTAACGAAGTCGAAAAAGGGCCAGACGGTACGGCAAGGAAATCCCAAATACTGAGAAATCAAGGGATTGGAAGAGGAGTACGAAATACCTCTTGACACTGTGCACGTTTGTACGGTAATTTCCGTTATGACAGAAATGAATGAAATACCTAAAACGACACTCACGCCTGTAGAGCAGAAATTCGTTCTCCACTGGGGCGAAATGGGCACCAAGTGGGGCATCAACCGCACGGTGGCGCAGGTCCATGCGCTGCTGTTTCTCTCCTCGAAGCCCCTGCCTGCCGACGAAATCTCCGAGACGCTTTGCGTGGCGCGCTCCAACGTGAGCACCAGCCTGCGCGAATTACAGGGCTGGGGCATCGTGCGGCTGGTGCACGTGCTGGGCGACCGGCGCGACCATTTCGAGACCACCAAGGACGTGTGGGAGATCTTTCGCACTGTTTCCGAAGAGCGCAAGCGGCGGGAGATCGACCCGACGCTGCGCGTGCTGGCGGAGTGCGTGCAGGAATTGAAGGGTGCGCCTGCGGGCGATGTGCACACGCGCGAACGGTTGGAAAGTATGCTGGAGTTTTTGACCACGATGAGCGGGCTGTTTGAAGAGATTCTGCGCATGCCGGCGGGGACGCTAAAGGGCGTCGGCAAATTGCGCGGCAAGGTGATTACGTTGCTCGGCGACAAGAAGAAAGCGGGCTGAAGAAGTGGCGAGTCGCGAGTCGGAGAGAAGATTCAACACAGAGGCCACCGAGGAGGAACGCGCAAAGGAAGAGATCGAGACCGATGAGAGCTAACGGCTAACGGTTCATAGCCTATGACTCAAGGCCCACGGCTGAGCGGAGCGACCATGATTTCGCTGGCAGATGAGTATACAGACGGGAAAGGGCGACACGCGCGAGGTTGGCTGTTTTTCGACGCGGAATGCACGTTTTGCACGCGGCTGGCGCGATGGATTGCTCCGATCCTGGCATCGCGTGGTATGGCTGTGGCACCGCTACAGGATCCACGCGTAGGCGCGCTGCTGGGCATCAGCAGGAAAGATCTTCTGAGGGAGTTGCGGTTCCTGTGGTCGGACGGCACGCAGTATGGAGGCGCGGACGCAGTTCTCGCGGTGGCGCGGGAAATCTGGTGGGCGCGGCCGTTGGTGTGGTTCTCGAAGATTCCCGGAGCGATGAAGTTGATGCAGGAAGGTTACCGCTGGGTGGCCGAACGGAGAAGTTGCGTGGCGGCTCAGTGCTCGGTTGTGGTTTCTCCTCCCAGATAGTCGCTGGCAAATCTAGTTCACGTTCCGCAGAGAAAGCTGCAGGTGTGTCCATGCGATCCGCGGCGAGGCATTGGTTCACGGAAGAGGCAAGGCAGGCTGGGTGGTTATCGGCGGCTGCCTGCGTAATTGTGGCGTCTGCGTGCCTGAGGATAGCAAGTGCGGCACGCGGGGGCGAGAGCGTGGTGCTGGTTTATTTGCTGCTTCCGGTTGGCCTCGGATGCGTCGCTGTAGGGGCGCTGAACTTTCGCCGTTGGCATAGCTTCCGGGAATCGATGAATGCGTGTTTGGCGGCGGTTGTCAATACCTACAGGCTGCTTGGTACGCTTGCGCTGATCGTTTTGGCGTTTTCCCTATTGCTTGGGCCGTTGTTTCTCTACCTCCTGGCTGTGCTCATTTATGCCTCAATATATTTGGCGTTTTACATTTCGGCGAGCTTTTTAATCGCGATGGTGCTGGCGTGGGCGGCGGGGGCAGTGCTCTATGGGTTGCTGTGGTTAATGCGGTATGCGGGCGAGTTGGGGCGAGGAGATTCAGCCAGCAAACAAGAATCACCAAGAGTGCTGCGAGCGGTGGTTTAAGGAGGAGCAATGGCCGGCAAAATGGGCAGCATCTGGCGTTGGGACGGAAGGGTGACTCGGGGCAGGTATGCCATGTTCGGGGTTTGTGGTGTGGCCATCAAGCACAATCTCGACCGGCTGCTGGCAACAGAGTATGGGCTGCGCTGGGGAGTTTGGAACTATCTGGATCCCCTGAACCGTGCCGCACATTTTGCCCCGTTGACCAGCAATGAAAAGCACTTTCTGTCGGTGCTTTTGCTGACCGCCCTGCCTTTCGTTTGGGTAGGCATCATGCTGACGGTGAAGCGCCTCCGCGACGCCGGCCAGCCCTTGTGGCTGACGCTGTTGTTTTTTGCTCCCATCGTGAACCTGATTTTTTTTGCGTTGCTATGCGCGACGCCGAGCAGAGTGGAAAGCACGACGACGGGCTTTGACAAAACGGTCCTTGAGCCCGGAACCAACTATTGGCCGACGAGCCGCACGGGGAGCTCCACGACGGCTGCGGTGATTGCGGGGCTGCTGGGGATCGTCGTGACCTACGGCGCTTTGAGGTTCGTGGGTGTTTACGGGCTGACGTTGTTCATCTCGCTGCCGTTCGTGATGGGCTACCTGTCAGTGTTGATTTACAGCCGGACGCAGCGCGTGGAATTCGGCGACGTGGTGCGTCTGGTGAGTTTCTCCCTGCTGGTGGCCGGCGTGGGGATTACGGCGATTGCGGTGGAAGGCATCATCTGCATCCTGATGGGGGCGCCGCTGGCGTGGCTGATCGCGTTTTTCGGTGGGCTGGCGGCACAGGCGATTCATGGACGGCAAAATTCGCCGCAGGTCACGCCGTCTACGTACGCGGCGGTGTTGTTCACGCTGCCGCTCTTATTGGGAGTGGAGCATGCATCGCCGCCACCGGTGCCACGCTTTCAAGTGCACACCAGCATTGAGATTGCCGCCCCGCCGGACGTGGTGTGGAAGCGAATCATTCAATTTCCGGCGCTGCCTCCGGCGAAGGAATGGCCTTTCAACTTCGGCATTGCATACCCAATTGAGGCGCGGTTGAGCGGCGAGGGTTTGACGGCAGACCGCGAATGCCGCTTTTCAACCGGCAGCTTCAAGGAGCCGATTCTGGCCTGGGAGCCGGGGAAGCATTTCGCGTTCGCGGTGGCACAGGAGCCGCTGTTGATGAAGGAGACGTCGCCGTACAAGGAGATCCATGTGCGGCATCTGGAGGATCACGATTTTCAGCCGGAACGCGCCGACTTTGTGTTGGTCCCGTTGGCCAACGGCGGCACGCGGCTTGAAGGCACGACCACCTACACGAACAAGATGTGGCCTGGCGCGTATTGGCGGTTGTGGACGGACGCGATTATCCACCGGATTCATTACCGGGTGTTTTCCCACGTGAAGGGATTGGCGGAGACCGACGTGCGACGAAACAGGGAAGTTGCAGAAAGGCAGCAGCCCTAAGTCTGAGGCGACATCGGCGATTAGCGGGCGGCTTGGGTCGAATAGGCGGATTCTAGGACTTGCTCGTAGTAGCGCTCGTACATGGGGATGACGTCGTTGGCGCAGAATTTCTTCTTGGCGTGGATGCGGGCGAGTTGACCCATTTCGCGACCGCGATCGGGACGGGATAGAAGATCGATGGCGTATTTGGCGGCGGTTTTCACATCACCGGGTTCGACCAGGTAGCCGTCAATACCGTGCTCGATGACTTCGGGGACGCCGCCGGCATTGGTGGCAATTACGGGAACTTCGCAGGCCATGGCTTCGAGAGCGGCGAGGCCGAAGGATTCGAGCTGTGAGGGAAGCAAGAATAAGTCAGCCTGGCCGAGCTTTTCCTTGATCCCGTTTTGCTTGCCTAGGAAGAGAACATCCTTTTCGACGCCGCGCTTTTTGGCCAATTCTTCGGCCGGAACACGGTCCGGGCCGTCGCCAATCATCACCAGCTTCGCGGGCATTTTTTCGCGGACGAGTGCGAAAATTTCGATGGCATCGAGGATTCGTTTTACGGGACGGAAATTCGAAAGATGCATCAGGATGGGCTCGCCGTTAGGGGCCCATTCGGCGCGCAGTTCGGGATTTGGCCTGCGCACATACAGGTCGCAGTTCACGAAGTTCGGAATCACTTCGATGGGGCGCTTGATGGCGAACTCCTCGACGGTGCGGCGCAACAGGTAGCGGGAAATACAGGTGACGCCGTCGCTTTGCTCGATGGAATAGCGCGTCATGGGCAGGAAGTTCGGGTTGTTTCCGACGAGGGTGATGTCCGTGCCGTGGAGCGTGGTGATGAAGGGCAGGCGGCGCGGGGCGAACATCTGGCGCGCGAGCAGGGCGCTGACCGAGTGGGGAATCGCGTAATGCACGTGGAGAATGTCGAGCGATTCCTTCTCGAAGACTTCCAGCATTTTGACGGCGAGTGAAAGGGTGTAGGGCGAGTGGTCAAAGAGTGGGTATTGGACGACTTCGGCTTGGTGGAAGTGGATGCGCGGGTCGTTCAGGTTCATGCGGATGGGCGGGGCGTAGGTGATGAAATGCACATCGTGACCGCGGGCGGCAAGCTCCTGCCCGAGCTCGGTGGCGACGACGCCCGAGCCGCCGTAAGTGGGGTACCCTGTGATACCAATGCGCATGTGACCCGTGAACCGTGTGCTCCGCCGAAGTGGCGTACCATGTTTCCTGCTGCATGGTACAACGATTAGACGCAAGGGAGACGTATATCGTGACACGGCTGGCGGGGAAAGTGGCGGTCATCACCGGCGGGGGCACGGGGATTGGGCGGGCCATCGCGCTGGCGTTTGCGCGGGAGGGGGCGCGGGTGGCGGTGGCCGGGCGTCGCATGGAGAAATTGCAAGAAACTGTTGCCGTTTTGAAACAAATGGGGAACGAGGCCTTGGCCGTGGAATGTGACGTTACCAATGCCGAGGATATGGAACGGCTGGCGAAGGAGGCGGAGGATTGTTTCGGAAACGTGAACGTTTTGGTGAATAATGCCGGTGCATTGAGCGTTTCGACGGTAGAGACCATTTCGGAAGCAGACTGGGATCGTGTGGTGGCCACAAATCTGAAGGGTCCTTTTCTGATGTCGCGGGCGGTGCTGCCGGCGATGCGACGAGCGGGGGGCGGCTCGATTGTGAATATTGGATCTGTGTTGGGAATCGCGGCGATCCGGGATCGCGCGGCGTATTGCGCGGCCAAGGGCGGGGTGGCTATGCTGACAAAGGCGATGGCGCTGGACCACGCAACGGACAAGATTCGCGTGAATTGCGTGTGCCCTTCAATCGTGGAATCGGATATGACGCAAGGCCTTTTTGCGGAAACGGAAGCGGGGCGCAAGGCGCGGGAAAGCCGGCTGGCAACGATTCCGCTGGGACGATTTGGGAAGCCTGCGGATATTGCCGGGATAGCAGTGTTCCTGGCATCGGACGCGTCTTCCTGGATGACGGGAACGGTGATACCTGTGGATGGCGGCGTGACCGCCAGTTAAAGGGGAGTTAAGAGAGGCGAGACGAATGTCGCGAAAAATGACGGCGGAAGAGAAAAAGGTCACCGAAATGGTGCGCCGGCGAATAAAAGAGAGCAAATCATCGGAGTTGCTGGGATTTGACGTGGAAAGCGTGCACGACGGGCGGGCCATTTTCCGGCTGGATGTGCGGCCGCGACATAAGCAGATTCACGGGGTGGTGCACGGGGGAATCCTGGCGGCGCTGGCGGATACCGCGGCGGCGATTGCGGCGTACACGGTGATCCCACGGGGCGTGGAAATCGCCACGCTGGAGCTGAAGATTAACTACATGGAGCCGGTGCCGGGCGGGCGAGTGAAGGCGGACGCCCGGGTGCTGCGGAAGGGGCGGAATTTTATTGTGACGGAATGTGAGATCTTCAATGAGGACGGCACGATGGCTGCGAAGGCGTTACTGACGTTTTCGGCCGCGCGTGGGCATGCACTAAAGTAACCCGTCGCTCGAGTTCCGTGATGCGAAGAGGAAGAAGGCTGAACGCAGAGACGCAGAAGCGCAAGGCGCAGAGAAATTCGCACCCTCCAATCCGGAGGGCGCGGCACCCCAAGGCCGGCAGGCTGAAGCCCGCCGCTACTTATTCGTCGCCGCCGAGGGCGGATTCTTCGCCGTCTTTGTAGACGTATTTGATGTAGCGCTTGAAGATCATCAAATTTGGCGCGCCTGTGCGTGTCAGCTTGATGCAATCGCGATCATACCATTCGATATTACCGCGCAATTCTTCTCCGTTGGACAGCACCACGACCATGGGGGTGCGTCCCTGCATCTGCTTGACCCAATAAAAATTCTCAGCGTGAGTGACTTCCGGAGGGGCGGGTTTTTTGCTCGGTACGGGCCCGTTATTGCCATGAGGTGGGCGGGGTGGAGCCGGCTCCTTGAGTTCCGCAAAGCCGGGACGGTACATGCGGCGGTTCACCATGACTGCTCCTTCATTAAATTGGGAAGTTTCCTAGTCTTGTGATGCAAAGAAAGGGCTTTGGGTTTCGTTTATTATGACGCGCCGGGCGGAAGAAAGATAGAAGGGCCTAGCGGCGCGCGGGCGGGGCGGAAGCCGGGGGCGTGAGAGAAGCGGCGAGGGCGTCGAGACCCAATTGACGGTTGAGATTCCGCCGAGCGCCAGCGGCCAACTCGTCCACGCCGGAAATTGCGCGCATGACCCATTCGGAGTTCATCCCGAGCGCCAGAGCTTCGAGTTCCCTGGCCAGGTTCGGATTACGGAGTTGCGGCGATTTCAGGCCGGCAGTGAGTTCGAGGAGATCGGAGAGAAGGCCGTAAAAGTCGGCGAGGAGATCCTCGAAGGAGGATTCGCGGTCTTTCGCGAGCTGGTTGGTGTCGGCAAAGAGCTGAGAGAAGCCTTGGCCGCGCGCGGACCGGTCGAGGATGCGCAGGAGGGCGCGGCGGCGCTCGACGACGGCTTCGACGTTCATTTCGGAGGCGAGGCCGGGGCTGCCTTCGGAAAGTTGGGCGGCGAGCTTGATTTCGGCGGGTTTGCGCTGGCCCTGGGCTTTCAGGATGCGTTCGACCTCGGCCTGCGGCAGCGGGGCGAAGTGAAACTGCATGCAGCGGGAAACGATGGTGGGGAGCAGATTGAACGGAGAAGGGGCGGTGAGAATCAGGGTGGCGGAGCCGGGTGGCTCTTCCAGGATTTTCAAAAAAACGTTGGAAACATCGGTGCGCATGGTTTCGGCACCGTCCAGGATAAAAACGCGACGTCGGCCCATGGCCTGAAAATAAGCAGCGCGCTGCACGGCGCGAAGCTGTCCGATGCGCAAAACGGGGCGCGCGACCGGCGATTTGAGGCGAACCGGATCGGGGACGAGCGCCCAGACGTCGGGATGGGTCTGCAGGATCAGCGGCGTGCGTTCCACGGTGGCAGCGTCCGCGCTTTCACCGCGTTCGGCTAGGCCCCGGGTGATTAGATCGGGCAGGTTGGCAAGTTGCGCGATGCGCTGGCAGGTTGAGCATTCACCGCAGAAGTCGTCTTTGAGGCGCTCGCAATTGGCGGCCTGAGCGAACATGCGGGCGAGCGTGAATTTGCCGACACCGCGCGGGCCGGTGAAGAGCATGGCGTGGGGCACGCGTTCCGCGCGCAGGGCGCCCCGTAGGGCCGCCACCATCGCTTCATTGCCCAGAAATTCGGAAAAGCCCATGCCTCAGCCTTTTTGCCAGTTTTCCAGAAGCGGCTTCACAGCTTGCAGGCATTCGGCAGCAATGTCCTCCGGAAGGCGCAAGCCGTTGTTCTGGGCATCGTAGCACTGAATGGTGGCCCAGGGACGGCTGCGGGAGAGCATGTCGTACATCTCGGCTGCGTCCTCGAGGTGGCGGAGGTTCTTTTCGAGGATATCGTGTTTTGCGGAGGTGTAGCTGCGCTCGCTTTTGAGGGCGACGAGTTTCTGCGCTTGGCTGGGCGGAACACGCAGGTAAAGGATCAGGTTTTCGCGCGGCAGGCCGTAGATGGTGTATTCGAGGTGCTCGATCCAGCGGAGAAATTCGGCGCGCTTTTCGGGAGCCGCGCGGGCGACTTGATGGGCGAGATTGGAGCCGACGTAGCGATCCACAAGGACAATTTTTCCGGCGTTGAGCGAGGATTCCAGGCGGGGTTTGGCTTCGAAACGGTCACCAGCATAGAGCAGCGCCGAGAAGTGCGGGTCGACGCTGTCGAGGGAGCCGAAATCGCCGTTCAGGAATTTGCCAACCATCGTGCCGAACCACGATTCGTATTGAGGAAAGCCGGTCAAATAGACGGCGTGTCCGAGCCCCTGGAGCGAATGTTCGAGGAGTCTGGCTTGAGTGTGTTTTCCGCTACCGTCGATACCTTCGATGGCTATCAGTAAACCGCGCGTTGTCATGTCTTCCTGGATGGGCCGGGGCAGACTAC
>Ga0335082_10000293_pt1 | contig 50781 bp, 35 predicted proteins | sample Lox_Sample_41_FD_206718 | JGI IMG/M metagenome (GOLD analysis project Ga0335082, IMG submission 206718) | Soil microbial communities from Loxahatchee National Wildlife Refuge, Florida, United States - Lox_Sample_4.1 | ecosystem: Environmental > Terrestrial > Soil > Wetlands | place: USA... | reverse complement strand
TCGACGTTGTTCGGTATTCGCTCCGTGTAGTCAATCATGATTTACTCCCCTCAGAAGCCTGCGCGGTTCCTGGACGCTAAACGCGGTCCCACTGGAACTTGACCGGTATTCCCGTTCCGTAAACCTTCAGTGCTCCGTTCGCTCCAACAGCGTTTGGTCGATTGAAGATCCAGTTCTGCCAGGCGGAGAGGCGCCCGAAAATCCGCGTCTCGACCGTTTCTGTTCCGCCGAAACGCAAGTTGGCCTCGAGGCCGGTCAGGGCGTCGGGCGATTGTGCCGTCCGCGATTCGATGGCTTGGCGAAGCTCGTCTTCCCAGTCGAGATCGTCGGGAGCCGCGCTGACGAGACCACGTTCCAACGCTTCACGGGGCGAAATCGGTTTGCCAATCTCGCCTCGAAGGGATTTGAGCGTATCGTTGTCGCCGTAGAAGCGCGTGGCAAGCCGGCTGACTTGGCTCACCATGGGCAGCGGGCCAAAGTTCATGGACGAGAGTGTAAGTGAAGCGGGTGTGTCCGTTTCTTCCGCGTCGCGCATGTAGGTGCGATCGGAAGCGAGCGCAAGTTCAAGGAGCGTGCCCGCGAAACATGAGCTTGGCTCCACGATTGCGAACAGGGAACGCGAAGTGACGTCAATCCGCGCCAACGTGCGGCGGAGCATGCCCAGCACTTCGCGAAAGAACCAGTGATCCTGATGTGCCAGCAGGAAGTCATCGAACGCTACCACCGCGCTGGGGTTGCCGGCTGTTTTGAAGAGCCAAAGGCCCAGGTCGAGTTCGCATGTGCGCAGCGAAAGAACTGCGTCGTCCAGTTCGCGCGCCATTTGCAACGGCCACCAGGTGGCTCCGGCGGAAAGAGCAGCTTCAATGGAAAGCGCGCCGCCGATTTCCGGGGCCTTCACCGTAATCGACGCGGTTCGCGCATCACGATTGACGAGAACGTCCACGTATTCGTAGTGAACGCCGGCGTCGTCGATCCTGCGGCGGAGCGGCGTGAGCGAAATGCCATTTCCTGAATCCGGCCGGTCGCTCGCGGCGGCGAGTTCCACAGCGCGTTTCTTTACTTCGTCGCCGAATTGCTGCGGCTTGACGATCTGGTCGACCAGTTTCCAGTCTTTCGCCCGCTGTCCCCTCACCCCGTCGGGATTCGTGCAGAAAATATCCGCCAGATCGCGGCGGACTTTGCGCTTGTCGGTGACGCGGGTGAGTCCGCCGGTGCCGGGAAGCACGCCGAGTAGCGGTAATTCGGGGAGACTGACCGCAGAAGAGCGGTCATCAACCAGAAAGATTTCGTCACACGCCAGAGCGAGTTCGTAGCCCCCGCCCGCGGTTGTTCCATTGCACGCCGCCAGGAATTTGAGGCCCGAATGCGTGCTGGAATCCTCCATCCCATTTCGCGTTTCGTTGGTGAACTTGCAGAAATTCACCTTCCACGCGTGCGAGGAAAGGCCCAGCATGTAGATATTCGCGCCCGAGCAGAACACGCGGTTCTTGCCACTGGTAACGATCACGGAACGGATTTCAGGGTGCTCGAAACGAATGCGCTGCAGCGCGTCGTGCAGTTCGATATCCACACCAAGGTCGTAAGAATTCAGCTTCAGCTTGTAACCGGGCCGCACGCCGCTGTCTTCCGCTACGTCCATCGTGAGCGTGGCAACGGGTGCGTCAAACGAAAGACGCCAATGTTTGTATTTTGCGGGTTCGGTTTGATAGTCGACCGAACCCAGCTTTTCCTGCAGGCCTTGTGCCGCGACGGTGTCCACAGACCCTCCTAAAGACGTGCAGCTTCTACCATCGATTGCAAGCTACGCAGGCTGTCTTCCACGGAGTCGCCTGAAGTGTTCAGGAAGGCGTCTGCCCGGCGGTAGAGCGGTTCGCGCGCTTCAAGAATGCGGCGCAGATCAGCCATCGCCCCTTTGTTTCCCGCCATTGCCCGAAAATCGCCTTGCGCGATGACCCTCGCCATATGTTCCTCAGGCTGAGCCTGGATCCAGATGGTGTAGCAGCTCGAGAGCAACAGGTCGTAGCTCTCCCGTTCAGCGACGATGCCGCCGCCTACCGACAAGACGGCGCGACTGTGTTCGCGCAGGGCCCGTTGAAGAACACGGTACTCAATCGAGCGGTAGCCGTTCTGCCCGTACAGCGAGAAGATATCGGTCAGACGCATGCCGGTCTCTCTCTCGATCTCGCTGTCGACCTCCACAAAGGGTATTTCCAGAGCCGCCGCGAGTCGCGCGCCGAGTGTCGATTTGCCGGCTCCACGAAGCCCGATAAGCGCAAACCGTTCGCGGCGGGCCGATTCATGGGGCAGAAACTCACGCTGAATGCGTGAAACCACTTCCGGCAGTACCCCAACGGGTAGCCGGCCGATCAGCGTGCGCAGCGCTTGCTGCTCCGGCGCTTCGGGCGCGGCCGTTTCGAACAATTCCCGCAGCGTTGCGCCCAGGCTGATCGCGATTCGGCGTAGCAGCGCGATCGAGACGTTGCCCTCGCCGGATTCGATTTGCGCCAGGTGACGCTCTGAGATGTCGGATTCTTGGGACATGGTCTTGCGGGTCATGCCGCGGCGATTGCGATATTCTCGGACGCGTGTTCCCAGCCAAAGGAGAAATTCATGCTCGGACGGACGGGAAAGAGCGGGTTTGGCGGAAGCGGCGCGGATTGACGAGGGTGTACGCATATTAGGCAATGGAGCGAGCACTATAATACATGCGCGGACTCGGGCGTCCAAGCACAAACCGTCAATGGTGCCTCCATTTCGTGGGCCCTCCATAGAAAACGAATAAAACAGCTAAAAAATGACCGATGTCAGCGGCTGGGTAGTACGGTGTTGGACATGCAATATAATGCAATGTCCGTTTTACCTCAGCTCCCGCCTCGGCTCCCGGTCTCGAGCCGGTCGGACATCGCCGATGGTCCGCAGATGGCTTGACGGTTCGCTAGTCGCAGTCGGTGGTTGTGATATTATCGCCGCGACATCGTGGTCTGGCGCCCGCCTCGCCTATCCCCCCGGAGGGTCCGATGAACAAGACATTCAAATGGATCATTATCGCCGTTGTTGCCCTGATCCTCATTCTCGTAATCCTGCCGTTCCTGATTCCCGTCAATAAGTTTCGTCCGACGATCGAAGCAGAAGCCTCGAAGGCTCTTGGCCGCAACGTGAAACTGGGCAATTTGAGCCTCTCGATCCTGGGAGGTTCGCTGGGCATCGACGATCTTTCGGTAAGTGACGATCCAAAATTCAGCTCGAGCCCATTTCTCACCGCAAAAAAGGTGAAGGTCGGCGTGGAGCTTATTCCCTTGATCTTCTCGCAGCAGGTTAACGTCACGGAGATTACGATTGTCGAGCCGCAGGTGACAATGCTCAAAGATCCCAGCGGCCGTTGGAACTTCTCCTCAATCGGAGGAGCCGACAGCAACAGCAACCCTGCGCCCTCTGACAAGAAGCCGTCTGGCTCCGCCGGCGGCAACGCTCAATCGGTCTCGATCAAGGAACTGAACCTGGAGGACGGCAAGATCACCTTAGGCAGCACGACTTCGCAGAAACGCACCGTGTATTCGAAAGTGAAACTGAAGGCCAGCGACGTGGCCACAACCAGCAGCTTCCCGATTGCCTTCTCGATGGAAGGACCCGGCGGCGGCACCTTGAAGCTCGACGGCAAAGTCGGCCCTGTCGATCCCAAGGACGCGGCACTGACGCCTCAGAATGTGAAATTGACAATCAACAATTTGAATCTCGCCTCCACCGGTTTCCTCGATCCGTCCCTTGGGCTGGCAGGCCTGGTAGACATGGACGCGAACCTGGTGAGCCAGAGCGGGAAGATGGCAACCAAGGGCAAGCTGACGCTGGCGAAGGCCGTGCTTGTGCAGGGCGGAAAGCCTTCTGGCGTCCCGGCGGTCATTAACTTCGATACCGTTTACGACTTGGCTGCGGGTAGCGGCGTGCTGAATCCTTCCTCATTGAATATCGGAAACGCCAAGTCCAGCCTGAGCGGCACTTACAAATCGGTTGGCGATGATTTCGTTCTCGACATGAAGATCAACGGCCAAGGATTGCCGGCGACCGATCTGGAAGCGTTCCTTCCTGCACTTGGAATCAACCTGCCTTCGGGATCCAAATTGAGCGCGGGAACTCTCAGCACGAACCTCCATGTAACCGGGCCCACCAATCGCTTGGTAACCGATGGCAACATCGGCCTCTTCAACGGAAAACTCTCGGGATTTGACCTTGGGCAGAAAATGTCGGGTGTGGCGGCACTCGCCGGTATCAAAACGGGCAAGGACCTGGATATTGAGAAGCTCACAACGAACGTTCACATGGCCCCGACGGGCCTCAAAGCCGACGATCTCAATCTTGTCGTCCCAACTCTCGGAACTGTCGTAGGAGGCGGAACTCTGGATTCCGGGAACAATCTGAACTTTAATGCCGTCGCAACCGTCAGCTCCGCGATCGTCAACAACGCGGCCGGCGGCGCGATGGGCGGATTGAACCAGGTTCTGGGCGGCGGCTCGAACTGCAAAAATGGCGGCATAAAGGTTCCGTTCCAGATTCACGGTACCGCGTCCAACCCGCAGTTCGTGCCTGACGTCGGCGGCGCCACCGCAAATCTGTTGAAATCCGAATTGAGCTGCGCTGGCGGCGGCGCGGGCAACGTGCAGGGAATCGCCACCGGTCTTGCAGGAGGCAAGGCGGGCTCCACCTCCGATGTGGTGAACTCGCTGGGCGGATTGCTGGGTGGGAAGAAGAAAAAGCCCTAGCCGGGGGGAAGCCCCCTGCCGGGCCGCTTCCTACTTTCTCACGTGCTGCCGATTCTACGGCTGCGTTGCGGCTGGTAACTCGTTTATACTTACCGGCATACCTTTTTGAGGAGCAGTCGCAAGAACGCATTGCCGCAGGGGCACGTGAGGTTGAATGGACGACCCAAAAGCCAAGAAGGGTAGTCGGGACGATCTGGGCATCGGCCGTCCTCAAGGCATCGGCGTGCCCGCTAAGGGCGATAGCTCGGCCAATAACACCTCTCCGGACCCGTTAGACGGCGCTACTCTTGCCGACATTCCGCCGACTCCGCCTCCTCCTTCGAAATCGACGGGAGCCAAGCCGCCCGTCGACAATCCTGACGCCACCTTCATCGACAGCATGCCGGGGACGCCGCTGCCGGGCACTCCGGGGTCCGGTTCCGGCCCGCGGCCGATTTCCGGCGTGTACATGAAGGAAGCTATTCTCCAGCCCGGCGACGTGATTGGCGGGCGTTACGAGATTCTCCTGTTGCTCGGGGAAGGCGGCATGGGCGCGGTCTACAAAGCCTTGGACCGCGAAGTGGAGCGGACCGTCGCCTTGAAACTAATTCGGCCGGAACTGGCTTCGAATCCCTCCATCCTTGCGCGCTTCAAGCAAGAGCTCCTCACCGCGCACCAGGTCACCCACAAAAACGTCATCCGCATCTACGACCTTGGCGAAGCCGAGGGTGTGAAGTTCATCACCATGGAATACGTCGAAGGTTCGGATCTTCGGCGCATCCTCGTCGATAACGGCAAGTTGCCGCCCGAGCGCGCCATCGAGACCATCCGCCAGGTGTGCAAAGCTCTGGACGCGGCGCACACTGCCGGCGTCATTCACCGCGATTTGAAGCCTCAGAACATCATGCAGGAGGCTAAGACAGGCCGCATCCTCGTAATGGACTTCGGCTTGGCGCGCACCATTGAAGGCGACGGCATGACGCAGACCGGCGCGCTCCTCGGCACCATCGAGTACATGTCGCCCGAACAGTCGATGGGCAAGTCGCTCGACCAGCGCTCCGACATTTTCGCTGTCGGTCTGATCTTCTACGAACTGCTGACCGGCAAGACGCCGTATAAGGCCGACACCGCTATGGCCAGCCTCCTGAAACGCAATCAGGAGCGCGCCAAGCCCGCCGCGGAGCTTGACACTTCAATCCCCAAGGGGCTCAGCGACATCGTCTCCAAGTGCCTGGAGCGCGACTTGGAGCACCGTTACCAGTCCGTCCAGGAAATCCAGCTGGATCTCGACGCCTACGAAGGCCGTCGGCCTACCCTTGCGTCCATTCCCATCCCCATTCCTGCGCCCGTGCAACCAGCGTTTCAGTGGAAGTGGGTGGCCATCGGCTCCCTCGTGGTGGCGGTTGTGGGTGGTGGCTGGGCCCTGAAATCGGGTGTGCTCCGGTCGGGAACAAACGGCGTCGTCAGCGAAAACAAAGGGCCGGAACTTTCTCTCGCGGTCTTGCCGTTTCAAAACGATTCGGGCGATGCGTCGCAGGATTCGTTGGGCGCGAGCCTGGCCGACATGCTCAACACCGCGATTGGGCAATCCGCTCATCTGCGCGTCGTTTCGCCGGGCCGCATGCATCAGATCTTCTCCGATTTGCATATCACGCCGGGCGCCCAGCTTGATCCCACGACGATCACCAATATCGCCAAATTTGGCAACGCAGACACCGTCGTTTCCGGCAAATTCCTGAAATTCGGCGACCAGATCCGCATCGAAGCGCGTGTCCAGGATTTAAAACAGGGTCGCGACGTGCCTTTGAAGGTGGATGCCGCCAGCGAAAAAGATGTTTTCAAGGCCGTCGACCAGCTCGCCGACCTCATCCGCCAGAACATCTCCATTTCCTCCGACGTGCAGAAAGAGCTGAAGGCTAGCTCCTACCAGCCCACTTCGAAATCGCCGGAGGCTCTGCGCGCTTACATGCAGGGACTCAGGCTGCGTCGCGAAGGTAAAAACCTTGATGCCGTGAAGATGTTCCAGACGGCCGTCGATAAGGACCCGGACTTCGCCCTGGCCTATGCGGGCCTGGCAGACACGAATTCAGCCCTGGGATACGATTCGCAGGCCGAGCAGGCTTCCCGCCAGGCCGTCGATTTGAGCACGCAGCTTCCGCTGACGGAACGCTACCTCATCGAAGCCAATCACGCGCGAGTGATGAAGGACAACAAGAAGGCTCTGGAGACCTACGAGAAGCTTGCGGCCAGCCTTCCCGGTGACACCGACGTGCAGTACAACCTGGGTAGTTTGTACCTCGACGCGGGGAATCACGATAAGGCCCGGCCGCTCTTTGCCAAAGTGCTGGCCAACGACCCGAACAACCTCGCCGCCTTGTTGCAGGCAGGCTGGTTGGAAGTTGACGGCGGAAATCCACAGGCGGGCCTTGACCCCCTGAATCGCGCGTTGGCTCTCGCCGTGCAAGTCGACAATCAGGAGCAGAAAGCCGTCATCCTGCAGGCGCTCGGCATCGCCTACGAGCGCATGAACAAGTTTGACGATGCCGTCGAAAGCATCCAGAAGTCCATGGACATTAATAAATCGCTCAATAAACAGGTGGGTGTCGCCAATAATCTCGTTGAGCTCGGCAACGTGATGGCCGCCACCGGCAAGCCCGACGAGGCTCTGGCGAACTACAACAAGGCGCTGAATCTCCGCCGGGAGATTGGCGCGAAAAAGGATGCCGCCAGCACGCTGCTCAGCATCGGCGGGCTGATGGAGGATCGCGGTCAGTACGACAAAGCCCTTCAGTTATACAAGGAATCGCTGCAGGCGCAGCGCGACGCCGGCGATTTGTACATGCAGGGCGTGTGCCTGAACGATATCGGCAGCGTCTACCTGGCGAAGGGGCAGAACGAAGACGCAATCACCTACTACCAGCAGGCTCTGCAAATTCGCGAAAAACTGAATGCCTCCCTGGACATCGCTGACACCCTGCACAACCTTGGCGAAGCCTATACCAAGACCGCGCAGTACGACCAGGCCATGACTGCCCTGATGCACGCCCTGCAATTGCGGCGTTCTTCGAATGACCCCCACGGCGCCGCGCTCGAATCCCATAGCATCGGCATGGTTTTCCTGTATCAGGGACGTTTCGGCGCGGCCGTGAATTCGCTGAAGGAATCGCTGCAGGGATTCCGCGACGTCAAGGATCGCAGCCGCCTCATGTCTCAGGTGCTGATCGACTATGCGGAAGCGCTGGCGCGGGCCGGCCGGTTCAATGAGATCGGCAATCTGCTCGATGAGGCGCAGTCTCTGGCCGTCGAATTGAAGAACGACAAGCTGATTGCCGACGTCCACAATACGCGCGGGGACGTCGCCTTCTACAACGCGGATCTAAAGACAGCGAAGGATAACTACCAACAAGGCCTCCAGTTCGGTACACGCGCCAAAGCCTCCGAAGCCGTATTGATCTCGCGCTTCGACCTGGCGCGCGTCGCCCTTGCTGAAGGCCGGGCCCAGGCAGCCGCCACGGATCTGAGAAGCCTGTCGCAGGAAGCCGACCGCCAGGGCATGAAGTATTGGGCGTTGGTCAGTTCCGTGGAACTGGCATCCTCTATGATCAACCTCAAAGATTACACGCGCGCGCAGCAGGAGCTGGATCGCGCTCTCAACACCAGCGAGAAGCTCGGCACCAAGCTGCAGACGGCGATGATCCACTACCAGCTTGGCCGGCTTGCCGAGCAGTCCGGCAATGCCCGCGGCGCCGAGAATCAGTACCGCCAGGCGGCGACGCTCTTTGACGACCTGAAGAAGGAGCCTGGCGCCGAACGAATTCTGGATCGCGCCGACCTGAAGGCCATGTACAAAGGTTCTACGCCAAACTCCCAGCAGGCCAAGAACTAAGGGCTCGCTGCACACCTGCCGCCCTTGCTCGCATCTCGCTGCCCGTCTGCCCGACCGCGCTTCCGGCCACTCCTCAAAATAAAACTCCGGCAGGGCGAACCCTGCCGGAGTCCGGAAGTTAGTTTTTCGATCCGATTACTTGACCGTAATCGTATCGGTCACGGTGTTGTTGTTGCTGCTGGAATCGTTCGAACTGCTCACGACGCTCACGATCCTGAACGTGCTGCCGACCTTCGCTCCGGTCGCCGTCGGGATGTTGAGCTGGATGCGAGCTCCTTGCAGGTTGTACACGCTCTGCAGGTCGTACGGACCGCAGGTCACCATGACGGTGGTTGTGCCGTTGCTCGACACGGGCGCGCCGACACTGCAGCCGGCCCCGGCAGGCATCGCGGAACAACCGCTTGTCAGCGAGCAGCTGACGATCGCGTACTTGCCGGTTATGCTGCCACCCAGTGTAGATGTTGGGATCGTTATCGTGCTGGTGACGCTCACGCCCTTGCTGACAACTCCCTTCGTGAGGTCCAACGTCCAGGCTGGGAAGATGTAAGCGCTGCCATGCTTCACCACATCGATGCTCAGCCCTTCGAAGATGGCGATGTCAGCCTTGGCCGCGGCAACAACAGAGTAATTCACCGTGGCGCTTGCAGTGTTTCCGGCCTTGTCCGTTGCCGTCACTGTGAACGGAAGGTTGTTGCCAACCGCCTGTGTGTTCAAAAGGCCGCCGGAGATCACACCACCGGTGCCAACGCAGGTGGCGATTTGCGACTCGTTATCGTTGCAAGTGAAGTACACGTTTACGTTCGAGCCCTGTGTGAACGTGTTGTTCGCGGCTGCGGGCGAGAACGTGGCGGTCCCGGCAACGGGGTTGATTTCGTCGATGGCGAAGCCGGCTGGCGGAACACCGTTCACAATCAAACCGCCGTTCTGGAACGAGGAGCAGTTGGTGGCAAGGTCACAGTACTGCTGCACGTTGGTAGAGGCGTTGGCGCTCCAAGAGCCGTTCACACTGGTGCTCAGATTGAATTGCACGGGCACATTTGGGGCAACGTTGGGATTGCCGCGGATGCCGGACATGTCGTCCTGGGCTTGGCAAACGAACGTTACTTCGGTCTTATACCACCCGTAGTTGTTCGGCGCAGCCGGTGACTGGACGCAACTGTTGTTGCTCACTAGATGCGGCGGATACGAGTCGATGTTCACCTTCGTCGTGAAGTAGTCGGTCAGGTAGCACTGCGGCCCATTCTCAAAGGCCCCACCGGGCAACGGACAGCTCTGTGAAGGCAATGTGGACGAATCCACGCGCCGGACGAACTTCTCTGTGATTCCCGCAGCGTCTTTCGCCGCCCAGTGCAGAATGTATTGTCCGTCCTGACCGAAGTACGAGCTCAGCGGAGTATTCAATCCGACGGTCCACGTCTGCGCACCGCAAGGATTCGCGCCGGTGCAGGAGGCGGGATCATTCGGTGTCTGCGTATCTCCCTCTGGGATCGGTCCGGGAGAGACGGCTGGGCTGCCCTTGCCGTAGAGCAAACTCACAACAGGAGCTGCCTGGAAGTGATTGCAGGGGTCGACGGGAATACTGAAGTCGCACGACTGCCCCTGCGGCGGAATGGCCTTCGCCGGATCCACGGAGAAGTCCAGCAGGCACCCGCCGTTGTTCCACGTATTCGCGGCATTGTCTGGATCATTTGCGGGCGGATTGTTCAACGAAGCAGAACAGGTGAACGCGGAGTTCGGCGGCGTAGTGAGATTCACGTGCGTCAACGGCATGGGTACGCCGTAAACGCTGACCAGCCAGCCCTTCGTTCTTGGTGAAGTACCGCGGGTCGTGGTCTGGTCGCCGTAGACATCCACCGCAGTGTCGGTCAGATCGCACTGGGTCTGGGCGCCGTTGGGAACCGAAGCAACCTGCGTGCACACCGGGTTCGATGTGCCCGTGCTCGGGCTCCATTTCCCGCCGGCCGCCGAGGGCGAAAACTTCAGCAACGAAATGGTGGTGCCGGGAGCGATTTGTTGCTTGCCGCCCGTGCCCCAGTCAAACGTGTCCTTCAATGTGATGTAGTTCGAGTCGGTGGGTTCAACCACTTGCGGGCAATTGAAGTCGTCCGCCGTCGAAACTCCCGCGGTCTTGTCGTAGCACGCGTTGACATACAGTGAGCAAAGATCCGTCCCGCCATTGCCGGCTTTGATCGTGCACAGCGATGTTGCCCAGGGTGTGCCCACAACGTATTGCGGCCAGGTGTTCGTCTGCGATACGGCCGTGTTGACCGACAGGAATTGCGGATTGGTCAGCGGGCTGGTGATCTGCGAAGCCGTGCCGTAGTCGGTGTCACTCGCAACAACGTTATTCAACGCGCTGTTGAAGTTGGCCGGCAAGTCCGGCGGGGCCGCCGTGTTGATGGGCTGCGATACGACCGAAACGCTGTTCCAGTTGAACGTCCAGCTCAGGATGTCCTGATTCTCATACGCGCCGCCGGTTGCGCCGGTGAAGCCCACATAAGCATCGCCGTTTGTATCCAAGCCTACATACGAGAGGTTCAACGCAACCGTAAGGACTGGGCGACCGTCAACAATGACCGTTAGCGAGCCGCACGACGGGCCGAGTGCTGTTCCCGGACCGCAATTACCGACAGGCGCCGCGGAGGGTGTGAAGGCGATCTGCGCCGTGTGCGATTGCCCGTCAGAAATATAGATGGGCGGGGTCAACGTGCTCAAATCCACGCGGCCCAGCGTGCAGCCGTCGAAGTTCACGGTGTTTGCAGACGCGCCACAACTCTGCACGGCTACCGCATCCGCGCTGGTAGGAGAACCCCCGGCGGCGCAAACGTCGTGATATTCGCTGTTGCACCAGGTGTCGAATTGAACGGCCAGGCTCTTCGTGAGACCGGTGTAGCCAAGTTGGCCTCCTGCGCCGTTATCCGGACCCAACGCGTGAACGCCGTTCGTCCCATTGATGGTCCCATTCTGAATTACAAACGCGATACCGTCCGCGCCCACTCGGTTGCCGCTACCATTCGCGATCCCACCCTGGTTGAAGAGCTGAAAAGTGAACGTGCTGGTGAATCCGTTGCCGAGCGGAAGCGTGGCGGCAGCCCCTCCAGGATTGTTAAACCACGCGCTGCTCACAAGGTTTCCGGCACTTCGCGTGAGCTCGAAATAGGTCGCCGAATCGGTGTTCGGCTGCATGGTGGCGTCGCCGTTCAGCGTGATGCACGACAAGTTCGCGCAGCTGTCCGATGGGACCGAGAAACTGCTCTGCGCCTGCGCCGCCGATGCGAAGCCAAGGAGCACTGCACTCCACAACATAAAGAGTGCAATCCTTCCGAACGGACAAGTAGAGCGGGAGAGTGCTCTCATAGTGCCTCCTTCAAGGCTTAAGCAAATTTCCAGAGTACGCCCTTCATCATCTGCGGTGTTTAGTTTTGGGCCGACGCGGATCGGGGACACGTGCCTGGCTTCAAACAGGCGTAGAAAACAGCCGTCATTTTCCCCTCCCCGTGAAAGGGTGTCAAGCAAATACACGTAAAAACGGCGCGTTTTTGCGAAGAAAAAAGTACCGGACTTCTGCCTTAGGACTACTGGTACCGTCCACAGTCACAAAAAAATAATCGAGCCTGACTTTGCTTTTCGTCAATTACCCCGCCCTCCCGTTGTGAATGCCGTCTTTTGCAACATTTTTACGCTCCCCTCCGTACTCTTATTGGACCTCCATGCGACGCTCCAGGCTCGTTCTTCCGCTGCTGTTCTCGCTCCTTTGCATGCCCGTCTGTGTTGCCCAGAGTGCTTCCAAGATAATTGACCAGTTCGTGAAGGCCGCCGGTGGCGGCAAAGCTCTTTCGCGCATTCAGACGCTGCGCCTCGACGGCGCGATTCCGGCAGGAGATGGTGCGCAGCCGGGAACGTATTCGTTTGTCGTCAAACAGCCGAATCGCTACTGCACCGAGATTCGCAATGCCGGGAAAACCACCATCGAGGCCTACAACGGTAAATCCGCCTGGCACGAGTCCGGCTCCGGCGAGCTCGCCACCTTTCTCGGACCGCACGCCCTGGAAGTCGAAGCGGCCGCCCAGTATTACAACGCGCACCTGCTGGGCCTTTCCAAAAAGAAAATTGCCGCCGTCGTGAAGGGGCCGGCCACAATTCAGGGCCGCTCGACCACTCAGGTTGAGCTCACCTTTGCGACGCGGCTCGTTTGGAATGTGTTCTTCGACGATCAGACCCATCTGATTCTCTCGGAAAAAGCCACCATCGCCGGTGTCGACCGCGAAATCTTCTACAGCGACTACCGCGTCGTGAACGGCGTCAAGGTTCCCCACAAGATCGAACTCCACCTCGGGAGCGAGACCATTCCGGTGACTGTGACGCGGGCGGCCGTGAACGAAACCGTGGGCGAACGTGTTTTCGACTTTCCTATCAAAGCCCAGGTCAAGCTGCCAGACCTGAAGAAACTCTTCGAGGAGATCGACGCTAACCAGAAACAAATCGACAAGGTGAAAGAAAACTATGCCGGAACTCAGGTCGAGGAAGAAACGGAGTTCGACAAGAACGGTAAGGTGACCAAGAAAGACGTCAGCGAGTACACCTTCTTTTACCTGAACGGCGATCAGATCACCACGCTTGTCAAAAAAGACGGGAAGGCCCTCGGCGACGAGGAACAGAAAAAGGAAAACGAGAAGACGCAGAAGCGCATCGAGGAAGCGCAGAAGAACCAGAAGAAGAAGGACGAGAAGGAAGAGAAAGCCAGGGAAGAAGGGAAGGACTCGAAAGATAAGGACGAGCCCGGCATCGAAATGTTTCTGCGCGTGTGCCAGTTTGTGAATCCGCGGCGGGAGCGTTTCCGCGGACAAGATGTTCTGGTCTTCGATTTCGAGCCCAATCCCGAATACAAGACCAAGAACCTTCCCGAGAAGATCGTCAAAGAATTGGCTGGGGTGATCTGGGTCGACGAGCAGGCCAAGGACGTCGTGCGCCTCGAAGGATACTTCATCGACGACGTCCACATCGCCGGTGGACTCGTGGCCAATCTCCAGAAGGGTACGGGATTCACGTTCGAACAGGCCTACATCAATAACGAGGTCTGGTTGCCCACTTACGTGGAGGCGCACGTCGGCGCGCGTGTGCTGCTGGTCAAGGGCTTCCGCGTGAATGTCGTCACGCGCTACTCGGACTACAAGCGTTTCAACGTGGCGACTCTTAACACCATCGCCAGGCCAAAGGACGCTCCGGAGCCGCAACCCAAGCCAAACTGACTACCGCTTCCTGGGATTCTTCGGGGCCGTGGCGTGTGCCAGCACTTCGTGGATCTTCTGGACCAGCACTGCCGGCGAGAACGGTTTCTGCAGGAAGGCCAGTCCATCCTCCAGCAGTCCCCCGGCCGTCACCACGTTTTCCGTATAGCCGGACATATACAGCACCCGGATATTCGTCCGGCGTTTCATGATCAGCGCTGCCAGTTCGCGTCCGCTCGTGCCCGGCATGACCACATCCGTCAGCAACAAATGAATTTCGCCCGGGTACTTCTCCGCTACTTCCTGCGCATGCCGTGGATCGCGCGCCACAATGACGTGATAGCCATGACCCGCTAGAATCGATTTCACCAGGTCGCGCACCGCCTCCTCATCTTCCACCAGGAGAATCGTCTCGCTCCCGCGCTGGTTCACGAATGGGACGGCCTTCGCCGCCGCCGCTTCTTCCACCTCTTCAACGCGCGGCAAGTAAATCTTGAAAGTGCTGCCCTTGCTTGGCTCGCTGTACACCCAGATGTAGCCACCGCTCTGCTTAACGATGCCGTACACCGTCGAAAGCCCCAGCCCTGTACCGCGCCCGCTTTCCTTCGTCGTATAAAACGGCTCGAAAATATGTGCGATTGTCTCCGAATCCATGCCGATTCCGGTATCGGAAACGGCCAGCATCACATACGCGCCCGGCTTAACCGAAGCGTGTTCGAACGCATACGCGCTGTCCAGCTTCACGTTCGATGTCTCCAGCAGCAGCCGCCCGCCTTCCGGCATCGCGTCGCGGGCATTGACCACCAGGTTCATGATCACCTGCTCGATCTGGGCCGGATCGGCTTTCACCTTGCCGAGGTCGTCGCGCACGCTCGTGCTCATCTCGATGTTGTCGTCCACCAGCCGCCGCAGCAGCTTCTCCATGTTCAGCACGATCGCATTCAAATCCAGGATCTTTGGCTGCAGTACCTGCTTGCGGCTGAACGCCAGCAACTGGCGCACCAGGGCCGCGGCGCGCCCCGCGGCGTTCTCGATGCGCTCGATGTCCGAGCGCAGCTCGAGCGGAACTGCCGGCCGGCTCAGCGCCAGATCCGTGTAGCCCGTAATGATGGTCAGCAGATTGTTGAAGTCATGCGCGATGCCCCCGGCAAGCCTCCCGACCGCTTCCATCTTCCTCGACTGCTGCAGTTGCGTTTCCAGCAGCTTGCGCTCGGTGATGTCCACCATAATGCCTTCCATCACCGGATGGGCGTTGCTTCCTTGCACCACCACCGCCGTGTCGCTCAGCCACACTTCCCGGCCGTCTTTGCGCTTCACTCGAAATTCCGCTTGGAACGGCGCCCCGTTCCGGCTGGCATCTTCCGCTGCCAGCACCGCGGGACGGTCGTCCGGGTGAATCTGTTCGCCCCAATTGCGGGAAATGGCCAGCCACTCGTCCTGGGTATAACCGAGAATCGATTCGATCTGCGGGCTGACGTAATACCACTGTCCGTCGATACCGATCTCTGCGATGTACGTAATCGCGTTCACCTGCTCCACCAGCGTCTTGTATTTCGCTTCCGCTTCCGCACGGGCGCGCTCGGCATGTTCACGTTCAGACAAGTCGCGGCAAACGCAAACTGTCCCGCCATCGGCCATGGCTGTAATCGTCAATTCGACCGGCAGGCGCGTCCCGTCCACCCGCCTCAACGCAATCGTTGCGGACCATCGCTGCGCTCGCGCCAGCGACTGCCGGATCTCCGGCTCCAGCCGTTCCAGCTCCTGGAATGCAAAAACCACCCGCCACGGCTGGCCGACAATCCGTTTCGGTTCCCCGAATCCCAGCATGCTCGCAAACGCAGAGTTCGCGTAGACATGCACGCCCTTCGGGTCGATCAGTGCAAATCCGTCGCTCGAGGAATCCATCGCCAGCGTCTGGCGCCGTACCGTATCTTCATCGCGCTGCTGCTGGAACTGCGTCAGGCCGATGCGCAATGCGTAACAGATAAACGAGACCACCAGCAGGCTGAAACGGATCAGCTTCCAGCCCGGGCCCAATTCCGTGATCAGAAACAGGATCGCCAGCGGCACGAAGGCGAACATGCCATTCGTAATCACGATGTTCGTGAGCGTTCGCTCTTGCCGCGTCCGTAAATCCCGCCCGGCCGCACTCGGGTGCCAGGTTGCCGCCCACGCGATTCCCACCAGCAGGGGAATCATCCAACCCACGTCGCTCCACGCCGTGGCTGGCGGCTGGTCTTTCGGCTGCAGTTGGTCTGCCGCAAGCCATCCTGCCGTGAAGATCAAATGAAACAACGCCAGGCCGCCGTAAAGTCTCCGCGTTTCTGGGAATCGCCCGCGTCTCCATTGCAGCGCCGCCAGCAGGATGATTCCCGCGTCGCCCCAAACGTTGACCCACACTTCGCGCTGTAGAGCTACGGCGCTCGCTCGTCCCAGTGCGGGAAGGTAAAACATCCCAAAGTAAATCAGAAAGAACAGGATGCCGATCTGAATGAAGTCCAGCGCTTCCTCAATCTCGACCCGGGATGTGGTCTTCTCCTGGTTCAGGAAGATCGACATCACAAAGAACATGCCCTGTGTGTCAAAGAGGAAACGGATCATGGAGCCCGGCGGCGGCTCGGTGTGCAGGAAAATCTCGTAGTACGACCAGCCAATGTTCGCCACTGCCCATACGCCGATGCCGAAACCGACCAGCGTCCAGAATGACTGGCTGAACCCGGCCTCTCGCCGCGAGGCGCGGAAGCACATCAGCGTCGCCACAATGCTCAAAGAAATCTGGATTGAATTGCCCAACACGAGCCCGATTTGAGACTCGCCCAAAAACACCACCGTCAGCCCGTGTATGGACACGGTCGCCATGGCCAAGAGGGCCAGGAGGCGCGGGAAGGGTCGAACGAAGTGCATGCCGTCCTAGTACCTGCTATGGTTCCAATTCTAAGGCAAGCCCAAGGCTAGCAAAGCCTTACCGGGTTGGCTGTGTCGCGCTTGCTATGGTTGGAAAAGCAACAATTTCGCCAGACTTGACTAGCCTAGCGTCCCTCGAACGGGTAGCGGTCCTGCCCCTGAACAGCAGCCGCTACTCTGCGCCGCAGGGCAATCGTATCCACGGCCGGGCGTTTTGCAAACCGTTTCAGCACAGCCATTTGCGTCGTCAGCATATCCCCTTCTTGCACAGCGGCGATCGCCCGTTTGGCTTCATGTTCCACCCGCTCGGCGGCGTCGGCAATGAACACGCGCGCAGCGTCCAGCAGCGTCGAGGACGGGCCCTCCCCCCGGCTAGCGGCCGCTTTCTGGGCCCGCAACAGCGCCGATTCCATGGCGTAGATCTCCATGACGATCGTCCCCAACGCCCCGATGAGCTCTTGTTCTTCGGCCAGTCTTTCCCGGAATTTCTGTACTGCTCCGCCAGCCGCCTGGAGAAACATCTTTTTGGCGTTGGCAACCGTCCGTGCTTCCTCCGCCAGAACGCCTCCCGGAGTCTCCTCGAACGAAGGACCGGACAGAATCTCGTCGGCCAGTCTCATGGCCGCGGGGATGAGCGGGAGCTGCCCGCCCATCGCTCGCTTCATCAGCATCTGGATGATGAGCATGCGATTGATTTCGTTGGTGCCCTCAAAGATGCGATTGATGCGCGAGTCGCGGTAAGCCCGGCATACGGGGTAGTCTTCGTGGAAGCCGTAGCCTCCAAAAATCTGCACTCCTTCGTCCACCACGAAATCGAGCATTTCGCTGCCATAGACCTTGGCGATGGAGCTTTCGATGGCGTATTCCTCCAGCGCTTTCATGGCGTTCTGCGTCTTATTCCCCGATCCTTCAGCGGCCTGCATAGCCGCTTCCATGTATCCGGCGCTGCGATAAATCATCGATTCCACCGCGAAAATCTGGATGGCCATTTCTGCCAATTTCTCACGCATCAGGCCGAACTCGCCGATCTGCTTGCCAAACGCCTTCCGCTCCTTGGTGTATTTCGAGGCCGTCATCAGCACGTGCTTGGCCCCGCCAACACACGACGCTCCCAGAGTGAAACGGCCGGCATTCAGCACATTAAACGCAACAATATGGCCCCGGCCAATCTCGTGCAGCACGTTTTCTTTCGGAACTTTGCAGTTCTCCAGGAACACCGGCGTCGTCGAGCTGCCGTGGATGCCCATCTTGTGCTCTTCATTGCCGGCTTTACAGCCGGGGAATGTTTTTTCCACGATAAAGGCCGTCAGTTTTTCGCCGTCGACCTTGGCGAACACCGTAAATAGGTCCGCGAAGCCACCGTTCGTGATCCACATCTTCTGGCCGTTCAGGATGTAGTGCGTGCCTTCCGCATTCAGTTCCGCCCGCGTCAGCAGGTTCTGCGCGTCGCTGCCCGCTTGCGGCTCCGACAGGCAGTAGGCCCCGATGAATTCGCCGCTCGCCAGTTTGGGCAGGTACTTTCTCTTCTGCTCTTCCGTACCAAAGTAGACGATCGGTAAGGTTCCGATTCCGGCGTGTGCGCCGTGCGTGACCGCGTAGCCTCCGTAAATCGAAATCTTCTCGGTGAGCTGGGTGGTGGCGATCTTATCCAGTCCCGCGCCGCCATATTCCTCGGGAGTCGCGCCGCTCATCAGCCCGAGTTCCGCGGCCTTGCGGACGAGACCCGCCATCAGGCCCGGCTTCTTGGCCTCTAGGTCCTTCGCCGCCGGCAGCACTTCCTTGACCACGAACTCCTCAGCGGTCTGCCCGATCAGTTTCTGGTCGTCGGTCAGGTCGGCGGGAGTGAACACGTCCTGGGGCGCTGGCGATTCCAGTAGGAAACTACCGCCTTTGGCCGCGGATTTCGTGAGAGCGGAGGTTGCCATCGTTATCTGCTCCTTGCGGTAGGCGGGACGCCGCCGGAAAATTCAAACAGTCGTTTGAAAATCAATCCGGCGATTCTAACCTCATTGCGGGGGGTAAGCAATAGGACTTCCGTGGCAGAAAGTGATCCGCTCAAGGAGAACGGGGCCGCCGAAGACTCCGGAATCGGTTTACACCGTCGGTTTGCCCGGATGGACCGCCGAGAAACGTTGCACGCCGGAGCGGCGCAACGCGAAAGTGACCAGCCACCCGATAGCGGCGGCCGACAGCGCCAGCGCGAGAATCACAAGAAACGTCGTGACCGTGGAAAAATGCTCCGGCTGGATCGGTCCGACCGGCGTGCTGTTTGGCGGAATCGATGCCGAGATCGCCTTGGCTTTTTCGATCGCCATTAGAACCGCGACGAGCACGACTGTCATTAACACCGCCGTGGCCTTCGGGAATCGGAATTCGGAACGCATACGAGTCCTCCCTGGCAAGAAAATCGATGCCCCTGTGTAACCCAGACACTGACGTGTGTGTTCGGTCGCCGCGCCGGCAAGCAACCCGCTCGTTTCCCGTACACGTCGTGCAAACTTGGACCAACCTCTTTGCTCTGCAGCGTCGAATTCGATTTCCGCGAGAACGGCCAACATTTCTTCGGCGTACACCCTGCGATAGGCAGCGGGGTACAGCGTCAGCACCGAGCGGTAGACGCGGAGCATCGCTCAGCTCTCCTTCCGGGCCACGCGCAGGCCCGCGACACGTGTCAACTGTTTCAGCCGGCTGACCTCCGCCTGCAGGCTGCGCCGGCCAATCGCTGTCAGGCGATAAGCTTGCTTGCCCCGCGAAGAATCTTCGCTCTGGAAGCGCTCGATCCAGCCGTCTTCGAGGAGTCGCGCCAGCGCGCCATAAAGCGTGCCAGTGCTCAGCCGCACACGGCCCTCGCTCATTCCCTGGATGTCCTGGAGGATGGCGTAGCCGTGACGGGGGCGCTCCACCAGGCTGAGCAGGATCAGCAGCACCGGTTCGGAAAGGGAAGGCGAGTCCGTCACGACGGGTCCTCCTATGACATGTCGTACGACGACATGTTGCCCGGCGATGTCCCCTTTGTCAAGTGCATTTTTTTTGGTTTCCGTAAACGGCTCACAGCCGCTCGAAGATGCCCGCGGCCCCCATGCCGCCGCCGATGCACATCGTTACCATCCCGTAGCGCGCATTGCGCCGCTGCAATTCCCGCACCAGCGACGCCGTCAGCTTCGCTCCTGTACACCCAAGCGGGTGCCCTAGCGCAATCGCTCCCCCGTTCGGGTTGACCCGCGCCGGATCTAGATTCGCTTGTTGCATCACGGCTAGCGACTGCGCGGCAAACGCTTCGTTCAATTCCACAACTGCAAGGTCATTCAAAGACAGGTGACCAAGTTCCAGGGCCTTGGGAATGGCGTACACCGGTCCGATGCCGAATTCCTCGGGCGGGCAGCCCGCCGTGGCATACGAAACAAAGCGCGCCTGCGGCTTCAAGCCCAACTCGGCGGCCTTCGCATCGCTCATGATTACAACCGCGGCTGCTCCATCGCTCATCGGAGAACTGTTGCCGGCGGTGACCGTGCCCTTCACGTGGAATGCCGGCTTGAGGCCTGCCAGCACTTCCATGGAAGTTTCGGGCCGGGGCATTTCGTCGCGTTCGAACACAAAAGACTGCGTCGTCGGCTTTGGCGCCGCTTTGCCCTTCGCGCCATTGCCGTTCGGCAGGGAAGTGATCTTCACTTCCACCGGCACGGTTTCATCCTTGAACTTCTCGGCTGCCAATGCCGCCACTGCTTTCCGGTGCGATTCCACCGCGAACTGGTCCGCCTGCTCCCGGCTGATGCCGAACTTGCGCGCGATATTTTCGGTCCCGAGCCCCATATTGATGTAGGTGTCGGGCTGATGATCCACGAGCCACGGATTCGGCGAGATCTTGTTCCCGCCCATCGGAACCAAGGACATGGATTCCGTTCCGCCCGCCACGATCACTTGCGCGCCGCCGCCCCGGATCCGTTCCGCCGCTTGCGCGATTGCTTGCAGGCCGCTGGCACAAAACCGGTTGACGGTCATGGCCGATGTCTCCACGGGCAGCCCGGCACGCAGCGCTGCGATCCGCGCCACGTTCATCCCCTGCTCGCCTTCCGGCATCGCGCAGCCCAGGATGACGTCATCGATTTCTTTGGGATTCAGCCCGGGAACACGCGCCAGCGCTTCCTTGATCACCAGCGCGGCTAGATCATCAGGCCGCGTCGTGCGCAGCGAGCCTTTGTACCCCCGGCCCACGGGTGTGCGGACGGATGAAACGATGACGGCTTCGGGCATGGCGGACCTCTTTCAGCAAGCGAACTTCCCGATTTTCAACCGCTCGTTTGAAAAAAGCAAATTCGCAAAAATAAGAAGCGCCCCGCAAAATCCAGGGCGCTTCGTAGGCTTTTCTTCGAATCAACTGCTAGAACTGCAGCCGCAGCCCGAACTGCATCACACGCGGTCCGCCCCCGCCCAGTCCCGGATTGCCCTGCGCTACGTCGGGCGTCTGCGAGATCACTCCGGCGGTCTCGCTCCCCGGCGCGACGACGTTGTTCGGTAGCGCAAAGTTCGGGTGGTTGAAGACGTTGAAGAATTCCCCGCGGAACTGCAGGTTCAACCGCTCGCGCAATGCGAAATTCTTTGTCACAGAGAAGTCCACGTTCCAGAAGCCCGGCCCGTAGATCTGATCGCGTCCCAGATTCCCGAAGTAGCCGTTGGGATCCGTTGCCGTGATCGCCGGATAGGCAAACGCCTCTGGATTCAGATAACCCGTTGTCGGCGTCCAATGTGACAGGATCGGGTTGAACCCGGCAACCAGGTCCGGCCGCTGGTTGTAGTTGTAGTTCACCCCGCCAGAGTCCGTGATGATATTGATCGGACGGCCCGACTGCACGGTGATAATGGAATTGAGCTGCCAGCCCGCGCCGATCACGCTCGGTACCTTTTCCAAAGCCGGCACGCTGTAGTTGATGGCTGTCGTCCAGCGGTGCCGCGTGTCGAACGTCGACGGGCCTTTCTCCGCCTTCAGGTTGGTTGAATCCTGTGGCAGCGCCGCGTTCGCGAAGTTGAAATTGATGCCGTCGGACGCGCCGTCGAGCGACTTCGACCATGTGTACGTCGAAAAGCCTGAGAAGCCGTGGAACTGCTGCAGCTTCACCGTGGTCTGCAATCCGTGATACGTCGAATTCGCGCTGTCGGAGAACACATCCACCGCCGAATATTGAGGGTACGCGGGCTCGCCGATGTAGAAATCCCGTCCCTGGTTCGCGTCGTACAGCCGCGTCAGCCTCGTGCCTTTGCTGCCCACGTAGCCCACTTCGACTGCCGCCGCGCGCCCCAGCTCGCGCTGCAGGTTCAGGTTCCAGCTCTGCACGTACGGCGTGCGCAAGCCCAGATTCGTCACGAAGATGTTCTGTGGGTTTTCCGTCGGCGTGAACACCGGGCCCGTTCCATTCCCGTTCCACGCCTCAAGGTTGAAGTCCTGGCCGCCGACGAAATACGGCGTGCCCGCCAGCGAGTCCACCGGGTTCGTGGCAATCCCCGCCGTGGCTGTATAGTTCGCGATCAGATTGTTCTGCGGCGTGTAGTCGTAATAGAAGCCGTACGCCCCGCGCACAATGAAATTCGGCCGTGGGTTCCACGAGAAGCCGATGCGCGGCGCAAAATTATTCAGGTCCCGGTGATACGCGTTCGGCAGTGTGGGCGACCCGGCCTGCACCAGGTTGCCGCTCGCGTCAAAATTGGACAGCAGGTTGTTCTTCTCCGCCAGCGGCGATATGTATTCCCAGCGCAGCCCCGCCGTAATCGTCAGGTCCGGGCGCACCCGTATCTCGTCTTGCGCGAAGAAGCCGAAGTTGTTGTTGAACGTGAACCGGTGCGTGTTCCCGATGTTGCCGAGAGCGTAGAAATTCCCCAGGTAGAAATTGGCAAGCTCGTTGACAATCGGATCCTCGGCCAGCGCCGGGCAGGTCTCGTCGTCAATGCTCCAGCACGTATTCACGTCAAGCAGGCCGCGCTCCAGGTTGTCGTTGAAGCTTTGCACGTCGTAACGGTGATACTCGCCTCCGAATTTCCAGGTGTGGTGGCCGTTGATCCACGTGAAATTGTCCAGCACCTGAAACGTCTCGCTCACCCGGCCCCGCGGAACGCTGTAGCCCGTCGCGCCCAGGTTCTCAATCAGCCCGTTGAAATCGATCTCCGGCAAGCCCACGTGCCCCGTGCCCATGTCCAGCCCCAGGTCCGCCGGATCGATGAAGTACGGGTTGCCCGGCGTCGCGTCGGAAGAATTGAAGCTCGTCCGGAAGCGCGAATACCCGAAGCGCACTTCGTTCAGCTTTGTGGGCGAAAACGTCGTCAGCCAGTTCACGCTCACCACCTGCGCTCTCGTCGGGGAAATCTGCGTGAAGTTTTGCAGCCGCGAGCCTCCGCCAAACGACAGCGAGCCCAGCGGGAACACCTGGTCGCTCTGCCCGAAGGCGTAACGCGCGCTGATCGAGTTGTTCTCGTCCAACCGGTAGTCCACCTTCCCGATCAGGTTGTTGTTGTCGTTCTTGTCCCGCACCGAATACGCCAGCGAGTTCGAATCGCTGGTCGGAAAAAGATTGGTGATCTGAACCAGCCCGGGATTCACCGCCTCCACCGTATAGTACGGATTGTCCGTCGCAATCTGCTGCGCTTGCTGAAGCTGCGCGGCGGAAGGCACGATCAGATTGAAGTCCGAGCCCACCCGTTCCCTCTGCCCCTCGTACGCGAAGAAGAAAAACACTCGGTCTTTCACCACGGGACCGCCAAGCGACCCGCCGAAATTGTTGTTGTTGAATCGAGACTGCGGGTTCGTCGAGCCGTCGTCCTGGAGCTTCGTATTGAAATAATTCCGCGCATCGAAAAACGAGTTGCGGTTATACCAATACGCTGAGCCGTGGAACTGGTTCGTGCCCGAGCGCGTCACGATGTTCACCACCGAGCCCGAATTCCGCCCGTATTCCGCCCCGAATTGCGACTGCAGGTTGAACTCCTGGATCGCGTCCAGCGGCAGCAGCGTTGCCGGCGCCCCTGTGATGCCCACCTGGTTCAGCGCGGAGTTGTTGAAAAACGGGTCGTTGTTGTCCGTGCCGTCGAGGTTGTAGTTGTTCGAACGGTCCCGGTTCCCGTTGATGTTGAACTGCCCGTAGCCCTTTTCCGACCCGGCCACTCCGGACGCCTCGACGGTCACCCCCGGCGTGAGCGCCACTAGCTTTCCAAAATCCCGCCCGTTCAGCGGCAGTTCTTCCACCAGTCGCCGGTCCACCACTTGCGACAGCGTCGTATTCGACGACTCCACCAGCGGCACGCTTTCCACCACTTCCACGGTTTCTTGATGCCCCTTCACTTGCGACAGCGTCAGGTTCACCGCCGTTTCCGCCCCCACATTCACCCGCACCTGCGGCACACGGACTTCCTGGAATCCCGGAGCGATCGCCGACACCTCGTACTCACCCGCCGGCAATTCCAGGAAGCGGTACACTCCCTCCGCATCGGTCGTGACGCCCCGCGTCTCGCTCGTGCCGACATTCCGTGCCACCACGTTTGCTCCCGATACATGCAATCCGTGTGCATCCGTTACCTCGCCCCGAATCGCCCCGCGAAACGACTGCGCCGCAACGCCGGTAGCGAACGCAAACACTATCGCCAGCAAAAACACCACGGCCCCGCCAAATCTCACTGCAAATGCACTTCGCGCTTTCATGTATTTATCCTTGTCGATTGGGATCCATCGCCGATGGAGTCCGTGCGTGGGTTTTGCGCCCGCGCAGCCTGGAAGCCTTCCAAAAAAAATCAGCCTACTGACCCGAAACAGATCTGGTGCGGCGACATCGCCGCGCACATCTACATCGCATTCGAATGCCTGTGGTCTCTGCCTTCGTGCGCATTTACTTGCCCTTGATCGGCGCGCCTTTCCTTGGAATCGTGATGGGCACGGGCGGCGTGATCTTGTGCACCTGCGAGAAGTTCCGTTCGTTCAGCGCCAGGCCCACGCGCCCGCGTGAATCGATGTACAGCAGCGGATCGCCAACCGCCACTTCCATGAACGTCTTCTGGTACGGCAGCGTGAATGGCTTCTTGTCCACGGTCACGATCACCTTGTCGCCGATCTTGTAGCCCAGCTTCTTGAACTCGTCCCCCGGAATATTCGTGACCAGCGAGCCGAAGGGATCGTCCAGCGCGATGACTTCGCCATCGATGCTGTTCTCCGTGATCGTCGGCAGCTTCGGCGTCAGCAGAACCAGTTCCTTCACCACCGGCCCCGCCAGCGTGAAATCCCATCCCGCCGCCAGGTGCGCGCCCGCCGGCGAGAAAATATCCCGCCCATGAAACGTCGATGAGATCGTGTCGCCCACCATCCACCCGGTGTTCGTGATCTCGTGGGCGGATTCCAGACCGTCCCGCTCGATCACCGGCGTAACTAGCCCGTTGTCCGGCAGCACAAAAAATTGCCCTTTCTTGCTCTTCACGATAATCGCTTTGCGCGGCGTTCCTACCCCCGGGTCCACCACCGTCACAAAGACCGTCCCGGCCGGGTAGTACGGCGTCACTGCCGCAAGAAACCGCGCCCCTTCTTCGATCGAGAACGGCGTCACCTGGTGCGTGATGTCCATGATGCGCGCATCCGGCGCTATGCCGGCCATCACCGCCCTGCAAATCGCCGCCGCGTCATTCGCCGTTCCAAAATCAGTCATGAACACAATGGTCGGCCGGGCAGCTGCGTTCGCCGCGTTCCCGCCCGCGCGCGGTTCCGGTTGCGTCTTCGAGCAACCGCAACACACCAGGGCCGCTGCCAGCCATGCTGCGAAAACACCCTGCCTCATCCATCCTCTCAACGCGGGCCTCTTTCCCTGATAAGGTGTCTGCCAGGAATTACAGCTCGAACAGCGCAAGCTGCGCTCGTTTGCGCCTTCCGGCAAACCAGGTTTTCCAAGCGGAGAGCGCCAACCGGACGGCGCGGTCCTCACCCCTGTTGCTTAGGCCTTTCATTATAGGGGATGGCCGGCTGGTTGGGTCAACTCCCGGAGCCCGCCGGCTCCCGATTGCGGCTGCCAGCCGCTTTCATTAGAATGTTGCCACCCTGTTTGGGGGAAACGCATTCAGGGACCTTCTCGACCGCCCGCGCGAAGTCCAGCCAACACCCTTTGTCTTGTCGTGCCAGTCCAAGGAGGACGCAGATGCGTCGCAGTTTACTGTGTGCAGTGTTCTTTCTTTCCCTGGCGGTAGCCGCCGCCGCTGATCAGGTGACTCTCAAGAACGGAGACCGGCTGACGGGTTCGATCGTTTCCGCCGACGGCAAAACCCTGGTGCTCAAGTCCGAATTTGCCGGCGACGTGAACATCAGCTGGGATGCCGTCACCAACATTGATTCCACCCAGAGCTTGAATCTCACCCTGAAAGACGGCAAGCGCGTCTCCGGCAAAGTCTCCACCCAGGACGGCAAGTTCGTCATCGCCTCCGCCGAGCCCGTCTCCAAGGACACCGTCACCTTTATCCGCAACGATGCCGATCAGGCCGCCTTCGATGTCGAAACCCAAAAGATGGCCCATCCGAAAATCAACTATTTCTGGAGCGGTTTGCTGGACACAGGTCTCGCCTTGACCAGCGGTAACTCTTCCACCCTCTCCTATACCCTCGCCACCAAGGCCGTCCGCGAAACTCCCCGCGACAAACTCACTTTCTACACCGCTTACGTCTTCGCCAACGACAACACCACCCCCCCCAAGCGCACCACCGCCAACTACCTTCGCTCCGGCGTCCGCGGCGACCTCAATCTCACGCCCCGCATCTTTGTTTTCGCCTTCGCTGACTTCGAAACCAACGAACTCCAGCACCTCAACCTCCGCCAGGTCTATGGCGGCGGCTTCGGCTATCACGTCATCAAACGCGAAAACCTCACCTTCGATGTCTTCGGCGGCGCCAGCTACGACCGCGACTCCTTCGGTAAGTATTTCCTCACCACCCCGCCGGCCTTCTTCGCCGGTTACACGACGAACAGCGCCGAGATCGTCGCTGGAGAAGAACTCAGTGCCAAGCTTGGCGCACGCACCACTCTCGGTGAGCGCTTTGTCTTCTACCCCAACATGTCCGACACCGGTGAGTATCGCTACCAGTTCACCGCCAACTCCACCACCGTCATCAAGAAGTGGCTCAGTTGGCAGATCACTTTCGCCGATTCCTACCTCAGCAACCCGCCCGTCGGCCTCAAGGGCAACGACCTTCTCCTTTCCACTGGCTTGCGGGTCAATTGGGGTAAGAACAAGTTGTAGCTCGCGAGGAGTTTCTCGGGCCCTGTTCGATTCTCAACTTCTTGGGAGGTGTCACCATGGGATTCCTGATTTGGCTGCTTGTCGGCCTGATTGCGGGATGGCTCGCTGGGCAGGTGATGAAGGGTGGCGGCTACGGTGTGCTGATGGATATCATCCTCGGCCTTCTCGGCGGGCTCGTGGGAGGCTGGATCTTTAATCTCCTCCACATCTGGCCGGGCGGCGGAATGATCGGGTCCATCCTCGTCGCCTTCGTCGGAGCCGTCGTCCTCGTCTGGATCAGCCGGCTCCTGAAGAAGGCCTGACCGAGGCTCTCGACCGAACCTGATCGGTGAGGCTGGGCTCCCCACAACGCACCCAGACACGGTGCCATTTTGGGCCGAAGGTGGACCTGTACCCTGTACCAAAGGGCAACTTTTCCACAGGTCTTGTACAGGGTAAATTATGCTTCATAGGTCGAATTCCTCTTATTCTCGACATCTTCCTTTGAATCAATGCTCTAGGCACTGTTCAGTTGCTCTAAGAACCCGTACTAGGAGATTCGTTTTTACCCCGTTTTGATGCTCCTGTACCATAGGTTTTCCTCATCTATACCTGTCTAATAGGCCAGGGTCAAAGACATGGCTCGTTGTTCCGAGCCTACTGAGACGGAAGAACTCTCAGTGACCTTGGCACAGGTCCTTGGGTCCTTGGGAAGAGGGAGCGGTTCTAACGCAATGAAAGACAAGCGGCGCAAATGGATGTGGCTGTTCCTGGTCGTTCTGGGTGCCCTGCAGTTCTACGCGGTGCGCGAACTCCTGGCGGTTTTCGCGCTGTTCCTCCTCGGTTTCAGCGCCATCGCTCTGGTGATCCTGTCCGTCTATGCCCTTCAAAAGGGCTGGGAAGCTGGCGTCGCGCGCATCGCTGTCAGTCAGAACTCCGTGATCCTCGCTCTTCGCCGGAGCGTTTCGGCATTGGAGGATTTGGCGCGCCGCCCGCTGCGCCGTCCTGATTCCGAGCCGGCTCGTTGAATTGGTTTGCTTCGTGAGGTGTCTGCCAGAGCACGCGGCCTTGGGATCTAGTCTTTAGATCCTGAAGCCGCAAAAGGAGTGGGCCAGCCGTCCTGAGAGAGCGGCTGGCCTTTTTCTTTTTTCACCCTTTCCTTCCGCTGGTCAGCCCCTGCCCCTTACCTCGGCCCGTACGCCGTGAAGATGTAATCCTTCGCCGCCACACTCGCGTGGCAGCTGAACCCGCACGTCGCTCCGTTCCCGTCTGGCGTGAATTTCCCTGACGCCGGGTCATAATTGAACTGCGCGTAAGCCCACCCCTTGGTCCCCGGGAATCGCTTGCTGTCTTTCTCGATAAAGAAAACGTCCTGGAGACTTTCCGGAATGTTCACCGAAAATGGCGCTTCCGTGCTCTTCTTCGGCTTCCACTCGATCTTCGCGATCTTGGAACCGTCTGGGAACGGTTTCCCGTTTCCCGGAATGCCCGCGCGGTAAGCTTCCATCATCACCGGATTCGCCACTTCCACCTTCAGCAGCTTGTCCGTCTGGCTGACCGCCACGACTTGCCACTCTTCATATCCGCGAAAATCCGAAAACGACAGCCCGTTCGGCACTTGCAAACTGTATTTGTCCTCGGTGGAAGTATTTGCCCCCGGCGGCTGGTTCGACGCCGCGCCGCTCTTCGCATGCATCGCGGCGAAACTCGCGCACACAATCAGGAACAGACCGAGCAGCCACTTTCCTTTGAACATCGAGCCCCCTTGATGCCTTCTCGTGCCATAGTTCTCCGGGACGCAGACCTACGCGAACATCGCATTTTCTTGGCCGAACTCCGGAGAAGCCTGGCGGATGCGCTTTGGATGTCTCAAGCAGGAGCTGGTTGCACGTTTTTTGCATCCGGCGGCACCGCCAAAGTCCGGGGCGCGAGGGCGCACGAGAGTCTGCTTGTGGCGGAACTCAGAGAACCCACTGGACGAGCGGGCTCGCGCAGGTACAACGCGGATTGATTTGTCGCGAAGGGATCCTTCTGCGCTTTCTCGGTAGGTTAAGCGAGCTTTCCCAACGTGGCCGATGTATCATGCCGCATGCGGAAATCAAGAACTTCTATTCCACCGGTTCTGCCGGCCAGCCCGACCGCCATCCTCTGCCCTCATTGCAAGGCGAAACCGGGCAAAGACTGCACCAGGCTGTCGGGCGGTGTCGCCGTAATTCATGTTGCTAGGATCAAAGCGGCAGCTCGACAGGACCGCAAAAAGCAGCCTCGGAAATAGCAAATCTTCGGCCGTTCCGGTAGGAGCCTTCCTTAGCTGGCGAACTGCTTCACATTCCACACATACAAGAAGTTCTCGTCCGTTGCTGTGGCCACCATTCGGCCGGCCTTCCGCGTCGCGCGGTTCAGCGCAGAGCGAACATTGGCCTTGCCATCCGCCAGCGCGCTCAATGGCACTTTGAGAGCAGCGCCGTCCTCCAGCTGGTCCAGATCGTTCAGGATGAAGGTCACAATACGTTTGTGCTTGCCGTTGCGGCCTTGCGGCACATCCGCCTGCTCCATCGTCTTGAAATGCACCGGCGTGCTTTTTGTCCCAGCCTTGGCCATTCCAAACCCCTAACCAAACTGCAAACCAAAAACGTAACGTAACCGTATCGCAATGCAACGAGACCTGCAAGTAATAAACGCCGCAACTCGCTAACCTGCGCCTGTGCTGTTGACAACGGATGTGCCCTCACCGGAGACTTCCCTGCGTCTTCCATTGCCGCCAATCACCCGCAAACGCCACCAGGCGCGCCAGTAAAAATCTAACCCGTACGGCTTCGCTCCTGCTAGGGTGAGCATGCTGAGGAGGCCGACTCAGATGAACGAAGTAGCCCTGGCTTTGATGAAAGCGGCACCCGGTTGGGCCGAACACCCTATCGATAAGACCATCTATGTCTTCCAATATGGAGATGCCAAGATAAAGATCCTCAGGAACGGGGATTGGGAGTGTCGAGCGGTAAAGGGCGAACAACAGAAGTTTTGGGCAGGTTCCGCTCTCGGGCTCGAGGAATTTCTGAACAATTTCAACGCAAACAACTGATTCAACCCAAACAACTGTGAAAGCGAATCCCTGCCCCGGCAGCTCTGGCCTTCCAATCGCGCGACGCTTGGGCTCCCTCCCTTTTGCCGCGTCCGTGTGCGGATTTTGCCTTGACCTTCTGTTATTTTATGGTAAAATAACTACTTGCTTATGTGGCGCGCCGGACGCGTCACCGGGCGATGTTCTGCCCACCGCTCTTTGACAATCGAATCCTGCACTTCGTGCGGTTCCTGCCATGTGGCTAACTACCTTTCAAGTCAACACTTGCCAAACCCCCTCCGTAAACCCCTTTTGAGTCAACACTTCCAAGAAAAAGGGGTGGGGGTACCCCCAACCGGTCCGCCTGAAAAATTCTACTTTTTTCCAGGCGAACCCCTTTCGTTTCCATGGTTTCCATTTTTACAAGGGCGACGGGGAGTAACCATCCTGCAAATAGATCGCCGCCTGATTCTTCCGCCTCTCAGTAGAACGCTACCCCGCCATCCACATTGATCGACTGGCCCACCATCGCACTCGACCTGTCCGAACACAGGAACAAGGCGGCCTGCGCAATTTCCATCGCCGTTTGTCCGCGCCCTTGCGGAATCGAACTCAGAAATCCTTCAAGCTGCTCCTCCGGGCTGACCCCCAGTCGTTTCGCCAATGTCCGCCCCAACTCTTTGCTCATCTCCGTTTCCGTCACCGGGCCTGGGCAGATGGCATTGACCCGCACTCCTTGGCGCGCCGCTTCCGCGGCCATCACGCGCGTCAGTCCGAGCAGGCCGGCTTTCGCCGCCGCATAGGCCGAGCCCCACGCGTACGCGGCCTTCGCGGACAGGCTCGAGATGTTCAGAATCACTCCGGATTTGCGCGCGTACATTTCCGGAAGCACCAGCTTGCTCAGCACGAACGCGGCCCGCAAATGCACCGCCACCACCCGGTCGAATTCCTCAATCGGGTACTCCTCCACGGGAACCACCGGACCGTAGTGCCCGGCGTTGTTCACCAGAATGTCGACGCGGCCAAATTTCGCGCGCGCCGCTGCGATAACCTGTTCGCAATCACGCTGCTGCGTGAGATCGGCGACGGCATATCCGGCTTGCCCGCCGCCTTGGCTGACTTCGCCCGCCACGCTGGCCACCTGCGCTTCGGTGCGCGCCGTCAGGAACACGCTCGCGCCCTCGGCCGCGAACAGCAGGGCCATCGCTCGGCCGATGCCCCGGCCCGAACCCGTGATCACAGCAACTTTGTCCGCAAGGAGTTTCATGGCAAGACCATATCAATGTTTTGTGGGCCGTGCTACTTACGCCCCTCCGCGATTTGCCGGATTTGCGTCCCCTTTACATCGATGTGACAATGACGGAATGCACAGGACAACATTACGCACACTGACACTCTCCCTGGCCGGGACTCTGCTCTGCGGCACGGCATTTGCCCAGCAATCTTCGGCACCCGCATCGTCGCAAGCACCGGCTTCCACATCAACCGCGCCCAAGGCGCAAAAGCCGGCGGGCACCACGGCCGCCGCCAAGCCCGGCACGGCCACCGCTGCGAAGAAGCCCGCTACGGCGACGCCCTTCACCCTGAAGACGCAGAAGGACAAGGCCAGCTATGCCATTGGCGTGAATATCGGCCGCAGCATGAAAAAGGACAATATTAACGTTGACCCCGAGGTCATCGCCCGTGGATTGAAGGATGCGTTCGCCGACAAGAAATTGCTCCTCACCGACGAGGAGGCGCAGGCGGCCCTCACGGAACTCAAGAACGAAGTGCAGAAGAAACAGCAGGAGGAATATCAGGTTTCGCTCGACAAGAACAAGAAAGAGGGCGACGCGTATCTGGCTGCCAACAAGGCCAAGCCCGGTGTCGTAGCGCTGCCAAGCGGACTCCAGTACAAGGTCATTCAGGCCGGAACCGGACCGAAGCCCGCCGCCACGGACATCGTCGTCTGCAACTACAAAGGCACCCTGGTGGACGGCACGGAGTTCGACAGTTCTTATAAGCGCGGGCAGCCGGCGACGTTCCCCGTGAGTCAGGTAATTAAGGGCTGGACCGAAGCGCTCCAGCTGATGCCCGTAGGATCGAAGTGGGAGCTTTTCGTTCCGCCCTCCCTCGCGTATGGCGAGCGCGGTACGCAGGGCGGCCCCATTGGCCCGAATTCGACTCTGGTCTTCGAGGTGGAATTGCTCTCGATCCAACCCAAGCCGGCGGCGACGCCCGCACCAACGGAACAGCAGCCGCAGACACAGCCTCAGGATCATCCGCAAGCGCAGCCACAGGCTCAGCCGCAGGCGCAACCGCAGCAGACGCCGCCTCAGCCGCCACCACAGGCCAAGCCACAGTAGAGTTCTCTCGCGATCCGCGCGAATAACCGAAGCCGGGATAGTTTCGACTGTCCCGGCTTCCTGTTTCTGTTTCCCCCCGCGTGAAGTCCTATTGAACCTTCAACCCCTTCACCAGATGCTTCACGGTTTCTTCCGCGGTCCACGGCGTAATCTTCGTCTTGCCGGTCAAATCGTTCTGCGAAATCGCGCGATATGCCAGCTTTCTCGGGCTGCGAAGCGCAACATCCAACACAAAGGTCCCTTCACGATAATGAACGGTCCGGTATTCCACTTCAGGAGGTCCCCAACCCCAGCCGGACCAGCATCCGTAAGGTCCGCACACAACGCCAGGGTATCCTCCGGGATACACGGATTGCACCGTGGCCTTCTGCGTCTTCACCGCCACGTGGTAATCGACCAGAAAGTCGGCCACATTCGGATCGCTGACCTGAACAAGGCCTTTGCTTTTCAAGTTGTGTTCGATTGCCTGTTGCAGTTGCTCACGGTTCGCTTCGTTATTCCAGTCGCGATTGCTTTCCATATGGGCCGGTTCCGCGTTGATTACGTCGCGGGAAACGACTGGCCGGGAATCGCCGTTGCGATTTTCTTGCGCTGAAGGCGGGGCGCCCTGTGGCCTCCAGGCCCACGTCATGCCCTTCGCGACGCGAATCGCCGGATCGCGAAGTACCTCGACATTGTCGTCACAACCGGAAAGAGCCAGCCCCCCAGCGAGGGCCGCCACCAGCAAACCTGCGCGAATACTTCTACCGCGTAGCCCGAGATCCACGTGCCGTACCTCCACACTGGATGAAACACGGCGGCGGGTAAAAAGTTGGGCCCGACCACTGGCCGGCTACTTAACGGTAGGTGCAACCCAGTCTGCGGGAGGAAACACAATCGGCCAGAAATTGGGGGCCGGCCGATCGAACTCGAAGGCGATGTTGTAGAATTCCATGCCTTCTTCTTCGCAACGGACAACGCGGCAGCTCATCTCCATGCCATTTTGCGGGTTATTGAGGAGGAAGGACTGGCCGACGTGCAGGTGGGAGCGCATTTTCATCAGGCCGCCGTGGGCGTTGACGACTTGGGTTTCCGCCTGCTCCTGAAGCTGTTTCCGGTCTTCATCCTCCGCAAGAACAACGACCGACATCCGCAGGATGACGCGTTCACTTCGACGCCGGTTTTGCGTTTCTGCCATGGTTCTGCTGCCGATTCGGCCATTTTACGCCTCTGGAGGCGCAATCCAACTGGCCTTTGAGTCAGTTGTTTCGTATCCCGAGCAGACGATCGCCAGGTGGAAACCATGCGAGGGTGAGCCGTCTTTGATATGATAGGACTTTGCAAATTTGCGGCTTAGGACATTGATGCAGACACAAACGGAAGCAAAGACACTCCTCCGCGTGCGGCCGCGCGGATTCTGCGCCGGGGTAGTACGCGCGGTGGACATTGTGGAATTGGCACTGGAGGCGTACGGCGCGCCGGTGTATGTGCACCATGAGATTGTGCACAACACATACGTGGTGGAGCAGTTGCGGCGGCGAGGCGCCATCTTCGTGGAAACCATTGAGGAGGTACCGCACGGAGCAGTGCTGGTGTTCAGTGCGCACGGCGTACCACCCACGGTGCGGGACGAGGCGAAGGATCGGTCGCTGCGGGTGATCGACGCTACCTGCCCGCTGGTGACGAAAGTGCACATGGAAGCACTGAAATTCGCGCGTGAGAAGCGAACGATCATCCTGATCGGCCACAAGGATCACCAGGAGATCATCGGAACCTCCGGCGAAGCACCGGATCGCACACTGGTGGTGGACTCTGTGGCGGCCGTGGACGCATTAGAGGTGGAAGACCCCGCCAAACTCGCATTTTTGACACAGACGACGCTAAGTCTGTACGACACACAGGAGATTGTGGCGCGGTTAAGGCAGAAGTTCCCGAAGATCATCGGGCCGGCGAGCGACGACATCTGCTATGCGACACAAAACCGGCAGGAAGCGGTCGAACAAGTGGCAAAGGACGTGGACCTGATTCTGGTGGTGGGTTCGCAGAACAGTTCCAACTCCAACCGGCTGGTGGAATTGGCGGAACGGTTGAGCGTGAAGTCCAAGTTGATCGATTCCGCAAATGACATCGACCCGGTCTGGCTGCAGGGTGTTCGCCGGATCGGATTGACGGCCGGAGCGTCCGCGCCGGAGGTACTGGTCGAACAGGTCAGCGAGCGCCTGGCGCAGTTCGGGTTTACGGACCAGCGCGACCTGGACCTGATTCGTGAGGATGTGCGATTCACGCTTCCTCCTGAATTGGCTTCGATCGCGCCAGCGCCGCGGCGGTAGAACAGGGTTTTTCAGCCGTACCGTTGTAGCTTTGCCGGGCAGGGGATTTCCCGGCATTTCGCCGGGCCCGGACACACTAAAGTTGCACAAGGAGCCGAACCTTGGCGGTCAAAATTGTCCGTCAGCCGAACAAGATTGCCCTTATCGGCGCCCCGTCCAGCGCCGCCGCATTTTCCCTCGGGAGCGAAAAAGCACCGGCAGCGTTGCGCGCGGCCGGAATCATCGACAAACTGCAAGCAATCGGATACGAAGTCACGGACTTCGGCGACTGTTCGCCGCGACTGTTTGCGGACGACGACGAGCACAAACGGGCACGCAACCTCCCCGAGATTGTAGCGTCGCTCAACGATCTGAAACCACGAGCCGAGTTAGCGATCAAGTCTGGCGCATTGCTGCTGGTGCTCGGCGGGGACTGCACCCAGATCATCGCGATGTTGACGGGTGGGCGCCGCTATCACAAGCAGATCAGCCTGCTGTGGTTCGACCGGCACGCGGATTTGAATACCCCCGCGAGCACACCTTCCGGACGCCTGGATGGCATGGCCCTGGCGGCGATTATTGGCAAAGGCTCGCCGGAACTCGTACGGTTCTGGGGTGAGCCGCCGCTGGTACGTGAGCCAGACACGCTGATTTACGGCCTCGAACAGGTGGACCCGGCGGAGCAGGACTTTCTGACGCGTTCGCCGATGCGCCACATGTACGCTGCGGACATACAGATTCGCGGCTCGGCGAACGGGGCACAGCACGCTCTAGCCCAGATACACGCAGAGGCGCGGGAATTCATGCTCCACGTCGATCTCGACGTAATTGGGCAGGAGGATCTCGTGGCAACGAACGTCCCGAGCAGCGGCGGCCTGAACTTCGCGGATGTTCGGGATTCGCTGGCGGAATTTGCAAAACACAAGAACCTGCTCGCTCTGGACATTGCGCAATACAATCCGGAAAAAGACGCGGACGGCTCTGCAGCGAGGAAGATCGTGGATTTGCTTGTGGACGCGCTGGCCACGCGGTTTGCGGCGTTGAACTCGCCGGCGCCGCCGAGTACCGAAGCGGCCACACCGGAGCCATCTTCGTCGCCAAGCGACTGAGCAGTCGGAATGCTTATTCCAATTCGTGTCCGAAAGAACGCCGGCTCGGAGTCAGCTCGTTCATCAGAGGAATTTCACCTGTACTGCGGTGGCGGTCAAACCACCAGGCCCACCCCAGCATGACGATGGTAGCGATGAAGCCCGTCCATGCAATTCCCAACACGCTTTCCGGGGGCGCGCTGAAGCGATCCCCGACAAAAAGTATGAGGAGCAGGGCGACGTAGGTCCAGAAGCCCCATTTGCCCCATCGGTCGCGAGCGCGTGTGCTCCACACATAGAGGCCGACGCCAAGTAGAAAAACCGCCAATTCTGCAATTACGGTTCCGGGGATGGAGTTCCACAAGCCCAAACCGAACTTCGGTCCCTGCGGATACAACGGCATGTCTGGCCGGTGGGTCAGCCAGTCCAGAGGCCAGTGGCTGATGACCCCAAAGAAGATTGCCACCGCGCCAGCCCATTCGTTGCGCCAGGCACGATAAGCGAGGCCAAGAACGAAGCCCCAGATGGCAAGCAGCAGCAGGCTATGGGACCAGGGGTAATCGTAAAGGTCGAGTGGGGTCCACTTTGTGTCGCCCACAGCGATGCGGGCGTGTTCCCACCTCAGCAGGAGGAAAGCCGTCCAAAGAATGTCGGCCCACAGCGCCGCTCCGATCAATTCCGCCAGTGAAGCGCGAGGAGCAAATCGTTTTAGCGCGAAACCGACCCCGAAGTGTCCGATGAACATGGCGCGGCACCCAATTCTACGACGCACTGGAGGTGTCGAGGGTTTCTGGACTCCGAGAGTCCAGAACTCGCGAGTTACCCGACAGGAGGGATAGACCAGCCGGTGCCTGTCCGCTCATCCTGGCCTTCAAGACTCTTGCTTTCTCTATTGCAAGAGCACTAAATGGAGCGAGAGTTGAGCAAGCAAACTCTTCGCGGCCGAAAGGAGAAACTGCCATGATTTCGATCTCTCCACGGTCCGGGGTTTGTCCCGAATACGAACGGTTGCTGGCGACTTGTCACAAAGCTCTGGCAGCCTGGCAGAGGCAGGCTGCGCTCTTTGCACACCACCCGACGCCACGCCCGAGAGGATCAGCGGATTTGAGTCGTTTGCAGGCGAACTACCAGCGAGCGCACGCATCCTTGGAACGGCACGAATACGGATGCCCGGACTGCCAATACCTTTCGAAAATTGGTGGTCTGGACTTTGAGAGTATGTCGAACGCGTTGGATGCCTACCAGCGGCGCGCCTGAAAACCCAAAGCACTCAAGATAGGGCGGGCCGGGCCGGCCGCTGGCGGATTTCCGCCTCGGCCGCCAGACTCTGCACCGCAAGCCGGGTTTCGTGCACCATCAAGGTGCAGCCGACGGCAAGGCCGACCACGGCTGAGGCGCCGGTGATGACCGCCAGTCCGGCCGCAATTTCGAACAACAGCCGCTCGCCGTAGAAAGCAGCGATTGAGCCCGTGACAGAAACGAGAGCCGAGGCCGCAAAGAAACCGAGTGCGGCATAGAACAGGCGCAAGGCGCGCAGGAGCATTTGCGCGCGAGAGCGCAATGCTCCCAGCTGGGCGGTCCATTCGCGGTGCTCGCGCGAGCCAGGTTCGGTAGCGGCGAGATCCGCATACACGACACGGGTACGATCGACGACGCGTCCCAGGCGGTTGCTTGTGCCCAATGCGAGTACGGAAGAGGCGTTCGTCAGAATCGCCGGAGCAACGATCGCGGTAAGCACGGCAAAAGGATTGTTGCCCAGGAGCGATGTTTGCAGAAGCACAGTGACCTCCGTCTCAAGCACCACAATCCAGCATATTCCGTTTTAGGAGCCATTGAAAACGGTCCGGCGCGACGAGGAGACGTCATGCCGGTTAGGAAAATTTACGGAGGTCGGCTGCGTTTCCGGGGCGCCCGCACAATAAAATGGTAGAGATCCGGCGAGGAATCCGCCGGACTGAGGGCCCGCTGCACGTCTGAGGACGGAGAGAATGACCGCACGTTTGCAAGTGATGAAATTCGGTGGCACATCTGTGGGCAATGCAGAGTGCATTGCACGAGCGGCCCAAATCATCGCGAAAGGGGCGAAGGAGGGACGGTGCGTTGCCGTGGTTTCCGCGATGAGCGGCGTGACCAACAAATTGATTGAGGCAGCCAGGTTGGCGCAGGCAGGCAGTGCTGCGGGAGCGACGGGAATTATCGAGACCCTGCGCACACAGCACGAAACGGCGCTGCAGCAACTGGTGAAGAACGACAAGGAACGCGACCTGGTGCGCCAGCGGCTGGACGCGGTGTTTTCAGAAGGAAGGCGGTTCTGCGAAGGAGCGGCGCTGCTGCGGGAGCTTTCGCCGCGCACGCTGGACACCATTTCAAGCCTGGGTGAACGGCTGTCGGCACCGCTGGTATCAGCGGCCGTGAAGGAACTGGGTTTCGTGAGTGAAGCGGTGGACGCGACGGAGTTGATCGTTACAGATTCGTTCCACGGCGGAGCCGAGCCGCTGATGGATCACACGCGCGGCAAGTCGCACGCGCGAATCTTGCCGCTGCTGGAGCGGGGAATCGTGCCGATCGTGACGGGATTTCTGGGAGCGACGGCGAACGGCGAATTGACGACGCTGGGCCGGGGCGGGTCGGACTACTCCGCGACGATTCTGGGAGCGGCGCTCGATGCCGATGAAGTGATCATCTGGACTGACGTTGACGGGGTCCTCTCGGCCGATCCGCGCCTGGTGCGCGAAGCGCAGGTGATACCCGAGATTTCTTACCGGGAGGCGGCGGAGCTGGCCTACTTTGGAGCGAAAGTACTGCATCCGAAGACGCTGCGGCCTGTCGTGGAAGCGGCGATTCCGGTCTGGATTCGCAACAGTTTCGCGCCGGAGAGGCTGGGAACCAAGATCACCCCGGCGGGTCAAGCGAGCAGTGCCGGCGTAAAGGCACTGACGGCAATCCAGGAAGTGACATTGATCAGCGTCGGCGGACCGGGCATCGTGGGCTTGCCAGACGTGGTGGGGCGCACGTTTTCAACGACGGCTGAAGTGCGGGCCAATGTGTTGCTCATCTCGCAATCGTCATCGCAAAACGACATCTGCTTTGTGGTGTCGTCGGCGGACGCGCAGCGAACGGTAGCGGCGTTGCGCGAAGAATTCGCGCAGGACCTGGCACACCAGAAAGTCGAGCACATCACGGTAGACCCGCACATCGCGATCGTGGCGGTGGTGGGCCAGAATATGCGCGGCTCACCGGGCATTGCCGGAAAAACGTTCGGGGCAATGGGCAGGGAAGGCGTGAACATGATCGCGATCGCACAAGGATCGTCCGAGAGCAATATTTCGTTCGTGATTGAAGAGAAATCGGTGGTGGCCGCTCTACAGGGGTTGCACCGGGAATTTGGGCTGCACAGCCCGTCTGCGCGGTGAATCAAATCGAGGCAGGTTTGAGGGCTTCCGCGCGTTTACGGTGATAGCGGGACAGGCCGGCCCAGGACAGATTCAACGCCCCATTGAAGACATAGTGAGAAAGCTCCTCGGGCTTGAGGAACTGCGCCGCTTCCGCGGCGACTTCCTGCGCGAAACGATGCATCGCGGCACTGTCATCCGCGGCAGTCGCGAAGATCTTCGCGGACAGATCCTTCCACAATTTCAGGCGCTCACGGAAACGCTTCAAGTGAGCCTCAGGATGGTCGGAAAAAGAGAAGTGCGTCAAAAAGAGCCGTTTGGGGTGGAGGCCGGCAATCGCGTCGAGGGATTCGTTCCAAAGTTCAAAGTCAATATCGGGCGGGGGGGTTGCCGGAAGAACAAAAGAGTGGCCGTTGATGCAGATGCCCGCAGTATCGCCGACGAAGGCTGTGCCATCGTTGTGGTCAAAATACGTGACGTGGTGGGTGGCGTGGCCCGGAGTGTAGAGAACCGAGAGGCGGCGACCGGCTACTATAATGTCCTCTCCCCCGTCGAGAACGCGCAAATTGTCCTTGGCGACTGGAAGAAAGTCACCGAACATGCGGCCCATCTGGTCGCCGTATAGGCGCGAGGCGCTGTGCAGTAATTTGGACGGGTCGGCCATGTGCGGAGCGCCCCGTGCATGCACGTAGACACGGATCCGGGGATTCTCGCGGACGAGCGCGCCGGTAGCGCCGGCATGATCCAAATGAATATGCGTTAACAAAAGCGAATCGAGATCAGCGACACGCAATCCGATCGCCCCCAATCCTGCGCGAAGCGACTCAAGTGTCGACCCAGGCCCAGGATCGATCAGCGCAACTGAGTCTTTGTCGCGAAGCAGGGCGGCGGCGATCGAACGGGGATGGCCGATCCAATGGAGATCGAGGACGGAAGAGGGCGGCATGAGTTTTCAAGTGTAGCGCAAGGTAAAGGGAAACTATGATACATTAGACGGCACTCGCGGGGTGGGAAGTACCGGGACTCGCTCACCTGGTAATCGATAGGAAACACTTGCAGAATCTTGCACTTGTGGAATATGCTTTTCGCACAGCGAACGGTTCTATCCGTGTCTCGCTCCGAGCAGGGAATTGAGTAGAGCTCGCGGAACCGCCCAAAAAACATTTGGATCAAAATAGCGCGCTGGTGCACGCCAGAATCCCGGTCCAGCGCTGCATGTGGTTCAGAGGCAGATTCATGGATTTGGAGAAATTCTCAGGAAGGTTTTAGGGAGGAAACAATGCGCAATTGGTGTGCAACCGTGGTTTTGGGCGCGCTATTCGCTCTACCACTCTGTGCGCAGCAGAAAGACGCGAGCACAGAGACGAAGTCTAATGGCACGGAAACATCGGCGACCGCAAACGCCGCAGCGAGCGACTTCAGTATCGCTCCCGCATCGCGCACGCTTTTTGCGATGCCGGCGGCCGCCGCACCGAAGCCGGATATTTTCTCGGATTGGGAGAATAACCCCTGGAACCGGCACGCGTGGGGATTGCTGACGCCGAAATTCGAAATTGCCGGCCTGTATCAATATGTGAATTTTATGCCTGGCACGGGCTTTCAGAATTTCAACAACAACGGCGCGACGGGCTCATTCACGTATAACGCGAATAAGTGGCTGGGCCTGACTGCCGAGGTGGGCGGTTACCACTTCAAGCGCAAGATCTTTGGGGCGCCGATCGAGAATGAGGATGGGTCCATCACCTACCCGGTGAATTCGATCACCGGCGGGTGGGAGACCTACCTGTTCGGTCCGCGCATCAACCTGCGCAAGTTCGACCACTTCGTGCCGTTCGGCGAAGTGCTGTTCGGTGCGGCGCATGCTGGATCGCAGTTGACAGGTGATGCCTCTCAGTCGAGCTTTGCGTTGGCGGCAGGCGGCGGCGTGGACATCATTCTGATTAAGAATCTGGCGTGGCGCTTCTTCCAAGCTGACTACCTGATGACGAACTTTACCGGCTCAGCGGTTGGTGCCAACGGCCGGCAAAACAACTTCCGCATTGGTTCGGGTCTGGTGCTCCGCTGGGGCTATCCTCCGGCACCGCCGAAGCCGAATCATCCGCCGATGGCATCCTGCTCGGCGAGTCCAACCTCGGTCTATCAAGGTTCAACCGACCCCGTGGCAGTGCACGTAGCGGGCACTGACGCCGATAACGACGCGTTGACCTACAGTTACACGGCGACGGGCGGCACGATCGACGGCACTGGCCCAGATGTCCGCTGGAATCCGTCCGGGCTGGCACTTGGCTCTTACACCGTGAACGCCAAGGTTGACGACGGCCGCGGCGGCACCGCAACCTGCGCCACGGACATCGCGGTCAACAAGCGCCCGAACCGGCCTCCGACGATCTCTTGCGCGCCGGAACGCAACCCGATTATTGCGGGTGAGCGCGTGGCGATTAAGTCCACCGCCAGCGATCCGGACGGCGATCCGCTGACCTACAGTTATTCCGCAAGCGGCGGCCAGGTCGCCGGCAACGGCCCGACGGCTCAGTTCGACTCGACCGGTCTGGCGGCAGGCAGTTACACCGTCACCTGCACGGCCGACGACGGCCAGGGCGGCCGCACCAGCGGCACGACCCGTGTCGACGTGCAGCAACCAGCACCGCCGCCGCAGGCCTCGAAGGTCGGCGATTGCGGCTACACCAAGGTGGGCGCGGGCCGCTTCGACAACGCTTGCAAGCGCGTTGGCGATGACGTGGCGCTGCGTCTGAAGAACGAACCGAACGCCAAGGTCGTGATTGTCGGCTACGCTGACAAGAAAGAACCGAAGGCGGATAAACTGGCGCAAGCGCGTGCCGATGGAGCCAAGAAGTACCTAGGCGAAAAGGGCATCGATGCTTCGCGTATTTCCACGCGCGTTGGAACGGCGTCGACCGAGAAGGGCTCCGAGAAGGAGAACCGTCGCGTTGACTTCATCTTCGTTCCCGAAGGCGCGACCTACTAGTTGAAGCTCGCGCAGGTGCATTTGCACCGGGCGCGGCGTTTGACCGGAACCAGCAGCGGGCTCTCCGAGGTGATCCTTGGGGAGCCCGTTCCTTTGTGTACGGGCATATTTCCGCGGGCTGAATATGAAAAGACGATTGCGATTAAGGGCTTATTTCGGACTGCTGCTGCTCCTCGGAGTCGCCGCGGGCAGTTGGCCACAACAATGGCAAAGGCTGGGGCCCGTCGGCGGGCTGGTCGTTTCGCTCAGCACCGGGGTGAGCGGCGCCATTTACCTCGGAACAGCGGATGGACACATCTTTGTCAGCGAGGATCGCGCTTCTCATTGGGAACTCCGCGGGCGCGTCGGGGTGCGTCTCGATGCCGTGGTGACGCGCGTGGTACCGGACCTGCGCGACGGTAAGCGCGCATTTGCTTCGGTGTGGTATCGCGAGTCGGCGGAAGACGGCGGTGTATTTCGCAGCGACGACGGGGCTCGAAGCTGGCATCCAGCGGGACTGCAGGGGGAGGCTGTGCGAACGCTGGAACGGTCACCTTCCGATCCTGACCAACTCATCGCAGGCACCCGCTCGGGGGTGTTTCGGTCGAAAGACAGCGGGTTGACGTGGCAGCGAATCTCACCCGAAGGAGATCCCGAGTTGAGGAACCTGGACTCGCTCGCGATTGATCCGCGGAATCCGAACGTGATCTATGCGGGTACCTATCACCTCCCCTGGCGCACGAAAGACGGCGGCAAATCGTGGGAGCCTGTGGTTACGGGCATCATCGACGATTCGGACATTATGAGCCTGAGTCTCGATTCTAGCGATCCTGAGCGCATCTACATGAGCGCGTGCTCCGGGATTTATCGCAGCGAGAATCAGGGAGAGTCATGGACCAAGTTGCAGGGTATTCCGTATGCGGCGCGGCGAACGCAGGTCCTCGTGCAGGATCCGGACAGTCCGAAGACTGTTTATGCGGGAACGACGGAGGGGGGATGGGTCACCCGGGATGGGGGGGAGACCTGGGGACGGACAACACCGAAGGATTGGGTCGTCAACGCCATCGTGGTGGTTCCGGGGAAGGGGGAAGAAGCGGACCGGCTTGTGATCGGCACGGAGAAAGGCATTGAAGTCAGCGAGGATGGCGGGGCTTCGTTTGCGGCGTCGAACGAAGGGTTCCGGCACATGGTAGTAAAGAACTTAATTTCAAGCGCTTCAGGGGGCGGCAAGCTGTTGGCAGTTGTTGAGCACGGTGGGAGGGAGGTGCTACAGAGCACGGATCAGGGGAATAAGTGGAGCGCACTGTCGCTGGTGACGGGTGGAGCCGGGAAGCAGGAAAAGACTCTGGTTGTTAATCAGATCGACCAAGTGTACGGCGGTCCCTGGGGGTGGATCCTGGGGATGGTGGACGGAAATCTATGGATTAGTGACGGCAAAACCGCGGTTCTACGGCCGTGGAGGCCGCGGGTGGCGGCGGAAAGCCCACCATCTGGAGCAAAAGGGGGAGCGCAAAAGCCGACTACACGGGCGGTTTCCGTCGATCCAGGGGGGAGATCGCTGGTGTTGGCAAGCGATTTTGCGTTCGTGGCAAGCCAACAAGGCATCCTGCGGTGCGACGAGGCAGGCAAATGCACGCGGTTAAAGACATTTGGCGGGCCGGGCGCGTTTGCGGGGCTCTGGGCATCGCGGTCGGGTGAGCAACTCCTGGTGCTCAGGGATGGAAAGGTCGGAAGGTCAGTAGACGGAGGGAAGACGGCGGTGTGGGGGGAACTCCCCGGGGGGATTGCCCGGCCGCTTTGGGTGGACGCAGCCGAAGTGGGGGCGCAGGGGGTGATTGTGCTGGGAACCTCCGAGGGACTGTTCCTGTCTAGTGATGAAGGAGCGCACTGGAAGCGGTCGGGAGGAGGTCTGCCGACGGGGAGCACCGAGGTATTTGCGAGCGAGGGGGGACTTTGGGTGGTGGCCGAGCGCAGCGGCGGAATCTATTTCAGCAAGGATCAGGGGCAGACGTGGAGCCGGGCCGATCGGGAATCCGAACGGGGTCGTATTGGCGGAATGGCATTTGTGGAGGCAGGAACGTTAAGGATCGGGTCGCAGAGTGAGGGAATTCTGGGATTGAGCTTGAAGTAATCGGCATAGGCGTCAGCCGAGATTCCGATTTGGTACACATTTTTCGATAATTTAGTTTAGATAATTACGTACTTGACAATATTAATGATTATGGACTAAAACGGGATTGTTGTAGTTCCCGTAATGGCACGAATCTACCCCCTTCCTGCCCCGGGACTCGCTCCGGGTTTCGTCTCACAATTTGAACGTTGGAGGATGGCAGCTATGAACACGCAGCCCAGCCGGTTGACGGATGCCAGGCCCACCGCGGGGGTGGGGTATGTCGAGATAGGGAGGCCGGTGGGGAACACGACGCGCAGCGTCCCGTTGAACCTGCTGGTGGTGGACGACGATGCGCACATTCGGGAACTGTGCAAAGTAGTAGCCAGCGAATCCGGAATGAGGGCCAGTGATGTGAGCACGGCGGAGGAGGCGCTGGAAGTGATGGAAGTGGCTTCGGTGGACATTTTGTTGACGGATCTGCGGCTGCCGGGAACAAGCGGGCTGGAGCTGCTGAAGAGGGTATCTGTTTTGCATCCGGATATCGCGGTGGTGATGCTGACGCAGTACGGGACGATTGATTCCGCCGTGGAAGCCACGAGGAACGGCGCCGCGGACTATGTGACAAAGCCGTTCCGCGTGGAGGAACTACGAGCGCGGCTGGAGCATGTGGCGCACTCAGTGGAGCTGAAGCGCGAGAATCAATTGTTGAGGGAGCAGGTGCGCATGCGACCGGGCTTTGGCGGACTGATCGGGATGTCGCCGAAGATGGAGCGGATTTACAAGATTATCGAGAAGGTGAGCCAGCGCGACCACCCGGTATTGATTCTGGGCGAAAGCGGGACGGGCAAAGAGCTGGTGGCACGCAGCATTCACTTCACAGGGCCGAGGAGAGACAAGCCATTCGTTCCGGTAGACTGCTCGGCGCTGGTGCCAACACTGGTGGAGTCAGAACTGTTCGGGTACACGAAGGGGGCGTTCACGGGAGCGATGCAGGCGCGGCAGGGACTGGTGGAAGCGGCCAACGGGGGAACGCTGTTTCTCGACGAGATCGGAGAAATGTCGCTGGAGATGCAGGTGAAGCTGCTGCGCGTGCTACAGCAGCGGGAAGTGAAGCCGGTGGGTGCGACGGAACACCGGCCGGTGAACGTGCGGATCGTGGCGGCGACAAATCGCGATCCGGAATATGCGATCAAGAACGGGACATTCCGGCAAGATCTGTACTTCCGGCTGAACGTGGTGCAGGTCAAGCTGCCTCCGTTGCGGGAGCGAAAGAGCGACATCCCGTTGCTGGTCGCGGCGTTCCTTGAGAAATTCGCCGGGGAGGAAGACACGCCACGGGAGTTGACGGAAGACGCGATGCGGGAGCTGATCGCGTACGACTGGCCGGGAAATGTGCGTGAGCTGGAGAATGCGATTGAACGCGCGGTGGCGCTGGGGTCTGGGCCGCTGATCAGTTCGCTGGATCTGCCCACCAGCGTGAAATACCGGATCGATGCGCGTCCACCGGCAAAAGACGAAATGCTGCCGCTGGAGGAACTGGAGCGGCGGGCAATCCTGAGCACGCTTCGGCAGACAAACGGGGACAAGCAGGCCGCGGCGCGCGCACTGGGAATCGGCAAGACGACGTTGTACCGGAAACTAAAGCAATATCAGATCGAAGCGACCGAGCCGCAAGTCGAGTAAGGGAGCGGCCGCAAGCCGTTTTGGGAAAGAAGCGAAGAGCATTCTCGACTTGGGATTTCAGTCTCGTCCCAGATTCTGGTTTTTCAATCAGATAACCCATTCCGCTTTGGTAGGCGCGATGCTGGGTACGGGTGTGAGCAGCCAGCAGGGGGCGAGGCGTGTTCACGCGATTTCGCGCAAAACTGGGCACCGTGGCGGGAGAAGGGAAAACGGCCAGCCGTTCATTCTTCCGAAGCCTTCGGTCCGCAAGCAGTCCTACGGAATGGGTCTCCGCGGCCATTCATTTCTTGTTGGAAGAGACCAGCGTCGACCGGATCGGTGTGTGGGTGGAGGAACCCGGGGAGGGTGAATGTCCGGGGAGCGGGTGCTGCGTGTTTCGCGGCGAAGTCTGGGAGCAGGGAATTGGAGAGGGGCCTGCGGAATGGAGGCGGCTGGCGCGCGATGCGCCGCTTCCGGTGGACCTGCTGAACGGGAATGCAAGTCTCGAGGTCGTACTCGACGATCCGGGCAGCGGGCCGATCATGGGACCGGTGGCGGGATTGAGCCGAGTGGTTTGGGCGCCGGTGGCGCGGCGTGGCATGCTCCGCGGCCTGGTGATGCTGGGAAGCCGGATGAAGAGCGGGGCGATTCCGTCGGTGCTGGCGGAAGACGTGGCCGCGGCGTTCACAACGTTGATTGAGCTTCATGACGAGCGCAGACAGGCGGCACTCTACAAGGCGGATCTGGAATTGTGGGCTCGGTTTCGCAGCATGGTGAGCGAGGGCCAGGGCGCAAACCGGATTCTGGGCCAGCTGATGGAAAACTGCACGCGGGGCGAAGCGAACGGAGGGGTGGGCGCGGTCTTTGCATTGACGGGCGAGCTCGAATCGGGAAACGGAAAGGGCCCAGCGGAGCGACTGAGCATCCGGGCGGAGAGCGGCGATTCGGAATGGGCGCATCGCGTCAACACCGAAGTGTTACGGCCGTTCTGGAAGAGCGCCCTGGAGAAGGGGCAGGCCATTGGGGAAGAGACCGGCCCGTTGATTTTCGCAAAGGAGATCTCACGCATTATCGGAATTCCGTTGCCAGTCGAAGGAAAGTTCGTGGCTGTGTGCCTTGTGGGATTGCCAAAATTCAGAGCGAACCTGAGCGCACTGGAGCGTCTCGAGCTGCGCGCGCATTTAGCCACGGAGATCTTCCAGAGGGAGGCGCGAGAGCGTCAGAGCAGGATTCAACACGCCTGGCACGCAGCGCTGATGGACTCTGCCGACGATGGCATCGTGCTGTTGAACCGGCATTCGCGGGTCGCTGGAGTCTCCCGGGGAGCGCGAACGTCACTGGGCAATTTGCCACCGGAGGCCGGTCCGACCGGGGACTTGCGCTTTGCGGAGTTGTTCCGGCCGCGGGACTGGGAAAAAGTCGAAGACTGGGCGACAGGCCGGAGCGGAAAACGGGATGATGGCAGCGAGGGTCAGCTGGAAGCAGAGCTGAGTTCGGCCACGCCCGTCCTGTTGAAGCGACTGGAGATTCAGGGCGAGGAATTCCAGCTCGTCCGTATCGAGAGAAAAGGGCAGGGAGTGACGCTTGGCAAGGCGCAGCAAGTGGAAGGGTTTGTACGGCAAGTGGTGGAGGGGCTTGAAGACGGAGTGGCGGTCTTTCATCGGGATGAAACGGTGCTTGCCGGGAATACCCGGTTCCGGGAGTTACTGGGTATTGGTCCGGAACAGCCGGAATTCCGCACACTGGGTGAGCTCATCGACGCAACGGCCAGCCACGCCAAAGATCCGGACGGCTTCGCGGCGGATTGGCGAGAAGTGTCGCGAGACCCTGGCAAGCGGCGGCAGCAGCGGCTGGAGATGGAAAAGCCCGCGGCACGAGTGGTTGAGAGATGGTCGCGAGCATTGCGGGACGAGCGAGGGATTCCGGTGGGCCGCGTTGAGATTTATCGAGAGGCACCAGACCCGCAAGCCATCGGCTCGCGGATGCTGCAGGCTGAAAGGCTGGCGTCACTGGGGCAGCGTGTGACCGGAATCATGCACGAGCTGAGCAATCCGCTGACAACGATTCTGGGGCACGCGCAGAGGATACTGGCGCGGGAGAACGGCAATCTTCCGCGCAGCGAGGTCCGGCAGATCCTGGAGCAGGCGGAAAGAGCAAGCGGCATTCTCCGGCAATTCCTGCGGCTCTCGCGGGAGACGAAGGTGCAGCACGAGTTGCTGACAGTAGACGAACTCGTAAAGCACACGGTCGAACTGCACCGGGCCAGCTTGAACGGATTCGCGTTGCATTTCAGATTGGAAGTCGGCGAACGGTTGCCGCGGATTGACGGCGACTATGGCCAGCTGCAGCAGGTGCTGATCAACCTGCTGCAAAATGCCCAGCAATCGATTGAACTAAGCGGAGTGGGCGACACGGTGGGCGTGCGGGCGTCCGTGACGGCCGGGGGCCGAGTGAGAGTGGAGGTTTGGGACAACGGCCCGGGAGTTCCCATTGAGCTGCGGGAGCGTATTTTCGAGCCATTTTTCACCACCAAGCCGCCCGGAATTGGCACGGGGCTGGGGCTCGCAATCGTGTCCGCCATCGTGCGGCAGCACGGCGGCAGCGTTTCACTGGATTGCCCTGCGTTGGGGGGTGCGCGGTTTGCGATCGAACTGCCGGTGGCGCAGGAGAGCGCAGAGGCCCGGGACAATCGCGTGGTACGGTTCCGGCCGGCCGGGTTGATGCCCACAGTCGATTCGCGGGCAGGAGAAAGTACACGAGGGAGGGTCGCGCACATCCTGGTGGTCGAAGATGAGCCAACGGTTGCGAACCTGATTGCCGATGTCTTGCGAGACGAGGGCATGCGGGTGGACGTGCTGACGGAAGGCGCCGCGGCGCTGGAGGCGGTGCAGCGCAATCGCTATGACCTGACGATTTGCGATTTGCAGATGCCAGGCATGGATGGCCGCAGTCTGTATGCCCGGCTCGCTCAGAAGCAATTTCCGGTTCGCGGCCGATTCCTGTTTGTGACCGGCGATGTACTAGCCAGCCGCACGCAGGAATTTCTAGAAAAATACCAACTGCCGCACGTGGCCAAGCCGTTCCGGGTCGACGAGTTGATGGCAGCCGTGCGGGGGATGCTAAACGGCGAGCGCCATGCCGCAACGCCGTGATGAATGAGTTCGGGCGCCGTTTTGACCGAGGCACAACGAGGGAACATGAGGGAAACCGAGCAGGAAAGCAGTCCATTCAAAGATTTCGGAGAGCTGTTGCGGCACGAACTGAACAATCCGCTGACGGGAATCCTGGGCAACGCGGAATTGCTGCTCGTGGAGATGCAGCGCGGGGACGGGGTGCTGCCGGAGCAGGCGCGCTTGCGCCTGGAAACGATTGCGGCGCTTGCGGTGCGGATGCGCGAAACGGTGCGGCGACTGAGCGAGGACTGGCAGGCGCACAGCATGGAATTTACGCAATCTTCGGAGAGCAGCCGGGAGGCGTATCGCTGATCAGGGCGTGGCGCCGTGCGCGGCAAAAAAGTCCAACACGCGGTGTTTGAACGCGACGGGTTCATAGCCCAGCGCCGCGGTATGGAAGGCATTGGGCACGACCCACAGCGACTTCGGCCCAGTAGCGGCCTTGTAAATCAGCTCCGCGTGACGGCAGGGAAGGGTGGTATCCGCCGCGTCGCAAATCAGCAGCACGGGAACGGAGCGCTGCGCGACGGAGCGCACAGGAGAAACATCTGCGGCGGAAAATCCCGCGAGCGATTGCCCGCGCGCCAGCATGGCCCAAGCACCCGGGGCGAACAGGGTCTTGCCGAGCCACGGATTGGCCTGCAGACCAGCATAGTCGTAGGAGGCTTCGCGCAAACTGGCGAAGGGCGATTCGGCGACGACGGCTTCGATGCGCGGATCCACAGCGGCGAATTGCAAGGCGATCCCGGCGCCCATCGATTCACCGAGCGCAAAGATGTGCGCCGGATGTTCGACGGCGATCAACGCATCGAGAATCGCCCGGGAATCGTTTCGTTCCAGCCAACCATACGTGGCCACATCGCCGTCGCTTTCGCCGTGGGCGCGGGCGTCCATCAACGTGACGCTGTAGCCGGCTTTGAGCAGCAAAAAGCGCATGCTCCAGAACACCCATGCGATTATCGGCGACGCCATGGAAGCACATCACCCAAGAGCCGTTGGGCTGGGGAGCGCGAATCTTCCAACCACGAAGCAGAACGCCGTCAGGCGCACGCACGTCGAGCGGCTCTCGATGAGCGGCAATCTGCGCAAGCGAAACATCGGCTTGCTGCACGAGGTTGGGTGTGAGCGGCCGGCGGACGGGGTGCAAGAAGGAAGGCGCAACGATCCAGCCGAGCACCGCCGCGGCCAGAGGTGGGACGACCAGGAGAATGAGGCAGATCCGCAGGAGCATTCGCATGCCGAAAGATACGAAAAATGCAGGCAAATCGTTCCCCGCCCGGAAGGGAGCAGTGGAGCTCAGGAACGGAAGAGCACATCTTCACGCTGGAACATTTTCACGGCCAGAAACAGCGCTAGGGCCGCATAAACACAGGTGGAGAAGAAAATGATAGCGATGAAATTCCAGTGATACGTGCCGGTGACCAGTTCCTTGCACAAGAGGCTGGCGTTGAGGATGGGGACAAGGGCGAGTTTGGCGTCGAGGTCGATGGGAAGCATGGCGCAGACGGCAGGGATGATGACGATGAACATGATCGGACTAATGTAGCTCTGGGCTTCCTTGTAGCTCTTGGCGAAGAGGGCGACGGTCATCAGCCCGGCGGCGAAGAGGACGGCGACAGGAAGGACCATGATGAAGATCGAGAGCACGGTTGTGAAATGAATCTGGAGTTTGAGCTGTGCGGCATCGGAACCGGCTCGATCGAAGGCGTGAAGGCGCTCG
>Ga0335082_10000291_pt1 | contig 50955 bp, 52 predicted proteins | sample Lox_Sample_41_FD_206718 | JGI IMG/M metagenome (GOLD analysis project Ga0335082, IMG submission 206718) | Soil microbial communities from Loxahatchee National Wildlife Refuge, Florida, United States - Lox_Sample_4.1 | ecosystem: Environmental > Terrestrial > Soil > Wetlands | place: USA... | reverse complement strand
ATGGTCGAGCGCAGCGGCCGTACCAGCGTCCCGCAGATCTGGATCGGCGATCGGCACGTGGGCGGCTTCGACGATCTCGCCGCGCTCGACGCGTCGGGCGAGCTCGACGCGCTGCTCGCCTAGGGGACGAAATGGCCGAGCGGCGCAAGCTCGTGATCGTCGGCAGCGGCCCGGCGGGCTACACCGCGGCGATCTACGCCGCGCGCGCGGAGCTCGCGCCCGTGGTGGTGGCGGGCCTCAAGTTCGGCGGTCAGCTCATGCTGACGACCGAGGTGGAGAACTACCCGGGCTTTCCGGAGGGCGTGAGCGGGCCCGAGATGATGGAGCTCTTCCAGAAGCAGGCCGAGCGCTTCGGGGCCGAAGTGCTGCTCGAGGACGCGACGCGGGTCGAGCTTCGCGAGCGCCCGTTCCGCATCGAGACCGCCGAGCGCGCGTTCCTGGCCGATGCGGCGATCCTCGCGACCGGCGCCGAGGCGAAGTGGCTGGGAATCGACTCGGAGAAGCGCCTGCAGAACCGCGGCGTGTCGGCCTGCGCGACCTGCGACGGCGCGCTCTATCGCGGCAAGGCCATGGCTGTGATCGGCGGGGGCGACACCGCGATGGAGGAGGCGATCTTTTTGACGCGCTTCGCCACCAAGGTGATCGTGATCCACCGCCGCGACCGGCTGCGCGCCTCGAAGATCATGCAGGAACGGGCCTTCGCGAACCCGAAGATCGAGTTCGTATGGAACGCCGAGGTCGACGAGGTCCAGGGCGGCGATTCGGTGTGCGGACTCCGCATCCGGGACGTCCTGACGGGCGCGCATCGGGAGCTGCCGGTCGAGGCGATGTTCGTCGCGATCGGGCACGAGCCCAACACGCATCTCTTCCGCGGACAGATCGAGCTCGACCCGGTCGGCTACATCGCGGTGCGGCCGGGCACGACACGCACCTCGCGCGAGGGCGTCTTCGCGTGCGGAGACGCGATGGATCCGATCTACCGCCAGGCCGTCACCGCCGCGGGCACCGGCTGCATGGCCGCGATCGACGCCGAGCGCTGGCTCGCCGAGCGAAGCTCCGAGCACTGACCGGCTGGTCACGGCTGCGCCGCAAGCGGCCGAAGGCCGCGCGCAGCGAGGCAAGCCGCCCGGCGCGCAGCGAGGCGAAGCCGAGCGAAGCTCAGAAAAGCGACCCGGTTGGTGACGGCTGCGCCTCGACCGCCGGACACTAAACTCCGGCCGTCATGTCGCTCACGCAGGAGAAGCTCGAGCGCCTGATCGCGCGGTCCACCGACATCGTGGTGGCGACCGACCGCCACGGGAACGTCGTCTATTACAACGACGGGGCTACGCGCATCCTCGGCTACACCGCGAGCGAGATCCTCGGCATCTACGTCGCGAAGCTCTACCCCCACATCGACGAGGCGCGGCGCGTGATGAAGGCGATGCGCGCCTCCGGTCACGGCGGCGCGGGCATCGTCGAGACCTTCCAGACCGAGTTCCTCTCGAAGACGGGCGAGCGCATCCCCGTCGCGATCTCGGGCACGATCCTCTACGACGAGAACGGCGAGGAGGACGGCACGATCGGCTTCGCCAAGGATCTGCGCGAGATCCTGCGCAAGGACCAGCTCGCGACGCTCGGCGAGGTCGCGATCGGACTCTCCCACGAGATCAACAATCCGCTTGCGGTGGTCGTGAACCAGGTCGAGCTGCTCGAGCACGAGCTGATCGCGCTCGCCGGCGAGCGCGACACCTCGATCGAGTGCGAGCGCCTCGACGCGATCCGCCGGGAGGTCGGCCGCATCACGGGCATCCTCGAGCGCCTCGGCAGCATGGTCGAGCGCGAGGACTACGCCACGATGGAGTACATCGGCCCCGCGCGCATGATCGACCTGCGCGAGCGCCGCGAGCTGCGGCGCGACCCGCGCCTCGCCGGCCTTCGCATCCTCGTGGTCGACGACGACCTCGGCGTCCTGCGCTCGCTGGAGGAGATCCTCGAGGCGGCGGGCTGCAGCGTCGAGACCGCGAGCGACGGCGCCGAGGCGATCGAGCGCGTGCAGAGGGAGCACTTCGACCTCGTCCTCTCGGACGTCGTGATGCCGCGCATGGACGGCTACGAGCTCTACACCACCTTGCGAAGGCTGCGACCCGAGCTGCCCGTGTTGATGATGACCGCCTTCCACTACGACCGGGACCACGTGATCAAGCGGAGCCGCATGGAGGGTCTCGAGGGCGTGGTGTTCAAGAAGCCGGTCGATCCGACGCGCCTGTGCGCGGTGATCGCCGAGACGGTGAGCCGCCGCGCGCCGGCGCGGGCGGGCTTGTCCTAACGGGGGCCAGCGAAGTCCTCGGCCCGAGCGATCCGGGTCTCGCGTTCTGAGCTCCGCTCGCCTGCGGCTCGCTGCGCGCCGCCTGCGGCGGCTTGCAGCGGGGTGCGCGCGGCGCACAGCGCCGCAACCTTGCGGGCGCCGGCTGCGCGCAGGACCCGCGCGCACTCCTCGAGCGTCGCGCCCGTCGTGACCACGTCATCCACCAGCCAGACGCTCGCGCCGTCGAGGCGCCGCGCGCGGAAGGCGCCGCGCACGTTGGCGCGCCGCGCCGCACGGCCGAGCCCCGTCTGGCTCGGCGTATCGCGCGTGCGAGCGAGCGCGCCATGCGCGATCGGCGCGCCGGCCGCGCGCGCGACCTGCCGCGCGAGCAGCGTGGCCGGATTGAAGCCACGCCGCCGGAGCCGCGCGGCGTGGAGGGGCACCGGCACGACACAGTCCGGTGTAGAAAGCGGACGCCACGCCGTCGACACGGCCAGCAGCGCGCGCAGCCGCGCGCGATCCTGCCCGGACTGCGCCTGGAGGCCGCGCGGCGGGTACTTGTAGCGGCGGATCCAGGCGGCGGCCTCGTCCGTGAACCAGGTCCCGGCGATGCAGGCGTCGAGCGGCGATCTGCGCCGGACGCAGGCCGCGCACAGCGCACGCTCCGGCGCGAGCCGCTGTTCCTGACACAGCGCGCAGGCTCCGCGTGCGATCCGCGGCAGCGCGGCCGCGCAGCGCGCGCAGAGCGGCGCGTCGCACGGCTCGCCGCAGCCGGCGCACGATGCCGGGAAGAGGAGGTCGAGCAGACCCCGCAACAGGAGCGAAACGACCGGATCTCCGCGGGACCGGAGGGGCGGGGAGCGGGAATCAGCGCGCGGCGCCGGCCTCGCCGACCTGGAGCGACGGCGCGTCGCTCCACAGCCGCTCGAGATCGTAGGCCTCGCGCACCTCGGCCAGGAACACGTGCACGATCACGTCGCCGAGATCGATGAGGAGCCAGCGCGCGTCCTCGTAGCCCTCGACGCCGAGCACGGATCGGCCACGCCGCGTGGCTTCCTCGACGACGGCATCCGCGATCGCGCGGACGTGGCGATCGGAGGTGCCGGTGGCGATCACGAAGACGTCGGCGATCGAGGTGAGGGCGCTCACGTCGAGCGCCACCAGACGCTCCGCCTTCTTCCCGAGCGCTGCCTCGGCGACCCAGGCCGCGCTGTCCAGCCGCTGCGCCTCGCTCATCCGATGAATCGCAGCTTACCGCGCGCCCGCGGGTCCGTACACGCCGCTCCACTCGACCGCCTCCCGGACCGCCTCCGGCACCAGGTAGCGGATCGAGCGGCTCGCGCGCAGGCGGGCCCGGATGCCCGACGACGAGATGTCGAGCGCCGTCACCTCGATCCGGCGCAGCCAGGTGGGCGCCTCCCGATGCCGCGCGGAGAGGCCGTCCGGCGCCAGCAGGACCTCGTCGCGCGCGCACTTCGGCAGCCAGTCGGCCAGCGCGCCGGACGAGAAGGGCGGCCGCGTCATGACCGCGAAATGGCAGCTGCGGAGCAGCGCCTCCGGCTCGCGCCAGCTTCCGAGCTCCGCGAACGCCTCCTGGCCGATCGCGAACACCGGCAGCTCGGGCGCCGTGCGCGCGCCGATCGCCCGCACGGTGTCGATCGTGTACGAGCGCCCGCCGCGCTCTACCTCGATGCCGTCGGCCTCGAAGGCCGGATTCTCGGCCACGGAGGCGCGCACCCAGGCCAGGCGCAGCGACGCGGGCGCGATCGGGTCGTCGGGCACGTCGTCCTTGTGCGGCGGCCTCGCGGCCGGCACCAGGATCATGCGCTCGAGTCCGAGCGCCTCGCGCACCTCCTCGGCAGCGCGCAGGTGGCCGAGGTGGATCGGGTTGAAGGTGCCGCCGAGGATGCCGAGCCGGAGCCCTCGCGTCATTCGCGCAGCTGGCCGTTGCCCCGGAGCACGAACTTGAGGGTGGTCAGGCTCTCGAGGCCCATCGGACCGTAGGCGTGCAGCTTCGACGTCGAGATCCCGATCTCGGCGCCGAGCCCGAGCCGGTAGCCGTCGGCGAAGGCGGTCGAGCAGTTGACGCCGACGGTGGCCGAGTCGACGCGTCGCAGCCATGCCTGCGCGTTCGCGTAGCTCTCCGTCACGATCACGTCGGTATGGCTCGAGCCGTAGCGGCGCACGTGCTCGATCGCCTCGTCGAGCCCGTCGACGACGCGCACCGCGAGGATCGGAGCGAGGTATTCCTCCGACCAGTCCGCCTCCGTCGCCGCGCGCGCGTCGCCGAAGATCTCGCACACGCGCGCATCGCCGCGCAGCTCCACGCCCTGCTCGTGCAGCGACTTCAGCACGCGCGGCATCACGGTGCGCGCCGCGTCGCGGTGCACGAGCAAGGTCTCGAGTCCGTTGCAGACCGCCATCTGGCGGAGCTTCGAGTCGCACGCGATCGCGACCGCCATGTCGGCGTCGGCGGAGGCGTCGAGGAAGACGTGACAGACGCCTGCGTCGTGCTTGATGACCGGGATGCGAGACGTCTCGACCACCTTGCGGATGAAGGCGTTGCCGCCGCGCGGGATCACGAGGTCGATGTAGCGGTCCTGCACGAGCAGCAGGTCGACCGCGGCGCGGTCCGTGACGGGCACGACCTGGACGGCGTCCTCGGGCACGTTGCAGTCGCGCGCCGCCGCGCGCAGCGCCTGCGCGAGCGCCTGGTTCGAGTGGAAGGCCTCGGATCCGCCGCGCAGGATCACGGCGTTGCCGGCCTTCACGCAGAGCGCGGCGGCATCCACGGTGACGTTCGGGCGCGACTCGTAGATCATCGCGATCACGCCGAGCGGGATGCGCATGCGCCCGACCTCGAGCCCGTTGGGCCGCACGCGCGTCTCTTCGATGCGTCCGACGGGGTCCGGCAGCCGCGCCACGTCGTGCAGTCCTGCGAGCATGTCGCGCCACTTCGAGTCGCCGAGCTCGAGGCGCGCGACGAGCGGCGCCGCGACGCCCTTCTCGCGCGCCGCGCGCAGGTCGTCGGCATTCGCGGCGCGAATGAGCTCGCGCGCCTCGCCGAGGCGCTCCGCCGCGCGCAGCAGCCACGCGTCCTTGCGCCGCGTGTCGAGCTCGGCGCAGCGCCGCGAGGCATCGCGCGCGCGCCGCGCGATGTCTTCGATCGTGGCGTCGAGGCTCATCGATCACCCGGCTCGAGCAGCACGAGATCGTCGCGGTGAATGACCTCGTTGCCGTTCGAATAGCCTAGCACCTCGGGGATCCTGGGCGTCGCGAGGCCTGCGATGCGCGCGATCGCCTCGGAGGTGTAGGCCACCAGCCCGCGCGCGAACTCCGCGCCGTTCTCGCCGACGCAGCCGACCGGATCGCCGATGCCGAACTCGCCGCGCACCGCGCGGATGCCGGCGGGCAGCAGGCTCTTGCCGCGCTCGACGAGCGCGCGTACGGCGCCGTCGTCGAGCACGATCTGGCCGCGCGTATGCGTCGTGAAGGCGAGCCAGTGCTTGCGGCTGGCGAGCCGGCTGCGCGTGAGGAAGACCGTGCCGACGCTGTCGCCGTGCGCCACGCGCAGCAGCACGTCGGGCGCGTGCCCGTTGCACAGCACGGTGGCGGCTCCGCAGCGGGCCGCCGCGCGCGCGGCCTCGAGCTTGGTCGCCATGCCGCCGCGTCCGAAGGCGCTCGCGGACCCGCCGGCTGCGCGCGCGATCTCCGGGGTGATGTCCTCGACGACGTCGAGCGGCGCCGGCAGCGCGCGCCCGGGCTCCGGCGGGCTCTCGTAGAGGCCATCGACGTCGGTCGCGATCACGAGCAGCTCGGCGCCGACGAGATTGGCGACCGTGGCCGAGAGGTTGTCGTTGTCGCCGAAGCGGATCTCCTCGGTCGCGACCGTGTCGTTCTCGTTCACGACCGGCACGACGCCGAGCCGCAGCAGCGCCTGCAGCGTGTGGCGAGCGTTGAGGAAGCGCTCGTGCTGCGCGAGGTCGGTACGGGTCAGCAGCACCTGCGCGGCGTGACGGCCGTGCTTCGCGAAGTGCCGCCGGTAGAGCTCCGAGAGGTCGATCTGCCCGACCGCGGCGGCGGCCTGCTTCTCGGGGATCGAGCGCCCGGGGTGCGACCAGCCGAGCTTGCGGCTGCCGAGCGCGATCGCGCCCGACGAGACCACGACGACCTCCTTGCCCTCGTCGCAGAGCGCGGCCACCTGGCGCGCGAGGTCCGCGACGCGGCGCGGCCGCAGCACACCGTCGCGGGTCAGGATGCTGCTGCCGAACTTCACCACGATCCGGCCGGCGCGGCACAGCGCGGCGCGTCCGGCGCTCATGCGGCGGCCTCGCTGGCGTCGAGTCGGCGCGCCAGCTCGCCGAGCAGCTCGGGCAGACCCTCGCCGGTGGCGGACGAGATGCGGCGCACCGCGCGGCAGCGTTCGCGCAAGGTCGCCTCGATCGGCAGCAGCGCCGCGCGCTCGGCGATCAGATCGATCTTGTTGAGCGCGACGATCTCCTCGCGCTCGTCGAGCGCCGCCCCGTAGGCCGCGAGCTCCTTGCGGATCGCGTCGTAGGCCGCGACCGGGTCGCGACCCTCGAGCAGCGCCGTGCCCACGTCGACGAGGTGCACGAGCACGCGGGTGCGCTCGATGTGACGCAGAAAACGGTCGCCGAGCCCGGCGCCCTTGCTGGCGCCTTCGATCAGGCCCGGGATGTCGGCCACGACGAAGCGGCGCTCGCCGACCTGCACGACGCCGAGGTGCGGAAAGAGCGTGGTGAAGGGGTACTCCGCGACGCGCGGGCGCGCGGCCGAGATCCGTCGCAGCAGGGTCGACTTGCCCGCGTTCGGGAATCCCACGAGCCCGACGTCCGCGAGGAGCTTCAGCGAGAGCCGCAGCCGCCGCTCCTCGCCCGGTCGGCCCTTGCCGGCGAAGTCGGGCGTCTGGCGCGTCGGGGTGGTGAAGCTCGCGTTGCCGCGACCGCCGCGGCCGCCGCGCGCAGCGACGAACTCCTGGCCGTTGGCGGTGAGGTCGGCGAGCGCGGGAGCTCCGGGATCCTCCGCGTCGTAGATCACGGTGCCGACCGGCAGCGAGATCACGAGGGGCGCGCCGCTCGCGCCCGTGCGGTTCGCGCCGCCGCCGGGCTCGCCGGCGGCCGCGAAGTTCTCGCGCCGCAATCGCTGGTCGATCAAGGTGGCGAGGTTGCGATCGGCCCGCAGCACGACGTCCCCGCCGCGACCGCCGTCGCCGCCGTCCGGGCCGCCGCGCGGCACGTACTTCTCGCGCCGGAAGCTGACCGCACCGTCGCCGCCGCGCCCCGAGGCGACGCGGATCGTCGCCTCGTCGATGAAGGGATCGTCTCGCCTCATGGGTCGCCCGAGTGTAGGGGGCGCGGAGCGGCATCCGGCGCGGAGGAGCGAGCCCCCGCATGCTCGAGAGCGAGGCCTACTCCTGGACGCGCGCGACGAGCCGGCCGCCCGCTCGCCCGTAGTGTACGACCCCGTCGCGCAGGGCGAACAACGTGAAGTCCTTCGCCACGCCTACGTTCGGGCCCGGATGGATGCGCGTGCCGACCTGGCGCACGAGGATGCTGCCCGCGTGCACGCGCTGTCCCGCATAGACCTTGACGCCACGGCGCTGCGAGTTGCTGTCGCGTCCGTTGCGAGAACTTCCCTGCCCCTTCTTGTGCGCCATCTCGACTGAACTCCGCTCGCCTTCGCGAGCTGCGCGGGCCATTTTTCTTTCGGAGCGATCGCTCCTGCTGATCTTCCTCAGCCTTCGATGCGATCCACCAGAATCTCTGTGAACGACTGGCGATGCCCTTGCTTGCGCCGGTAGTTCTTCCGGCGCTTGTACTTGAAGAGCATCACCTTCGGGCCGCGCGCCTGACCGACGATGCGGCCGTGCGCTCGGGCACCCGCGACGAGCGGCGTGCCGACGCGCGCCTCTCCCTCGCCGCCGATCAGCAGCACCTCGCCGAGCTCGACGGCGTCGCCCACCGAGCCCGACAGCTTCTCCACCCGGATCCGCTGACCGGGCTCCACGCGGTACTGCTTGCCACCGCTGCGCACGACGGCGTACATCACGAGTCCTCGCCGATCTGAAGGCGCGGGATTATCGGGTTTTCGCTCGCCACGTCAACCGCGAGCGCCGGCTCGGAGTCGGGCTTCGCGCCGGGCTCTGCGTCCGCTTCTGCAAGCTGCGGCTCCACGTCGCCGGAGGACCCTCCCGGCGAGTCGAGGCCGCTCACGGCCTTCGGCAGAGCCGCCGACTCCTCGGCCGGAGCGCGGGAGCCGCCCTCCATCCTGCCCCCGGCCGCCGTCCTGCGTTCGCGCTCCCCGAGCCAGCCGAGCGGGATCTCGACCGCGGGACCGCGGTCGAGCGCCACCACCTCGAACTGCTCCTGGTGCAGACCCGGTCGGGCCCGGATCTCGATCTCGCGTCCGAGCTCGCCCGAGAGCCGCTGCGTGGCGCGGCGCGCCGGTCCGAGCAGCATCTCGGCGACGCGCGGATTGACCGACACGGCGATCTGCCGGCCGCAGAAGCGCGGCAGGTCCTTGCGGATCTCACGCAGCACCTTGTACGCGACGCTCTCGGCCGAGATCACGTAGCCACGGCCGTCGCAGTAGCTGCACGGCTCGCACAGCTGCTGCACCAGGTTCTCGCGCGTGCGCTTGCGCGTCATCTCGACGAGTCCGAGCTCGGAGATCTTCAGCAGGTTCGTCTTGGCCTTGTCCTCGCGCAGCGCCTCCTGGAGCGCCCGGTGGACCTTCTCGCGGTTCTCCGCGCTCTCCATGTCGATCAGGTCGATGATGATGAGGCCGCCGATGTTGCGGAAGCGGAGCTGGTGGACCACCTCCTGCACCGCTTCGAGGTTGGTCTTGAGGACCGTCTCCTCGAGATCGCGCTTCCCGACGTAGCGACCGGTGTTGACGTCGATCGACGTGAGCGCCTCGCTCTGATCGATGATCAGATAGCCGCCGGAGCGCAGCCAGACCTTGCGGCCGAGGTTCTCGTCGATGTTCACCTCGATGCCGAAGTGATCGAAGATCGGCAGCGCGCCGGTGTAGAGCTCGAGCTGCGGCTTCGGGTCGGCGACGAAGCGCGCCAGGAACTCCTGCATGCTGCGGTAGGTGTCGGGATCGTCGATCGCGATGCGCCGCGTGCGGGAATTGGCGAAGTCGCGGATCGCGCGCAGCGGCAGCGCGAGCTCCTCGAACAGGACCGTCGGCGCGGAGACGCGGTCGCGGCGCTCCTGGATCTGCTCCCAGACCGAGCTCAGGTAGTTCACGTCGGCTTCGAGGTCGGCCTCGCTCGTGCCCTCGCCCGCGGTGCGGATGATGAAGCCGAGCTTCCCGCTCGAGAGCCGCGCCACCACTTCTCGCAGCCGCCGGCGCTCGCGATCGGAGTCGATGCGCCGCGAGACACCGACCCGCTTGGCCCACGGCGTCAGCACGAGGTGGCGCCCTGCGATCGAGACGTGCGAGGTGATGCGCGCGCCCTTCGAGCCGATCGGCTCCTTGGCCACCTGCACGATGATCTCCTGACCCTCGCGCAGCACCGTCTCGATGTTCGGGATCGGTCGGTTCGCGTGGCGGCCGCGACCTCGCCGAGGTCGCGCGCCCTCCTCGTCCTCGACGTCGGGATCGAGGTGTCCTTCCTCGTCGAGGTAGTCCCCGACGTAGAGGAAGGCCGCCTTCTCGAGTCCGATGTCGACGAAGGCCGCCTGCATGCCGGGAAGAACCCGCGTGACGCGGCCCTTCACGACCATGCCGGCGACGCTGCGCTCGCGCTCGCGCTCGATGTGCAGCTCGGCGAACGTCTGCTGCTCGAGGATCGCGACGCGCGTCTCCCCGGCTCCGACGTTGATGATGATCTCGTTGGGAGCGGCCGCGCGGCCGTTCCCGAATCGTTGTCCCGTCCGTGACGCCATCCGCCTGCCTCGGCGTAGGCGAGCCCATCGGGCGAGTGAGTGTTCGAGCGCCGGATTGCCGGCGCTCGGCGGGGTCAGCTCGGATCCGGCGCGCGAAGTCGTGTCGCCGGAAGGACGGGACCTCTCTCTAATGTCCCGAAATCGCTATTAAAAACGTTGACTCGCACAGGAAGCCTCGATACGGTGCAACCCCGGTGGTCCGTGCTTCGAGACCGCGCAGCTCCCCGCCGCCCATCCATCTCGATCGGGCCACCTCCAGCGATCGTCCGGAGCTGCGGAGAACCCGTTCCCGGCTCGGCCACGCCGCCACGTCGCTCCTCTTCGCGTCCACCTCTGCGAGGAGCTCTTGTCGCGGCCTGGTGCTCCGGTGTGTCTTCCCCGTGGGACGACCGCCTTCGGTCGCATCAAAAACGTGACCCGAAAATCATGAATTCCGAAGGCCTGGTCAAGCCCGATCTGAGGCGATCCCTTCCATCGGTCGATCGGCTGGTGCGGGCGCTCGAGACTTCCGCCCCCGGCTTCCCGCGTTGGGCGGCCCTCGAAGCGGCGCGCGAGGCGCTCTCCGAGGCGCGCACGGCGATGTCTGGCGAGGCGGCTCCGCCGACCCTCGAGGCGCTCGCGGAAGCCGCCGCCCTGCGAGCCCACGAGCTCTCGCGTCCTCGTCCCGAACGCGTCCTCAACGCAACGGGGATCGTGCTTCACACGAATCTCGGTCGCGCGCCCCTCGCTCCCGGCGCCGCGCAGGCGATCGCTCGGGCGGCCTGTGGCTACACCGATCTCGAGCTCGATCTCGACAGCGGGAATCGGGGAAACCGTTCGGACGCCGTAGTCGAGAAGCTGCGGCTCCTCGCCGGAGCTCCGGATGCGGTCGTGGTGAACAACAACGCGGCGGCACTGCTGCTCGTGCTCGCGACGCTCGCGCGCGACCGCGAGGTCGTCGTGTCGCGCGGCGAGCTCGTCGAGATCGGCGGATCGTTCCGCGTGCCCGAGATCCTGGCGTCCGCCGGCGCGCGCCTCGTCGAAGTCGGAACCACGAACCGCACGCATCTCCCCGACTACGAGCGGGCGATCGGCTCCGCGACCGCCGTGCTGCTGAAGGTCCACCGCAGCAACTTCGCGCAGCACGGCTTCGTGGCGGAAGCCGGTCTCCCGGAGCTCGCTGCGCTCGCGCGCGCGCGCGGACTCGTCCTCGTCGAAGATCTCGGCAGCGGCACCCTGATCGATCTCGCGGATCACGGCTTCCCGCCCGAGAGCTTCGCGCCGACGCGGCTGCGCGCCGGCGCCGAGATCGTGTGCTTCTCGGGTGACAAGCTGCTCGGCGGTCCACAGGCGGGCATCGCGCTGACCGCCTCCGCGACGCACGCCCAGGCGATGCGTCGCAACCCGCTCGCGCGCGCGCTGAGGCTCGACAAGCTCGCGCTCGCCGGGCTCGACTGGACGCTCTCCACCCTGCTCGAGGGCCGCGCGCAGAGCGAGCTGCCCGTGCTGCGGCGACTGCTCGAGCCGGAGGCCGAGCTCGAGCGCCGAGCACTCGCGCTGGCCGAGCGGATCCGGATCCACTCCGAGGCACTCGAAGCCGAGGCGCTGCGCGACGTCAGCTATGCGGGGGGCGGTTCGCTGCCCGAGCTGGCGCTCGCCACCTGGGTCGTCGCGCTGCGAGCCCCGATCGCGGCGGCGGAGCTCTCGCAACGCCTGCGGCGCGGCCATCCGCCCGTGCTCGGCCGCATCCGTGACGGTCGCGTCATCCTCGATCTGCGCAGTCTCGAGCCCGAGGACGAGAAGCCGATCGAGGAGGCGCTCCGATCGGCCCTGCGTTGATCGAACCGAAGGCTTCCTTTACGATAAGTGACCGTCGAACATGCTGAATTCCAATGTGCTCGTGTTGAATCGGTCCTATCTGCCGGTCCACGTCACGACCGCGCGTCGAGCCTTTTCCCTGATCTTCTCCGGCAACGCGCTGGCCGTGAACCACGCCTACGAGACGTTCGACTTCGATGCGTGGTGCCGGCTCGCGCCGGAAGGTGGCGAGGAGATCGGGACGCCGAGCGGACGCCTGCGCGTGCCAAGAGTGATCGTGCTCCAGCACTTCGACCGCGTGCCCCGGCGTCACGTCCGCTACAGCCGGCTCAACATCTTCGCGCGGGACAAGTTCACGTGTCAGTACTGCGGCCGGAAGCCGCTGCGCTCCGAGCTGAACCTCGACCACGTGATCCCGCGCTCGCTCGGCGGTCGCACGACCTGGGAGAACGTCGTGGCGAGCTGCGTCGACTGCAATCGGCGCAAGGGCGGCAGGACGCCCGCGCAGGCGCGCTTGCGCCTGCTGCGCCAGCCGATGCGCCCGCGCTGGACGCCGCTCGTGCACCGCACGGCCGCGTCCGCGCGCTTCGAGGAGTGGCAGCCGTTCCTCCACGTCGTCGACGGCCGCGGCGCGGCGCAGCGGAGGGTCGTCGGCGGCGAGTGAAGTCGTGTGACGCGCGCGTCGCCCATGGCGCGCGGTCGCTCAAGCGGTACGGTGTGTTCGGGACCGGGGGGGACCACACATTGGGTGGCGGGCGAATCGGCGCAGAGCCCGGCCGCGCGAGGCGCCCGGGCTTCGGCCGTACGGAAGGTCCGCAGCTGATTCCCGTCGGCGGCGGGAAGGGCGGCGTCGGCAAGACGTTCGTCGCCGCCAACCTCGCGGCGACACTGGCTCGTGGCGGCTATCGAGTGGTCGCCGTCGACGTGGACCTCGAAGGCGCCAATCTGCACACGGCACTCGGCGTGCGCCGACCGCGCCGCAGCCTCGCCGACTACGTCGCCGAGCGCGAAGAGGACATCCCGAAGCTGCTCGAGGACACGAGCATCGAGAACCTCCAGCTCGTCGCCGCCACGCGTCCGAACCTCGGCTCTCCCCAGCCGGGCCACGCGCGCCGCATCGAGTTCGTGCGCGCGCTGCGCCAGCTCGATGCCGACTTCGTACTGCTCGATCTCGCGGCCGGCACCGACCGCTCGGTGATGGACTACTTCATGGTCTGCGACGACGGCATCGTCGTGCTGTCGCCCGAGCCGACCTCGGTCGAGAACGCGTATGCCTTCATGCGCGCGGCCTTCTATCGCCGGCTGCGGCTCGCGATGCTCTCCGACGAGGTGCGCGCGCTCGTCGGCCTCGCGATGGACGAGCGGAACGAGCGCGGCATCCGCACGCCCTTCGACCTGCTGCGCGAGGTCGAGCAGATCGACCCGGGCGAGGGCGCGCGCTTCGGGCGCGTGATGCGCACCTTCCGGCCCCGGCTGGTGGTGAACGGGGCGCGCAGCGCGGAGGACATCCGCCTCGGCTTCTCCGTGTGCAGCGTCTGCCGGCGCTACTTCGCGATCGAGGCCGAGTACATGGGATATCTGAACCACACGGACGACGCGCGCCGATCGCTGCGCGCGCTGCGGCCACTCGTCGACGCGCATCCGCGCTCGGACGCCGCGGTGTACTTCGGACGCATCGCGCGAAAGCTGCTCGAGGCGCGCGGGCCGCTGGCGGGAGGGGCCGCGTGAAGCCGATCGCGGACCAGGATCACTACGAGGCGCTCGACGTGTCGCCTTCGGCGACGCGAGACGAGATCGAGCGCGCCTACCATCTCGCCAAGGCTACCTACGCGGATGACTCCCTCGCGGGCTACTCGGTGTTCCAGGAAGGCGAGCTGCCGCTGCTGCGCGAGCGACTCGAGAATGCGTATCGGACGCTCTCCGATCAGGACGCGCGCCGCGCGTACGACGAGGAGCTCGCGCGCCCCGTGCGAGGGGTCTACGCGGAGTCGGAGCCGCAGGCGGAGCCCTACGAGCTGCCGAGGGCCGTGGACATCGCCCCGACCGTGCTCCCGCCTCCCCTCGCGCTCGCGCGCGAGCCCGACGAGGAGGAGAGCGAGGAGGAGCAGGGCGAGTACGACGGCGCGCGGCTCGAGCGCGTGCGCGTCCGCCGGGGCATCGAGCTCGACGAGATCGCAGGCGTGACCAAGGTGAACCCGGCGTACCTGCGCTTCATCGAAGAGGAGCGTTTCGACGACCTGCCCGCGGCCGTCTACGTGCGGGGCTTCGTCAAATGCTATGCGCGCTGCCTCGGCCTCGATCCGGATCGCGTCGCGCGCAGCTACATGCAGCGCTACGACGAGCGCCCGAGCAAGCGCCGCCGCGGGCTCTTCTCGCGGCGAGGCTGAGGCGAGAACGCTCGGTCCGTCGTCTAGCGAGTCGCTTCGGACTCCGCTCCCTCGCCGAACAGACCCTCGAGCACGAGTGCGTCGGCCGTGCCGATGAGGGTCGCGGCAATCGGCATACGCAACGCAAGAGCCACGAGCGGCAGCGCTCGCTCGACCAGGCTGACGAGGGCGGCCGTCGCGCGTTGGTCACGACTCCGATCGAGCAGCCACCAGAGCAGGATCGCCAGGTGCGCGAGGTAGAGCAGCCGGCCGAGTGACTCGGCGGTCGCGCCGGGCGGTGCGTCGCCCGCTCCGGTCACGGCCGTCACGAACACGTGTTGCACTCGCTGACGCGAGAATGCGGTTCGCGGCGAGAACAGCCCCTCTTCCCGATCGCCGACCAGCACGGGGACGAGTGCAGCGAGGGTGTCGTGCCGGGGGCCCAGGGTCGTCAGGCTGGCCCGCAAGGCGAAGAGGAAGCGGTCCCGCCACGACCCGCTGGACATCGAGTGCGCGCGCTGCGCGTAGGCCGCGGAAAGCTCCTCGTACAGAGCCAGAACGACGGCTTGCTTGCTGGGGAAATACCGGTAGAGCAGGCCGACGCTCACGCCGGCCTTTGCCGCGATCTCGCGCAGCGTGGCCGCCTCGTACCCGCGCCGCGCGATCTCGCGGATCGCAATGCGAAAGAGCCTCTCCCGCGCCGCCGCGCCCTGTCGCGTCCGCCCGGGCGGCCGTCCTCGGCCCCGCGGCGCAGCGCCCGGCCCGGATCCGGAGAGGATGTTTTTAGTGAACATGTTCACTATAATGACGGAGCCGCCTTCCCGCGGCAAGTGACGAGGAGTCGGAAGCATGAAGGTCGTCATTCCGGGAGGAACCGGTCAGATCGGTCAGGTGCTCGTGAGAGCCCTGCTGGCCCGAGGCGACGACGTCGTCGTGCTGAGCCGCGGCGGGCGTAGCGCCGCGCGCGTCGCGCACTGGGATGGGCGAACGCTCGGAACCTGGGCGGAAGAATTCGAGGGGGCGGATGCGGTGATCAATCTCGCGGGCCGCAGCGTCAACTGCCGTTACACACTCACCCATGTCACCGAAATGCTGAGGTCGCGGGTGGACTCGACGCTTCTGGTGGGATCGGCCATTGCGCGCTGCGCGCGTCCCCCGCGCAGCTGGCTCCAGATGAGCACGGCGACGATCTACGCGCATCGCTTCGACGCGGCGAATGACGAGGAGACCGGATGGATCGGGGGCGCGGAGCCCGATGCGCCCAGGCGCTGGGATTTCAGCGTGGAGATCGCCAAGGCCTGGGAGCGGGCGCTGTTCGGGTCGAAGACGCCGGCGACCCGTTGCGTCGCGCTGCGCAGCGCCGTGATGCTGAGCGCGGATCCGAGCACCCACCTCGACCTCCTGCTCGGCCTCGTGCGCCTCGGGCTCGGCGGGAGGGTCTCGGGTGGGCGCCAGTACGTCTCGTGGATCCACGAGCGAGACTTCGTCCGCGCGGTCGAATTCCTGTTGACCCGCCCCGATCTGGAGGGGCCGATCAACCTCGCGTCCCCGAATCCGCTGCCCCAGCGCGAGTTCATGGCTGCCCTTCGCGACGCCGCAGGCGTTCCGATCGGCCTGCCCGCCACCAGCTGGATGGCAGAGGTCGGCGCCTTTCTGCTGCGGAGCGACACGGAACTGTTGCTCAAGAGCCGCCGCGTCGTGCCCGGAAGACTCTGCCGCGCAGGCTTCACCTTCGAGTTCGCAACCTGGCTCGACGCGGCGCGCGATCTCGTGGCTCGCCGCCGCGCGAGAGCGAGGGCTAGTCTCGCCGCGTGAACTTCCTCGTCGGAGACGCCGAGTCCGGCGCACGACTCGATCTCGCGCTCTCGGCGCTCGCGAACTGCTCGCGCTCGCAGGCGCGACGCTGGATCGAGCAGGGGCGCGTGCGCGTGAACGAGCGCGAGGTGCAGGCGAGCCTGCGCGTGCGCACGGGCGATCTGGTGGAGGCGATCCCGCCGGATCCCGAGCCCTCCGGCATGGCGCCGGAGTCGATCCCGCTCGCGGTGCTCCACGAGGACGCAGATCTGATCGTGCTCGACAAGCCGGCTGGCATCGTCGTGCATCCGGCGCCGGGCCACCCAGGCGGCACGCTCGTCAACGCGTTGCTGCACCACTGCGACGATCTGGCCGGCGTCGGCGACGTGCTCCGCCCGGGCATCGTGCACCGACTCGACCGCGGCACCTCGGGCGTGCTGGTCGTCGCGAAGAGCGACCTCGCGCACCGACACCTCGCCGAGCAGTTCCGCGAGCACAGCGTCGATCGCGTGTACCTCGCGCTCGTGCGTGGCACGCCGGGTGCGGAGAGCGGCAGCGTCGACCTGCCGATCGGCCGCCATCTGCGCGACCGCAAGCGCATGAGCGTGCGCTCACGCGGCGGCCGCGAGGCCGCGACCTCGTGGCGCGTCGCGCGCCGCTTCCCACGCAGCGGTCGAACCTTGCTCGAGGTGCGCCCCCGGACGGGTCGCACGCATCAGATCCGCGTGCACCTCGCGACGATCGGACTCCCGATCGTCGGCGACCCCGTGTACGGGCGCCGTGGGCGCGCGGCGCCGGAGACCGGACTCGAGCGCCCGGCGCTCCACGCGGAGCGCCTCGTCTTCACGCATCCGCGAACCGGCCAGCGGCTCGACTTCCGCGCGCCGCCGCCTCCCGACCTCGCGAGGCTCCTTGCCGAGCTCGAGCGCCGCGAGGCGGCGCCATGACCTTGCGCCACGCGTGGCTCGACGAGATCGGCGTGGAGCACGGCTTCGGCCTGCGCGGCGAGCCCCCGCCCCCCGGGCTGCTGCGCCCGCGCCAGGTGCACGGGCGCGACGTGGTGGACGCGGACGCCTGTCGCGCGACGCCGCCTCCCGACGCGGACGCGGTCCTCTCGCGCGAGCCCGGACTCCCGATCGGTGTCGCGACCGCGGACTGCGTGCCGGTTCTCTGCGCGTCGCGCGCCGGCGACCTCGTGGCCGCGGTGCACGCGGGCTGGCGCGGACTCGCCCGCGGCATCGTCGCGGCGAGCGTCGACGCATTGCGGCGGATGGATGCGCGCGCGGACTTCGTCGCCGTGATCGGACCGGCGATCGGAGCGTGCTGCTACGAGGTCGACACACCCGTGCTCGACGCACTGCGCCACGAGCATGGCGAGGTCGTGGTCGATTGCCTCTCGCTCCCGACCCGGCCGGGCCACGCGCGGATCGATCTGGCGGCGCTGGCGGCGCACGCGTTCGAGAAGGCCGGCGTGGCGAGCGATCGCATCGGCCGCTTGCCGTCGTGCTGCACGCGCTGCGACGCGCAGCGCTTCCACTCCTTCCGGCGCGACGGCGCGCGCGCAGGCCGCCTCGTGCACCACATCGCGGCGAGGGTTGACCGTCCCGGAGCGCATGGGTAGGCTGGATCCGCGATCCCTTCCGGATCGGCGCCCCCAACCACCGAGAGACTCCCTCCGCCGCGCGCGCGGCTCCGCGCCGGCCTCGTGCAAACCCGCGCAGCCTGGCAGGCTGCCGAACCTCGAGCGCCCGGGTGCGTGACGCATCCTGGCGTCGCGCACCCGCAGCATCCCATGTCGAACTTCCGCGCAGGCGACGACCCGAGCTCCGCCAGCCGCATGCGGCGCGGTCGCAGCCGGCGTCCGCGTGATCTCGGCGGCGATGCGCGGCGCAGCGCCGACGACGAGTACGCCGAGGACGAGTCCTTCGACGAGCCCTACGCCGACGACGAAGACGCGGGTCCGAGCGTGAACGTCGTCGACCTGAAGGAGAAGTCGATGTCGGAGCTCGCGGCGATGGCCGACGAGCTCTCGGTCGAGAACGCCGCGGGCATGCGCAAGCAGGATCTGATCTTCGCGATCCTGAAGGCGCTGACCGCGAACCAGGGGCGCATCTACGCGGAGGGCGTCCTCGAGACGCTGCCCGATGGCTTCGGCTTCCTGCGCGCGCCCGATCAGAATTACCTCGCCGGGCCGGACGACATCTACGTCTCGCCCTCTCAGATCCGGCGTTTCAACCTGCGGACGGGCGACACGGTTCTCGGTCAGGTTCGGCCGCCGAAGGAGGGCGAGCGCTACTTCGCGCTGCTGAAGGTCGACCAGATCAACTTCGAGTCGCCCGAGGCGGCTCGACACAAGATCCTGTTCGACAACCTCACGCCGCTCTACCCGTCGCAGAAGTTCACGCTCGAGTCGAAGTCGGGCGGACTCACCACGCGCGTGATCGACCTGATCGCGCCGATCGGCAAGGGCCAGCGCGCGCTGATCACGTCGCCGCCGAAGGCGGGCAAGACGATGATCCTGAAGGACATCGCCAACGCGATCGCCGAGAACCACCCCGAGGTCTACCTCATCGTGCTGCTGATCGACGAGCGGCCCGAGGAGGTGACCGACATGGAGCGGAACGTGAAGGCCGAGGTGATCTCCTCGACCTTCGACGAGCCGGCCACCCGACACGTGCAGGTGGCGGACATGGTGATCGAGAAGGCGCGGCGCCTGGTCGAGCATCGGCGCGACGTGGTGATCCTGCTCGATTCGATCACGCGCCTGGCGCGCGCGCACAACACGGTGGTGCCGCACTCGGGCAAGATCCTGTCGGGCGGCGTCGACTCGAACGCGCTGCACAAGCCGAAACGCTTCTTCGGCGCCGCGCGAAACCTCGAGGAGGGCGGAAGCCTCACGATCATCGGCACCGCGCTGATCGAGACGGGCTCGCGCATGGACGAGGTGATCTTCGAGGAGTTCAAGGGCACGGGGAACAGCGAGATCGTGCTCGACCGCAAGCTCGCCGATCGCCGCACCTTCCCCGCGATCGACATCAACCGCTCGGCGACGCGCCGCGAGGAGCTGTTGCTCGACGAGGCGACCTTGAACCGCATGTACTTGCTGCGCAAGGTGCTCGCACCGCTCTCACCGGTCGACTCGATGGAGTTTCTGCTCGAGAAGATCCGCAAGACCGAGAGCAACGCCGAGTTCCTCGCGTCGATGAGCTCGTAGCGGCGCGAGGCCGCGCAAAGCGGCCCTGCCCCGGCGAGGACCGGTTCGTTAAGTTCCCGCCGCCCAGGCGTTTCCCCCGGCCCGGGACGCATCCATGGCGGATCTCCTCGAACGAATCTCCGCCTTCGCGGACCGGTCGCAGCAGCTCGAAGAGCAGCTCGCTCGTCCCGAGGTGGCCTCGAATCCGGCCGAGTCCAGGCGGCTCGCGCGGGAGCTGGCGGGCCTGCGTCCGGCCGCCGCCGCCGCGCGCGAGTACCGCAAGCTGCTGGCCGACCTCGAGGGCGCGCGCGCGCTGCTCGACGAAGGCGACGCGGACATGCGAGAGCTCGCCCAGGCCGAGCTCTCCGGCCTCGACGAGCGGCGCACCTCGCTCGAGAAGGAGATCCGCGTCCTGCTGCTGCCGCGCGATCCGGACGACGAGAAGGACGCGATCCTCGAGATTCGCGCAGGCGCCGGTGGTGAGGAGGCGGCGCTCTTCGCGCAGGAGCTCTTCCGGATGTACCTGCGCTACGCCGAGCGGCGCGGCTGGAAGGTCGAGCCGCTCTCGCTCTCGCAGGCGAGCGCCGGCGGCGTCAAGGAAGCGATCGCCTCGGTCTCGGGCGAGCGGGTCTTCGGACGCCTGAAGCTCGAGCGCGGCGTCCACCGGGTGCAGCGCGTGCCGCAGACCGAGGCGCAGGGCCGCATCCACACCTCGACCGTCACCGTCGCGGTGCTGCCGGAGGCCGAGGAAGTGGACGTGCAGATCGACCCCTCCGATCTCCGGATCGACGTCTTCCGCTCGTCCGGTCCCGGCGGCCAGAGCGTCAATACGACCGACTCCGCGGTGCGCGTGACGCACCTCCCGACCAACACCGTCGTGACGTGCCAGGACGAGAAGTCGCAGCACAAGAACAAGGCGAAGGCGCTGAAGGTGCTGCGGGCGCGGCTGCTCGAGGTCGAGCGCGAGCGCGCGGCGGCCTCGCGCGCCAGCGCGCGCCGGGCGCAGGTCGGGACCGGCGACCGCAGCGAGAAGATCCGCACCTACAACTTCCCGCAGTCGCGCGTCACGGATCACCGGGCCGGCGTCACGATCCACCAGCTCGACGCCCTGCTCGCCGGCGACATGGACCCCCTGCTCGACGCGGTGCAGGGCTCGCTCGACGAACAGGAGCTCCAGTGAGCGGCCCGGTCGCCCGCGCGCCGGAGCGGCCGGCGGCGCGCCGCGCCTGGACGGTGCTCGAGCTGCTGCGCTGGACCACGGGCCACTTCTCCGAGCGCGGAATCGAGAGCGCGCGGCTCGACGCCGAGTGCCTGCTGGCGCACGCGCTCGGCACGACGCGGCTCCGCCTCTATCTCGATTTCGAGAAGCCGGTCGAGGAGGCCGAGCGCGCGGGCTTCCGCGAGCTGGTGCGCCGGCGCGTCGCGGAACGGGTGCCGGTCTCGCAGCTCGTCGGGCGCAAGGAGTTCTGGTCGCTCTCGCTGCGCGTCACCCGCGACGTTCTGACACCGCGGCCGGAGACCGAGACCTTGGTGGCTGTCGCGCTCGAGCTGCTCCCGCCGAAAGGCGGCGCCCCGCCGCGCGTGCTCGATCTCGGCACCGGCTCGGGCGCGATCGCGCTGGCCCTCGCGAGCGAGCGTCCGGACGCGGCGATCGTCGCGACCGACCTGTCGCAAGAAGCGCTCAAAGTCGCGCAACAGAATGCCGAAGAGCTCGGAATGGCCGAGAGAATCCGCTTCGCGCAGGGCGACGGCTTCGCCGCCGTCGTCGGGCAGCGTTTCGATGCGGTGGTGTCGAACCCTCCGTATCTCGACCCGTCGGAGCGCTCGCAGCTGCCGCCGGAGCTGTCCCACGAGCCGGGGTCGGCGCTCTTCGCCGGCACAGGAGGTCTCGAGCTGTTGCGGCGCATCGCATCCGAGGCGCCGAGCTGGCTGGAATCCGGGGGCGCGCTGATCCTCGAGCACGCGCCGGATCAGGCGCAGGCAGTGGCCCGGGCCTGCTCGGAGGCGGGGCTCACGGAGATCGGCTTGCGCCTTGATCTGGGTGGAAAACCACGCGTAACGACCGCGCGGCGAGCGGTGGACGTCAGTGCGCGTGGAGGGGGGTGAGCTTCGATGGATCGCATCGTAGTGCGGGGCAGCGGCCCGCTGCGCGGAGACGTGGCCGTCTCCGGCTCGAAGAATTCCGCGCTCGCGCTGATGGCGGCGGCGCTGCTCGCGGACGGCGAGACCTGGTTCGAGAACGTCCCGCGGCTGCGAGACGTCGATGCGATGCTCGAGCTGCTGCGCTCGCTCGGGGCCCGCGCCGACTGGCTCGGTGACGGCTCGCACGAGATCCGCATCGACGCGCGCCGCGTCACGGGTCGCGAGGCGCCCTACGACCTCGTCCGCAAGATGCGCGCTTCGTTCCTCGTGCTCGGGCCGCTCGTCGCGCGCTTCGGCGAGGCGCGTGTCTCGGAGCCGGGCGGCTGCGCGATCGGCGTGCGACCGGTCGATCAGCACCTCAAAGGTCTCGAGGCGCTCGGCTCGAAGATCCGCCTCGACCACGGCTACGTCGAGGCGAGCTGCCCGCGACTGCGCGGCGCGCGCGTCGCCTTCGACCTGACCACCGTCAACGGCACGCAGAACGTGATGATGGCGGCCTGCCTCGCCGACGGGGAGACCGTGCTCGAGAACGCCGCGCGCGAGCCGGAGGTCGTGGAGCTCGCCGAGGTGCTGCTCAAGATGGGCGCCGACGTCCGCGGCGCGGGCACGGATCGGCTGCTGATCCGCGGCGTGCGATCGCTGCGGGGCGTGCGGCACCGCGTCTCGGGCGACCGCATCGAGGCGGGCACCTTGCTCGCGGCGGCGCTCGCCACGCGGGGCGACGTCAGCGTGGAGGGCGCCGATCCCTCGCTGATGGAGGCGACGCTCGACAAGCTGCGCGACTGCGGCGCTGAGATCGAGACCGCGCCGAATCGCGTGCGCCTGCGCCAGGCCGGTCCGATCCGGCCGACGCGCATCGTGACCGCGCCCTTCCCGGGCTTCGCGACCGACATGCAGGCTCAGCTGATGGCCGCGCTCTGCCTGGCGGAGGGTGCGAGCGTGGTCGAGGAGCGGGTCTTCGAGAACCGCTTCATGCACGTCCCCGAGCTCCAGCGCATGGGCGCCGACATCTCGCTCTCGGGGCGCGTGGCCCAGATCCGCGGTGTGCCGCGCTTGATGGGCGCGCCCGTGATGGCGACGGATCTTCGCGCCTCGGCCGGACTCATCGTGGCGGCGCTCGCCGCAGAGGGGGACACTGTCGTCAACCGCGTCTACCACATCGATCGCGGTTACGAGCGGATCGAGGAGAAGCTCCGCGGCCTCGGCGCGGACATTCGCCGGGAGGGATGAGCATGGCGACCCGCGTCGCGGCGAAGATCATCTCCGTCCTCGAGACGGGAGAAGCGGGGTTCCAGGGCCAGTTCGAGAAGCTGGTGCGGCGCCGGGAGGCCCAGTCCGAGGACGTCACGCGCACCGTCGCGAAGATCGTCGAGCGCGTGCGCGCGGGCGGCGACGCCGAGCTGCTCGCATGCGTGCGGCGCTTCGACGGCGCGCGCATCGACGAGCTCGAGGTCGCGCCCGAGGAGTTCGAGGAGGCGGCCGAGAAGATCGACCCCGCCGACCGCGCGGCGCTCGGCAAGGCCGCGATGCGGGTGCGCGAGTTCCACCGCAAGCGCATCCCGTCCTCCTGGGAGGTGCGCGAGGAAGGCGGCGGGACCTTCGGCTACCGCGTGCGCCCGCTCGCGCGCGTGGGCATCTACGTGCCCGGCGGCAAGGCGGTCTACCCGTCCACCGTGATCATGAACGCGGTGCCGGCCAGCGTGGTGGAGGTGCCCGAGATCCTCATGGCCACGCCGCCCGGCCCGGACGGCAAGGTCCGCGCCGAGGTGCTGATCGCCGCGAAGGTGGCCGGCGTGCACCGCGTCTTCAAGATGGGCGGCGCGCACGCGATCGCCGCGCTCGCCTACGGCACCGCGAGCGTGCCCGCGGTCGACAAGATCGTCGGCCCGGGAAACGTCTACGTCGCGACGGCCAAGCGCATGGTCTTCGGCGACGTCGCGATCGACACCGAGGCGGGTCCGACCGAGGTGATGGTGATCGCCGACCGCAGCGCCAACCCGGCCTGGGTCGCGGCGGATCTGATCTCGCAGGCCGAGCACGACGAGATGGCGCAGGCGATCCTGCTGACACCCGCGAAGGCGCTGGTCGCGCGCGTGCGCGACCAGATCGGCAAGCAGCTGAAGGCGCTCGACCGGGGCAAGATCGCGGCGAAGTCGCTGCAGACGCGCGGCGCGCTGATCGCCTGCAAGAACATGGAGGAGTGCATCGCGCTCGCGAACCGCTACGCGCCCGAGCACCTGATCATCGCGGTCGACGACCCGGATCCGATCGCGAAGCAGATCATCAACGCGGGCGCGATCTTCCTCGGCCACTACACGCCCGTCGCGGTCGGCGACTACCTGGCCGGACCGAACCACGTGCTGCCGACCGGCGGAACGGCCCGCTTCTTCTCGCCGCTGTCCGTCGACGACTTCCTGAAGAAGACGATCGTGACGCGCTTCGAGCCGCCGAAGCTGCGCGAGCTCGGCCTCGACGTGATGCGTCTCGCCGACATCGAGGGCCTGACGGGCCACCGGCTCTCGGTCGACCTGCGCCTCCAGAAGATCCGCCGCGCGCGCCGCGAGCGGGAGGCGGCGCGCGAGGCCGAGGCGGAGTCGCTGCTGTGAGGGACGCGTCGCGCACGGCGAACGTGCACCGCAAGACCCGCGAGACCGAGATCGAGATCGATCTCTGCCTCGACGGCGAGGGCGCGTACCGCGTCCGCACGGGCGTCCCGTTCTTCGACCACATGCTCGAGTCGTTCGCGAAGCACGGCCTCTTCGATCTCACGCTCGAGGCGAAGGGCGACCTCCAGGTCGACCTCCACCACACGGTCGAGGACGTCGGCATCGCGCTCGGGCAGGCCGTGCGCCGCGCGCTCGGCGACGCCGAGGGCATCCGCCGCTACGGCTCGCAGGTGCTGCCGATGGCCGAGGCGAAGGTCGAGGTATCGCTCGACGTCTCGAACCGGCCCTATCTCGTGTACCGGGTCGAGCTGCCGAACGCGCGCATCGGCAGCTTCGACGCCTCGCTCGCCGAGGACTTCCTCTACGCCTTCGCGCACAACGCGGGGCTCGACCTGCACGTGGAACTCCGCTACGGAAAGAGCCCCCATCACGTGGTGGAGGCCATCTTCAAGGGCCTCGCCCGTGCCCTGCGCGTCGCGATCGAGCGAGATCCGCGCGTCAAGGGTCTCCCCACCGTGAAGGGCGCCCTCTAGTTCCTTCGGCGGATCCATGACCGCGCCCCCCCGCATCGCCGTGGTCGACTACGGCTCCGGCAACCTTCGCAGCGTCGCGAAGGCGCTCGCGCGCTCGGGCTTCGACGTCGACGTCGTGTCGGACCCGGACCGCTTGCGCGCGCACGACGCGGTCGCGCTGCCGGGCGTCGGCGCCTTCGCGGACGCGATGAGCGCGTTGCGCGCGCGCGGACTCGACCTTGCGGTGCGCGAGCACATCGAGTCCGGGCGTCCCTACCTCGGACTGTGTCTCGGGCTCCAGCTGCTCTTCGAGGAGAGCGAGGAGCACGGGCCCACGGCGGGCCTCGGGCTCTTCAAGGGGCGCGTCGAGCTGTTTCCGCCCACCGACCCGCGAGGGCGTCCGCTGCGCGTCCCGCACATCGGCTGGAACTCGGTGCGCTGGAGCGGCGCGCACCCGGTGAGCGCGCGCCTGCCGGCCGAGTCGCACTACTACTTCGTCCATGGCTACCGGGTCGTCCCGGTCGACGCCTCGCTCGCGGTCGGCTGCGCCGACTACGGAGGCACGTTCGCCGCGGCCGTCGCGCGCGACAACGTCTTCGCCGTGCAGTTCCACCCCGAGAAGAGCCAGGAGGCGGGCCGGTGCCTGCTCGACGCCTTCGCGACCTGGATGGCGACGTGCGCCTAGGCGCGCGCATCGCCCTCGCGTTGCTGGCCCTGCTCTGGGGCTGTAACACGATCAATCCGCCGATCGTGCAGTCGCAGGTCGTGAAGGCGAGCCCGGGACTGCTGCGCAAGGTGGCCGTCGTGCCCTTCCTGCCCGATCCGACCTTGCGCCCCTCCGGCAGCGATCCGCGTGGCGTGTCGGCGGCCGTCGCCGCGGATCTCGTCACCCGCTTCGTGACCGAGGCGCTGACCGCGCGCGGTGTCGCGGTCGTGGCGCCGAACGACCTGGTGGTCGCGTTCGAGTCGCAGGGGAGCGTGCTGCCGCGCGGCGACGCCGCGGCGCTCGCCGAAGTCGCGGCCAGCCAGTTCGGCGCGAGCTCCATCGTGATGGGCACGGTCTCGCGCTACCAGGAGCGCGAGGGCGGCACGCGAGGCGCGCTGCGGCCGGCGGCAGTCAGCTTCGGCTTCACGCTCAGCGCGGCGCCCGGCGGCGCCCCCGCCTACCGGGTGCGCTTCGACCACACGCAGACGGCGCTCAGCGCGAACCTCTTCACCGGCCTCCGGTATCCGGGCAACGGCACGCGCTGGCTGACGGCCGCGGAGCTCGCGCGCTGGGGCGCCGACAACGCCGTGGCCGAGATCCCGAGCGGCATGGAATGAGCTTCGAGCTGATCCCGGCGATCGATCTCCAGAACGGGGCGTGCGTGCGGCTCAGCCAGGGGCGTCACGAGGATGCGACGGTCTACGCGCGCGACCCGGGCGCGCAGGCCGCGCGCTTCGCCGCGCACGGGATCCCGCGCCTCCACGTCGTCGACCTCGACGGCGCGAAGGCCGGCCATCCGGTCAACGCGGACTCGGTGCGCGCGATCGTCGCCGGGGCGGGCGGCGTGCCGGTGCAGCTCGGCGGCGGCCTGCGGAGCCTCGCCTCCGTGGAGCGGGCCTTCGAGCTCGGCGTCGACCGCGTCGTGCTCGGCACCAGCGCGCTGCGAGATCCCGAGCTCGTGCGTACGGCGGCGCGGCGCTTTGCCGGCCGCGTCGCGGTCGGGATCGACGCAAAGGACGGACTCGTGGCGGTCGAGGGCTGGATGGCGGCGAGCGAAGCGCGCGCGATCGACCTCGCGCGCCGCTTCGAGGACGCGGGCGTCGCGGCGCTGATCCACACCGACATCGCGCGCGACGGCATGCTCGGCGGTCCGAACCTCGAGGCGACCCTCGAGCTCGCCGACGCGGTCTCCATCCCGGTGATCCTCTCGGGCGGCATCGCCTCGGAGGACGACGTGCTCGAGGCGGCTCGCTGCGCGTCGCGCGGGCTCGCCGGCGCGATCGTCGGGCGCGCGCTCTACACCGGCGCGCTCGATCTCGCCCGCGCGCTCGCGCGCCTGGAGGAGGCGGCGTGCTGCTGAAGCGCATCATCCCGTGCCTCGACGTCGAGCGCGGCCGCGTGGTGAAGGGCGTCCGCTACGAGGGCCACGTCGACGCCGGGGACCCGGTCGAGGTTGCGAAGCTCTACGACGAGCAGGAGGCCGACGAGATCACCTTCCTCGACATCAGCGCGAGCCACGAGGAGCGGCGCATCCTGCTCGACGTGGTCGCGCGCACGGCCGAGAGCGTCTTCATGCCGCTGACCGTCGGCGGCGGCGTCCGCAGCTTGGCCGACATCCGCGATCTGCTGTGCGCCGGGGCCGACAAGGTCTCGGTGATGACGGCCGCCGTGCGCGACCCCGACTTCCTCGGCGAGGCCGCGGTCAAGATCGGCAGCGCGAATCTCGTGGTCGCGATCGACGTGCGCCGGCGCGAGGGCGGCGCGCTCGTCGCGAGCTCGCGCAGCCGCGACGCGAGCGCCTACGCGGCGGCGCGCTCGCTGGCCGGGGCCGGCGAATCGCCCTGGGAGGTCGCAACGCACGGCGGCCGCGAGCCGACCGGTATCGACGCGGTCGCGTGGGCGCGCTTCGCGGCGAAGGCCGGTGCGGGGGAGATCCTGCTCACCAGCATGGACCGCGACGGCACGAAGCAGGGCTACGACCTCGAGCTCTTGCGCGCGGTCGCCGACGCGGTGTCGGTGCCGGTAATCGCGTCCGGCGGCGGCGGCAGCCCGGAGGACCTCGCGGCCGCGCTCGACGACGGCCCGCAGGGCGGTCACTGCCAGGCCGCGCTCGCCGCCTCGATCTTCCACTTCCGCGAGTGGACCGTCGGCGCCGTGAAGCGCCGGCTCGCGCAGCTCGGCATCCCCGTGCGCCCTCCGAGCCGCTAGCGCCTCGCGCTTTGCTCCGCACGCCAAAGCCTCCCCGGTGCGAATCCTTCTCGCCTCGGGCGGTTGGAATTCCTGTAGGCCCAGGGACGCGCAGAATCGGCGCGACTGGGAGCAGAAGGAGGCGAGCGCCTATGCGCAGAATCGCAACGAGTACAACCGCGCCTTCTCGGCATGCCTCGAGGGTCGCGGCTACACGGTGAAGTGACGAATGAAGGGATATCGATTCGGCAGGGTTCGCGTGTTCCGATTCCTGGCCTCTTCGGTGCTCGTGCTCGGCGGCCTGACGGCGGCGCGCGCCGACGGCGTCTTCGATGGAACGAAGACCTTGCTCTGCGTCTCGTCGGAGGCGTTCGACTGTTCGGGGGGCGCGAGCTGCGTCGAGACCACCCCCGAGAGTCTGAAGGTTCCCGATCTCATGCAGGTCGATCCGAGCGCGAAGGCGCTTCGCGCGCTCGACGTCGATCAGCGCGGCCAGAGCAGCGCGATCGACTCGGTGCGCGTGTCGGACGGTCGACTCATCGTCTCCGGAAAGCCCGAAGAGGGTCGTGGCTGGACGCTCGCGATCCAGCAGGACACCGGGGACAGCGTGTTCAGCGTGAACGACGCAGCGACGGGCCTCATTGTGTTCGGGGAGTGCACCACCCTCTAGTCCGACGGTCCCTGCAGTCGCGGGGGCGGGAGCTCGGGGACGCCAGCGCGATCACGCGCGCTCCTCGGCGCGGCGCTGGGATGCGGCGATACGGGACGAACGCAAGCGCGCGAGTGAAACGGCGGCTCAGCGCGCGTCGCAGGTGCCCCCCCATCACCGACCGGCGTTGATCGCGCATGGGTGCTCTGCTAGCCTCGGCCCTCGCCGTGATTCACTCGGAAGTGCCTGAGTTTCCGGCAGTTTTTGCCCCCCCGACGCGATCTCGTGAGGTCGCTGGCTCCCGTCGGCTCCGAACGAATACGGTGGGGCAGATCCGACACGCTGCGTCGGATGGCGACCACTCAATCACGCGGGACGCTCTGGACGTGTCCCCAGCTCTTCGGAGAAACGGAAGCGCGCATGCCGGTCATCAAGGTCAGAGAGAACGAGCCGTTCGAAGTCGCCATGCGGCGCTTCAAGAAGCAGTGTGAGAAGGCGGGGATCCTCTCGGAGCTGAAGCGGCGCGAGTACTACGACAAGCCGAGTGTTCGCAAGAAGAAGAAGGCCGCGGCCGCGAGGAAGCGGGCGATCAAGAAGATGAGGCGGATGGCTCGCTGATTTCCGGGGGCACCGTGAGCCGGATTCCCGACGAGATCATCCAGCAGGTCCGCGACCGGATCGACGTGGTCGAGCTCGTCGGGCGTAGCGTCGCGCTCAAGCGCGCCGGGCGGAGCTACAAGGGACTCTGTCCCTTCCATCACGAGAAGACGCCCTCGTTCCACGTGAATCCCGATCGGGGCACGTTCTACTGCTTCGGGTGTCACGAGGGCGGCGACATCTTCCACTTCGTCCAGAAGACCGAAGGGCTCGGCTTCCTCGAGGCGGTGCGCAGCCTCGCGCGCGACGGCGGCATCGTGATCCCGGAGTCGAGCGGCGGCGAGTCGGGGCTCGCCGAGCGCATCTACAAGACCAACGACCTGTTACAGGCGCGCTACCGCGAAGAGCTGCTGCGCGACGGCTGTGCGGGCGCAGCGTACCTCGCGTCCCGCGGACTCTCGCGCGAGGAGTGGGAGCGCTTCGAGATCGGCTTCGCGCCCGACCGCTGGGACTTCGCCGTCGGCGTGCTGCGCGGCGCGCGCATCGCGCCGGAGCTCGGCGAGACGGCGGGCATCCTGTCGCCGCGGGGTTCGGGGGGGCACTTCGACCGCCTGCGCGGGCGCGTGACCTTCCCGATCCGCGACGCGCGCGGCCGCGTCCTCGGCTTCGGCGGTCGCGCACTCGCGAAGGAGCAGGAGCCGAAGTACCTGAACACGCCCGAGACACCGGTCTTCCACAAGCGCGAGCTGCTCTACGGGCTGCCGCGAGCGCTCGATCCGATCCGGCGCACGGGCCGCGCGGTGATCGTCGAGGGCTACTTCGACCAGATCGCGCTCTGCCGGGCGGGAGTCGAGGGCGCGCTCGCGACCTGCGGCACCTCGCTGAGCGCCGAGCACGCGCGCGCCCTGCTGCGCCGCACGCGCACCGTCGTGCTGCTCTTCGACGCCGACGGCGCCGGTGAGCGCGCGCTCGAGCGGGCGCTCGAGGTGCTGCTGCCCGAGGGCCTGCGCGTGCTCGCGGCGCGCCTGCCGGCGGGCGACGATCCGGACAGCCTGCTCGCGCGCGAGGGACCCGAGGCGCTGCGCCGCTGTGTCGAGACGGCCGCCCCGGCGCTCGACGTCGCGATCGAGCGCGTCGCGCGCGCCGGCACCGAGACGCCCTGGCAGAAGGCCGACGTCGTGGCCGAGCTTGCGCCGCTGCTCTCGCGCATCCCGTCGGCGCTCGAGCGCGGCGAGTACTGCGCCCGCCTCGCGATGGCGGTCGGCACCGAGGCCCGACACGTCGAGGCGGCGGTGCGCGCGGCCGAGCGCGGCGAGGACGCCCGCGATGCGGTGCCGATCGGCGTGCGGCGCTCGGGGCCCGAGGAGCGGAACCTGCGACAGCTCGCGCGCTGTCTGGTCGAGCATCCGCTGCTCGCGCTGCGCGTCGATCGCGACGAGCTGTCGGAGCTGCTGCCGCGCGGAGCACACGCGGAGCTTATCCTCACCTTCGTCGACGCGGTGCGCGAGCGGCCCGCCGCGTCGGCTCCCGAGCTCGCCGCCGCGCTGCCCGAGCCGTCGCGCAAGCTCTACTACGCGCTCTCGGCGGAGTCGGAGCTCCCGATCGAGGAGCGCACCTTCGACGACACCCTTCGGTGGCTGCGCGACCAGCAGCACAAGCGCGCCAGGCGCGAGATCACGCGGCAGATGCGCGTGCAGCGCGATCCCGACGAGATGCACCGGCTGTTCCAGGAGAAGCAGCGCCTCCAGGAGCAGCAGGCCAAGGATGTGAAGGCGGATCACACGACCGTGGGTCCACCGGCTTAGACCGGCGCCCCTTGCGCCCCAACCTGGAGTCCCCCCGATGCCCCCCAGCTCCCCTCGGACCTCCGAAACCTCCACGCCGCGTGCTGCGCAGCGCAAGGGCGTCCAGACCGCCGAAGCCGCCGACGCGTTCGCCAAGGCGAGCGTCGGCCGCGCCAGCCGCAAGAGCGTGGCGTGGATCCGCCAGGAGACGCGCGAGCTCGAGGTCGTGCGCGGGCTCGTCGCGAAGGGCCGCCGCCAGGGGTACGTGACGCTCGAAGACCTGAACGAGACGCTCGAGCGCGAGGTGGAGGACGCCGGCACGCGCAGCGAGATCCGCGCGATCGTCGAGGAGCACGACATCCGCGTGGTGCAGACGCGCCGTCCGCCCGCGGACCGCCGCCGCATCGCCGGGCGCCACCTCGACGACGCTCCGACCAACGATCCGGTGCGGGTCTACCTGCGCGAGATGGGCCAGGTCTCGCTGCTGACCCGCGAGGGCGAGGTCGAGATCGCCCGGCGCATCGAGCAGGGCGAGCACGACCAGGAGCGCGCGATCCTCGGCACCGCCTTCGGCGTGCTGCAGGTGCTCGCGATCGCGGAGGAGCTGCGCCGCAATCGCATCGAGCTCGCGGAGGTGGTCGACGGCCTCGACGATCCCGAGCCGCTGCACCCGCCCGACGAGCGGCGCCGCGACTTCTTCGCCAAGACGACCCGCATCCGACGGCTCGACGGCGAGATCGCGAAGAAGCTCTCGTCGTGCGCGAACTCGCGCACCAGCGACGACACGCGCGAACGTCTGCGCGCCGAGATCGACGCGCTCTACGGCGAGATCGTCGTGGCGCTGCGCGAGACGCGCTTCGCGCAGGGCCAGATCGCGCACATCCACCAGCAGCTCCGCGCGCAGGGCGACGAAATCGAGTCGCTGCGGGCGAACGCGCGCCGCGTCACGCAGCCCTACGGCACGAAGCCCGAGGAGTACCTCGAGCAGGCGGAGCTCTCGCAGCGGCGCAGCGACCGCGGTCGCCGCGCGCTCGAGCGGCTCGGCGGCAGGCCCGAGGCGATCGCGGAGGTGGTGGCGAAGCTCGAGGAGCTCGAGCGCGGCGTGCGCCGCATCGAGTCCGAGGTGCGCATGTCGCACGCCGAGGTGCGGAGCGCCCTCGAGCAGCACGCCGAGTCCTCCGAGCGGACCTTGCGCGCCAAGAGCGAGCTGGTGGAGGCGAACCTCCGCCTCGTCGTGTCGATCGCCAAGAAGTACACGAACCGCGGGCTCCAGTTCCTGGACCTGATCCAGGAGGGCAACATCGGCCTGATGAAGGCCGTCGACAAATTCGAGTACCAGCGTGGCTACAAGTTCTCGACCTACGCGACCTGGTGGATCCGCCAGGCGATCACGCGCGCGATCGCGGATCAGGCGCGCACGATCCGCATCCCCGTACACATGATCGAGACGATCAACAAGCTGGTGCGGGCGCAGCGCTTCCTGGTGCAGATGCTCGGCCGCGAGCCGACGCCGGAGGAGCTCTCCGAGAAGATGGAGCTGCCGGTCGACAAGGTGCGCATGGTCCTCAAGATCGCGAAGGAGCCGATCAGCCTCGAGACGCCGGTCGGCGAGGAGGAGGACAGCCACCTCGGCGACTTCATCGAGGACAAGAACGCGGTGTCGCCCCAGGACGCGATCGTGAACCACAGCCTGGCCGAGAACACGCGGCGCGTGCTCGCGACGCTCTCGCAGCGCGAGGAGCAGGTGCTGAAGATGCGCTTCGGCATCGGCGAGAAGGCCAACCACACGCTCGAGGAGGTGGGGCAGGACTTCGAGGTGACGCGCGAGCGCATCCGGCAGATCGAGGCGAAGGCGCTGCGGAAGCTGCGACATCCCTCCCGCAGCCGCCTGCTGAAGGGCTTCACGGAGTAGCGTCGGGGTGCGTCCGGCGCTTCGGAGCGCGCTCGTCGCCCTCGGCGCCGTCGCGTGCGCGCTGCTCGCCTGCGAGACCATCGGCTCGCGCGTCAAGGCGAACCAGGCGCTCTTCGACAGCTATCCGCCCGAGGTGCAGGACAAGATCCTCGCCGGCCAGATCGAGGTCGGCTTCACGCCCGAGATGGTTCAGATGGCGTGGGGCGACCCCTACCGGAAGGACCAGGTCACGGGCGAGGACTACGCGGCCGAGGTGTGGACCTGGTCGCGCAGCCTGCCCGGGATCGGTGTCGGCATGGGGACGGGCGGCTACTACGGCGGCAACGTCGGCATCGGCACCGGCGTGCTGGTCGGCGAGGGCGCGCATCGCGAGGACCGCGCGCAGGTCGAGTTCCGGAACGGGAAGGTGGTGACGTTCCGCAACATGAAAGACGAGTAGCTCCGCTTGTAGGCCGGGCGGCCGTCAGCGCGGCGTGAGCTTCTCGATCCACGCCGCGTAGTCGCCCGCGTAGCCGACCTCGCGCTGGCGCGCCGACACGCGGGTGCGCAGGCGCGCGAGCGCCTCGGGCGCGATCGGCGGCTGCTTCTCGACGACCTCCGCGATGCGCGCCGCGCGCTCCCTCGCGTCGGCGCGCAGCGCATCGCCGAGCGCGGCCTCGCCCGCGCGGCTCGGCGCGAGCCCGAGGAACGACTCGATCATCGCCTCGCCGATGGCGCGCGCGTGCTTGCGCGACGCCACGATGTTGCCCTTGCCGGTCACGACGTTGCCGGCGGAGAAGAGCGCCGGATAGTCGCCGAGGCGCCCCAGCTCCGCGTCGCTCCAGTCGAAGAGCTCGCCGCGCATCGGCATGCCCTCGATCGGCTCCGGAATCGAGCCGATCGACGAGATCACCAGGCTGCCGCGCCGCTCGAAGGTCTCGTCGGTCGACACGACGCGGCTGCCCTCGACGCGCGTGCGCCGGAAGCGCAGGCCGACGAGCCGGTCGCCCTCGACGATCAGTCCGTCGGGCGCGCACAGCGGCTCGAAGTGGAAGCGGTACTTCTCCATCGCCTTGGCCAGCAGCTTTCCGCGGCTCGCCGCGACCTTCTCGCGCCGCTTCGCGTCCGCGTCATCCGGCATCTCGACGAGCGGCATGTCGGCTTCCGCGCGGCGATAGAAGAGCGTGCAGCCGCGCAGCCCGAGGTCCTCGTAGGCGACGCCGTGGTGCTCGAGGATCTTCGGGATGCCCTTCACCTCCATCTCGACGAGGTCCTGCTCGATGCCCCGCGCCGCGAGCTTCGCGCGCACGCTCTCGAGCATCAGCGCCTTCACCACGTCGATGGACGCGAGGCCGCCGCCGACCACGAGCGCGCCGTCCTGCACCTCGAAGCGAGGCCCGCGGTAGTCGCGCTCCGTCGCGTGGTTGAACCCGATGATGAACGGATTCTGGTAGACGAGGCCGCGACCCACGTAGGCGTCGGCGCCCGGCACGGGCAGCGGGCGGTCCCGCCAGGCGCCGCAGGCGAGCACGACGCCGCTGAAGCCCCAGCTCGTGGTGAGCTCGCGGAAGCCGATGTCGCGGCCGATGCGCGTCTTCGGCACGAAGTGCACGCCCGGCTTCGAGAGCTGCTCGCCGATCGATTCGTACTCCTTCTCGCGCAGCGCGACGTGCCAGCGCGGGAGGCCGTCCTCGATCTTTCCGTAGGGCCGCGGGTTCTGCTCGAAGACCGCGACCTCGACGCCGCGCGCGGCGAGCGCGCCCGCGACTTCCGCGCCGGCCACGGCGCCACCGATCACCGCGATGCAATGCGAAGGCTGCGTTTGCATGGCGCGGGAGAATACCCGAGGCGCGGGCCGGGTCGTTTCTCTGAACGTTGCTGTGCGCCGCCTTCGGTGGCTTGCTCTGAACGTCGCTCGCCAGACTCGTGCGATCTCCGCTCGGCTTCGCCTCGCTGCGCGCAGGACGGCTTGCCCTCGCTGTGCGCCGCCTTCGGCGGCTTGCTCTGAACGTTGCTCGCCTGCGGCTCGCTGTGCGCCGCCTTCGGCGGCTTACCTACTTCGCGGGAGAGGCCGGGCCCGGCTCCGCCGGCACGCGCTTCAGCGCGCCCGCGTAGGCCGCCGGCATCACCTCGACCACGTCGCCGTCGTTCATGCGCACGACGTAGTCGTCGACGTGCGTCTGCCCGAAGGTGGTGCTGGTCTTGACCGCGACGTCCACCACCCAGCCCTGCCACTCGATGTCGCCGCCGCGCAGCAGGCCCTTGTTCAGGTAGCTGCGAACCGGCTGTCCGAACTCGAAGCTCGCGTTCTCGTCGATGCCGGAGAAGCGGATCATGTGCTTGCGGATCACCGCGACGTAGTTCTTCGGGTAGGGCCCGTAGGCCTTGCCCTTCGGGTCCTCGAAGCCGTTGCTGACACCGCGATAGGCGGTGCCGATCGAGTGGCCGACTGCCTTCGCGCCGCGTGCGGTCGCCGCCCCGACCTTCTCCGCGCCGTCCTTCACCTCGCTCGTCCAGGTGTCGGTGTCGGCCGTCGTGCCCTCGAGAGAAGTGCAGGCGCAGAGCGCCGCGCAGGCGAGCGCAAGGGAGAGGAGGACCGCGGCCGCATGGCTCCGGGTGCGCACGGTCACCATTTCGGGTGAACGGCGCGGTCGCCGAAGCCCGAAATTCGTGACGCGGGATCACGGCAGGCGAGCGGCAGGACGCCGGCAGGCCGCGCGCAGCGCCGTTCGCAGCCCCGATCCGACATTCCGGCGCGCGGTGGCCGAGGCGCTCCTCCGCGATTGGCGCCCGGCGTTCTGTTACACGATTGCTACGAGCACCCAAATCGAGGCTTCGAGGAACATGGCGCGCGGAGCGCGCCGCAAGCGCCGAAGGCGCGCGCAGCGAGGCGTAGCCGAGCGGAGCCCATCAGTCGCGCTTCGACGCCGGTGTCTCGCCCGCGCTGATCTGCTTCAGCAGCGCCATCTTCTCGCGCACGTCGGGCGGCAGGTGCTCGCCTCCCGAGCCGGAGTACCCGTTGGTCAGGAAGTCCTCGAGCAGCGCGTACGAGCGCGCCGCCACCGGAGTTCCCGGCGCGAGCCGGATCGCGGTCTCGAGATACGCCTCTGCCTGCGAGAGCCAGAAGGAGCGGCCGATCCGCGTCTCGATCAGGCCGAGCCAGTAGTAGGCCTCGGCCTGGTCGGTGTGCGGCGGACGCCCGTCCGCGACGAAGCGGTGCAAGAGCGCCGACGCGTCGAGGTACTCGACGAGCGTGCCGCGCTCGTCGACCTCCGGCCGCAGCTTCTCGACCTGCTGGACCTCCGCGCGCGCCGTCGCGACCGGGTCCGCGACCGGCCCGCGCGCCGCGAGCTTCCGGAGGGCGGCGCGCCAGCGCTCCACCTCGCCGCGCAGCGCCGGCGAGAGATCGGGCCGCGCGGCGAAGCGCGCGAGCGCCGCGTCCGCGCTGCCGGGCTCTCCGCGCACGCGCACCACCAGCTCGAGGTAGTCGTCGAGGTGGCCTTCGAGGTCGATGTCCGTCGCCGTGACCGTGCGGTCGTCGAGCAGCTTGCCGTAGAGCACGAAGGCCTCGTCGAACTGGCGCGTCGCGTACGCGAGCTTCGCGCGCTGCGCGAGCGGCAGCTTCTCGACCGCCGCGTCGCGCAGGAAGTCCTTGCTGCGGGGCGCGTCGTGAGGCGACTCGAGCCGCGAGTGACAGGCGACACAGGTCTCGGTGAGCGTCTGCACCAGATAGCGGGCCTCGCGCACGTGGCCCTGCTCGTAGCGCTCGTGGATGTCGCGCGCATCGATCGCGAGCGTCCGCGACAGGTGCGCGAAGGGCACCTCTCGCGAGCTGCCGTGCTGCGCGAGCATGCCCGCGCTGCGGTCCAGCAGGGCGAGCGCGTCCGACACGCGCTGGCGCTGCGACGGATCCTCGAATCGATCCTTGTCGAGCGAGAGCGGCAGCAGGTAGCGCATCGCCGCGAAGATCTGGGCCATCTGCTCGCGCGTCTGCTTCTCGTCGGGCGCCGGCGCGGCGGATTTCTCCTCCGCCGGCTTCGCGGCCGGCTGCTGCGCCGGCTCCGCCGCCGATCCGACGGCGGCTGCGAACAGGGCGATCGCGAGTACGAGGCTCGGGGCGCGCACGATCGGGTCCTCCAGAGGGGGAGTCGGGGTGCGGCCGGCTACGGCCTGGACTTCGGTTCGGCTTTCGGAGCCGGAGCCTGGATGGATTTCAGATACTCCACCAGCACGAGCACCTTGCCGCGCGCGATCGACTCGCCGACGTCCGCCTCGGGGATCTCTCGCGTGAAGACCTCGCCCCAGATCGGCATCTCGCGCGATCCGTGCGCGGAGACGGAGAAGCGGCCGTCGATGAACTGCGCGATCTCTCCGCGCGAGAAGCGGCCGCCGCGGCGCGCGGCGATCTGGGTCAGGTCGGCGGGACGCGAGCGCAGCGACACCGCCGCGGGACCGTCGCCGCGCGCGGAGACGCCGTGACAGCTCGCGCAGTATGCCTGGAAGTAGGGCTTGCCCATCTCGGCGAGCGTCATGTCGACCGCCTGCTCGTCCTTGTCGCCGGGCGGGTCCGCGTGCGCGCCGACCGCGAAGAGCAGCGCCAGGACCATCCATCCACTGAACCTGCCGACTCGCATCGCAGCTCCTTCTCTCCGGTTCCCGGTCGGGACGCTCGAAACCGGACAGGACTTCCGGCGCCGAGGCGACCTGCCCCGCGGTCCATTCCGATCCTGGGGCGCGCGGCCCCTCGACGCTCACCCCGTCTCGACATCCACCCCGATCACGTCGTCACGCAAGACGGAGGGGTCGAGGACGGTCCCCTCTTCGTCGCGCATATCGTCCTGCAAGAGCCGCGCGAGGTCGAGGGTCGTGCGGGCGAGCAGCTCGAGCGCGCGATCCGGATCGTCGAGCACCGAGGCCGTGTACCGGATCAGATCGCGCTGCTCGACGTGATCCCTCTTCATGTGCTCGAGGCGCTCCGGCCCCCATTCGTCGACGTCGGCAAGCGCGGGCGCAAGATGCTCGTCTTCCCAGTGGATGTGCCACTCGAGCACGCGAATCAGCGCGCGGGCCTCGTCGCGAAGCGACTCCGCACGGGACGCCGACGCCAATGCCGCGCGCGAGAGGGCCTCGACGCGCCCGACACGCTCGCGCAGGTCACGGTGATCGCGCAGCACACGCTCGCGAATCTCCGACAGCCGCATGTCCGCTCCTCCCCTCTCGTCGTGACTGCAAGAGTCGGGCCGCGACTCGGGCGCTTGCGCCGCGAACGAGCCGTCGTGCCATCCTCCGGCTGCAAAACCCCGAGAGGCAGAGCGCCTGGACCCTTCCCCCCCCGACCCCGCAGCCTATCCGGAAGGATGGGAAGGCCACGTCGTGCTATCGGACGGCGGGCTCGCCTTCGTGCGGCCGGTGCGCGTCGAGGACCGCGACGAGCTCGCCGCGCTGCACGGCCGCATGTCCCGCGAGTCGCAGTACCTGCGCTACTTCAGCGCACGCCGCAGCCTGCCGCCGTCCGAGATCCTGCGCGCGGTGGAGGTGGATTACCGCGACCGCATGGCCTTCGTCGCCTTCGTGCAGGGCCGCGTCGCCGCGTACGCCTGCTACGTGCGCCGCCAAGGCGACGACGCGTCTGCCGAGATCGCCTTCCAGGTGGAGGACGCGCAGCAGGGACGAGGCCTCGGCACCTTGCTGCTGGAGTGGCTTGCGGCCTACGCGCACGAGCGCGGACTGCACCGCTTCACGGCCAGCGTGCTCGCGCAGAACCGCCGCATGATCGAGGTCTTCCGCGACGCGGGCTTTCCGCGCAGCGTGAAGCGGGATGGCGGCGTGATCGAGGTCTCGCTCGAGATCGATCCGAGCCGACACTCGCGCGAGGCGATGCTGCGACGCCACGACGCGGCGCTCGCGCATGCGCGCGAGCGGCTCGCCGCCGCGAAGCCCGGGCAGAGCTAATCACTGGCGAGCTCCGCGAGGCGAGCCAGATTCGCGCGGTCGCCCACCACGATCAGGCGGTCGCCGCCTCGCAGCGCGTCGCGCGCGCCGGGATTGAGGCGCAGCGGCTCGCCGTCGGGCTTGATCGCCATCACCGAGACGCGCACGCCGCGCGCGGGCAGCGCGTCGAGCGTCACGCCGCAGAGGGGGCTGCGTGCGCCGACCTGGAGCTCCTCGAGGTCGACGTCGTCGCCGCTGCCCGGCGTCGTCAGCTCGATGAACTCGACGAGCGCCGGGCGCGCGATCGCGTTGGCGATGCGTTGTCCCCCGAGCTGGTGCGGCGAGATCACCTGGCTGGCTCCGGCCTGCTGCAGGCGTCGTACACCGATCGGCGTTTCGGCGCGCGCGTGGACCTCGATGCCCGGATTGAGGTCGCGTGCGGAGAGCGCGATGAAGACATTGTCCGCATCGCTCGCGGTCGCGGCCACGATGGCGCTGGCGCGCGCGAGGCCCGCGCGCTCGAGCATGCGCTCGTCGAGCGCCGAGCCGCGCACGCACAGGTAACCCTGCTGCTCGCACTCGTCCTGGTGCTTCGGGTCGCTCTCGATCACGAGGAACGGCGTCCCCGCCTCCTCGAGATGCCGCGCGACCTCGCGCCCGAGGCGCCCGAAGCCGCACACCACGACATGGTCGCGGAGCTGGTCGATCGTCTGCTGCATGCTGCGCCTCCCGAGGATGCTGCGGAGCTCGCCCTCGAAGACGAAGGCGGCGAGCGCGACCACGGTGTAGAAGGCGAGGCCCACGCCGAAGGCCAGCAGGGCCATCGTGAACCAGCGCCCCGCCGGAGACAGCGGGAAGGTCTCGCCGTAGCCCACCGTGGTGAGCGTGATGACGGTGAAGTAGAGAGCGTCGGTGAAGGACGCGCCCTCGATCCACACGTACCCGAGCGTGCCGAGCGCGGTGAGGGCGATGAGCGCGACCCCGGCGCCGATCACTCGCCAATGCGAGGCCCGCTGCGTCCGATCCTCGTTCGGCGTCACCGCTCCCCACCCGCGACTCGGGCGCGGCGATGATATCCGCGCCGGGCCGCGCGCCGGATGCCCGCGAGCAGACCGGGTGTGGGGTGATTCGCCTCGATGCGGGGCGCGGAGCCGCGTCCCCGACCCCCGAACGGGAAGGGGCTGCCCCGTCGCGTGGCATGTCGCTTGCTCGACGCAAGCTCCGTGAAATCCACGGGCAAGCGGATCGAGAAGGATCCGCGCGGGTTGCGAGTCGCGCCGAACCTGCGCGACTACGCCGAGACTTGCGCGGCCTTCTCCTGGAAATCGGCGCGCGCGCAGCTCGACGGACTGCCGGGCGGGCGCGGCCTCAATCTGGCCCACGAGGCGGTGGACCGACACGCCGTCGGCGCGCGCGGGCAGCGCGTCGCGCTGCGCTTCGTGAACCGGCGCGGCGTGTCGCGCGAGCTCTCCTACGCGGCGCTGCGCGAGCAGACCAGCCGCTTCGCGAACGTACTGACGCAGCTCGGCGTCGCACCTGGCGAACGCGTGTTCTCGCTGCTCGGGCGCGTGCCCGAGCTGTACGTGTCGGCGCTCGGCACGCTGAAGAACCGGAGCGTCTTCTGCCCGCTCTTCTCCGCCTTCGGGCCGGAGCCGCTGCGCATGCGGCTCGCGCGCGGCAACGGACGCGTGCTCGTGACGACGCCCTCGCTCTACCGGCGCAAGCTTGCGCCGGTGCGCGACGCGCTCCCCGAGCTCCTGCACGTGCTGCTCGTCGGCGACGAGCCGCTCGCGGGCGCAGGCCTCGTGCCGCTCTCCGCGCGCATGCAGCAGGCGTCGCCCGAGTTCGAGATCGGCCCGACCGATCCCGAGGATCCCGCGCTGCTCCACTTCACCAGCGGCACGACGGGCATGCCGAAAGGCGCGCTGCACGTGCACGAGGCGGCGGTCGCGCACCACGCGACCGGCGCCTTCGCGCTCGACTTCCACGACGACGACGTATTCTGGTGTACGGCCGACCCGGGCTGGGTGACGGGCACGTCCTACGGAATCCTGGCGCCGCTGCTGCACGGCATCCGCAGCGTGGTGCTCGAGGAGGAGTTCGACGCGCCGCTCTGGTACGCGACGCTTCGCAGCGAGCGGGTCAGCGTCTGGTACACCGCGCCGACAGCGATCCGCATGCTGATGCGCGCCGGTGTCGAGCTCGTGCCGCGCGGCGAGCTGCCCGCGCTGCGCTTCGTCGCGAGCGTCGGCGAGCCGCTCGATCCCGAGGCCGTGGTCTGGGGCGTGGAGGCCTTCGGGCTCCCGATCCACGACAACTGGTGGCAGACGGAGACGGGCGGGATCATGGTCGCGAACTACGCGGCCTGCGAGATCCGGCCCGGCTCGATGGGCCGCCCGTTGCCCGGCGTGGAGGCGGCGATCGTGCGGCGCCGCGAGGACGGCGGCGTCGACCTGATCGACGCGCCCGACGTCGAGGGCGAGCTCGCGCTGCGCGCCGGCTGGCCGTCGATGTTCCGCGCCTATCTCGGCGACGACGAGCGCTACCGGAAGTGCTTCCGCGAGGGCTGGTACCTGTCGGGGGACCTCGCCCGTCGCGATGCCGACGGGTACTACTGGTTCGTCGGGCGAGGCGACGACGTGATCAAGACGGCCGGTCACCTGATCGGCCCGTTCGAGGTCGAGAGCGTGCTGCTCGAGCATCCCGCCGTCGCGGGAGCCGCGGTGATCGGTGTGCCCGACCCGGTGGCCGGCGAAGTCGTGAAGGCCTTCGTCGTGCTGGCGCGCGGCCGCGAGCCCGACGAGGCGCTGCGGCTCGAGATCCTCGCGCACGCGCGCCGCCGGCTCGGTCCGGCCACGGCACCGCGCTCGATCGATTTTCGCGACGCGCTGCCGCGCACGCGCAGCGGGAAGATCATGCGGAGATTGCTGCGCGCGCGCGAGCTGGGGCTGCCGGAGGGCGATCTCTCGACCCTGGAGGACGGCGCGTGAGCGAGGCCGACACCGCTCCGGATCTCGCGCTGCTGCGTGGAATGCTCCGCATCCGGCGCTTCGAGGAGAAGTGCGCGGAGCTCTACTCCGCCGGATCGATCCGCGGCTTCCTGCACCTCTACATCGGCGAGGAGGCGGTGGCGGTCGGCGTGATACGAGCGCTCGCCGCCGACGACGCCGTCGTGGCGACCTACCGCGAGCACGGCCACGCGCTCGCGCGCGGGATCGCGCCGGGCCGGATCATGGCGGAGATGTTCGGCAAGGTGGAGGGCGTGTCGCGGGGTCGCGGCGGATCGATGCACCTCTTCGACGCTGCGACGCGCTTCTACGGCGGCAACGCGATCGTCGGGGGCGGTCTGCCGATCGCCGTCGGCCTCGCGCTCGCGGACGCGATGCGCCGCCTGCCGCGCGTCAGCGCCTGCTTCTTCGGCGAAGGCGCGGTGGCCGAGGGCGAGTTCCACGAGTCGATGAACCTCGCGGCGCTCTGGCACCTGCCCGTGCTCTTCTGCTGCGAGAACAACTACTACGCGATGGGCACCGCGCTCGCGCGCTCGGAGTCGCAGACGGATCTCTGTCTCAAGGCCGCCAGCTACCAGATGCCCGCCTGGCCCGTCGACGGCATGGACGTGCGCGCGGTCGCGCGCGCGGCGCGCGAGGCGGTGCTGACGGTGCGCTCGGGCGGCGGACCGGTGTTCCTCGAGCTCCGCACCTATCGCTTCCGCGCCCACTCGATGTTCGACCCCGAGCTCTATCGCGAGCGCGCCGAGGTCGAGGAGTGGAAGAAGCAGGACCCGATTCCGCGCCTGGCCGGGGAGCTGCGCGCGCGCGGAGCCTACGATGACGCGGCCGAGGCGCGGCTCGAAGCGGAGGTCGCGCAGGAGGTCGCCGACGCGGTCGCGTTCGCCGAGGCGGGAACGCTCGAGCCGGTCGAGGACCTCTTGCGCTTCGTCACCTCGGAGCGGACGCGGCGATGAGCGCGCGACGGCAGAGCTACCGCGAGGCCCTGCGCGCGGCGCTGCGCGAGGCGCTCGCGCGCGACGAGCGCGTGTTCCTGATGGGCGAGGACGTTGGCCGCTACGGCGGCACCTACGCCATCTCGAAGGGCCTGCTCGAGGAGTTCGGGCCCGAGCGCATCCGCGACACGCCGCTCTCGGAGTCTGCCTTCGTGGGCGCGGGTGTCGGGGCCGCGCTCGGCGGCATGCGTCCGATCGTCGAGATCATGACGGTGAACTTCTCGCTGCTCGCGCTCGATCAGATCCTGAACGGCGCGGCGACGCTGCTCCACATGTCGGGCGGGCAGTTTCCCGTGCCGCTCGTGATCCGCATGGCGACCGGCGCGGGGCGCCAGCTCGCGGCGCAACATTCGCACAGCCTCGAGGGCTGGTACGCACACATCCCGGGCCTGCGCGTGGTCGCGCCCGCCACCGTCGCCGACGCGCGCGGCATGCTGTGGACTGCGCTCGAGGATCCCGACCCCGTGCTGCTCTTCGAGCACGCGGCGCTCTTTGCCCTCGAGGACGAGCTGCCGGACGACGCGGGCGCGGTCGACCTCGACCGCGCCGCGTTGCGCCGGCCGGGCCGCGATCTCACGATCCTCTGCTACGGCGGCTGCCTGCCGAAGTCGCTCGCGGCGTCGGGGGCGCTGGCGGCGCAGGGCGTCGAGGCGGAGGTCGTGGATCTCCGCACGCTGCGCCCGCTCGACGACGAGACCATCCTCGAGTCCGTCGCGCGCACCCATCGCGCGCTGATAGTCGACGAGGGCTGGCGCAGCGGCAGCCTTTCCGCGGAGGTCGCGGCGCGCATCCAGGAGCGGGTCTTCTTCGAGCTCGACGCGCCGGTCGCACGCGTGTGCAGCGCCGAGGTGCCGATCCCCTACGCGCGGCACCTCGAGCTGGCCGCGCTACCGCAGCCCGAATCGATCGCGGCCGCCGCGCTGGCGCTGGTGGGCGCGCGTGGCTGAGTTCCGCATGCCGTCGCTCGGTGCCGACATGGATTCCGGCACCCTGCTCGAGTGGCGCGTCTCGCCGGGCGACCGCGTGGCGCGCGGCCAGATCGTGGCGCTCGTCGACACGGAGAAGGCCGAGATCGAGATCGAGTGCTGGCAGGCGGGCGTGGTCGAGCGCCTGATCGCCGAGGTCGGGCAGAAGCTCCCGGTTGGCGCGCCGCTCGCGTGGCTGCGCGAGGAGGGCGAGGCCGCGGCGACGGCGAAGCCTGCGCCGGCACCGCCCGCGGTCGCGCCCGCCGCGACCGCCGTGCGGCCCGCGCCGCCCGTCTCCGTGGCGCCGCGCGCGCCAGACGTCCGGCCCCCGCCGCCCCCGCCGTCGCCGCTACGTGTCGCGGTCGGCGAGTCGCGTCGCGTGCACGCCTCACCGCTCGCGCGCCGGCTGGCGAAGGAGCGGGGCGTCGACCTCGCGTCGCTGGCGGGGAGCGGCCCCGGGGGCGCGGTCGTCGCGGAGGACGTGCAGCGGGCCGCCGGGGCGAGGCAGCCGGCCGAGCGCGTGCTGGCCGTCGCGCCGACGGCGCCGGCCGAGGCGGCCGCTGCCGCGCCGCGCGACCGGCGCGAGGGCATGCGGCGCGCGATCGCCGCCTCGATGGCGAAGAGCAAGCGGGAGATCCCGCACTACTACCTCGAGACCTCGATCGACTGCGGGCACGCGCTCGAGTGGCTGCGCGCCCGCAACGAGTCGCGTCCGGTGAGCGAGCGCGTGCTGCCCGTCGCGCTGCTGCTCGCCGCCACGGCGAAGGCGCTGCGGCGCGCGCCGGAGCTCAACGGCTTCTTCGTGGACGGCGCCTTCCGGCCGGGCTCGGGCATCCACCTCGGTGTGGCGGTGTCGCTGCGCGGCGGCGGCCTCGTCGCCCCCGCGCTGCGCGGCGCAGATCTGCGATCGCTCGACGAGCTGATGTGCGGATTGCGCGAGCTCACGCAGCGCGCGCGCGAAGGAAGGATGCGGAGCTCCGAGTTCTCGGACGCGACGCTCACCGTCACCTCGCTCGGCGACCTCGGGGTGGACCGCGTCTTTCCCGTGATCTACCCGCCGCAGGTGGCGATCGTCGGCTTCGGGCGCATCGCCGAGGCGCCCTGGGCAGAGCGCGGCATGCTGGCGGTGCGCCCCATCGTCCGCTGTACGCTGGCCGCCGATCATCGCGTGAGCGACGGCATGCGCGGCGCGCGCTTCCTGGCGGAGCTCGCGCGGCTGCTGGCCCGACCGGAGGAGCTGTGACGCGGGACGAGATCCGCTCGCTGGTGCTGCGCGAGCTCGGGCGCATCGCGCCGGAGGCGGATCTCTCCGCGCTTCCGGAATCGGCGCCGCTGCGCGAGGAGCTCGAGATCGACTCGATGGATCTGCTCAACTTCGCGACCGCGATCCACGCGGCGCTCGGCGTCGACATCCCCGAGGCGGACTACGAGCGCATCGCCAGCCTGGGGGGCTGCGTCGACTACCTGGCTGCGCGGCTCGCGCGCTGAGGCGGCGCACGTGAGTGGGGAATGGACGCTCCGAGAGGCGAGCCGCGCCATTCTGCGCGCCACCGCGGCCTGGCCCGGCGAGGGCGACTGGCCGGACGTCGTACAGCGCGTCGCGACGGCGGTCGCACAGGCGGAGCCGGCGGCGCGGCGCGCGGAGTGGGGCGAGCGCTTCGCGAGCTGGATGCTCGAGGGCTGCTTCTTCCCGAGCATCCCGATCCTCGCCAACGCGGGGCGCGGCGGTCCGCTCGAAGCGTGCTTCGTGCTCGAGCCCGAGGACAGCCTCGATTCGATCTACGACTCGCTGCGCCGCGCGGCGCTGATCCAGCAGGGAAGCGGCGGGGCCGGCATCCACTTCTCGAAGCTGCGCGCGCGCGGCACGCCGATCGAGCGATCGGGCGGCCGTTCGCCCGGTCCCTGCGCCTTCGTCGAGCTCTATGCGCAGTCGGCGCGCACGAACGCGCTGGCGGGCCGGCGCGCCGGGGCGCACCTGGCCGTGCTGCGCGACGACCACCCCGATGTGCTCGACTTCGTGGGGCTGCGCCGCGAGCGCGGCGATGCGCTGAGAGGAATCGGGCTCGCGCTCGGCGTGAATGACGCGCTGCTCGATGCCGCGAGGCAGGATCGCGAGCACGCGCTGCGCGACGCCAGCGGACGCGCCTGCGGCGCGTTGTCCGCGGGGCGACTGCTGCGCGAGATCGCACTGAGCATCCACGAGCACGGCGACCCGACCCTCCTCTTCCTCGATCGCATCGCCGCGGACAATTCGCTGCCCGAGCTCGGTCGCATCGAAGCGACCAATCCCTGCGGCGAGCAGCCGCTGCTTCCCGACGAGAGCTGTGTGCTCGGATCGCTCGCGCTCCCGGCCTTCGCGGATGCGCGCGGGCGCCTCGACGCGGCGCGCCTGCGCGCGGCGGTGGGCGACGCGATCCGCTTCCTCGACGACGTGATCGAGGTGAGCGTCTTCCCGGACGCGCGCCTCGCACGGGCGGCCCGACACACGCGCAAGCTCGGCCTCGGCCTGATGGGCTTCGCCGGACTGCTGCTGCGACGCGGAGAGGTGTACGGCTCTGCGGAATCGCTCGCCACGGGCGACGAGCTGATGTGTCTCGTCGCGCAGGCTTCCGACGCGGCCACGCGCGCGCTCGCCGGCGAGCGCGGCGGCCATCCCGCGTGCCGCTCCGACCCGGCGCGCCGCAACGCGACCTGCCTCGCGATCGCGCCGACGGGGACCATCCGACTGCTGGCGGGCTGCAGCGGCGGCCTGGAGCCGCTGCTCGCGCCCGTCGTGCGCGTGCGCGCGGAGGGCGGCGAGCTTCGCTGGAGCGACGTCGAGGTGGAGCGCTTCCTCGCCGAGCGCGGCGCGCGCGAGCCGGCGCTCGCGGCGCTCGCCGCGGGCGTCCCCGCCGCGGAGCTTCCCGGTCTCGACGCCGACGCGCGCGCTCTGCTGCGCCGTGGGCACGAGGTCGACGCCGAGGCGCAGCTCGCGCTCCAGGGCGTCTTCCAGCGCCACGTCGACGGAGCCATCTCGAAGACGCTGCATCTCCCCTCAGGCACGGGGCTCGAGCGGATCGAAGCGCTCGTGTTCCGCGCGCGTGAGCAGGGCTGCAAGGGCGCGGCGTTCTTCGTGGGTGGATCGCTGGCCGCGCCCGAGATCGAGCTCGGTGCCCTCTCCTGCACCGAATGCGAGATCGGCCACGCCCCTCGCTGACCCGCCGTGTCGCCTCGTGCCCCAGCGCCGTTCGCCGTAGACGAGCCGGAGCGCGGCCGCGATCGGCGTCGGAGAGGCTGTCCGGCACGCCGCGCTCTCCCACTGAGAAATATCGAGCGCGGTTCTCGGCGGCATGGGCGTTGCAACGTGTTCGGATGAGGAGGATTCGCGATGAAGGTTCAACAACTCATGACCAAGGGCGTGTCGTGCTGCCTGCCCGACGACACGAGCAACCAGGCGGCGCGCATCATGTGGGAGCGCGATTGCGGCTTCGTCCCGGTGGTCGAGAGCCACGAGAGCGGGCGCGTCGTCGGGGTCGTGACGGATCGCGATATCTGCATCGCCGCCTACACCAAGAACCGCCCGCTCGACCAGATCCGCCTGAACGAGCTGATGTCGACCGACGTCCGCTCGTGTCGCGCGGACGACGACGTGAGTGAAGCGGAGCAGGCGATGCGCCGATCCCAGGTGCATCGGCTTCCCGTGCTCGACGGCGGAGGCCAGCTGGTCGGTGTCCTCTCCCTCGCGGACGTCGCGCGGGAGGCGGCGCGCGAGACGCGATCGAAGCGCCAGGAGGTGACCGCGCGGGAGATCGGCGAAACGGTGGCCGCGATCAGTCGGGCGCGGGAGATCTCGGCGATCGCCACGTCGTAGGGGGCCTTGTTGGTCGAGGCGGCCGCCTCTCGCGATCCGTGGAGGATGAGCCATGCGCGCCCGGCGCGGGTGCGAAGATCGAGGAGGAGGAATCGTCATGCTCGCGGAGCTTCGCCTGACCCCGGTCGGGTCGCGGATCTCCTTCGCGCGCCTCGTCGCCGACGTGGTGCCGATCCTGGAAGAGAGCCCGCTCCAGTACCAGCTGCACGCGATGGGGACCACGCTGGAAGGCAGCCTCGACGCGATCCTCGAAGTCGTGCGCCGCTGCCACGGGGAGCTGCGCAAGCACGCCGACCGGGTGCTGATCGAGCTCGCCATCGACGACCGCACCACCGCCGAGGGCGAGCTGGTGCGTAGCATCGGGCACGTGCGGGAGCTGAGTCTCGGCGCGCCGCTCGAGCGGCTGGTGCATACGGGCACCCCGTGAGCGGGTCGGTCGGCGCGATCTGCGTGCGTTCGGTTCAGGTGGCCTGGGCCGAGGAGACCGTGCGGGCGGTGACGCGGCGCATGGCGAAGGCCGATGTCGGCACCGTCGTAGTGGTCGGCGAAGGCAAGCGTCCGGTGGGCATCCTCACGGACCGCGACGTGACGCTGCGATGTGTGGCGCAGGACCGCGATCCCGACACCACCGAGGTGGGAGCGGTGATGAGCGCGCCGGCGGCGTGCATCCACGAGTCGACTCCGATCGAGGAGGCGCTCGCGCGCATGGCCGGAGAGAAGGTGCGGCGCCTGATCGTGGTCGACTCGGCCCAGGCGTTGGTGGGCATCCTGGCGCTCGACGACGTGCTCGAATTGCTGGCGGAAGAGGCCGCGACGATCGGGAAGCTGCTCCACCGTCGGGCCGGCGCCCGCTAGCTCGATGCGGAGCGCTCGCGCGGCGGGCGAGCCGTGAGGCCGAGCCGGTAGGCCGAGCGCAGGTACTGCGCGAGCATGCGATCGCTGTTGTAGAACGAGCCGTTGATCGAGATCGTGCTGCGCATCACGCGCTGGAAACGTTCCGGCGTCTGGTAGAAGCACGGCACCACCACCTGCTCGAGCTTGTCGTAGAGCGCGCGGGCGTCGGCCGCGTCGTCCCCCTCCGGGCGCTGCCTGGCGCGCGAACCGGGCTCCTCGCCGATCGACCAGCCGGTGTGGTCCTCGATGTGTCCCTCGACGAACCAGCCATCGAGCACCGAGAGGCTCGGCACGCCGTTCACGGCTGCCTTCATCCCGCTCGTGCCGGAGGCCTCGAGCGGGGGCAGTGGCGTGTTGAGCCAGACGTCCGAGCCCGCGCACAGCAGACGCGCGAGCCCCATGTCGTGATTCGGCAGGAAGGTGACGGGAATCTCGCCGCGCAGGGCCTCGTGCACCTGGCGCAGCAGGCGGATCTGCTCCTTGCCCGAGGCGTCGCGCGGATGCGCCTTGCCGGCGAAGACGAGCTGGATCCGGCCGCTCCCCTTCGCGATCTTGCGCAGGCGCTCGAGATCGCTGACGGCGAGCGCCATGCGTTTGTAGGCGGTGGCGCGGCGCGCAAAGCCGAGCGTGAGGACGTTCAGGTCGAAGCCGGCGTTGGATTCGCGATTGACCGTCTCGACGAGTGCGCGCTTGGCCTCCGCGTGCGCCTTCCAGATCTCGTCGCACGGGATTCGGATCGCATAGCGCAGCGAGAGCGAGTCGCGGCGCCAGTCGGGGAGCCAGCGGTCGAAGAGCGTCTGGAAGGGGGGCGATGCCCAGGTGCGCACGTGCACGCCGTTCGTGATCGCGTGCACCTTGTAGTCCGGGAAGTGGTTGCGCGACACCTCCCAGTGGCTCATCGCAACTCCGTTCACGTAGCCCGAGCCGCGCAGCGCGAGGTCCGTCATGTTGAGCTCGCGCTGATGCGTGAAGAGCTCGAGGCGACGCGACAGGCTCGGCCCCAGCACGCGCTCGACCAGCTCGGGGGCGAACTGGTCATGCCCCACCGGCACCGGGGTGTGCGTGGTGAAGACGCAGGCCTCGCGCACCGAGTCGATCTGCTCCTGGGTGATCGAGGCGGCTCCCACCGGCGTGGCGAGCCGCTCTTCCAGCAGGCCGAGCACGATCAGCGCCGCATGGCCTTCGTTCAGGTGGTAGCGCGCGATCTCGTGGTGACCGAGCGCGCGCAGCATGGCCAGCCCACCGAGGCCGAGCAGGGCTTCCTGACACAGCCGGTACTCCTCGTTGCCGCCGTAGAGCGAATCGGTGAGGCGTCGATCCGACGGCTCGTTCTCCTGCAGGTCCGCGTCGAGCAGATAGACCGGCAGCTCGAAGCCGCTGATGCCCTGCACGCGGTAGCGCCAGCACGCGAGCGACACGCGGCGGCCGAGCAGCTCGATGCCGACGCGCGTGGGGAGCAGCTCGAGGAAGTCGTCGATCGGCCAGCTGACGGGCTCTTCCTGCTGGCGTCCCTCGCCGTCGATGCGCTGGTAGAAGTAGCCGGTGCGATGCAGCAAGGTCACCGCCACGAGCGGAACCTCGAGATCGGCGGCGGAGCGCAGCGTGTCGCCTGCCAGAACGCCGAGACCCCCCGCGTAGGTCGGGATGGAGGGGTCGAGCCCGATCTCCATCGAGAAGTAGGCGACGAGCGGCTCGGCCAGCATCAGCGCGCCGTCGGCCGCATGCCGAGCAAGTAGCCGCAGAGCGTGCTCAGGGGATGCAAGGCGCCCATGAGTAGCATCGAGATGACGACGCGCGTCGGTGTGACGGGAATCTCGAGCGCGAGGACCAGCCAGTAGCCGAGCAGGAGGTCGAGCTGGTCCCAGACATAGAAGACGACGGCCAGCGCGCCGCGCGCCGTGGCGCCGGGCGAGACGCCGAGGCGCCGCTTGACGAAGCTGTTCGGCAGCTCGGAGAGCTCGGCGGCGGCGCCGGCGGCGGCGCCGAGCCACCACGACAGCGACTCGGTCGGCGCCAGCGGAGGATCGAGGCGCGCGAGCAGCGTCTGCTCGAGAGCGAATCCCGCCGCCGTCCCGGCCGCCACGCAGACCGGACCCCGCAAGGTCTTGCTGGGGCCGAAGATCGGCCGGCCGCGCCAGCGGGCGCCCGCGTCGATCGGTCGCGCCAGCCAGGCGAGCCAGCCGTACTTCATGCAGAGACCGTGGACGAGCGCGCCAGCGACGAGCGGCAGCAGCAGCCAGGCCGTCGTGAGCAGCTCACGCGCCAGGGAAGCGGGGTCGCTCTGCGGCATGGTCTCCCGGTCGAGAGCGCTGCGGGGGAAGGCCTTCGGCCGGCTAGAGGCCGGCTGCGAGCTCGACGCGGGGTAGGAGCACGCGCCGCACCACTTCGGACCAGGCGAAGCGTCGCGCCGTCGCGACGCCGGCCCGACGCATGGCACGCGCCTCGTCGGGCCGGCCGCGCAATCGCTGGAAGAGGCGCACGAACTCGCCGGGGTCCTCGGTCTCGAGCACCAGCGCATTCTGACCCGGCAGCGCGTAGTCCTCGCCCGTGCAGCCGGTGCAGGCGAGCCCGCCGGCGGCCATCGTCTCGAGCCCGACCAGCCCGAAGGGCTCGCGGCGGCTGTTGGCCAGCACCGCGTCGACGCCGCGAAAGAGCACGCGGCGCGCGGCGCCGTCGACGTGCGAGCGAAGATCCACGACGTCGGCTTCACCGACGCCGCGCAGCGCGCCCAGCAAACCGCAGACGCCGGGCGCGCTCCAGGTCCGCTCGAGCCGGCGCAGCCCGCGCGCGCGGATCGCGCGCGCGACCTCCGCGCCGTGCGGCTC